>CAFBSG010000003.1_pt1 | contig 96425 bp, 94 predicted proteins | sample 7270301 | NCBI WGS metagenome assembly CAFBSG01 (sample SAMEA6814059, study PRJEB35770) | freshwater metagenome | biome: Freshwater; feature: Freshwater reservoir; material: water | place: Czech Republic | collected 2017-05-23 | depth 30m m | reverse complement strand
CAGAGATTAAGAAAATTTCTTCTGGTTCAGTTTTTTCAGCACTCGATGGAATTCGAAAGCATCCAGTACGAGCTCGAGCAGAAATTCATGCGATTAGCTCTAAGGAAATCGGGTGGGGATCCGAGAAGGCGGAATCAGGTCTCTACCTTCTATTACGCCAAGTTCACTACCTGCGAGATGGGCGCCCCATTTTTACTGGCGACACCTACTTCGTCGAAGGAAAGTTTCAATTTATAATTCATAGAACTGTGTAGTAAACAAATTCGGAACTAATTCATTTTAACTAATACTTTTCCTGACTGTTCAGAGTCCTTAGCAACATCAAAAGCCTGCAGTACATCTTCTTTGGCAAATTCATGTGTGATGACTGATGCTATCCATCCATTTTCATTGAGCATCTCGATCGCATCAGTTATTTCATCATTAAAGCGAAATGATCCCCTTAGCTGAACTTCTTTAGCAACAAGGGGTGCAATCGCAATTGGCTGGGGTCCAGCTCCAAGCATTCCAACTTGGACAACAATTCCAGCGCGCCTCACAGAAACTAATGCGGATGAAACAGCAACTGGCGCAGCAGAGCATTCAAAGACAACATCGAATTCGTTTTCAGGAATTTCTTCTTTGCCAATCTGTATTGTCGAAGTTGCTCCCGCGTTTTTTGCGCGTAAAAGCGCCGAACCAAGAATGTCTGTAGCTGTAATTGAGTCAGCTCCGAGAATTTTTGCGGCAGCAATAACCAGAAGCCCAATTGGGCCGGAGCCAGAAACTAAAATTCTCTTTCCTTGTACGCCTTCGGCCACATTTATTGCATGAATAGCTACACCTAAAGGTTCAGCTAGCGCAGCATTTCTTAGATCCAAAGTTTCAGGCAATTCTCGAATCATTGAACGAGCAGCAATAAAATATTGCGACATCGCACCTTGCGTATGAGGCCATGTTGACGCGCTACCCAGGTATTTTCCCTGTGGCCACAAGTGTGGTTGATTTTCAATTCCTCGGGCACTGTCTCCAAAAGTCGCTGGATGCAAAGTAACTCGCGTTCCAGGCGAATACTGTCCTGATGGATCAAGATCGATGGTTCCACTTAATTCATGGCCTGGAATAAATGGCTCTTTAACAACAAAAGCTCCATTTGCCCCATCAAAGTAATAATGAAGATCAGATCCACAGATGCCTACATATGCAATTTTTATACGTACTTGATCAGCATTAGGTTGTGGGTCAGCAATTTCAATCAGAGACCCATCTAATTTTCCATTAATTACGAATGCTCTCATGAGCGCATTCTACACATGCCGCATTTTCATAGGGCCAGTTATCTAGCCTTATGAAAATACAGTCCTGCATTTAATATTTGGAGATCTCGCTACATCCTTATTCGGGATATCAGAATGCGCGTATCGGACGTACTTCGTAGATAAATAGCTTGGAAGCCCAGTTTAGGTTTCCGTTAGAGAAACCTAGGAACAATGCAGATCCAGCATCATATTCAGAAGATGACCAATAATTGGCACTGGAATAGGTGGGCTTCAAAGTGCCTGCACTGCACGCAACTGTGAAATCACCGGTTGTTTGTGAGTTGGCAAACTTGCACAGTTCGTTAAGTTCATTCATGGAAGGTAGAAACCACTGGCGCGCAGTTGAATTGAGTCCGGCAAAGGCCAATGCTTGAGTTGCGGCAGATACAGTGACTGAATCAAGTGCTTCCATTGAGAGAGTGTTGGTCATACCTTGACCAAAAGCCCAATTTGCCTTTTCATCTGGATTAAGTCCTTGAGAACCAGGTGCTGTTGAGTTTTGACTAGTAGTCGCTATCCGGTTTTTAAACCATTGAATAGCTGTACCGCCAAACCCATTCCACGTACTTGGCGCTACTTCCAAGAAGTGACAATTGTTGCCACATGCTGATCCAGTCAATGTGAAAGCGGTAGTTGTTTCATAAAAAACAGTGCCTCCGCTAGCAGTCAATGAATTGACATGACACAGCGTGATATCAGTTGCGCATGTAGGTGCTGGGTTTATCTGGAATGTCTTTGTCACTGGAGTGGCATCCACATACGTTGAATTTCCAACTGAAGATGCTGTGAGTGAGCATGAACCAGCAGATACTGCATGAGCAGCTCCCGCTTCAACAGTACAAATTAAAACTGTATTAGAAGATATTGTCACACTCAGACTTCGATCAGAGACTGCAGTGAGCGACTGGTTATTATCGCCAACTGTCATTGAATCAGGCTGAGTAAAGTTAATTGTGTGCGGTAATAGGGCATCCGCACTCGTGGTGACGCTCACTTTCGCACTTTCCAATGAATTCTTGTAACTGTTTTTCTCTTCGCTTGATTCGCGACCTTCACTTGAGACTTTACTTAAAGTAGATGCGAGATAAACTCTGCCTTCACTCTCGCGTGACTCTCCATAATTACTTCCAAATATTTTGGGGGCAATTGCTTGCACGCTAACTTTGTAAGTAGTGCTTGGGGTTAAACCTGTAATTGAATTTCCTGAAACAAAACTTGTTCTAGCTGCGCCAATTAGATTCGCACCACTTGCTTCATAGAGACGCACTGTGTATGAGGCAGCATTCGGAACCGAGTTAAAACTTACAGTTATCGCTGTCGAAGATGATGGGAGTGCTGAGAGATTTACTGGAATCGCTAATCTATATTTAGTCTCATAGCTTCTCTCGTCATTTGAATCCGCCATTGCAGGAATTGTTGCTCCAGCAATTAACAGAATGGGTGCGAGAATGATAAAAAATTTGCTTGGGCGAATTGCCATGGGGAATCTCCAATACCAAAGTCTCAGGGGTAAGACTTTGCAATGGGCAAAATTTTACCGCTCATCAAGCCATACGGAAAGGAATTGCTTCCAATTTTTATCCAATTTATGGTCAAGATTTTGGGCGGAATTTAAATACTGGTGGCGGGTGAAGGATTTGAACCTTCGAAGGCAGAGCCGGGGGATTTACAGTCCCCTCCCATTGGCCGCTCGGGCAACCCGCCAGGGTCGAACATCGGCACAACTCGCGAAGATTACCTCATATTACTGATGCACTGTTAACCCGCATTGAGGCCAAGATTCGCGCTCAGAAATGTATGTAAATACTTATTCAGCCATTAAACTCAACCATGCCTAACGAAATCAAATGGGATCTTCTTCACGAGCAAGCAAAAATCGCTATGAAGAACGCCTACGTCCCGTATTCAAAGTTCCCTGTCGGAGTAAGCGCCTTGGTCAATGATGGGCGAATCGTCTCTGGCTGCAATGTTGAAAACGCGAGCTACGGAATCGGACTCTGCGCTGAATGTGGCTTGATATCGAATTTAGCGATGACAGGCGGAGGTCGATTGGTCGCCGTTGTTTGCGTCGATGGAAATGGCGATTTCTTGTCGCCATGTGGCCGTTGTCGCCAGCTTCTTTTTGAACATGGCGGAAACGAACTTCTCATGATGACACCTGACGGACCACAACCAATGTCGTTCCTTCTCCCTTGGGCTTTTGGTCCTGCGAATTTGGAGTAATTTTTTATGACTTCCCCAGTAACACCAACTCGGCTCAACGCTGCACAAATTGCAATTGCACCAAAAGTCTTACTTCACGATCATTTAGATGGTGGACTTCGCGCTCAGAGCATGATCGATATGGCTAATGAATCTGGATATACAAAGTTGCCATTTATGGATGCGGATTTGCTGTCCCATTGGTATGAAGATTCATGCAACTCTGGTTCTTTAGAGCTGTATTTAGAAACTTTCACGCACACCATTGCTTTGATGCAAACATCCGAGCAAATAATTCGAGTTGCACGAGAATGCGTTATAGATCTAGCCAATAGTGGTGTTGTGTATGCAGAAGTAAGAGGAGCTCCAGAATTATTTACTCTGAAAGATTTGGATTTACCGGGAGTTATCGACGCAACAATTGAAGGATTCAAGCAGGGTATGGAGGAAGTGGCACATGCTGGCAAAAAAATTCGCGTGGAATCGATTCTATGCGCCATGCGTCAGAACAACCTCTCAATGGCGGTAGCTGAAGAAGTTGTTAGGTACAAGGGTCGCGGGGTTGTGGGATTTGATATCGCTGGACCAGAAGATGGATTTCCACCAAGCCAGCATCTCGCCGCGTTTAATTACCTACGTGAGAATAATGCTCACTACACGATTCATGCAGGAGAAGCATTCGGAATTGCCTCGATAGATGAGGCGCTCAACATCTGCAGAGCACAACGAATAGGTCATGGCATTCGTCTTATTGATGACATTAATTTCGGTAACGGCAATCCAAAACTTGGCCGACTGGCGCAAGAGATACTGGATCAACAGGTTCCGTTAGAGATGTGTCCCACATCTAATTTGCAAACAGGTGGCGTGAAGTTGATGAGCGAGCATCCAATTGCCCCAATGAAAGAGCTGGGATTTAATGTCACTCTCAACACGGATAATCGTTTAATGAGTAACACTTCGATGATTCGTGAAGCTACACAGGTTGTTGAAACATTTAATTGGGGACTAAGAGAATTGGAAGATCTTGCAACAAATGCAATAGGCGGTGCATTTATTAGTGCTGAGGAAAAAAAGGATATTCTCTCCCTAATAAAAAATGGATATGCGGAGATACTATAAAAAGTGACTGTGCCAGAAACGACTTCTATAGATTTTAAGGATCCTGCCTTTATTGCCGACCCTTATCCAGCCCTGGCTGAGCTTCGATTAAGCGGTCACCCTGTGTGGCATGAAGAACTTGGCCTCTTCCTTGCTGCAAAACATCGTGACGCTAATGATGTTTTGCGCAATAAATCATTGGGAAGAATTTTCAAACCAAAAGAACCAGATGCGAAGTGGCATGACTTTAATTGGCTTCACTCCGATTCGATATTAGATAGCGAGCCTCCAAAACACACTCGCTTGCGCTCACTCGTTGCTAAAGCGTTTAACCGTCATCGTATTGAAGCCTTGAGACCAGATATTGAACGTCTTACTACACAACTCCTTGATGACATAGCTGCCAAGGGCTCCTTTGATCTCATTGCCGATTATGCAGAACCACTTCCAGTAAAAGTGATTGCAGCCTTACTTGGTTTCCCGGATGAGGACGAACATCTACTTCGCCCCTGGTCCCAAGCAATAGTTAAAATGTACGAAATTAATCCATCGCAAGAGAATCAAATAGCGGCTCAGATAGCAGCTAAAGAATTTGCGGCCTACGTGCATGACTTGATGATTAAAAGGAAAGCAAATCCAGGCAACGATCTGATCACTGAACTTGCTCTAGTGGAAGAAGCTGGAGAAAAACTCACCACACAGGAGCTCATTGCTACCTGTATTTTGCTTCTCAATGCTGGACATGAAGCGAGTGTCAATGGCTTCGGAAATGGAATAGTTGCTGCATTCGAAAATGAATCGCAATGGAAATTGTTGACTGATAATCCGTATGCTGTTGCAGAAACAGCTATCGAGGAATTCCTGCGATTTGATGCTCCTCTGCATTTCTTTGAGCGCACTGCGACTGAAGCGACTCACATTGGCGAGGTACGTATTGAGCAAGGACAAAAGATTGTCAGCTTGCTTGGATCTGCGAATCGCGATGAGGAAATTTTTGAAGATGCCCAACGGATGAATTTATTGCGTGACCCAAATCCACACATTGGATTTGGTGCAGGAATTCATTTCTGTCTCGGGGGTCCATTGGCACGTCTTGAGATGGGAATTTCACTTCCAGCCCTGTTTGCTCGTTTTCCTCAGGTTTCACTTACGAGTCAACCAACAAGACACCCAACTTTTTCATTACGCGGTTATTCATCAATCCCAGCACACATCGAGCGGAGTTAATACATATGAACATAATCCTTGACGTAGACACCGGAGTCGACGACGCATTTGCGATTCTTTTCGCCGCACGTCATCCCGAAATTAACTTAATCGGAATCACATGCGTGGATGGCAACACAAACCTTGAAAACGTAATTGCTAACACTCTTAAAGTTCTTGATGCGGCAGGTGCCGGTGATATTCCGGTATCTCGTGGCGCGAGTCGCCCACTCATTGATGAGCCTCGATACGCCGATATGGTGCACGGTCAGGATGGGTTGGTAGATCTAGGCATAGCACCATCGACTCGCGCGGTAGATCCACGCCCCGCGGTCCAATTACTTCGCGATCTCATTGAAGAGTCGTCAGAACCAGTAACTCTTATTCCACTAGCCCCATTAACTAATATCGCTTTGTTTTTACGTTCATATCCAGACACTGCAGCAAAGTTAGAGCGCATCGTATTAATGGGTGGGTCTGCATCTGCCGGAAACGCGACAGCAACGGCAGAATTTAATGTTTGGCATGATCCAGAAGCTGCAGCAATTGTTTTTTCCAGTGGTATTCCAATCACTATGTATGGCCTTGATGTATTTACCCATTTACAAATGGGTCACTCACATGCGGATGAACTTCTAGCAGCGGAACATTTATGTTCACAATTTTCAGGGACTTTAATTCGAAATTTTGTTAAGCAAATGGGACATGATGTGACGCTGGGCGACTACGGCGCGGTTGCTAGCGCCATAGCTCCTCATCTCACGACTACAGAGCGATTCAAGATTGTCGTCGATACGACTTTTGGTCCTAATCGTGGACAGACAGTATGTGATCGTCGTTTATTTGCCGAAGATGCTCCTGACACAATTCATGCGTTAGCGCCATATGTTGAAGTTGTGATGGACATTGATATTGATTCAATGCGCAATATGTGGCTAGAAACTATCTCTGGCCACTAAACACTCAAACTAACTCAGATTCCGACTGGGTGCCAGACGGTCTTATCTTCCATAAAAGCTAGAATTCGTTGAGGTGAATTACCGTCGGGGAATCGGTGGATTCGCTTAAGGTTTTCTGTTCCTTCAATACGTGTTTGAGTTTCAACATCCTTGGAAAGTCCAGAAATATCTAAACCATCCACATCCATATGAGATGCCATCCATGGTGCTAATTCATTTGTCTTCCCTGTAAGAATATTGACAACACCACCAGGTACATCACTTGTTGCAAGGACTTCACTCAGTGAAATAGCAGGCAATGGAAATTTCTGACTTGTGACCACGACTGCGGTATTGCCTCCTGCAAGAACAGGAGCCAAAGCCTGAACAAGTCCTAGAAGTGATGGCTTTTGAGCGGCAAACACTCCGATAACTCCCATAGATTCTGGTGTTGTGAAGTTATAAAAAGGTCCAGAGACTGGGTTAGTCGATCCCGCAATCGCTGAAATCTTGTCACACCATCCCGAATACCAAACCCATGTATCGATTGATTCTTCGATCTGCTTTTTCGCAACTGTCTTTGTGACACCTTCGAGTGCGCAAATTTCATCAATAAATTGACCGCTTCGGCTTTCCATCATCTCAGCCACTCGGTAAAGAATTTGCCCTCGGTTAAATGCGGTTGCTCCGCTCCAGCCTGGCAGGGAAGTTCTAGCCGCGAGAACAGCATCTCGGAGATCTTTACGCGATGCCTGCGCAGGATTTGCAATGAACTCGCCATTTGAATCATTGATCTCATATGTGCGACCAGATTCGCTTCGTGGAAATGCCCCACCTATATATAACTTGTACGTCTTTTTCACATCAATGCGAGTCATTAGTTGCCGCCTTTCAAGTATGCAGATAGACCGTGGCGACCGCCTTCGCGTCCCCAGCCAGATTCTTTGTACCCACCGAATGGGCTTGCTGGATCAAATTTATTAAATGTATTTGCCCAGATAACACCAGCTTTTAGATGCTTGGCTGTCCAGAGAATGCGAGATCCTTTATCTGTCCAGATTCCAGCTGAGAGTCCATAGGGTGTGTTGTTTGCTTTTTCAATCGCCTCTTGAGGTGTTCGAAATGTGATGACTGAAAGAACTGGGCCAAAGATTTCTTCGCGAGCAATGCGATGAGCTTGGGTAACTCCAGTAAAAATTGTGGGAGGGAACCAAAAACCTTTTGAAGGCAATGCACATTCAGGGCTCCAGCGTTGAGCGCCTTCTTCATCTCCTGCATCAGAAAGTGACTTGATCCGCGCTAATTGGCTAGCAGAGTTAATTGCACCAAGATCGGTGTTTTTATCGAGTGGATCTCCAACGCGAATTTGTGACATGCGATGTTTCAATTTTTCAAGAATTTCTTCGTGAATATTTTCCTGAACAAGGAGCCTTGATCCCGCGCAACAAACGTGTCCTTGATTAAAGAAAATTCCATTGACGATGCCTTCAATAGTTTCGTCGATTGGTGCATCTTCAAAGACAATATTTGCAGCTTTTCCGCCTAATTCAAGGGTCACGCTCTTTTTGGAACCAGCAACAGCACGTGCGATTCCTTTACCAACTGCAGTTGAGCCAGTGAATGCAATTTTATTAATATCAGGATGATTGACTAGTAATGAGCCAGTTTTTCCATCTCCAGTAATAATGTTTACTACACCTGCAGGTAAACCTGCTTGCTGACATACCTGAGCGAATAGCAAGGCAGTCAGTGGCGTTGTTTCTGCGGGTTTGAGAACAACTGTATTTCCGGCAGCAAGTGCTGGCGCAACTTTCCAAGCAAGCATAAGCAGTGGAAAATTCCAGGGAATAATCTGCCCGGCAACTCCTAGAGGCTTTGGGTTATCTCCTACACCGGCAAATTTTAATTTATCAGCCCAGCCAGCATGATAAAAGAAATGATTAGCAGCGAGCGGGACATCGACATCGCGTGATTCACGAATAGGCTTTCCATTATCAAGAGATTCTAGAACGGCAAATTCACGTGATCTTTCTTGCATTATGCGAGCAATTCTAAATAAATACTTTCCGCGCTCTTGTGGTGAAATTTTGGACCAGACCTTAACGTAGGCGACCCGTGCTGCAGCAACGGCTTTATCAACATCTGCTGCTTCAGCGTAGGCAATTTTTGCGAGCACCGCTTCGGTAGCTGGGTTAATAGTGGTAAATGTTTTCCCATTCTTGGGTGCGACAAATTTTCCATTGATGAAAAGTCCATATTCATCAGAAATATTCACAATTGATGTGGACTCAGGTGCTGGGGCATATTCGAATGTCATCATTAATCCAATGTCACATAGTTAGGGCCTTGGTAATGGCCGTCTCGGAGTTTCATTCTCTGCATTAGCAAATCATTGAGAAGTGCACTTGCACCAATACGAAATAGTTTAGGGGTGAGCCATTCAGGGCCTGCTGTTTCATTTACTAACACCAACTGCTTGATTGCATCTTTTGTATTTCGAATTCCTCCAGCTGGTTTTACGCCGATTCGAACACCTGTCATCGCATAGAAGTCACGAACGGCTTCTAGCATCACAAGAACAACAGGGGGTGTAGCTGCTGGGGAAATTTTGCCAGTACTTGTTTTGATGAAATCAGCACCAGCGGCCATGGCTAGGAAGGATGCTTTTCGAACATTGTCGAGTGTGACGAGTTCGCCAGTTTCTAAAATAACCTTGAGATGAGCGCGATCTCCGCATAACTCTTTAATGTAAACGATTTCACTAAATACTTTTTCAAGGTTGCCAGAGAGAAAAGCACCTCGATCGATGACCATATCGATTTCTGTGGCACCTGCATTGAGCGCATCCAGAGTGTCTTGTTTTTTAACTTCGCGAGAAGCTCGACCGGATGGGAATCCTGTTGACACTGCCGCTACCGGAATATCTTTTCCACCAATTGAATCTAAATGTTTTCTCGCTACCTCAACCATGTCGTTGTAAACACAGATGGCTCCAACATGTGGAACTGTTGGATCGGTTGGATCTGGTCGAACTGCTTTGTTACAAATTGCTTTAACTTTTCCATCAGTATCAGAACCTTCTAGCGTTGTTAAATCAATCATTGATATTGCGCAATCAATCGCCCATGCTTTGCTTGTTGTCTTAATGCTCCGAGTTGCAAGCATGGATGCTCGTGCTTCTGCACCAACCTGGTCGACCGGTGAAAGAGTAGCTAGGTAGCTCTTTATGGACTGGGGAGATCCATCTATCAATTGCATGTCCAAAGTGTATATGGATACTTTGAAGAATAGAATAACCTTTACCTCATCACTTACCCATTCCACTCGCAAGGAGCCACAAAAGCATGTCACCTATACCAATAATTTTGGATTGCGACCCTGGCCACGATGACGCAATGGCAATGATCCTTGCGGCTTACAGTCCCGAAATAGATTTGCGTGGAATTGTTACTGTGTCAGGTAATGGAGTAATTGAGAAAGTCACTCTGAATGCTCTACGTATATGTGCCCTTGCAAAAATTAATGTCCCAGTCGCACAAGGTGCCGGACAGTCACTCATGGGCAGCGGGGATGCAGCAACTTACATTCATGGCGAGAGCGCACTCGATGGAGCTGATCTGCCACACCCAACATTTGAGCTTTCTCCCGAAAGCGGAGTTGAATTAATTGCTCGCTTAGTAAGTGAATCAGATGTGCCAATCACTCTTGTTGCAACAGGACCACTAACAAATATTGCGCTTTTTCTAAAGCTTTATCCTGACTTGATAAGCAATGTGAAAGAAATTGTTTTTATGGGAGGAAGCGCAGGACGAGGAAATCGATCTGCTTATGCAGAATTTAATATCTGGATGGATCCAGATGCGACAGATGTCGTCTTAAAGTCAGGGTTACCGATGACGATGTGCGGACTTGATGTTACTCATGAAGCCCTAGTCACATCAGAAATCTTTGATCGATTACATGCAATGGAAACGCCTTTATCTCAGACGATTATTGGTCTTATGAAGTTTTTTGCATCCACATATAACGATGTCTATGAGATGCCCGATCCCCCACTGCATGACCCTGTGGCAATTGCAGTGCTCATCGATCGCGAAGTTGTTCGGTCTAAGCACGTCAACGTTGAAGTTGAGCTCCACGGAACTTTTACCCGAGGTGCAACTGTTGTAGACATTCACAATATGGATGGTCGTCCTGCAAATGTCACAGTGGCTCTTGGTCTAGATGCCCCAAAGTTTTGGGATCTCATGCTCAATGCCGTAGAACTGGCTGGAAAGGCTTAGGCCTTCGCCTTATCGAAGGCGATAATTTCACGAAGACCGGCAACTGCTGTTTCTAACAGTGGGTCAAGTGAAATGATTGGCCCTATTCCGTGCATCATCATGACCCCACCTGCACGCTTACGTAACATAGATGAGATAACAAAGATCGCTGAAGCCTCCATCTCAGAGCAAAGTGCCCCACCAATCTCCCATGCACGCCAACGATCTTGAAGGTTGCGAGCAACGCCCATGCGCTCAGGTTCGTGTTGTCCATAAAAAGAATCTTTGGATTGTGAAATTCCAGTACGGTACTTCACTCCAACTTTATCGGCGCCTCGTTGGAGAGCCATGGTGAGGTCTAGATCTGCTATCGCTGGAAACTCGACAGGCATATAGTGCAAAGTTGTTCCTTCATCGCGAATAGCCGCTGAAATTATTGCGAGCTCGCCAGAATGAATATCCTTTTGAATTGCCCCTGAGGTACCCACTCGAATAAATGTATCTGCGCCGACGCGAGCCAACTCTTCCACTGCGATAGCAGCTGATGGACAGCCAATACCAGTTGATGTGACTGAGACTTTTTCACCATCGAGATAACCGGTGTATGTCACATACTCTCGATTGGAGGCGACTAACTTTGCATCGTCAAAGAGTGCGGCAATCGGCTCGCATCGACCGGGATCTCCAGGTAGCAAAACATAACGACCCACGTCACCTTGCTCGAGTTGAATGTGATACTGCTTGCCATTTGCTTCCATGTGAGCCCCCTAATTGCTTACTTGTTTTGTGCGTCAAATGTAATTAGTTCACGAACACCTGCAATTGCTGTTTCTATAAGGGGCTCGATAGAACCGAGTTCGCCCTCACCATGCATCAACATAATCCCACCCGAGCGCACCTTGAGCATAGATGAAATAACAAAAATTGCCGAGGCTTCCATCTCCGAACATATTGCGCCACCAATCTCCCATGCCTTCCAACGATCTAGAAGTTGACTCGTGACACCAGAATGCTCAGGCTCAACTTCACCATAGAAGGAATCTTTTGATTGCGAAATTCCTACGCGGTGGGCGACCCCCTTACGGATGGCTGCACTACGTAGAGCGCTGACCACGGTTAAATCAGCAACGGCAGGAAATTCCATCGGCATGTAATGAATTGATGTTCCTTCATCGCGAATCGCGCCTGTAACAATAGCTAGCTCGCCAGATTTCGTTCCTGGCTGAATAGACCCAGATGTTCCTACTCTTATGAAAGTATCTGCACCTACTCGCGTCAACTCTTCAATCGCAATAGCAGCAGACGGGCAACCAATTCCAGTTGAAGTGACTGATACGCGTACTCCATCGAGTTCACCTGTATATGTTACGTACTCTCGATTAGTAGCAACATGCACTGCATTCGTGAGGTGCCTAGCAATTACTTCCACACGGCCGGGATCACCGGGAAGAAGAACATACCGTCCTACATCACCATCTTCTAACTGAATGTGATGCTGTTTCAAGGATGTGCCACTCATAATTGATTTACCCTTTCGACAAAGAAGTCCATAAATTCATCTACGTTTACTTCCATCGCTACTTTACTATTTGGTTTATTTCCAGTCGCACTATAGTGATCTGCAGTTGTTTGCGCTGTTGTGTGATGACCCTTTAATTCCACAGTGACAAAATAATTTCTTAATTCAACAAGATCTGGTCGAATCAAGATTGCTGCAGCAAGTGGATCATTAATCGCACAACCATCAATGCCTTGATATTCATCGTGGAATTCCATGTAAAAGCGAGTTGAGTCCTCAATAAATTTCTTAATCTCAGGTCGCGCTGAACTTAGGCGATCCACATGTTTGGGCTGGAAGAGGCACTTGTACGTAACATCAAGTGGGACGATTGTGAGATCAAAACCTGCCTTTAAAATTACATCAAAGGCATGTGGGTCACAAAATACGTTGTACTCCGAAGCTGGAGTGGCATTACCTGGGGCATGAATCGCGCCTCCCATAGAGACAACGTTTTTAATCAGCGGAATAATTGAAGGATCCCGATGAATAGCCAAGGCAAGATTGGTCATCGGTCCAATACAAAGCATCGTTATTTCATGAGGAAATTTATGGACAAGGGAAATAATTAATTCAACAGCATGAATAGGATTCAAAGCTGCGGTGGAATCAGGCAGCACGGCATAACCTAAACCACCATCACCGTGAGTTTCTTCGGCAACCGTTAAAGCCTTCACCAATGGAGCATGCGCACCCTTTGCAACTGGTACGTCAGTTAGTCCTGCTAACTCAATAAGTTGCAGGGCATTTTTTGCACATTTCTCAACGGTGGTGTTTCCGTGAGTAACGGTGATCGCTTCCAACGAAATTTCTGGTGATGCGGCAAGCAGTAGAATTGCGAGAGCATCATCAATTCCTGGATCGCAGTCAAGAATTACTCGTTGCTTGTTCATACTTTTGACAACTTTCTATGATGATGCAGTCCCAGTAAGGCGATTGCAGTTGCAATTATTGATGATGCAATAACAAAATTAAAGCCCTTCCAGGATCCATAACTACTCACAATCGCCCCGGTAACGGCGCTACCCAAAGTGATTCCAATCGAAATAGCAGCGCCAAGGTAGGAAAATGCCTCATTGAGTCGATCTGATGGAACAAGAATTTTCAGTAACGCATTAGCCGCGATGAGAGTGGGTGAAATCGCAACACCAGAAATCATCACCAATACCGCTAGCGAGTCATATTCTTGAATCAGGACAGGACCGAGAGTGGCAACTGTCATGAATGAGAGCGCAATAAAATATCGGTGAGATGGCGAACTCTTCCAATGATGGAGACCATACAGAGTTCCTGCCACGAGTGATCCCAATGAATAAAGAGCTACTAGGAGGCCGCCCTGGCTTCCATGACCTGTTGATTTCGCGGCAGCGAGAATTGCAACTGTATTACCGCCGAATACTCCTCCAAGTGCGATGAGTGAAAAGAGTAGAGCTTTAATCATTGGGATTTTAAGCAATCCCGCTTGTCGCTTCTCGCGATTTTCGGCTATGTCATGATCCCCGCTTGTGTATGCAAGCCCCGAAGCGCCGAATATTAAAAAGATTAAGCCCGTAATCAGGGCAACTGCTGGTGAATATTGAGCATATAGAAGGCCTGCGAGAGCGGGTCCCGACACAAATGAAATCTCATCTAATACGGATTCAATTGAAAGTGCGGTATTGAGTTCCTTCATATTTCCAAGAGCACGACTCCAACGAGTGCGTGTATAGCTTCCAATATTGGCAAGCGTTGCACCCGAACAAGCAGCAAAAAGGAGAATCGGAAAAATTCCTCCCGAACTAACTTTTATCAACGCCAACATAGAAATAATATGAAGGATTGTTATCGGTACAAGTACAACACGGCTACCTTTTCGATCAGCAAGTCTTCCTATTCGAGGCCCAACTAGGGCTCCAGCAAGTGTGTATGCAGCAGATGCGAGTCCGGCATATGCGAATGAATCCTTTGTAGAGGATATGAGGAGAACAATCGCTACTGGATTCATAGCTAATGGAATTCGTCCAAGTATTCCAAAACCAAATGTGGAAAACGCCGCTGGTTTACGTATGACCTCTAGGTAAGAACTGAGCAAAATATCTCCAAAGAAAGTTTTGTGTAAACGATTGCAGAACTCTACGGTGGAGGGCATACTCCTGTCTAGGTATATTCCATTTTTAGAGGGAGATTTTTTTCATGCGTATTTACTTTGCCGGTCCACTTTTCACTCCATATGAACGCACATTTATCGACCAGTGTGCTGCACGGATGCGCGCAGCAGGAATGGAAGTTTTTGTTCCCCATGAAATTCCCCTTCCAGATCCCGTTACTCCTGCATTTATTTTCGATGTTGACTCTTCCGAAGTCATGAAAGCTGATGCAGTACTAGCCCTTCTTGACGGACCAATGGTCGATGACGGAACAGCATCTGAAATAGGAATTTTTTGGGCGCTCATGCAGTCAGATAAGAGTAAAAAGGGAATCGTTGGCTTAGTTACCGACACCCGAGTAATTCGCGATCGCAATATGATCGATGGAAAGGGCATCAATCTCTTTGTTCGCGGTTGCGTTGAAGATGTTGGAGAAGTAGTCGACCACTTTGATAAGGCTTTTGAAATTCTTCTCAAATGGCAGAGCGAAATCAAGTAAAAGGTTTAAAAGCCTTAGTACATAATTGTTTTAGTTAGATGATGTGGCCAGTGCGTTGCGTGATAGGTCTTCCATAATCTGAAGTCCACTTGTGGCTGTAGTAGTGTTTCAAGGCCTTTACGTCTCGCATTGACTTCATCGGTTAATCGCGCAATCGCGTAAATCGATTGAGCGCGAATTTCAATCTCTGCATCTGAATCTCGTTTAACTTCTTGAAGTGAATTAATCTGGCTTTCTAGTTCAGGAGCATATTCAAAAATTCCCATCACACGTAGCCCAACAGGGACTATGTAATCTGCGAATGCAGTCAACATGTGAGCATCCTCTAATTTCCATGCCGCACGCGGAGCAAGGGTTAGGTGCATGCCCCAGATGCCAAGTTGAGCCAACTTATAGAGTTCCACACGATCGCCTTTGTATTGCGATACATCTTCAAATCGCGGAAATTCTGTTGTTAGACGTTCTAGGATTCCATCCCCTGCTGCATACAACTTGGGAGCGCATGACTTTACAAAGTTATGGTACTTACCTGAGTAATCCTTAACGAGCTTCTGACCAACTTCATGGAGAATGCTGACTCGCTCGTCAAGCATAGGCATTTCAATCGTTCCTGAAAATATTTTATTTAGCTGGTCACGCGTGATATCGGCGAGATAAGCACCATCAAAAAATGGAATACCTTCCCCTATTGCACGGTGGAAACAAGCAAGCATCGCCTCGCTATCAGACCATCGTTTTCCCATGTAGTCAGTTTCAAACTTCACACCAGAGTCAAAATTGGTGAATGCAAAGTTGAGAGTATTGACCACGAGAGTGAAATCCATAAGGAAATCTGGGTCATTACCAAAATCAAAGAGCATCGATCCATCGGGCTTAGCAAATTCCTCATAAGCCATCCAGTCAGCGACATCACTGATCTTTTGCTCATTTATTTTAACCAACGTCGATTTCTCAAGAACTGGCTTGAGGCTCTTTAAAACAGCAGAATCCCACATGTTTTCATTTGACATTACTAATGACCTTCTTCTCTCTCGCGATAAGGGACAGCTAGCATCGCAGGAGGTTTTAATTTCTGTGCGAGTAAGACTAAGACCAGGATGGTTGCCAAGTTAGGGAAGAAAGTGACAAACTCATTTGGAATAATTGGAACCTTGATATAAATAAAGCCAATAAAGAGCGCAGCGGCTGCAGTAATAGAAGCAGTTTTCATGCGTCCACGAGTGATTGACCAAATTACAAAGAGAGCCCCGAGAATAACAATGACCAAGAGGGCGGCATGGATAGAAGTAGGTTGACGAACTCGAAGTGCGTCAGTGAGACCAAAGAGAACCGATCCCGCAAGTACTCCACTTGGGCGCCAGTTTCCGAAAATGACTGTAGCAAGACCAATAAAGCCTCGACCAGCCGTCTGTCCTTCACGGTAAACCTGTGAGGCAACCAACGAAAGGTATGCGCCACCAAGAGATGCAAACATTCCTGAAATTGCTAACGCCATATAACGTGTGCGATACACCTTCACACCTAGAGATTCTGCTGCGATTGGATTCTCACCGCAAAAACGAAGTCGAAGTCCGAAGCGAGTGCGCCACAAGATCCATGTACTTAATGGAACTGTAATGAGCAAGAAAATTGTTGCCCATGAAATTTCCGTAACGAATCCTGCAAGAACTCCAGCAGCATCCGAGAGAATAATAATATTTTTGCCGTTAATGGAGAGTAGCCACGAACTTATTCCAGGAACAGTTAAATATCCAGGTTGTTGCACCATCGGCGAAACGCTGATGTCTCCACCATTAGGAATGAAAAGAACTCCTGAGAGATAGCGCGCGGCACCCAGGGCCAATAAGTTAATCGCCAAACCAGAGACCGCTTGATCAATTCCAATTTTCACTACAAGGATTCCGTGAAAAAGACCGACAAGTGCGCCGCCGATAGCTGCGGCAAGGAATCCGATCCAAGGACCATGCAAAAATGCGAACCATGCACCTATCCATGTGCCAGCAATCATCATGCCTTCGAGTCCAATATTAATTACACCGGCACGCTCTGCCCATAGTCCACCTAATCCAGCCATAAGTAGCGGGATGGTAAATCGCAGCGTTGCACTAGAAAGGCCTGCAGAGGTCAGATCGTTCGCCCCTGTAATTCTGCGAACGACCGAAATGACGATAAGAACGAGCGCCACTAGCAACGCCAAACGCCAAGGAGAAGCGAACTTGCGAACGACTTTATTCTTCATAACGTTATTGAGTAGTGCGCTCATGCCGAAGCCTCGCCTTCAGTTGTTGCTGAAACTTTTAAGGTAGCGCTAGCGCTTCCTACAAGTTTTTGCTCTTGTTGTTTATTAATGCGTTTAACGATCTCATACGCAACAACAATAGAAAGAACGATTGTTCCTTGCATGATTGTGATGATCTCCTTTGGGACGCCATTGAGATCGAGCACACCTGCAGAACGATCTAGGAACGCCCAGAAATAGGCTGCAAAAGCAATGCCTACTGGATGATTACGACCAAGAAGTGCAAGTGCTAATCCAGTAAGTGCATAGCCTGATGGAAATGAAATACTGTAACTGTGTGTTTCGCTGAGCAAAGTGCCCATTCCTGTAAGTCCTGCAATCGCGCCGGAAAGAGCCATCGTTACGAAAATCATCTTGGGAGCATTGACGCCACCAGCTCGCGCAGCTTTAAAGGAAAGACCAGTAGCTCGAAGATTAAAGCCGAATGTGCTTTTATTGAGAAGAACCCAATACGCCAATCCAATAAAGACTGTGAAGATTATGAAACCATGAATTTGGCCACCAAGAAATGGAATCGTTGGAAGTTGACCCGATGGTGCGATGATTGGGGTGTTTAAGTTATTTGAACCTTCAGCCTGCTCGCCGAGGCGAGTTGGCTGCAATAGGTAGGCAACCAATCCTGCAGCAATCGCGTTTAACATAATGTTTGAGATAACTTCGGAGATGCCGCGCTTAACTTTAAGGTACCCGGCAATACTTCCCCAGAGACCTCCGACGATTGCTCCAACTAAAATAATAAGGGTGACATGGAGTACTGGTGGCAATGTGAATAATCCACCTACTACAGCAGCGAAAAAGACTGCCAAGCGATACTGACCATCAATACCGATATTAAAGAGCATCATTTTGAATCCGATGGCTGCTGCAACACCTGCAATGTAATAACCAGAAGCAATATTGAGTTCAGCAACAATATTGCGTGGGGAGAATCCGTAATCAATCATTGCCTTCAAAATATCAACAGGGCTTGTGTGCTTGAGTAATAAAATTCCACTGATGAGAAGGAGTGAAGTAACAATTGCAGCTACAGGCGCAACTATTCCCCAGAAAATGCGGCTCTTCATGCGATTTTTTCTCCTGTCATTGCTAATCCAAGTTGCTCTGGAGTCGTTTTATCTGGATCAAGTACTGCAACTATTTTTCCGCCCGAGATCACGGCTAAACGGTCGGATAAATTAAAGAGTTCATCGAGGTCAGCAGAAATGAGAAGAATTGCCATGCCAGCCAAGCGCGCTTCAATCAGTTGATTCCAAATTAGTGCTTGAGCTCCAACATCGACACCACGAGTTGGTTGGGCTGCAATAAGCAGGCTTGGTTTATCCGCCATCTCACGTCCAACAATAAATTTCTGTTGATTTCCTCCCGAGAGTGCAGCGGCCATCACATTAATACTCGGCGTGCGCACATCAAGATCTACAACAATTCTCTCGGAATCTTTCTTGGCTGCCGCCTTATTGAGCCAGAACCCATTGGCCATTGGCGCAGTAGCTTGGTGGCCCAAAATTCTGTTCTCCCAGAGGGGCGCAGACATTAGAAGGCCATCTCTTTGGCGATCTTGCGGAATATACCCAACGCCTGAATCACGAATCTCGCGTGATGAAGAATCGGAAATATCGTGGCCCATGATTGAGACATTTCCTGAACTTGCCTTTACTAATCCCATGATCATTTCAATGAGTTCCGATTGGCCATTTCCTTCGACTCCAGCGACTCCAAGAATTTCACCACTATGAACTTCAAGTGAAACGCCATGAAGAATTTCGCGGTGGTCTGGAGTTACATAGGTAGCATCTTTTATTTCAAGAATTTTTTCTAAGCCCGGCTTAGTTGAGACTTCCCTACGTTTTGGAAGTTCTCGCCCAACCATCAATTCTGCAAGTTCCTTCTTATTCGTCTTGCTAGGTATTACTGAAGCAACTGTTGTTCCTGCGCGCATAACAGAAATATCATCGGCTATCGATAGGACCTCATCGAGTTTATGTGAAATAAATATAATTGTGAGTCCATGCGATGTTAGGTCTTTCAAATTTCGAAAAAGTTCATCAACTTCTTGAGGGACGAGTACCGCAGTTGGCTCATCCAAGATTAATATCTGTGCCCCGCGATACAAAACTTTTGCGATCTCAACACGTTGACGTTCGCCAACACCGAGCTCAGCTACTAGTTGATCAGGATTTATATCAAGGCCATAATTTTTTGTTATTTCAATGAGTTTGGCACGAGCAGCGTCTACCTGAATTACGCCTCCGAATGAGGTTGGTTCACTGCCGAGGATTACATTTTCCAAGACACTTGCATTATCTGCCAACATGAAATGTTGATGGACCATGCCAATGCCTAGCGCAATTGAATCTTGCGGAGACTTGAAGATAACTTTTTTACCATCGACTAAAATTGTTCCCGAGTCGGGCATCACCATTCCGTACAGAATTTTCATTAAGGTTGATTTTCCAGCACCGTTTTCGCCGATGATTGCGTGAATTTCACCCTTTTTAATTGCGAGATTTACGTTGTGATTTGCAACAACACCGGGGTACTTCTTTTCAATACCTTGGATCTCAACTATTGCACTCAATTCTGTGCCTTTCTTGGTGGTTTGGTTTTGTATAAGAAGTCACCGGCAATCTCTTGCCGGTGACTTCTCTTCTTACAAGTTATTATTTTTTACTATTTTAAGTCAGTCACTTACATGGCTGGCTTTGAAGGAACCTTGATCTTTCCCTTGACGATTCCTGCAATAAGAGTGTCCATCTTCTTCTTGTATGAAGAAACACGTCCACCACTAGTTGAGTAACCAATTCCACCATTTTTGAGGTTGAAAGTTACTGAACCTGACTTGAATGTTCCCTTGTCGATTGAGTTAATGAATGCAAGTACGCCGACATCAACCTTCTTCAACATAGAAGTAAGAATTACAGACTTGTATGCCTTGTTTGAAGGGAATGCCCATTCATCAGCATCTACGCCGATAGACCACTTCTTCATTGCAAGAGCTGCCTTGTGAGCACCGGCTCCTGAACCGCCTGCTGCTGAGTACACAACATCTGCGCCGTTATCAAACATTCCGCGTGCAGCTTCTTCGCCCTTTGCAGGGTCATTGAAGCCTGAGAAGTCAGGGAATACTGAAAGGTATGAAACCTGAACTTTAATCTTCTTGTTAACTGACTTTGCACCAGCTGCATATCCAGCTTCGAACTTCTGGATAAGTGGAGTCTGAACTCCACCAATGAAGCCGACGTTGCCAGTCTTAGATTTTAGAGCAGCTGCTGCTCCAACTAGGAATGAACCTTCTTGCTCAGCGAAAACAATTCCCTGAACGTTAGGCAACACAACAGTTGAGTCATCAACAATTCCAAATTTTACATCTGGAAATTCTGCCGCAACAATCTTGAGTGAGCTTGCATATGTGAATCCAACCGCAATGATTGGGTTAGAGCCTGAAGTTGCGAGAAGACGTAAACGCTCTTCACGAGTTGCATCAGTATCAGATAGTGCAGCCTGTAGTTCCTGAATCTTTACGCCTTTGTGTGTCTTGACGTAATCGCGTGCACCAAAATATGCGAGCTGGTTGAAGCCCGGAATATCGCGGCCGCCTAAGTCAAAGGCAACACCAATCTTTGTAATCTTTGTTGCTGCTGATGCGCTAGGCGCAGTAGCTGTTACAACAGAAAAAGCGAGGCCAGCTGCAAGTACTACTGCAAGCAAGCCCTTCTTCTTGGTATTTCTGTTCTGCATTCGTTTGTCTCCTTGTTAGTTTGAGTGATCACTCAGGTATTACTTTACTTTCTTGCTTCCTTGATCGATTTTTGAATCTTTCGAGCTCCATAACCATGGATTCGAACATGATCCTCTTTCAATCAATTTCACATCTATCATTTTGTGCTGCGGGGAAAGTCTATTATTAGGGTCAAGGCGATTAATCATAATTCTCATGGCTTCCGCGCCTTGAGATTCCACATCACGACTCACTACAGTCAATGGTGGAACCAGCAATGTCGCCATTTCGATATCGTCAAAACCGATAAACGAAAGCTCCTCTGGAACGCATACCCCACGCGACTTAATTGCTTCTAGGGCGCCAATGGTCATGAGGTTATTTGCGGATAGCACGGCAGTAGGAGGGTTATCTAGGTCAAGCAACTTAGTCATCGCTGCGAACCCACCGACTTGATTAAAGTCAGCCTCTACAAAATACTCGGGGTTATTTTCAATCTTTGCCTTCTTCAGGGCAGCATGAAATCCATCTCGACGTAATTTTCCAGGAGTTGAATCAAGTGGTCCACCAATCATTGCAATCCTTGTGTGCCCAAGTGCGATGAATTTTTCAACAGCAAGTCGACTACCTTTGACATTATCAACTAAAACAGAGTCGAATTCATGGCTCTCTTTTGATATGCGATCGACAAAAACAATAGGAAATCCAAATTTACCGAATGCGGTAGGCGCCACTTCATCCTCAGTGAGTGGAACCATAATGACGCCATCGACTCGCCCAAAGAGTTGGGTAAGAATTCGTTCTTCACGATTGGGGTTGCCATCAGTATTTACTAGGAGCACCATAAATTTCTCGCCTGCGGCTTTCTCAGCGCCGCGAACGATTGATGCAAAAAATGGGTTTGCAATATCTGGAACAATCACTGCAATCGTGCTTGTCTTGCCAGACTTAAGATTTCGAGCAGCTGCGGACGGTCGATAATTTAACTGCGCGATTGCTTCTCTAATCGCATCTTCCTCTCGAACATTGTTGCCACTGAGAAACCTTGACACCGTGGCGACAGAGACGCCTACTCGTTCTGCAACTTGTGTAATTGTCACAGTTGTCATCTTTGCGCCTCCATCCTTGTTTTCACAGCGGCCTATCTAATCCCACTTGAGAGCCGGAAATTAACTACTGATAACGATTGCAGAGAGCGTATCTCCTGGGGTACATTTTCGTCTACAACTTTGCCAAACGAATTTGATGGGCGGATATGAGTAATCCCTGTGTTGTTGTCGTTGGAAGCACCATGATCGACATGATTGCTTATGCCAAGAAACTGCCCGAGCGTGGGCAAACTGTTCAGGGAGATAACTTCGCATTGGGCTTTGGTGGCAAAGGTGCCAACCAAGCGGTCATGGCAGCGCGCCTAGGAGCATCTGTCTACATGGTAAATACGCTAGGAGATGATGTTTTCGGCGATTCAACGATTAAGAATTTTGCTGATCAGGGAATTAATACAACCTACGTAGCACGAACCAGCGGGCCCAGTGGAGTTGCGCCTATTTGGGTAGAACCAGATGGCACCAATCGAATTATCTGCGTGCCTGGCGCAAATAACGCTATGACGCCAGAGCAAGGTGCTACAGCCATTGATGAAATTAGCTCACGAGAAAGTGTCGGAGTGGTAATTGGGCAGCTAGAGATTCCGCAAGCAGTAACAGCAGAGGCGTTTCGCCGCGCACGAGCACGGGGAATTATAACAATTCTTAATCCAGCACCCTCTGCTCCACTAACTGCCGAACTTCTCGAAGCAAGTGACTGGGTCATTCCCAATGAAAGTGAATTTGCTGATATGCACCCCGCGGGACTTGCTCCATCAAGTGATGAGATTATCCGCGAACTTTCCCAGCTTCTTAATAAACATATCTTGGTGACCCTCGGTGAAGCAGGAGCTGCATATTGCGACAAAAATGGCGTTGTGCACCGTGTTTCGGCCCCAAAAGTCCACGCGATTGACACAACAGGCGCTGGTGATGCCTTTGTGGGGGCATTTGCCTACGGTCTTTCAATTGCACTTGGAGATGAGAAATCAATTCAACTTGGATGTATCTGCGCTTCAGATAGTGTGACGCGTTTAGGCACGCAATCCTCCTATCCTGATCGGGAGAAGGCTATAAACTTGCTCTCTGAAGTGATGAGCGCCCACAGCGCCTAAAAAGTCATCATCGTTATTTCATAAAGGAGAGCACCCGCAATGGCCGCTGACAGCAGTTTTGATATCACCTCAAAAATAGATCGCATGGAACTCGATAACGCAATTAATCAGGCAGTCCGAGAGATTGAGACTCGCTTCGATTTTAAAAATACTGGTTCAAAAATCGAACTCGAAGGTGAAAAGATCCTTATTGAGGCTGACACTGAAGAGCGTGCAAAAGCAGCCCTTGATGTTGTTAAAGACAAAATGATTAAACGCGGTGTCTCACTCAAACATATTGATCCAGCAGCCCCAGTGCTGAGCGGAAAGATTTACAAAATTTCATGTCCTCTTAAAGAAGGAATTTCAACAGAGAATGCAAAGAAGATTGCAAAATTTCTTCGAGATGAAGGACCGAAGTCACTCAAGACTCAAATTCAAGGTGATGAGCTTCGCGTGACAAGCAAGAGTCGAGATGACCTTCAAGATGCAATTCAGATGGTCAAAGATGGCTCTTGGGAGTTTGCAGTTCAATTTACGAACTTTCGTTAATTGACTCGCTATAAATCCGGCCTTTTTTTCGGCATCACTGCATACACACTCTGGGGTGCATTTCCGCTCTATTGGCCGCTTCTAAAGCCAGCAGGTGCGCTAGAGATCGTTTCGCACCGTGCGGTGTGGACTTTATTTTTTTGTGTTGTTGCCCTTGGAATCAATAAACAACTTAAATCTACGATTCTTATAATCGGCAATCGTAAAACCTTTCTCCGTCTCGCCTTGGCTACTGTCTTTATTTCAACAAACTGGCTGACATATATTTGGGGTGTCAATCATGGTCACGTTGTTGAAACGGCGTTGGGGTATTACGTAATCCCCATCATCATGATTGGTTTTGGGATTTTCCTTTTTCACGAGACGTTGCGACCCTTACAGTGGATCACCGTCGGCCTTGGTGCCCTGGGGGTAGTGGTTCTTACTATTGATTTTGGACGATTGCCTTGGATTGCACTTGCTCTTGCTATCTCATGGAGTTCATATGGCTTGGTAAAGAAAACTCTTAACCTAGGGGCGCTCCAAGGTCTTGCGCTAGAAACTTTGATCTCATTTCCATTTTACGGTGGATACTTAATTTACTTGGGCATTAACGGCACAGGACTATTAGGTACTGCTCCGGGAATTTCTATCCTTCTCATAAGTGCGGGAATTGTGACCGCTATCCCTCTCTTGAGCTTTAACGCATCAACAACTCGATTGCCTTTTACAATCATCGGTCTATTGCAATATATAACTCCTACAATTCTATTTCTAGTTGGTGTGCTCGTTAGACATGAGAATATGCCAACCGGTCGTTGGATTGGTTTCGTTATTATTTGGCTTGCACTTCTTGCTTTGGCGATTGACCTCGTTAGGTCAAGCCGTACGCTCAATAACAGCGTCACAGAGTGACATCAATGCTCCTGTTGCATCCGCAACAGGCAGTGGTCCCAGAGCGGCGCGTGCTTCTTTCGCGATTTGATGTAACTGATTTCGAGACTTTTCTAAAGCTGGATGGATACGCAATTCACTCAGTACTTGTGAAACTAAGCGTTCATCTGTGATTGGAGCGCTCAGTAAGTTTTTTAATTCCATGTCACTTGGATCTGTAGAATTCATAACATTAAGGGTTACCAAAGTTGCTACGCCTTCTCTTAAATCTGTTCCTGGAGTTTTACCCGACTCGTTCGTATCACTTGCGATATCGATAACATCATCGGCTAATTGAAAAGCTATTCCCATTTTTTCGCCAAATACTGTCAAGTTTTCCACTACATCTTTAGGAGCACCTGAAAGTAAAGCTCCATATCGCGCACTCGTTGCGATCAATGAGCCAGTTTTATCAGCAACAACAGATAAGTAATGTTCCAGAGGATCCTGGCCATCGGCTGGTCCTTGTGTTTCCATGATTTGGCCAATAACTAAGCGCTCGAAAGTATGAGCCTGTAAACGAACAGCTTCTGGACCTAAATCAGCAAGTAATTCAGATACTTTTGCAAATAAATAATCTCCAGTAAGAATTGCAACCGTATTTCCCCAACGATTATTTCCGCTCTCAACTCCTCGGCGTAATGGCGCTTCATCCATGACGTCGTCGTGATACAACGTTCCTAGGTGAGTTAGTTCGCAGACCACAGCGGATTCAATCACTCCAAATTTGTTTGGGTCCCCATAATGCGAAGCAATGAGGGTTAATAGTGGTCGAAGACGTTTACCACCCGCGTCAATAAGGTGTCGAGAAGTCTCAATGACTAATGGGTATTTTCCTTCAACCTGACTACGAAGTAGAGTTTCAACTCTAATCATATTCTCCGCTAAAGATTCCTCCAGAGCGGGCGCTAAGCCCGGAATACCAAAGGATGACATTATCTAATAAATATCGCGAGAGTTTTTATAGAATCAAGAAGAGGTGAGGGGAACACACCTAGTGCAATCGTGACAACAAAGCAGATCACCACTGTTGCTCGAGTAAGTATGGACGGAATTACAACACTTGTTCCGTCTTCTTGAGGATCAGTAAAGAACATAAGTACTATCACTCGGATATAGAAAAATGCTGCAATCGCACTGGAGAGAACGCCAGCTATAACAATCGACTTTGATCCACCTTCATATGCAGCTGAAAAGATAGCAAACTTTCCAATGAATCCACTTGTTAGAGGAATCCCCGCAAAGGCAAGCAAGAAACCCGCAAAAATAGTCGCAACCCAAGGGGACCTTTTTCCAAGACCGGCCCAGCGATTAAGATCTGTCACCTCACCTGTTGAATCTCTCACAAGAGTTACAACGCCAAAGGCTCCGACAGTGGCAACTCCATATGCAAAGAGGTAGAAAATTGAACCTTCTAGACCAGCTTTATTGAGAGCGATTACACCGGCAAGAAGAAATCCTGCATGGGCTATTGATGAGTAAGCCAACATTCTCTTTACATCACGTTGAGCAATCGCAACAAGAGAGCCAAAAAGCATTGTGATGATCGAAATAACTATGAGAAGTGGACGCCATTGCCACTGTGCATTTGCAAATGCAGTGTAGAAAATGCGCAACATTGCACCAAAGGCTGCAACCTTGGTTGCTGCAGCCATAAACGCTGTAACTGGAGTTGGCGCACCCTGATAGACATCGGGTGACCACGCATGGAATGGAACTGCCCCGACTTTAAAGAGAAGTCCGACCGATAAAAATGCAATTCCGATGAGCAAAATGATGTCGTTTCCGCTTCCACCGGCGATGGCAATTCGAATGCCTTCAAAAGAAACCGACCCGGAGTATCCGTAGAGGTAGGCAGCGCCAAAAAGGAAGAATGCAGACGAAAACGCACCGAGTAGAAAGTACTTGAGAGCAGATTCTTGCGAGAGAAGTCGGCGACGTCGAGATAAACCAGCCATGAGATACAAAGGTAAGGAGAGCATTTCCAAGGCAACAAATAAGGTAATGAGATCAGTTGCGATCGGAAAAATCATCATTCCGCTCACCGCAAATAGCGTCAGTGGAAAAACTTCAGTCAGTGTTTGACCACTTTGAATTGCCCGTCGCTCATCTTCGGAGCCAGGAACTGCAGCTGCTACCGGGACAAAATTCTCAGTATCTGCAATTAGAAATGCTGCAAGTATTGAGATAACCAATATTGATGCCTGCATCAATACCGCTGGCCCATCAATGACAACAGAACCCATTGCCGCAGTAGTTGATTGAGAATTTCTTATAGTGAAAACCTGAAAGAGTGCGAGTAACAATGTTCCAATCGTCAGACTCAACTGAGCAATTGGGCGTAACTTTCTAGAAACGAATGCCTCGACAAGAACTCCTATGAGGGCGCCCCCAAGGACTATAAGAATTGGAGATAGTAGTTGGTAGGAAAGTACTGGTGCTGTAAAAGTCATTTACTTGCCACCATTCGTTGGTACGGGATCAGTGAAACCTAATTGCGCAATCGTATGCTGGGCAATTGGATTGATGACATTGAGCAGTGGAGCTGGATAAAAACCGAGAAATACAATTGCAGCCATTACTGGGGCAATTGCAATTTTTTCACGTAGGTTTAAATCTGACAGGTTTTCATTCCCAGGAGAGGTTGGACCATGCAACGCTTTTTGTACAGGAATTAAAATGTAAAGAGCAGCAAGAACAATTCCGAATGTTGCGATTATTGCAGCTGCTGGATAACGAGTATACGTTCCCACTAGTACCAAGAACTCACTGACGAAACTAGAAAGACCAGGCAAAGCCAAGCTCGACATTCCAGCTAGGAAGAAACTCCATGCCATCACGGGAGTAATGCGTTGCAAGCCACCAAAATCAGAAATAGTTGATGAGCCACGACGTGAAATCATCCATCCGGCAACCAAGAAGAGGGCGGCCGTTGAGAACCCGTGGTTAAACATATAAAGAGTCGCACCGCTATGACCTTGGGTTGTCATAGCGAAAATTCCAAGAGTAATGAAACCGAAGTGAGAAATTGAAGTGTACGCAATGAGTCGTTTGATATCTCGAGCACCGATAGCTAAGAATGCACCGTAGAGAATTGAGATCACAGAAAATACAATAATTACCGGAGTGAAAGTCTTCGTTGCATCTGGAAAAAGAGTGAGGCAGTAACGAATCATTCCAAAAGTTCCGACCTTGTCTAAAATTCCAAGGAGCAGAACTGAGGTGCCTGGAGTACCCGCTGCAGCAGCATCGGGTAGCCAGGTATGGAATGGGAATAGTGGGGCCTTAATTGCAAAAGCAATAAAGAAACCAAGAAATAATAGATTTTGCGTAGTCGAACTTATTTGCAACGTAGACAAGGTTTGTAGATCGAATGTGTGGTCACCCTGTTGCCCTGAAATAACATACAAGCCGATTATGGATGCAAGCATCAATAATCCCCCGAAAAGACTATAAATCAGGAACTTTACAGCCGCTGCAGTTCGTGCGCCTGATCCATACCCTCCGATGAGAAAATACACTGGGATCAACATCGCTTCAAAGAAAACATAGAACAGGAATACATCAGAGGCTGCAAATACTCCGATAACCATTGCTTCCAAAATCAATATCAAAATGTAGAAAGTCTTAACGCTCCAACGTCCACCTTCTGACTCATTCCAGCCAGCTAAAATAACGATTGGCGTCAGGATGACTGACATAAGAATAAGAACGAGCGCGATTCCGTCAATTCCAACAGCAAATTTAATTCCAAAAGATTTTATCCAGTCGTAACTTTCAACAAATTGAAGGTCAGTGCTGTCACGAATGAATTCACGCGCCATTACTACAGTCAAAACGGCAACCAAAATAGTTGTGACCAGAGCTGCGTACTTCGCAAACAATCCTTGTGATTTTGGAAGAAGTGCGATGAGCACTGCCCCAAGAATTGGAAGGAGCATCAGAGTTGTTAGGTAATTCATTGAGTCACCACCCAGATAGCGGCGATTAGCGAAATCGCTCCGATGAGAATTAACGCTGCATAACTACGAACAAAGCCAGTTTGTGTTGTTCGAAGAAGATTTCCTGACCCAATTGCAGCCTTACCGATTCCGCGTACCGTGCCATCTACCAAAAGCTCGTCGGTAGAGACCAATGTTTTTGTGAGGAGTTGTCCAGGGCGCATAAAGACAGCTTCATTGAAGTCGTCTTGGAAAAGATCTCGACGAGCAGCTTTTGTAAATATTGAGACATCTGTGGGTGCGGTATTAGAAACTGCACTGCGGGCATACATTTTCCACGCCAGAGCAAAACCAGCTGCAACAAAAACAAGAGCAAGAGAGGAAATAACTATTGGAGGCATGATTTCATTTTCAGTTTCTTCAGTCATTTCAAAAAGTGGCGATAACCAATTAACAAGGGCGTTACCGTGTGAAAGTAAGAATCCAGATGCGACTGACCCAATAGCTAAAATTGCCATCGGTAGCAAAATAAGAAATGACGATTCGTGTGGATTCTTATCTTCTGTATATCTTGGAGTTCCCATGAATGTGAGAATCATCAAGCGAGACATATAGAAAGCTGTAATACCCGCTCCGAGTAGGGCTACTGAGCCAATCAATATTCCTTTAATTCCACCTGAATAGAAAGCAGTTTCAATAATTTTGTCTTTTGAATAAAAACCAGCGAATGGAGGAACACCCAAAATTGCGAGGTATCCCAAGCCAAAAGTTACAAAAGTGATTGGCATAAATAGGCGGATTCCACCGAACTTACGCATATTCACTTCATCGTCCATGCCGTGCATTACAGATCCTGCTCCGAGGAACATCCCAGCTTTGAAGAAACCATGAGTGAGCAGGTGCATGATTGCAAAGGCATAACCAACTGGACCAAGTCCTGATGCAAGAACCATGTACCCAATTTGTGACATCGTTGAAGCAGCTAGCGCTTTTTTAATGTCGTCTTTAGCTGTACCGATGATTGCGCCAAACATCAAAGTGATTGCGCCAATGATGACAACTAAAAGTTGAGCAGTTGGAGCCGCATCAAAAATAAAGTTTGAACGAACAATAAGGTAAACGCCAGCGGTAACCATCGTTGCGGCATGAATCAGGGCCGATACGGGAGTTGGACCAGCCATTGCATCCCCAAGCCAAGCCTGAAGTGGGAATTGAGCAGACTTTCCAGTCGCTGCAACAAGCAACATAATCCCAATTGCGGTGAGTGCACCCTGCGATGCAGTGTGTGATTTCTCAGCAACTCCCGCGAAGGAAACAGTTCCTAGGGTTGCAAATGCAATCATGATGGCAAGTGAAAGACCCATATCTCCTACGCGATTAGCAATAAAGGCTTTCTTTGATGCAGTTGCATAGGCGGGCTTTTGATTCCAAAAACCGATGAGCAGGTAGGAGGCAAGACCAACACCTTCCCAGCCGACATATAAATTGAGATATGAATTTCCAAGAACGAGAAGAAGCATCGCTGCAATAAATAGGTTGAGATAGGCAAAAAATCTACGGCGATTCTCATCGTGTGACATATATGCGATTGAATAAATATGAATGAGGGTTCCGACACCTGTAATCAATAAGACAAAACAAATGGATAATTGATCGAGCAATAGCGCGGCATCTACGTTAAATGTGCCGACGTTAATCCATGAGAATAATACTTGGGTTATTGCGCGATCTTCAGGTGCACGGTTCGCCATCTGAAAGAACTGATCTACGCCAACAATAAATGCACTCCCAGAAAGCACGGTCGCCAATATATGGCCCCATTTATCAACTTTTCGTCCCGCGAGGAGCAAGAAGGTAGCGCCAAAAAGCGGTAAGCCTATGAGATATACGAGTGAGTTGGTATTAAACATATCTATCTCTTCAACAAACTTGCATCATCAACAGATGCAGATCGGCGTGAGCGATAAATCGTCACGATAATTGCCAGACCAATAACAACTTCGCACGCTGCTACAACCATTGTGAAAAAAGCAACAACTTGTCCGTCAAGGTTGCCATTTATACGCGAGAAAGTTACAAAAGAAAGATTTGCTGCGTTGAGCATTAATTCAATACACATAAAAACAACAATTGCATTTCTGCGCACTACAACTCCAACTGCCCCCAAAGTAAAGAGCAGAGCAGAAAGGTAGAGATAATTTGCGGAGTTCATTTACTTCTCCTCCTCAACAGCTGTATTGATCTGGTCTAGTTGATAGATTGAAGAATCTTTCATATCACCACGCGCACGAAGAGTTTCGGAAATCGAAGCAGAAGCTGGTGAGCCATCAGGTAAAAGTGCTGGAACATCGACTGCGTTATGTCGTGCAAAAACGCCTGGTCCGGGAAGGCCAGCAGCTGTTGCTAGTGAACCAGAGCGAAAGCGCGCAATGGAGAGATCCCGTTGGGTTGGTCTCGGTATTTCGCGTTGATGGTGTGCTAAAACCATTGCACCTAGCGCTGCTGTGATTAGTAGCGCTGAAACAATTTCAAATGGCCATACATACTTTGAAAAGAGCAATTGAGCCAAGCTGGCTACGTTTCCGTTTGCGTTTGCAGCATCAAGGCCAATCGCTTCACGTCCAAGGGTTGCTCGCCCAAGGAGAGACATCATAAGTCCGCCAAACCCAAAAGCAGCCGTGATAGCAATGGGTCTAAGTCCACTAATTGTTTCGGTTAACGAATCTGATGAATCAACACCGACAAGCATGAGAATAAAAAGAAACAGCATCATGACAGCGCCTGTGTAAACAACAACTTGAACAATGCCTAGAAATACTGCTCCCTGGGCTATATAAAAAATTGCCAACGTAACCATTACAAAAGCTAATAGAAGTGCTGAGTGCACAGCTTTCTTAACTAAAAGCATTCCAAGCGCAGCCGCAACTGCAAGTGGCGCAAGGATCCAAAATAGTATTGCCTCAGGGGTTTGGGTAACCCCGGTATTAATTGCTAGTTGAATCATTGTTGTTGTCCCTGCGATGGGTGGGCTTCTTTAACTTCCCCGCGGTAATAATTTGTATCCGTCATATCTGGGTACATTGGATGAGGTGGCATCAACATTCCTGCACGAAGAGGAGCGAGGAGATCTTCTTTTTCAAAAATCAATTTACTGCGGGAATCATCAGCAAGTTCATACTCGTTCGTCATAGTAAGTGCTCGTGTAGGGCAGGCTTCAATACAAAGGCCACAAAAAATACAACGCAGATAATTTATTTGATAAACGGCGCCATAACGCTCACCGGGTGACATTCTTTTCTCTTCAGTATTGCTCGCGCCCTCAACATAGATCGCGTCAGCAGGGCAAGCCCATGCGCACAATTCACAGCCAATGCATTTCTCAAGGCCATCAGGGTGGCGGTTGAGCTGATGGCGACCATGAAAACGAGGCGCTGTAGGTGCTTTTACTTCTGGGTATTCAACTGTCAGTGTCTTTTTAAACATTGTTCTAAAAGTGAGGCCAAAACCTTTGAGTTGAGAGAAGAAACTAGATGGGCCTTCATTAACTACCGGCGTGTATTCAACATTATTGAGCCCAAGTTCATGCGACTTCATTGGCTCTATCTGATCAGACATCTTTTCGGCCCTTCTCTGATGAGACGTTAACGCTTCTAAATTCACTCGGTAGAACCGGCACAGGAAAATCAACAGGTGCGTGTTGCCACGATATAGCAGCCTTTTTACGCTTCTTCGAATTATCAAATCCGATATTAATAGCCATGATGAGAACGACAACTACTCCGGCGAAAATCAAAGTTGTCACGCGAGAAGCACCTTGTAATGACAGTACGCGAAGCGTTGCGACAATCATGATCCAGAAGAGAGAAACTGGTATCAAAACTTTCCAACCAAATTGCATGAATTGGTCGTATCGCATTCGTGGCAAAGTGCCACGGAGCCATACAAATGTGAAGAAGAACGCGAGAACTTTTACAAAGAACCAAATTGCTGTGAACCAACCACCGAGCCATTGTTCTGTAAAGCCCAATCCTGGAAGCGCGCGATACCCACCAAGAAAGAGCGTGGTGGCAAGAGCTGAAACTGCGATGATATTTACATATTCTGCAAGGAAAAAGAGTGCGAACTTAAGTGATGAATACTCGGTGTGAAATCCACCAACGAGCTCTCCTTCAGCTTCAGCTAAATCAAATGGTGCACGGTTAGTTTCACCAACCATTGAAATTGCGTAGATTACAAAGGAAGGGAAAAGAACAACTGCGTACCACCATTGATCTTGTGCGGCGACAATATCTGATGTCGACATGGATCCTGCATAAATAAATACTGCAACCAGTGAAAGTCCCATTGCAACTTCATATGAAATAACTTGTGCGCTAGAACGCAATCCTCCAAGTAGTGGGTAGGTAGAACCCGATGACCAGCCTGCTAGGACAATTCCATAAACGCCCACAGAGGCAATCGCAAGTACATAAAGAACTCCGACTGGAAGGTCTGTTAATTGCATTGCTGTTTTGTGGCCAAATAGCGTGACCGGACCCGTTACTGGAATCACAGCGAATGACATAAAACACGCAGTTGCGCTAATGATTGGTGCGATTACAAAAACTATTTTGTCTGCAGCTGCTGGAATCAAATCTTCCTTGAGGGCCAACTTCACCCCATCTGCAAGTGCTTGAACCAAACCAAATGGACCAACTCGATTAGGGCCTGGTCGTTCTTGCATTCGAGCAACGATTCGACGTTCGCCCCACACAGACATGAGAGTGAGTACGACGCATACTGCGAAAACAATGAGCCCTTTGACGGCGATAAGCCAACCTGGATCCTGTCCGATTAATTCTGCCGTTGTCATGCTTTCACCACCGTAACTACAGAGCCACTAGCAGTTGCTAGTTTTGCAAGAAGTTCTGAACCTAATGAGTTGCGAGGAGCCCACACAGCGTCATCATGAATATCTTCGACAAGCGCCGGAAGTGTAATTGCACCAACTGAATTCGAAATTCGAAGTGCATCACCATTTTGAACGCCTAACTCTGCAGCACGCGTTGGTGAAATAACAGCCACCGTTGCACGAGCGGTACCAGCCAAGTTACCTTCTCCTTTTTGCAAAGTACCAAGGTCTAGAAGTCTTCGCCATGAGGTAAGAATTGCTTCATTCTCTGCCAACGCTACTGGTGCCACAGCCTTCACTTTTGAAAATGTTGAACGCTCGCCATCCCACACTCCAAGTGTTGCAATTTCTCGTGCAGTAGCACTTACTGTTGCGATTCCAATTGGCTTGATCATTGCATCAGCTATCGCTGAAAGAATTCGAAGATCACTTCGGTTATTGGAATCAGCAACCGCGGAATCAAATACTCTCGCGCTTCCTTCCCAATTAAGAAATGATCCGCTCTTTTCTGTAACTGCGGCGACGGGAAGTACAACATTTGCCAGTTCAGTTACCGCGCTTGGTGCAATTTCCAATGAAACAACAAAAGCTTTTTGTAAAGCCGCTAAAGCGGCTGCACTGTTATCAATATCAAGAGGATCGACGCCACCAACAACGAGTGAATCTAGTTTTCCTTCATTAGCTGCTGCGAAAATCTCTGAAGTAGAGCGACCAACCGTTGAAGAAATTGTTTCAACTCCCCATACAGATTGCATATCGACTCGTGCGGCTGCATCTGTTACTGGGCGTCCTCCAGGAAGCAAGTTTCCAATTGCTCCGGCTTCAAGTGCTCCACGCTCTCCTGCGCGACGTGGAATCCAAGCAATTTTTGCGCCACTCTTTTTAGCAAGCACTGCAACAGCCGTAAGAGTTCCTGCGCTTTCTGAAGCACGCTCTCCGACAAGAATGACTGATAGCTTTGTGAGTTCTTGTGAAGCGATTGCATCACTTTGTGATCCAGGAAGTACTTTCACGAAGTTCGCGTTCAACTTCTCAGCTCCGATTGAAAGTTTTGTCGCAATCGCATGCACTTTTAAAGCACGCTTTCTCACTTGCTTGTGAATGCGTAGAAATACTATGGGAGACTCTTCTTCTGGTTCGAAATCAACAAGTAACACTTGATCGGCTTTATCTATGTCGCGATATGTTGTTGTCGTTGCTACAACATATGTTGCTAAGAAATCTCTTTCTTCATCAGATGTCACACGAGCTCTAAAATCAATATCATTTGTTCCAAGTGACACTCGGGCAAACTTGCTGTATCCATATGCATCTTCATATGTTGCACGGCCACCAACAAGAACCCCTGCACGTTGTCCAGTTAATCCAGCTGCTGCCGCTGCAATAGCTTCTGGCCATGAAGCAGGTTCTAATACACCTGCTGCATTGCGAACCAACGGTTGTGTGAATCGATCCACGGCAGTCACATATTTAAATGCCCAACGACCTTTGTCACAGTTCCACTCTTCGTTAACATTTGCGTCATCTCCAGCAAGTCGTCGAAGCGTCTTGCCGCGACGAACATCCGTGCGCATATCGCAACCAGATGCGCAGTGTTCGCAGGCAGAGGGTGTTGAGACGAGATCGAACGGACGCGCACGAAAGCGGTATGAAGCGCCAGTGAGTGCGCCTACTGGGCAAATTTGAACTGTGTTTCCCGAAAAATACGATTCAAATGGTTTATCTTCATAGATTCCAACTTGTTGCAATGCACCACGTTCATTGAGAGTAATGAAAGCATCACCGGCAATTTGTTCAGAAAAACGAGTACAGCGCGCACAGAGAACGCAACGCTCACGATCCAGGAGAACCTGCGATGAAAGATTTATAGGTTTTTCAAAAGTGCGTTTAGTGCCTTCAAATCGTGATTCTGATTGGCCGTTGCTCATTGCTTGGTTCTGTAATGGGCATTCCCCACCTTTATCGCAGACCGGGCAATCAAGCGGGTGGTTCATGAGCAAGAGCTCCATAACGCCCTGTTGTGCTTTTTGCGCAACAGGTGAAGTTAACTGAGTCTTGACGATCATTCCTGGCTCAACAGGAATAGTGCACGATGCTTGTGGTTTTGGAAATGCACGACCATTAATTTCAATATCAACAAGACATTGGCGACATGCCCCGACTGGATCTAGAAGTGGGTGATCGCAGAATCGCGGAATTTGAATCCCGAGTTTTTCAGCGGCGCGAATAACCAATGTTCCCTTTGGAACCGTGACTTCGAATCCATCTACAACGAGAGTAATCATTTCAACTACCTGTGAAGTTTGCTTTTGGGCAGTCGTCATTACTTTGCCGCCGTTTCAAAAAGTGTTGAAGCTACAGGGTCAAACGGACAACCACCTGTGGTTATGTGCGCGATGTATTCGTCTCTGAAGTATTTGATTGATGAAGTGATAGGACTTGTGGCTCCGTCGCCAAGTGCACAAAATGATCTACCCAAAATGTTGTCACATAGATCAAGCAGCTTTGCCAAATCTTCTTCGGTACCTTGACCATTTTCAAGATCACGAAGAATTTGAACTAACCACCAAGTTCCTTCACGACATGGAGTGCATTTTCCACAGGATTCATGCTTATAAAATTCAGTCCAACGAAGAACTGCTCGAACAATGCAGGTTGTCTCATCAAATATTTGAAGTGCCTTTGTACCAAGCATTGAACCCGCAGCTGCTACACCTTCATAATCAAGTGGTGTATCTAAATGCTCATCTGTAAATATTGGAGTTGATGATCCACCCGGCGTCCAAAATTTGAGTGTATGCCCAGCACGCATGCCACCTGAGAGTTCAAGAATTTCGCGAAGCGTGATTCCGAGTGGGGCTTCAAACTGACCAGGGTTTGCTACGTGACCGGAGAGCGAATACAAGGTTTGACCCTTGCTCTTTTCCGTTCCCATCGATTGAAACCATTGTGCGCCTTTAAGAATAATCGCAGGAACAGATGCAATTGACTCAACATTATTTACAACTGTTGGGCGCGCGTATAAACCAGCAATTGCTGGAAATGGTGGACGTAAACGTGGTTGTCCACGAAATCCTTCAAGAGAATCTAGAAGTGCTGTTTCTTCTCCACAAATATAGGCACCTGCTCCCACATGTAAAACGAGATCGAGATCTTGCCCAGAACCAAAAATGTTTTTGCCTAGATAACCGGCCTTGTATGCATCTTCAATTGCTTGGTTGAGGCGACGAACAACGTGTGTAACTTCCCCGCGAATGTAGATGAAAGCATGTTTGGCGCGAATCGCATATGAAGCAATAATTACGCCTTCAACAAGAACATGTGGATTTGCAAGCAAGAGCGGCATATCTTTACAAGTTCCAGGTTCTGATTCGTCTGCATTCACAACTAGGTAATGATCTTTGTTATCGCCTTGAGGAATAAATCCCCATTTCATTCCTGTTGGAAAACCCGCGCCACCACGACCACGGAGTCCTGAGTCTTTAACGATTTGAATAAGTTCGTCTGGATCCATCGCAAGCGCTTTTTTTGCAGCTTTATATCCGTCGTGTCTTTTGTAGGCTTCGATTGTAAAAGAATCTTTCTCATCCCAATGTGCGGAGAGAACAGGGGTTAGTTCTGTCATTTCTTTTTTCCCCCTTTTTTTGATTGTGCAATAACTAAACCAAGAAGTGTTGGCTCGCCTGCTTGAATTCCTTCATTGGCTCGACCGTCATTTAAGCCAGCAAGAACAGCGGAATTCTCTTTCCAAGTTGGCAGCGAATCCGGTCCACGAGTTGGAGGCGTTGGTTTTCCTTTGCGCATTCCATCAACAAGATCTTTAGCTGACTGCACTGTTTGATTATCATAAAATTCCCAGTTGGCCATCACAACAGGTGCGTAATCACATGCTGCGTTACATTCGATATGTTCGAGTGAAACTTTTCCATCTGACGTAACACCATCATTTTCAATTCCAAGGTGTGACTTCAATACTTCAAGAATCGCGTCACCCCCCATAACCGCACACAATGTATTTGTGCAGACCCCAACGTGATACTCACCTACGGGCTTGCGCTTGTATTGCGTATAAAAAGTTGCAACAGCTGATACTTCCGCAGTTTCAATTGTCAGTAATTCTGAAATTAATTCAATGCCCTCGTTGGTGACATAACCAGCTTTTGATTGCACATAATGCAACAAAGGCATGATGGCTGATCGACTTCGTGGATAGCGCGAAATTATTGATTGCATAACTTCAAGATCGGTTTCAGTAAACATTAGCGATCAACGCCTCCCATGACAGGATCAATTGACGCAACTGCGCCAATGATGTCTGCAACCATTCCGCCTTCAGACATTGCAGAAGTTGCTTGTAGATTGTGAAAAGAAGGTTCGCGGAAATGAACACGATATGGACGAGTGCCACCATCTGAAACGAGATGCACGCCAAGTTCTCCGCGAGGAGATTCGATGGCCACGTATGCCTGACCAGCTGGGACTCTAAATCCTTCAGTGACTAATTTAAAGTGATGGATAAGTGATTCCATTGATGTGCCCATGATCTCGCGGATGTGATCAAGGGAGTTTCCAAGTCCATCTCCACCAAGTGCTAACTGGGCAGGCCATGCAATTTTCTTATCTGCGACCATGACTGGCTGGCCCTCGAGTTTGTCCAACTTGTCGCACGCTTGTTCAATAATTTTTAGTGACTGCTCAAGTTCGTTCATGCGTATCAAGAATCGTCCGTATACGTCACAGGTATCTGCAGTGATTACATCAAAGTCATAATTTTCGTATCCGCAGTAAGGCTGTGTCTTGCGCAAATCCCAAGGGAGGCCAGTAGATCGCAGCACGGGTCCTGTAATTCCAAGTGTTGTTGCGCCAGCTAAATCTAAGAATCCAATTCCTTCAGTGCGCTTCATCCAAATTGAATTACCGATGAGTAAATCGGAGTTATCTTGAAATGCCTTGCGCATTTCAACTACTTGCTCGCGAATTTTTGGGATTGCATCTGTTGGAAGATCTTGCTGAACCCCTCCTGGGCGAACATAAGCCATGTTCATACGGAGCCCGCAAATCATTTCAAAAATATCGAGAACTCGTTCGCGTTCACGGAATGCAAAAAACATAGGAGTAATCGCACCAAGTTCGAGCGCACCAGTACCAAGTGCAACCATGTGGGAAGAAATACGATTGAGTTCCATCATTAGAACGCGGATAACAGATGCGCGCTCAGGGATATCAGCTGTAATGCCTAGTAGTTTTTCAACTGCAAGGCAGTAAGCAGTTTCATTAAAGATTGGCGCAAGGTAATCCATGCGAGTGACAAAGGTGACCGCCTGAGTCCAGTTGCGATATTCAGTATTCTTTTCGATTCCAGTGTGCAGATATCCAATTCCGCAACGTACTTCTGTAATTGTCTCGCCTTCAAGTTCAAGGACTAGTCGGAGCACTCCATGTGTAGAAGGGTGCTGTGGGCCCATATTGACAACAATGCGCTCTTCTTTAGTTGCACCAATTTCAGTAACGAGTTCATCCCAGTCACCACCTGTTACAGAAAAGACTGTACCTTCGGTTGTTTCGCGAGAAGAAGAATATGGATCGTTCATTACATTTTCTTTTTGGGTGCTCATCGATATGACCTACGTTCATCTGGAGCCGGTGTTGTGGCACCTTTGTATTCGATAGCAATTCCGCCGAGTGCATAATCTTTTCGCTGAGGATGTCCTTGCCAATCGTCAGGCATTAAAATTCGTGTGAGGCCAGGGTGGCCATCAAAAATAATTCCAAACATGTCAAATGTTTCGCGCTCATGCCAGTTATTACCTGCCCACACTTCTACAAGTGAGGGAATATGTGCGTTTCCATCAGGCACGGATACTTCTAGTCGAATTCGTTGATTATTTGTTAAGGAGAGAAGTGGGTACACCGCATGAAGTTCGCGGCCAGTTTGCTCTGGGTAATGAACTCCTGAAACTCCACCACACATTTCAAATTTAAGATCGTTTCTTAAAATCAGTGCAACTTCCACTAACTTCTCCGCTTTTATATGCAATGTTAATTCACCGCGATCTACAACCACTCGTTCAATCGCATCAGAAAAATCTGGATAAGCACGCTCTAAATTATCTGCAACATCATCAAAATAAGAACCGTAGGGGCGTTCGGATGAACCAGAGTTAAGAGTTGAACGAACGAGGCCGCCATATCCTGACGTGTCCCCTGTGCCATTTGCTCCAAACATTCCATCCTGAGTCATTTAGGCCAGTAAACCCTTCAATTGATGGGTTGGGAGAGCGTTCATTGCCGCTTCTTCCACTGACTTAATAACTGCCGCACGATTGGGGCCTAGTTTTTCATCATAAATACTGCTGTGTAATTTAAGAATTGCATCCATCAACATTTCTGGTCGTGGTGGACAACCTGGAAGATAAATATCTACCGGCACCACGTGATCGACGCCTTGAACGATTGCGTAATTATTAAACATGCCTCCCGAAGATGCGCATGCTCCCATTGCGAGCACCCATTTTGGTGCTGCCATTTGATCATAAATTTGGCGAAGAACTGGTGCCATTTTATTTGATACTCGTCCGGCAACAATCATGAGATCTGCTTGACGCGGGGATGCACGGAAAACTTCCATACCAAAACGTGAAATGTCATACTTTGCAGCTGAACCAACAGCCATCATTTCAATAGCGCAACATGCAAGGCCGAAGGTCGCTGGCCACAATGAATTCTTGCGCATGTACCCGGCAAGTTTTTCAACACTTGTTAATACAAAACCACTAGGTAATTTTTCTTCTAGGCCCATGAATCAATCCCATTCCAATCCGCCACGGCGCCAAACGTATGCGTAGGCAACGAAGACGGTTGCAATAAAAATTCCCATTTCAACCAAACCAAAAAGCCCTAGTTGATCAAAAGTAACAGCCCACGGATAAAGGAAAACAATTTCAATATCAAAAATTATAAAAAGCATTGCTGTAAGAAAATACTTGACGGGAAAACGCCCACCTTGAGATGCCATCGGAGACGGTTCGATTCCGCACTCGTATGCATCGAGTTTTGCGCGGTTGTAACGCTTTGGTCCTGTGAGAGCGCCGATGCCAACTGAGATTGCAGCGAAGCCAAATCCAATTGCCCCAATGACTAAAATGGGGATATATGGGTTGGCAGTTGCGCTCATGGTGACTCAAATCTTAATTGCCCAAGGGCCTTATTTATTACCGCTAGCCCTTAATCGCTCTGTGAACTGCGACAACACCGCCAGTGAGATTCTTCCAAGATGGGTAGGACCACCCTGCGCTCTGAATCTTGTCCGCGAGCGCCTCTTGATCTGGCCAGGCTCGGATCGATTCAGCGAGATAAATATAGGCATCAGGGTTCGATGAGGTTTTTTTCGCAATTGCGGGTAGGAGCTTCATAATATATTCGGTATAAATGGTACGAAACGGACTAAAAGTTGGACTTGAGAACTCCGCGACCACCAAGGCACCACCTTTTCGAGTCACACGAAGGGCTTCTCGAAGGGCTTTATCCACATCAACGGTATTTCTCAGTCCGAATGAAATGGTGACGACATCGAAGCTTTCCGCCTCAAAGGGCAGATTGAGCGCATCGGCGAAGGTAAAAGGTAGGTGGGGCCGGGCTTTTCTACCCGCTTCGAGCATGCCTTGGGAAAAATCGGTGGGGATCACATCTGCCCCTGCTTGGGCCAATGGCTCTGAACTTGAGCCTGTTCCAGCAGCGAGGTCCAAGATCTTCATTCCAGGGCGGGGGGCAATAATCGCGGTCGTGGCTTTGCGCCAGCGCTTGGTTTGGCCGAGGCTTAAAAGATCATTGACGATGTCATATCGCTTAGCCACAGCATCAAACATGGCGGCAACTTCTTCTGGGTTTTTATCCATATGTGCACGCGACATGCCTCTATTGTGCTTCAGAGTAGGCTCATCCACAACTTCAGCGACAAATGAAAAAATGGGGTCCTATGTCAATGTCAACACACTCGCTTCGCACTGCAGTATTTCCTCGCAGTACGGCTCTGACTAACGCTGGTTTTATTGTTGGTGGAACTCTTTTCTTGTCGGCGCTCGCTCAAATTGCAATCCCAGTTCCAGGTTCGCCTGTTCCTGTAACAGGACAAACTCTTGGTGTTCTCTTACTTGCGACAAGTTATGGGGCATCTCTTGCAACAGCAACCTTTGCTACTTATTTATTGGCAGGAATTGCTGGCGCTCCCATTTTTGCAAATAGCGGCCATGGGATAGATCGCGCTATTGGGGCCACTGGGGGATATCTCATTGGAATGCTTTTTGCATCAGCGCTCTTGGGATATTTCGGAGGCCGTAAGTGGGATCAAAAATTCCTAACAGCCCTACCTTCCATGTTAATTGGCACTCTCATCACATTTAGTTTTGGTCTTGTGTGGTTACACATTTACACGGGCAAAGATTGGTCGTGGACTTTTTCTGCCGGCCTGACGCCATTTATTTTTGGTGAACTCCTCAAGATTGCTATTGCCGGAACATCACTTCCAATATTGTGGCGCTTCGTTCAGAAGAAGGTTTCCTAACTTTAACTAGTTAGTTTTTATGTCCTCACTCACTCAAGTCACCACTGTGCGCCTAGGTGAACACTTGCCGTTACTTGAATTGCTTCCAGAAGAAAATATGTACACCTGGGTTCGCGGTGGAGAAGGAATTGTGGGCTGGGGGATTCACGCGCAAACAACTGTGACCGGGCCAAATAGATTTGCTGATGCTCGTGCTTGGTGGCGCTCCCAGTTAGAAAGTTTCACAATAACTAATAGTGTCCAAGGTGTGACAAGTGGGCCAATACTTTTCACTTCATTCTCATTTTCTCCGGAGGATGAATCTGTATTAGTCATTCCACGTGTCATTGTCGGGGCAACCCAGGGAAATTCTTGGATAACGTGGATAGGTGGAGGCGCACAACCTGCACTTACCGAAGTTGCACTCAAATTCGCACCTGCAGAATTGAGTTGGGCCGATGGAAGTATCAGTATTGATAACTGGAAAGTTCGTGTTGCTCAAGCGGTTGCCAAAATTCATAATGGTGACTTAGATAAAGTCGTACTTGCTCGTGATCTTCGAGCGCAATCAAATTCACCGATAGATGCCCGATCTATTTTGAGAAACTTGGCTCAAGAATTTCCATCTACGTGGATTTTTTCAATTGCTGGCTTAGTTGGGGCCACCCCAGAGCTACTTCTTCGCTTAAAGCGTGGAATGGTTACTTCACGAGTCCTTGCAGGAACAATCAGTAAAACAGGTGATGATGATCGTGACCTTGCACTAGCGGGATCTCTAGCGCGCTCATCAAAAGATCTTGAAGAGCATGAATACGCAGTGCGCTCCGTAGCGGAAGCACTTGAACCATTTTGTTCTTCAACAAATGTTCCAGAATCACCTTTCGTTCTTCACTTAGCCAATGTCATGCATCTTGCAACCGATGTCACTGGCGCATTAATAGAATCAAAAAGTGGAGTTGATGTTTTTACTTTGTTAGCACAACTGCATCCCTCTGCTGCAGTGTGCGGCACTCCAACATCCATCGCTTCAGATGTTATTGCTGAAATTGAAGGAATGTCGCGAGATCGTTATGCAGGACCAGTGGGATGGATTGATGCGCGTGGTGATGGCGAACTCGGTATTGCCCTTCGATGCGGAAAAATTGATGACAATTCGATTCGAATTTTTGCAGGATGTGGAATTGTTGCTGGTTCAGATCCTGAGAAAGAACTTGCCGAAAGTCAGGCTAAATTCTCTGCCATGAGAAACGCTCTTAATTAAATAGAGTCAACTTGGCTAATTATTTTTTTCAAAGAATCTGCATTATCTTCTCGACCTGGAACATCGAGCACAATTACTGAAATGCCTTTAATTGGAGCCAGGATTTCATGACGAAGATCATTTATATTATTAATTGTTCTTGACTGGACTCCGAATGAAAGTGCAATCTTCTCAAGATCTAGACCATGAGGTGTTCCAAACAGAGTCTCAAAACCTTCTGTCCCGCGGTGGCTCAAGGTGGAAAATATTCCACCTCCATTATTGTTAATGACAAATATTTTTAAATTTATTTCTTCATTATGTACTAAACCCGTGATGTCATGAAGAAATGCGAGGTCTCCAAGAATTGCAATAGCAGATCCTCGAGCGAGCGCAATTCCACTCGCAGTAGAAATGTTTCCATCGATTCCAGCTAATCCTCTATTGGCATAGGTATTAATACCACTACGCGGCGTCGCAAATGTTTCAAGATCACGTATTGGGCGCGACGAAGCAACAAATACTGATGTTCCAGATTTAATCGCAGACCCAAATTCCTTTGCAATCATTTGTTCGTTCCATTGCTCTATGCCGGCAACCAATTTTGCTGTGCGTTGAGCAATTTTTTGCCATTTCTCATTCCACTCAAGGTCAAGGCTTTGCGCCTCAAGATTTGGAAGCTCAAGAAAGCGTTGGTCGGCGCGACGATCTGAATCCGATGTAGAAATGCGTGGATCTATCACAATTGTTTTATCCGCGGATGCAATCAGTGAATTAATGGCGCGTGATAACGTGGTGCGTCCGATGACAATGACAGTTTTGGGAGTGAGATCTTTTGAAATAGTTGTCGATGAAAGAAAAAGAGTTGGGTGCGCCACCGCCTCCTCAAATGACAGCGGGTCCTCAGCCAACATAGGCCAACCAAGTTCTGCAGCGAATTTCTTCACAGTTTCCACGCTAAATCCGGCACGATCGTGGCCTACAACCAGGATTCCGCGTTTATGTGAGATTCGAAGTGTTCCTGCTCCTTTGCGAGACTTCACAGAGCGTGGACTGATAACAATCTCATCGAGCCATGATGTATCTGCGTCGGAAGAAAGGGGCTCGTCAAATTGCAGATTTAAGTGAACTGGCCCGTTCCCGAGTGCATATAAAGGTAACTCCATTGGATACACAGGTCCTGAAATATCGGCAAAATATCTAACTGCTTTACCGAAGATTCGAGCTTGCTCCGTTGTTTGACTTGCCCCTGTACGCCGCATGCGAGCAGGTCGGTCCGCTGTGAGAATCAATAATGAGATGTTGCTGTGATGTGCCTCCAAAACTGCAGGATGATAGTTAGCAACCGCTGTTCCGCTAGTGCAAACGATTGGTACCGCTCGATTGCTTGCTTTTGCAAGGCCAAGTGCAAAAAAGGCGGCTGTTCGTTCATCAATTCGCATATGTATTTTGAGGTAGCCCTTTTCTTGCGCAGCGAAAAAGGCGAAACTTAATGGAGCGTTGCGTGATCCCGGAGAAATTACAACATCAGTGATTCCTGATTCAATAATTTGCCGCACGATTACTCGTGCCAATTGTGTTGATTCGTTCACCAGTGCCATCCCATTTCAGTAATAATCTCTGATGCTCCTGCACGCCAAGTTTTGGCAACGCGTTCTTTCCACCATTGCGTTCGCTCTGTAGAAGCTTCATGTTCAATCATTGAAACTTCACTAGGTGTCACATCTCCAACTTTAACAAAACCATTTTCAATCGGTAAGTTAGCGACATCAGCTGCAAGCAACTGCCCTGTTGCCAACCCACATGCATAATCTAATTGTGGCAAAACAGCAGCGAGGCGAATTCCATAACCAACTCCTACTGCGCTATCCAAAGCACTGGAAACTACCGCAGGAAGACCATGGTGTTTAGCTATTGCTAGGGATCTTTCAATTCCACCTAATGGAGCAACCTTGAGCATAAGAATGTCGACAGCATCTTCTAGGTCCAAATCAAAAGGATCTTCAGCTTTACGTATAACTTCATCGCCAGCGATGAGCACTGGAACCATTAGGGCAGCCTTTAATTCACGAAGTTCGTCGAGAGAACGACATGGCTGCTCGATATATTCAAGTAGTTCCTCGTCCCACTCATCAAAAAAAGCATAAATAAATTCAAGAGCCTCTTCGACATTCCAGTTTCCATTGACATCAAGTCTTAATTTTGCGTTCGGTGATATCTCGTGTGCAATCGCAATTCGAGCTAAATCTGCCGTGAGATCACTTCCTACTTTTATTTTTATTACCTGAGCACCGGGGTACCAGGAAAGTACTTTCGCAATTTCATCGCGCGAATTAAGTGCAGGTAACGTCGCATTAATTGGGATGAGTTTTCGGTATACCGGCGGTTTTTTCTGCGTGGCTGCTTCAATTCCACTGACCAGCCAAGGAATACACTCAAACTCGTCGTACTCAACAAATGGAGAAAACTCTCCCCACCCATTTGAACCCTCAATGAGCGCTACTTCGCGATGAGATATTCCACGAAAGTCGGTCTTAGTGGGAAGGTTAACAACACGAAGGTTGTTAATGATGTAATCAATCATTTTTATGGGCGCTTAGGAAATTGATCAAAGTTAGGATCGCGACGTTCTTTATAAGCATCTCGTCCTTCTTGACCTTCTTGCGTCATGTAGAAAAGAAGTGTGGCATCGCCGGCAAGTTGCTGAACTCCAGCGAGTCCATCATCGGCTGCATTGAGGCTAGATTTCAAAAGTCGGAGTGCCATTGGAGAATTTCGCAACATTTCTCGGCACCATGAAATCGTTTCAGCTTCAAGTTGATCAACAGGTACAACTGCATTTACTAGTCCCATACTCAATGCTTCTTGGGCGTCATATTGACGTGTCATAAACCAAATCTCGCGCGCTTTCTTTTGTCCAACATTTGCTGCAAGTAATCCAGAACCATAACCACCATCGAATGAACCAACCATGGGACCTGTTTGACCAAATTTTGCATTATCAGCAGCAATGGTCATGTCGCATACAACATGGAGAACGTGACCACCACCTACTGCCCAGCCAGCAACCATTGCTATGACAGGTTTAGGGGTTCGACGAATCTGAATTTGTAAATCTAAAACATTGAGTCTTCCAATACCTTTTTGCGCGAGTTCATCATCGCCTAAATATCCATCATCGCCTCGAACGCTAATATCTCCACCAGAACAAAATGCTTCAGTACCTTCGCCGGTAAAAATAATCACACCGACTTCTTGATTGTCGCGCGCATAGTTAAAGGCTGCCTGTAACTCAATAATTGTTTGAGGTCGGAATGCATTTCTTACTTCAGGTCGATTAATTGTGATTTTGGCAATTCCATCAGCTACCTGATATTTCACGTCGGTGAAATTTTCTCCCCCGGGGGCATTTTTCCACTCTGGGATCTCACGGCTTCCAGGTTCGCGCTTAAATGGCTTGCTCACAGTTCCTCCAAATTCGTTTCACGCGATAGCCTACGCGGGCAATGGATACATCGTCACAACGAGAACTGCGCCTTGTCGCGTCAGGGGAACCGATTGCCGATTTAATGAGCGATTTGGCCAAAGCGCTTGTTGGAACCGGCCCTGCCCTGGGTTTTGGTGATGTTCACTCCACAACAGTTACTTCGCGTGTTGCTGTTTTGGTCGCCACGAGCGCAAGTACGGGCCCTTCGAAAGAGATCGGACTCTCAGCAGCAGCGGTACTAGCCTCTGCAAAAGCATCACATAATTTTCTCGGTGCTCGCCATGGGCAGCGATGGTCACTCCTCCTGCCATTGACGCATATAGCTGGAGTGAATATTTTAGTTCGAAGTCTTGAACTTGGAACTTTTCCACTGGATTTACGCAATCACAAAGGCCAATTCCCACAAGCTGATTTCACAGCAATAGTTCCTACCCAATTATTTAAGGCTCTCAACAGCGATCCGAATTTGATGCAGCACCTATTAAGCGCGAAGGGCGTTCTTGTCGGTGGAGCTGCTCTCACCGAGACGCTAAAAAAGCAAGCACGCGAGGCTGGAATTAATGTCGTAACAACATACGGATCATCTGAAACAAGTGGGGGATGTGTTTATGACGGTCGACCACTTGATGGAGTCACTTTTAAAATAAATAATGATAAAAGAATTCGCATTTCAGGTCCGGTTCTCGCTGAGGATATAAAGGGCGATTGGTATCAAAGCGAGGATCTTGGAGAAATTGTCGACGGTGAACTTATTGTTTTAGGTCGCGCCGACGATGTAATTATAAGCGGCGGTGAAAATATCTCACTTAACGCAATCGAGTCTTCCTTGGCGAAAGAATTTCCAACACTTCAGGTGGCGGCTTTTTCTGTACCAGATTCATTATGGGGCGAAGCCCTTCATTTGGCAGTCGTAGGACAATTTGAACCCTCCACAATTTCGGAATTCCTAGATCGCTCTGTTGGGTCTTTTGCAAAGCCAAAATCTATTCACACACTAGATGCTCTTCCTTTGTCAAGCATTGGTAAGGTCGACCGTAATGCGCTTGCAGATAGGTTTACTTCGTGAATAAATGGATTTCAGGAGCACGGCCACGCACTCTTCCCGCAGCGGTAGCGCCGATAGTGGTTGCCACAGCACTTGCAGGTCATGACTGGAATTTGTTTCGCGCCTTGTTGGCGCTGTGTGTAAGTCTTGCCCTTCAAATTGGCGTCAATTTTGCAAATGATTATTCCGATGGAATTAAGGGAACCGACGATAATCGCATCGGTCCCCTCAGGTTGGTCGCATCTGGAAGCGCTTCTGCAATACAAGTGCGAAACGCTGCGATTCTATCTTTTCTATTAGCAGCATGTATCGGATTTATTCTTGCGCTGCAGACTTCGCTCTGGCTCATTGCCATCGGAGCACTCGCAATTTCGGCAGCATGGGGTTACACGGGTGGAAAAAATCCTTATGGTTATCTTGGATTGGGTGACCTTTCTGTATTTGTTTTCTTTGGATTAGTTGCAACGATAGGTACTTACTATGTCCAAACTCAGCACGTAACTCTGACTTCCTTACTTATTGCAATCCCTATGGGTTCTCTCTCCTGTGCAATTTTGGCGATTAACAACTTGCGTGATCGTGAAACAGATGAATTAGTTGGAAAAAATACTCTTGCTGTGCGATTGGGAGATAGGGGTGCTCGATACCTTTATATTTCACTTCTAGCTACCGCCCATATTTTTGCCATTGCAACTTTGCAACCATGGACTGCGCTCACCCTCTTAGCGCTACCAATCACAATTTCACTGTCCCGCGCAATCCTTCAAGGAGCCAGTAAATCAGCCTTGATTCCGCTCCTTGGAAAGACTGGGAAATTACAACTGATATTTTCTGCCCTTTTTGCCGTTGGACTTTTACTTTAGAAAATAAGAGTTAGACTTCTCCCATGCTTCGTTATTTGCCCTTGATTCTGATGGCGGCTTTTACAATTTATGCTTTTGTAGATTGTGCGCGAACAGAACAAGATGCCATGCGTTCGATGCCTAAGTGGGCATGGTTGCTCTTGATTTTCTTTATCGGGATTATCGGTGCCGTCGCATACTGGTTCTTTGGTCGACCAAAGAATCCAGGGCTTGGCCGCCCGGGTCCTCGTAAAATTATTCCACCGGATGACAATCCAGATTTCTTGCGCAGTATTTAAAGTCCTGAATACGTGTGCTTGCCTGTACCCCAAACATTTATATAAATGTAATTAAAAAGAAAAGTTGAACCAGCAAATATACAAAGCCACGCTGCTTTTTTTCCACGCCATCCCACCGTTACGCGCGCATGTAAATATGCGGCGTAGGCCACCCATGTAATGAAAGCCCACGTTTCTTTAGGATCCCAACCCCAATAACGTCCCCACGCGCTCTCTGCCCAAATTGCGCCGGCAATTACGGCGAAGGTCCAGAGTGGGAATACAAATGCAACAAGACGATAGGAAAGTTGGTCGAGGACTTCAAGAGCAGGTAGGCGCTTTGCCCATTCTTTACGGCCACCTTTGCTCTCCATGTTTTCAAGATAAAGATAAGAAGCTGCAACAACATTTGCTAATAAAAATACTCCGCCAGAAATTATTGCTGCTGAAACGTGTATAACGAGCCAGGTTGATTTAAGAGCTGGAACAAGCGGCGCACTTGGTCGGTACAAAACCGCGACAGCTGTTCCGAGAGTTAGCAGAACTGATATTGAAACAAAAAGTCCGAGCCATCGAAGATCGTATTTCCGAAGTGCTCCTAAATATGCACCAGAAAAAGCGAGTGCTCCAGTTATCGAAAACTCATACATGTTTCCCCATGGAACTCGGCCAGCAGAAACTCCTCGCGCTATAACTCCTGCAAATAAAAGAATAAAACCTAAAATCATAAATGCCGTTGCGATGCGAGCAACTTTTTCGGTGCGCTTGTAGTCAAGTGTTTTGGTCAGAAGATTCCCTTCGGTGGAATCTGAAGATTCTGGTGTCCGCACGGCCCAAGCTGTTTCATACGCATGAGCAAAAAAAGAAAGGGTGTAAACGCCCATTGCGGAGTAAACGAGATAATTAGAGAGATAGGCCCATGTTTGTGACAATTACTTCTCTCCTTTTATCGCAGTAACAAATTCTGCAATTTCATCGTGAAGCCCTGGCGCACCATTTTTGGCAAGACCTGCGACTTCTATTTGAGAACCATTGATTCGAATCCAGATTCGTCTGCGACGAGCGAAAAGCGATGCCAGTAGTCCAAGGATGGCAACAATACCTCCAGCGAGCGCGTAACTCTTCCCGGGATCTCGAACTACCTGCAAATTGACCCACGGAAGAAATCCCTCGAATGTGATTGAGCCCCCTGTATAGGTAAATGTTTGACCAGGTTTTAGAGCCTTTAATCCAATTTGGCGCATAACACTCGTATCAATGCGATACACGGATTGTGGTCGGCCTGAATCTAGACCTAAGTCACCAAGCCATACAGATAAAAGAAGGCGCGGGTCTAGGGGCTCTGGGAAAACTGAAATCGCGCCATTGCCTTTAGATCTTTCATAAGTCGGCAGGAAAGATCCAACAAATCCAACTTGAGGAATCGCATCGGGCGCTTTAATTGCTCCGATAGAACGTAGATTTCCGTCCTGGGGCAAAAAAGGAATGGGACCTTGCAGTGCAACTGCACCGGTCGAATCGCGCACTGTGACAACTGGAGAATAACCATTTGCTTGCAAATATACGCGTGTAGATCCAAAAGTTAATGGACTATTAACGCGAACTGTTTTTAGTTCTGGCGTTGCACCAGGTTTTGAAATTACAGAAACGGTTAAAACATAATCTTTGGGAGCATTTGTCACGGGATCGTATTTAGCTATGAAATCCTCTACCGTGATACTAAACGGTGATAATGATGATTCATTAAAGAGTTTTCCATATGTAATGGAATCAAAACTAGTTGGTGTGTTAATAAATCTCTCACCTTTATTTACTATTGCATCGCCTTTCATTCCATAAAGTGAGCCAAGGCTCACTCCAATCAAAATAAGAATTAAGGCAAGATGAAAGAATAAATTGCCAGTTTCGCGTAAAAACCCTTTTTCGGCTGAGAGTGATCCATCACTGATACGAATCCTGAAGTGATTCTTTTGAAACCAGGTACTTGCTAGTTCTAATTCAGATCCATTGCCTTCCCAGGCTTGGTAAAACTCGAGACGAGATAAGTTCTTAGGGGTTTCTGGTGGCAACGCGCGTGATGCTTTGTAAAGTTCAAACGTCCGTGGGAGCACACATCCAATAAGGGATATGAAAAGAAGTATATAAATGGCGCTAAACCAAGGTGATGCGTATACATCAAAGAGGGAGAAGCGGTCCATCCAGGTAGCAAGTGTTGGTGAATCGGTAAAATATTTTGATACTTCCATTGGATTTTGTGAGCGCTGCGGAATGAGCGAACCCGGAATCGCCCCTATTCCTAATAACATCAATAAAACAAGTGCGGTGCGCATGCTTGTTAGTTGACGCCAAACAAATCGAAGTAGACCTAGGGATCCAATTTCGGGAATTATTTGCTGCTCCACTAAATCACCGGAATAAAATCTGAAATCCAGGAACGCATCGTTGCCATGACATCGCTCCAAATTCCAAATAGCTGGAGGGTGCCAATGATGATGAGAAGTGTTCCACCAACTATTGAAATAATATTTCCACGCTTCACGATAAAACGACGCAATATTTCAGATCGATCAAGGAACAGTCCTGATGCAATGAACGGGCCACCTAATCCGATGCAGTAGCCAAAGGATAAAAGAGCTCCTCGTACTGCTGAGGATTCTTGGAACGCTAGTGTTTCAACCGCTGCAAGTGCTGGACCAATGCATGGAGTCCAGCCAATCCCAAAGAGGAATCCAAGGAAAGGAGCTCCCACCAGTCCTCCCGTTGTAGACATTTTTGGACGGTACGTCGGTGCTAGTGGAAATTTTCCGAGAAAAATAATCCCTAAGAAAATTGTAAAGACACCAAGTACCCGGGTGATTAGAGTTTCATTTGTTGCAATTAGCTCTCCAATTCCACCAAAAAGAGCGCCATAGGATACGAATAGAATTGTGAATCCAAAAACAAAGAGCACTGATCCCAATAAAACTCTACCGCGGCTTTTAGAAAATCCTGCTGCAAAGGAAAGATATCCTGGCACAAGCGGCAAAACACATGGTGATAAGAAAGAAATTAATCCAGCAATAATGGCAATAGGAAATGCGGTGATCAGGTATCCGCTAAGTATTTGTTCTACGATAAAATCTCTCATTCGGCACTAAGTCTTTCAATAATTTCTGATAAACCCGCAACGGTTACTTCCCCAGAAATTCGGGCAGCAACTTTGCCCGTTTTATCTATGACGACTGTCGATGGAATTGCATTAGCAGGAAGAGAGTCGCGAAATTCAATTAAAACAGCATCATTAATGAGAGTTGGATACGGCAGAGAAAACCTGCGCTGGAATGCTTCAGCGGTTGCCAGATTGTCACGTGTGAGAATTCCAATAAAAGTTGTTTCTGGATATTTCTGTGAAAGGGCAACTAGCGTTGGCGCTTCGGCTCTGCAAGGAGCACACCAAGAAGCCCAAACATTTACTACTGCAATTTTCCCTGGAGTGAATGAAAAATTTGTTCCTCGAAGCGTCATACCATTAAGTTTTGGGGCGTTGACTCTTTGATTAGCTTTTATATAAGTAACAGTTCCATTACCTGAAACAAAAGTTTCCTGTGTTGAAGACGTGCCACCACCACAACTACTTAGAAAGAGCGTAGCGATTGCTATAGCCGTGATCTTCTTCTTCATTTCTTGGGTAATAAATGACGTGCTGGTTCGGTGTAGCTCGTACCAGTAATCATCCCTTCGTCATCAAAATGCAGGCTTGTCACACTAGCTAAGGTGCACTCCCGCTTTCGTGGGTCGTGAAGGAGTCTTCGTCCTTCTACTGCGCTACGCAAAATCCAAATAGGTAATTGATGAGAAACAACAATTGCATCCTTACCCTGCGCTGCATCACGCGCTGCAAAAACCGCTGCGAGCATACGATTGATTTGCTCCTCGTAAGGCTCGCCCCATGAAGGTTTCCATGGGTTGTACAAATGTTTCCACGCTGATGGGTGCTTCAAAACGCCATCACCGATACCAAATGGTTTGCCTTCAAAAATATTGGCAGCTTCGATAAGTCTTTCATCTGTTGTGATCGCAATGTTATTAGCAGCTGAAATTGGTGCGGCTGTTTCTTGCGCTCTCTGAAGAGGAGAGACATGGAGTGCTCCCACGTCAACACTTCTTGACCATTCTCCAAGAACGTGCGCCATTTCTTGGCCTCGAGTTGAGAGTCTCCATCCGGGCTGGCGCCCATAAAGAATCTTTTGGGGGTTCTCAACTTCGCCGTGCCGAACTACATGTACTGATGAACTCATACGCTAAGCATAAAGCGTTAAAAACCATCTTGAATCGCTAAGGTAGGCACATGGCACTCACACCGAAACGAGTTGCCTTCTTCGACGTTGATAACACGCTCATACGAGGTTCCACCCTCTACTTCCTGGGGCGTGGCATGTATCAGCGTGGGTTCTTTACGAAAGCTGATATTTCCCGCTTTGTATTAGCCAATCTGAGATTTCGCTTAACGGGCAAAGAGAATAAGGAAGAGATTAAACGATTTCAGGATGCAGCAACTGGTTTCATTGGCGGACATAAAGTTGAAGATATTCATACGATTGCGCAAGAAATTTATGATGAGTATGTCTCGCCTGCCTGCTGGCAAGGAACTATTGATATTGCACAAAAACACCTCAGTAATGGCGAAGAAGTCTGGCTAGTGACTGCTGCACCGGAAGATATGGCAATTCTCATTGCACACAATCTCGGATTTACCGGAGCAATAGGAAGCAAGGCAGAAGTTAAGGATGGTTTTTATACCGGTGAGATGTCTGGAAACCTTTTGCACGGTCGCGAAAAAGCAATTGCGATTGAAAAGTTGGCAAAAGAAAAAGGTTTTGATTTATCTACGTGTTACGCGTATTCCGATAGCCATCATGATCTTCCATTGCTGGAAGCTGTTGGTCACCCCACCGCAATTAATCCAGATGCTGCATTGAACTTGCGCGCATTAGGTGAAGGATGGCCAATCCATGATTTCAGGCGTTTACGCTATATCAACAGAATTATCGGGCCTGCGGTTTCCAGATTAGCCGCTGCAGGCATTTGGCTTGTGCCTCGTAAGCGCAAACGATAGAAATTATTCACTGCACTAAAACTTTGATTGGGCAATCAAGGCACTGCACTAGTAATGTAGACAAGTTATGGAAACGCGTTCATTCTCCGACTACCTTCGTGGCTTAGATGACGCTGGCCTTTTAGCGCTTTTTCAAGCAAGGCCCGATTTAGTCTCACCCGTTCCGCCAGATATCGCATCTCTTGCCGTTCGCGCGTGTAGCGCCCCGAGTGTGGCGCGCGCGCTGGACACTTTAAATCAATGGCATTTTCAAGTGTTGGAAGCTGCTGCTGTATTGCATGAACCTTTTGCAGAAAAAAATGTTGTTGCCTTGACAGAAAAGGCAGCTAATTTTGTTATCCCCCAATTAATTGAACGTGGATTGATGTATCCATCAGATGATGGGCTTCGACTTCCAAATTCGCTTCGAGAAGTTCTTGGAAATGAAGCTGCCGGACTTGGGCCTGCTTCGATGGCAAAGCTGTCATTGAAGAAAATAGATGAAGCACCTGAATCTGCGAAAAAAGTTTTGGAGAGACTTATTTGGGGTCCTCCGCGTGGAAGCGTTGGAGATATTCGAGATCCTGGTCCAGGCGTTGCCTGGCTATTGAAGGAAAATTTTCTTGTGCCACTTGATCAAAGAACGGTAATTCTGCCGCGAGAGGTGGGAATACATCTTCGAGGTGGCAAAGTCCATGCTCATAGACAAGTTACACCGCCTGTCATTGAAGGGCTTAAGCGTGATGTAAAGAATATTGAACTTGCTGCTGTTGCAAATATTGCAACCATATTGCGTTGGGCTGACGAAGCACTTGAATTTTGGGCAGAGGAACCTGCCGATGCTTTACGTTCTGGAGGACTTGGGGTTCGTGACCTAAAAACTATTGCCGGGCATATGGGTATTGATGAAAGCTGCGCGGCATTTATAGCCGAACTTGTTTATTTAGCAGGGCTTATAACAATCGATGCTGATGATCGAATATTGCCAACTAATTACTTTGACATCTGGCTCACTCAAAATCCATCCGATAGATGGTTAGCACTTGCCGCGCCGTGGTTAACAACATCTCGGGTGAGTGGACTCGTTGGGCGGGCTGAGGCAAAAAATACTGCAGCTCTCGGACCAGAACTTGATCGAGTGAATGCTGCAAGCACTCGAAAATTAGTTCTCTCGCTATTAAGCCAGAACCCCGGCATCGAGCCGGAAATTAAGACTTTCACTAGCTTGGTCCAATGGTGGGCTCCCTCTAAACGTAACCCCGGATTGCAAGAGGAAATGATTTCGTGGACTCTTCGGGAAGCAGAATGGTTGGGAATTACCGGTCAAGGTTGTATCTCTAAGTATGGACGTGAGTTCTTAGATGGTGGGGAAATTCTCGCAATTGATCAAGACCTTCCAAGCCCTGTTGATCACATTTTGATTCAAAGTGACAACACTGCAATCGCGCCGGGGCCACTTGTTCACGATGTTGCATCCGTACTGGCAATCATTGGAGATATTGAAAGTCGCGGCGGAGCAACTGTTTATCGTTTTAGTGAAAAAACTATCCGGCGTGGTCTTGACCATGGAAAAACAGGGGACGAAATTCTTGTTTTCCTTCGTAAGACTTCTAAGACTCCAGTCCCTCAACCTCTTGAATATTTAATAACCGATGTCGCAAAAAAACACGGGCAACTTCGTGTGGGAAATACTTCTTCGTTTGTACGTTGTGAAGATCCTGCACTTATAACTCAGATTGCAAACGATAAACGTTTAGAAATGCTTGGAATGAGAAGAATTGCACCAGAAGTTATGGTGTGCGATATGGACGCTCATGATGTGATGAATGTTTTGCGCAATGCCGGTTATCTTCCTTCTGTAGAATCTAAGAATGGTTTAATGCTCACAGGCCAGCGATCCAATCGTGCTAAATCAAAAGCGCGTCTTCCACGGATTATTGGTGAAGTGGAAGTACCTACTGATTTAACACTTGCAGCGGCATTACGATCTATTCGCGTCGGGGAGAAATCAAGTCGAAAGCAAAGCACTCTTAGAAATATTTCTCAGAGTGCTCTCGGAGCACTGCCTCGTACTACTGCTAATGAAACTCTTGACCTACTCAGTAAATACATTCAAGAGCAAAAATCACTCTCGATCGGGTATGCCGATAACAATGGATCTGTTTCACACCGGATAATCGATCCCGTAAAGGTAAGCGCAGGATCTCTCATCGCGCGTGACCACGGCACTGGTGAGATGCAGACATTTCGTATTCCCAGAATTACAGGAGTGGCTCCACTATGACAAGCGAAAATCAAGTGCTATACGGCAGACTTGACCCCATGTTGGCAGCCCTTGAAGCACTTACTCGTTGTGAATCTCCTACTGAAGATCTTCAGGCGTGCCACGATGTTGTTCGGTTAGCTAGCGATATCGCTACTCGCGTTCTTGGAACGCCCGCAGAAATTCGCGAAGTCGAAGGCCGCCCAGTTTTCTGGTGGGGTTCTGCGCAACCAAAAATTGTTCTACTTGCCCATCTCGATACGGTTTGGCCCAAAGGATCATTTTCACCAGTCTGGGAAGTTCAAGGTGATGTTCTTCGTGGTCCAGGCACCTTTGATATGAAGGCAGGATTTATCCAAGGACTCTTTGCACTTAAAGGTCTAGATGGTGATGTGGCTTTGGTGGCCACCACTGATGAGGAAACAGGAAGTAAATCTTCACGCGCACTTATTGCATCGCTTTCTAAAGGCGCTCAAGCAGTTCTCGTTCTCGAAGCATCACTTGATGGGAAAGTTAAAACAGGACGCAAGGGAACCGCGATGTATCAAATAAGTGTCCATGGACGTGCGGCGCATGCTGGATTGGAACCTGAAAAAGGTATTAATGCAACGGTGGAAATTGCGTACATTATTAAAGAGTTAGCACAATTAGAGAACTCGGAATTCGGTACCACTGTCGTCCCAACTCTTCTGCGATCAGGTACAACTACAAATACGGTTCCAGATTTGGCAGTACTTGATATTGATGTTCGATCTTTTTCAACATCTGAACTTCTCAGAATTGATTTCGCTGTCAAATCAATAACCTCCCAACACACTGATGCGCGAATTGAGATTTCGGGTGGGCTTAATCGCCCACCCTTAGAAACTTCTTCGACTTTGGAACTCTACGAACGTGCAGAGAAAGTTGCACAGCGTATTGGGATGTCACCACTTGGCCATGCATCAGTTGGCGGTGCTAGCGATGGCAACTTCGCTGCAGCCAGTGGCGCACCTGTGCTCGATGGACTTGGCGCAGTTGGTGGTGGGGCGCATGCCAGCAACGAGTGGGTAAGTATTAAAACGATGAAAGAGCGCAGCGCTCTACTACATGCACTCGTAAAGGACTTACTCAATGACTGATGGACCACTGATTGTTCAAAGTGACAAAACACTTTTGCTGGATATCGATCATCCAATGTCAACAGAATGTCGACGTGCGATTGCTCCATTTGCTGAACTAGAACGCTCTCCAGAACACATTCATACATATCGACTAACAAATCTAGGACTATGGAATGCACGCGCTGCAGGTCATGATGCAGAATTAGTGATTGACACTCTTATTAAATATTCACGTTATGCGGTTCCTCACTCCATTCTTGTTGATGTTGCCGAAACAATGTCTCGTTATGGAAGATTGCGACTTGAAGCCAATCCAATTCACGGGTTAATTCTTGTCACAACTGACACTGCAGTTCTTGAAGAAGTTATTCGGGCTAAGAAAATCGCACCTTTACTAGGTGCTCGAATTGATGCAGAAACAATCGTGGTTCATCCAAGTCAGCGCGGTGCCATTAAGCAATCCCTTTTGCGATTGGGTTGGCCTGCAGAAGATTTCGCTGGCTATGTTGATGGTCAGGCGCATGAAATTGAGCTCAAGCAAACAGATTGGAAAATTCGCCCGTATCAAGAGTTAGCAGCTGAAGGTTTTTGGCATGGTGGATCCGGTGTAGTTGTGCTTCCGTGTGGTGCTGGCAAAACTATTGTGGGAGCCGCTGCCATGGCCCACGCAAAAGCGACGACTCTGATTCTCGTCACAAATACAGTTGCCGCTCGACAGTGGAGAGAAGAACTCTTAAAGCGCACCACGTTGAATGAAGATGAAATTGGTGAGTATTCAGGGGCGAAGAAAGAGATTCGACCTGTAACGATTGCAACGTATCAGGTGATGACAAAGAAAAAGAATGGCGTATATGCCCACCTAGATCTCTTTGATACTCACGACTGGGGATTGATTATTTATGACGAAGTGCACTTGCTTCCAGCCCCAATCTTTCGCTTCACTGCCGATATTCAATCTCGACGACGTTTAGGATTGACCGCAACCTTGGTTCGAGAAGATGGAATGGAAGGTGAAGTTTTTTCACTCATCGGACCAAAACGTTATGACGTTCCCTGGAAAGAAATTGAAGCACAAGGATACATAGCGCCCGCTCAATGTATCGAAGTAAGAGTAAATCTCACTGAAGCCGAAAGATTGGCATACGCGACTGCAGAGCCAGAAGAGCGATACCGATATTGCGCGACAACAAAAACCAAAAGAACAGTTGTTGAAGAACTTGTCGCGCACCATGCAAATGAACAGATTTTGGTAATTGGGCAATACATAACCCAACTTGATGAACTATCAGAAGTTCTAGGAGTTCCAGTAATCAAAGGCGATACGCCAGTAAAAGAACGTGAAATCCTCTTCAATAAATTTCGCACAGGAGAAATTACTTGCCTAGTTGTTTCCAAGGTTGCAAACTTTTCTATTGATCTTCCGGATGCGACAATTGCTATTCAAGTTTCTGGAGCATTTGGCTCTCGCCAAGAAGAAGCACAGCGATTGGGTCGAATACTTCGGCCAAAATCCGATGGCCGATCTGCGACGTTCTACTCAGTTGTTTCTAGAGACACCATCGATCAAGATTTTGCTCAAAATCGCCAACGATTCCTAGCTGAGCAGGGATATTCCTACAGGATTATCGATGCTGACGATGTTTTTCAAGGGAAGCTCTAAAACGTATTGGGTCAACTTTCCAAAAATCATGGTGCTCACCATCAATTAAAATGACAGGAACTTGCTCTCCATACATTTTCTCTAGCTCCACATTGCCATCAATATATTTAATTTCTATTTCGAATTCGAGTTCAATCGTCATAGTTTCTAGGCACTCCACCGCCGCGTCGCATAGGTGACACCCATGCCGTGAGTAAACCGTGACAAGGTTGTGGGCCATTAATTACTGTGTCCTCTCTGTGAATTTCTCTCTGACCATGACCTGATCATGCCACCCTGATACCTTTTACTCCTATGTATTCACAATTGCGCATCCGAACCTCGTTCACGGTACTTGTCGTACTTGGTGCGCTCTTTTCGCCAATTTCCGCGCCAGCAGCGAGCGCACTTGTCCGCCCTTCCACTGTATGGGGTTACACACTCGCGGGTCCAGCAAGCACAGCGTCATTGACCGGTGCACCAAGAGATGTCAATCTGGATGCAAAATCAAAATTTAGCGTTGACTATAAAGGATTCCCTGACTGGGCAAAAAATCAAGTGCAAGCGGCCGTAGATGTATGGGCTGCAAATTTTTCTTCGAAAGTAACAATCAATGTCGACGCATCGTGGGGCAGGTCAACGAGTTCGGCAATTTTGGGAAGCGCGCGTCCCGGAAATTACTATTCAGCATTTACTGGAGCTCCCGACCAAACTCTCTGGTATCCATCAGCGCTTGCTAATGCTCTGGCTGGTAAAGATCTAGATAAATCTTCGGCAGAAATCGTTATTCAAATTAACTCGACAGCACCTTGGGATCTTGATACCGAAGGCGCTCCATCAACTCTTGAATATGACTTAATGTCAGTAATGATTCATGAATTGGCGCATGGTCTTGGATTCTTATCTACTGATTCTTATGATGATTTCTTCGCTACCGGCGCACTTGATGAACCCACTATTTTCGATGCGTTTGTTACAACTAGTGACGGACGTCGACTAGCTGACATTCCTTCTCCATCTGTTGAACTAGGTACGGCACTCACCAGTAAATTGGAGTGGAGCGGTCCTCTTGGTATCGCTGCGAATTCTGGAACTAAGCCGCTGATGTACTCACCAGAACAATACGATGTCGGTTCATCAGTAAGCCACCTTGATGAAAATACCTTTTCTAAGGCTGGAAAAGATTCAGTAATGACACCAAGCCTTGATGCAGGCGAAGTATTTCATGAACCTGGCCCGCTTTTATTAGCAATGATGAGTGACCTTCGAAATGCTCCACCGCCAGGAATTGCTGCAGGATTGCCATCAATCGTGCGCAATCCAACTGCTGTCATTGGCGACGGGTCAGCAATTGTTACATTTGATCCACCAACAAATGCTCGTGGGGCTGCGATATCCAACTATGTAATACGAAATATTCGAACTGGTGCTGAAGTGTCAACGAAGTCCAGCCCTGTAGCGATTACTGGTTTAAAAAATGGTGTTCAATACGCTTTTTCAATCACAGCAAAAAATGAATTAGGTAACTCAGAACCAGCACTGACAAATGGAGTCACGCCGCGTAAAGCTTGGAGTTCCACCGTATTAGATGCTGCTGCGGATGGAAAATCTATTGCTACAACCACCTTGAATGGCAAGCCGGTAATCGCATATACAGATAGTAAATCTGGATTTTTAAAGCTTGCCGTCCTTTCAGGAACTACTTGGAAGAAAAGCACTATCGATGGGCACACATCAACTGGTGGCAGAACCGGAAATGTGATCAAAGGCAATATTTCTCTGTGCGTTAGCGGAAGTGGTACGAGGCAAACTTTGCACATGTTTTATGCAGATGGTGTTGAGAAAGATCTACGGTATGCAACATATGACGGAAAGAAATTCACGTACTCAATCGTTGATGGAAACGGTCCCTCGATTCAATCCTACGAAATTGCAGCTCGCGTCAGAACAGCAAGCGATGTGAGTGTTTCAAATGCATGCGCAATTACACCTGCTGGAATTGAAGTTTTCTACCGAGATGAATCTCAAGGCGTCCTTCTAGGAGCCACCAAAGTTGGGACTTCACCGTGGAAGTATGAACTAATCGATGGGGATAGAAAAACAGATTCTCGAACAACTGGCGATGTTGCTTTCCATCTTAAAACGTACATAAGTCGTAATCGCACATACATACTTTATGATTCTGTGGGGGCTCTTAACTCGAAGAAGGAAGTAACCTCTGGAGAGATTCGTCTGGCTACCAGGACTTCTCTTGATCCTTTGGATTGGGAATACAAAACGCTGGATGAAACAGGCCCTGGAATTGCTGTAGCGGGTTATGACGTTGCAATTGCGAAAATAAATGGTTCGCTTACTGCCTCATGGATGACATCAACTGTTCTAAGTATTCCAAGTGCCACGCAATTACGTTGGGCAAAAATTTCATCACCGACGCAGATTGCATCCACCCCGACGCAGTTATTTGGAAATCCTTCAGAAATTCTGAACACGAGTACAACTGATTTGGCTTTTAACTGTCTCTACCGACTCTGCTCAATTGAATATGCAACAGGCAAAATTGCTCTTGCCTCTTCATGGCAGTCGACATCGCCCATATCGAGCGTATGGGTCAGAGTAAACAGCGTTCAATACCTAGTTGCCGGAATTAAAGGCAAACTAGTATTGGTTAAGAAACAAACTGCTTAAAAGGGTGGGTTACTTCTTCGCGTTACGACGCTGAATACGTGTTTTCTTCAGAAGTTTCTTATGCTTCTTCTTAGCCATACGCTTGCGTCGCTTCTTGATTACGGAACCCATTTGTCACGCCTTCTCTAGAAATTCACCGCTGTGCGCGGATGTGCAGGGGCCTAGGTTAGCGGGTAATGAGTCTAAAAATCGAAACGGCTGTTTGGCTATATCCGAGCACGATTACACCTAATTCCTTGGAATATCCGATTGCTGCGGGCATCGATGTACCTGGGGCGCTGTAAGCGCCAGTTATTAGACCTTTTCCATCGAAAGCCAAAAGTAGTCCTGTTGCTTTTACTGGCTTCCACGTTGATAGCCCTTTCACAGCTCCTGTAGATCCTAGGAAAGCAAAGTGAGAATTTGAAGAAGTTGTCAACGTCAACGCAGTTCCATTGGAAGCAAAACGATACGTCCACGATGGGACAAATGTGGGGGAAAACTTTGTAAGGGCAGATTCAAACTTATTTCCTGATTGAACATATCCGCCGAGAAATAATGAATTAGTTACCGAGCGCCAAGAACGTGAAGTCTTGTTTGCCGAGCTCCTAATCAGGGAGGTAACTTTATTATTCTTAAATCTTGCCAGAATTCCATCGTGAATTGCGGCAACTTTCTTTCCGGCTAAAGTTTCTCCGCTACTTCCTGCTACAACAATTGTTCCATCAGAAAATCTCTGAACATCTTCTAGCGCGGTATCTACTGCACCCAAGTATATTGGTGGAGAAATTATGCCTTGGTTATTTGAATTTGCAAGAAATCCTTTATTTCCATTCTCTGTTGCCGCCATTCCAACGATTGAAATTCCTTGAGCATTTACTGCAATTGCAGTGACAAGGACTGTTGTTTTGCAATCAAAATAATAATTACCAAGCACTTGACCAGCAGGTGAGACTTTCCACAGAGCAATACCATTTAAGTCACCACGTAGAGGGAGAGTGGGTTCAGCAACAACTCCATCAGGATTAATCGGTGGGGTGGGTGTCATAATCGTGTTGGTATCTGATGCTTGAACAAGGGATATTGAGCCTGCAACCCAAATTGAACCATCGGGGCCTAGTGCAGCTGCAGTTGCAATATTTTCTTGCGATGAGGCAAGTGAAATTTTCCAGATCTCGGTTCCATCAGATTTTATTGCGCGTAGATAGCCTGTGTTATTTTCTGACCCATAGAGCACAATCGTATTTCCTGCCACTAACATCTTTGGCACTTCTTGAGTAAGTGGAGAAGTGGAAATAGGTGATAAATTTTTTACTGCAAGAGGTTTTGTGGCAGCATTAGCGTTACTTTGAATTAGAAGCGAACTTATTATTGAGAGAACAATGACAGTTTTCTTCACCGTAATTTTATGCCAGTTCTTGCGAACGATCACGGGCTGCGCGCATCGCTTGCGCGATAATTGCATCAAGATGTGATTCAGAGAAAGTTGCCAGCGCTGCAGCTGTGGTTCCATTGGGACTTGTGACATTTTCGCGAAGAGTTGTCGCGCTCTTGCCTGATTCATCTAACAATCGTGCCGCACCCAACATAGTTTGGGTCGTTAAAATCGTGGCAACTTCATGTGAGAGTCCAAGTTCGACAGCTGAAGCAATCATTCCTTCAGCAAAGGCAAAAAAGTACGCTGGGCCAGATCCGCTAGTCGCGGTGACCGCATCTTGTAAATCCTCAGCAACTTCAACAACTTTGCCCGTACAGGCGAGGAAGTCTTTAACAAAAATTGCCTCAGATTCTGAAACATTTTTCCCGAGAGAGATGGCTGACATGCCAGCTCCTATCAGGGATGCTGTATTTGGCATCACCCGAATCACTGGGTGCGATGACCCAGCATGTTCTAAGACAAATTCTGTGCTCTTGCCAGCTGCGAAGGTTATTAAAAGTGCGTGGGGATTAATCTTCCCCTTCAAGCTTGCAAGTAACTCCTGCATATCTTGCGGTTTGACGACGAGAAGGATTACATCACACGTTGTAATTTCACCCGCTCTTACCCCATATTGAGAAATTAATTCTTCGCTTCGCTCTAGCCGTTTCTCTGCAATCGTAATAGTTTCGGGTGAAATACCAGATTTAATTAGAGCCGACAAAAGAGCCTCACCCATAATTCCGGCACCAATTAGGCCAATGTGCTGTGGGCTCTTCTCAGTACTCATGTCGGTAAGGATACCTGTAGGCTCTGAAACTATGTCAGAAATTGCTGCTGGGTTTGCGCGTGATTGGGTCGAATTTGCAGACCCTTCAAGTCCTGAAGAAATCTTTAAATGTGATCTCACCTGGTTAACCTCGAACTGGACCTGCATCTACGGTGATGGGTGTAAAGGGGTATTCAAAGATCGCCCTAACGATGGTTGTTGCACCGAAGGCGCAATGTATTCAGATGAGGATGATGAAGAACGCGTACTAAAAGCTGCAGCGTTCCTCACTCCGCAGATGTGGCAATTTTTTGATGAAGCGCAACCAAAGAAATTTGGCGGCAAACTTAGAATTACAGATAAAGATGAAGACAACGAAAGAAAGACTCGAACCGTTGATGATGCGTGTATTTTTCTCAACCGCAAAGGGTACGAAGCTGAAGGATTCACTGGTTCATTTGGTTGCGTACTGCACCACTTAGCTGAAAAAGAAAACCGTCATTTTGTTGATACAAAGCCAGATGTTTGCTGGCAGTTACCTCTACGCCGTAGTTTTGAAACTCGCGAGATGGGCGAGCGAGAAATTTCTGTAACAGTTATTGGCGAATATGAACGTCTCGGTTGGGGCGATGGCGGCGATGACTTTGATTGGTATTGCACAAGTAATACCGAGGCTCATGTCGGTAAAGAGCCGGTTTACATTTCTAATAGGACTGAACTCAAGGCTCTCATGGGGGATGCGGCATATGCCGAACTCGCCAAGCATTGTGATCTGCGCATTGCAGGAATTAAGGATGCACAAAAGCGCTCACTTCCATTATTTGTCATTCAACATCCCGCAACTCTGCAGGCTCAGCAGTAGTAGTCAGCCCTAAGCCCTACTCTTACTTCTATGGCTAAGGTCGAAAAGGATCCATTTCGCTGCACAGAATGTGGCTGGACTGCTAACAAGTGGGTTGGTCGTTGCGGTGAATGTCAGGCCTGGGGAACAGTGGAAGAAATCGCTGCGCCAAAACGATTATCACTAGTAGCTGGGACTGTTACACATAAAGCGACTCCTATCGGGAATGTAGATCTTTCTGCTGCTTATGCAAAACCAACTGGCGTCACCGAACTCGACCGCGTGCTCGGTGGTGGATTAGTTCCAGGAGCTGCAATCTTGCTCGCAGGTGAACCAGGTGTTGGTAAATCCACACTTCTTCTCTCTGTCGCCGCAAAAACAGCAGCTAACGGAATTCGAGCACTGTATATAAGCGGAGAGGAATCTGCATCGCAAGTTCGCTTGCGAGCCGAAAGAATCAAGGCGATTGATCCCGAACTTTTTCTAGCGTCAGAGACCGATCTATCATCTGTCATTGCGCATATCGATCAAGTGAAACCACAATTACTCATTATAGATAGCGTGCAAACTATTGGCTCCTCCAATGCCGATGGAGCACCTGGTGGCGTGACGCAAGTGCGTGAAGTTGCGGGTGCACTAATAAGAATTTGTAAGGATCGAGATATCACTCTCTTGCTTGTTGGACATGTAACCAAAGATGGTTCAATTGCTGGCCCACGACTTCTCGAACATATTGTTGATGTAGTTCTACAATTTGAAGGCGAGCGCCATTCGCGTTTGCGCCTTATTCGAGCCATTAAGAATCGTTTTGGCGCAAGTGATGAAGTTGGATGTTTTGATCTCAGTGATGCTGGAATCGAAAGCGTTATAGATCCCACTGGACTTTTCACATCTCGTCATTCCGAGCCAGTACCTGGCACATGTGTAACAGTCACACTTGAAGGGCGACGTCCCTTGCTTGCGGAAATTCAGGCACTTGTGAGCCAAGGGCGCGATAATGATTTTGGAAATGCTCGTCGCGTAACTAGTGGTCTTGATTCGGCTCGCACCTCAATGACTCTCGCAGTACTCGAACTCCGTGCAAACGTGCGAGTGGGTGGTCGCGATGTGTATGCGGCTACCGTTGGTGGAATGAAAATGTCTGAGCCTGCTGCGGATCTAGCACTAGCTCTTGCCGTTGCATCGGCTGCGAAAGGTCTAGCACTTCCAGCAGATCTCGTTGCTATTGGTGAAGTTGGTCTTGCAGGGGAAATACGAAAGGTGAGCGGAGTTGAACGTCGGCTTGCAGAAGCTTTTAGACTTGGATTTAAGCGCGCACTTGTTCCAGCTGGATCTGATGTAAAGATAGCCGGAATGGAAATTTATGAAGTTTCTCGCTTGGATCTTGCATTGAACAGGGTGAAGATAACAGGCGAATGAGTGTGATTGAAAAGGAAATCACTTCCTGGTTTCAAAAAAACAAGCGAGACCTTCCGTGGCGAAATACTCATCCATGGGGTGTGCTTGTTTCCGAAATAATGTTGCAGCAAACACCGGTTAATCGTGTTCTTCCAATTTGGCAGCAGTGGATGGATACGTGGCCAACGCCAAAAGATTTAGCATCTGCTTCACCTGCACAGGTAATAACCGCATGGGGGCGACTTGGTTATCCACGCCGAGCTCTTCGGCTTCGAGAGTGCGCGCAAGTAATTTCTACTGAGTACCGAAATAAAGTGCCCGATAATGAAATGCAGCTAAAGAGTTTGCCTGGGATAGGTGATTACACGGCGGCTGCAATCATGGCATTCGCCTTCGAAGAGCGCTCTTTAGTTCTGGATATAAATATCAGGCGATTGTTTTCTCGAATGTATGACGGGGTCGAGAGTCCAACCTCTGCACCGAACAAGAATGAGCGTGCTATTCGTGCTGAAATTCTTCCTTCCAAGAATGCACATGTGTGGGCAGCTGCGACTATGGAGCTTGGGGCACTAGTGTGCACTTCACAAAAACCCAAATGTGAAGTATGTCCGGTGGCAAATAAATGTCGATGGCGATCACTTAATTACCCGAAGTCTGCAGCACCCAAGAAAACGCAATCGTGGAATGGCACCGATCGACAATGTAGGGGCACCATCGTTCAAGCACTTCGTGAAAACGCATCTCTCACTGAAAATGAAATTTTGAAATTGTGGGCGTTAGAGGAGCAGGTACGTAAGGCGCTAGCCACTCTTATAGCTGATGGATTAATTGCGCAGAGCGGGAGAAAGAGATACTCCTTGCCGCATTAGGTACTCTTATTGGGTGAGTATTCACCTAATTGCATTTCTCGTTGTGTTCCTATGTAATGTTGTTCCAGCTTTTGCGCCACCAACTTGGACGGTACTTGTATTTTTCACTTTAAATTATCACATTCACGCGCTTGGATTAATCCCGATAGCGATAACAGCGGCAGTTATGGGAAGAGCAATCTTGGCGTATTCCTTTCGACATTTTTCAATTTATCTTCCCAAGGGTTATGTGAGAAATATGGAGAATGCGAGTACCCATATTTCTGCAAGCAAAAAATCGTTTCTAGGCTTATTGGCTCTATTTCTTTTTGCTCCGCTTTCATCAGCACAACTTTTTGAAGCAGCCGGAATCATGAAGAAAATTGATCTTAAGCCACTTTTAGCAGTGTTCGCGTTGGGACGACTCTTCTCGTACTCGTTTTATATAACAGGTGCGAGCGCAGTGAAGGCATCATCATTAGGCGAAGCAATCATCGAGCAGATGCAATCAACAGAAGCGATCGTTGTTCAAATCCTGACAATTCTCGGACTAGTTGCCTTAGGAAATGTGAAGTGGCGACCTAAGCGGTAGGAACTTCTGCAAGATCACCAGGTGAGTCAGGTGCATCTGCACGTGGCACTCCTTTGAATGTGAACTTGGCATCAGCGCCTTCGCCTTCAACATCTACAACGATGACATCTCCAGCTTTGAGTTCCGAGAAAAGAATTCTTTCAGAAAGCGCGTCTTCGATTTCGCGTTGAATTGTGCGACGAAGAGGACGTGCACCCAAAAGTGGGTCATAGCCACGTTGCGCAAGAAGATCCTTGGCAGCCGGGGTGAGTTCAATTGCCATATCTTTTGCATGAAGACGTTCGTCAAGATTTGTAATCATCAGATCAACAATTTGGATAATCTGATCTTTAGTTAATTGATGGAAAACAATGATGTCATCGATGCGGTTTAGGAACTCAGGACGGAAATGAGTTTTTAGTTCATCGCTGACTTTGCCCTTCATGCGCTCATAATTAGTGAGTTCATCTCCTGAATTCGCAAAACCAAGACCCATGCTCTTTGAAATATCACGAGTTCCCAAGTTAGTTGTCATGATGATGACTGTATTTTTAAAGTCGACGGTGCGACCTTGGGCGTCAGTGAGGCGACCATCTTCGAGCACTTGTAGAAGTGAGTTGAAGATATCTGGGTGAGCTTTTTCAATCTCATCAAAGAGAACTACTGAGAAAGGACGGCGTCGAACTTTTTCCGTCAACTGTCCACCTTCGTCATATCCGACATATCCTGGAGGAGCACCAAAGAGACGAGATGCTGTATGTCGCTCTGAATATTCAGACATATCCAATTGAATCAAAGCATCTTGATCGCCGAATAAGAATGAAGCCAAGGTGCGAGAAAGCTCTGTCTTTCCAACGCCTGATGGGCCGGCGAAAATAAATGAGCCACCTGGGCGGCGAGGGTCTTTAAGACCTGCGCGCGTACGACGAATAGCTTGTGAGAGAGCCTTGATTGCTTGATCTTGACCAATAACTCGACGATGGAGCTCATCTTCCATGCGCAACAATCGAGCAGTTTCTTCTTCGGTCAACTTAAATACTGGAATGCCAGTTGAAGCAGAGAGAACCTGTGCAATTAATTCTTCATCAACCTCTGTGACTTTATCAAGATCTGTTGCTTTCCAATGCTTTTCTGCCTCAGCCTTTTCAGCAATTAATTTCTTTTCTGTGTCGCGAAGTGCCGCAGCTTTTTCGAAATCTTGTCCATCAATAGCGGACTCTTTTTCTTTGCGCGCCGAAGCAATTTTTTCATCAAATTCACGCAGTTCTGCTGGTGCAGTCATGCGCTTAATACGTAAACGCGATCCTGCCTCATCAATTAGATCAATTGCCTTATCTGGCAAGAAGCGATCAGAGACGTATCGATCTGCAAGGTTTGCCGCAGCTGCGAGAGCGCCATCTGTGATTGAAACGCGGTGATGAGTTTCGTAACGATCGCGAAGGCCACGAAGGATTTCAATTGTTTGAGCTACTGATGGTTCTTTTACTTGAATTGGTTGAAAACGACGTTCAAGTGCTGCATCTTTCTCAACGTGCTTGCGGTACTCATCAAGTGTTGTTGCTCCAATTGTCTGGAGTTCTCCGCGAGCAAGCATTGGCTTAAGAATGCTTGCTGCATCGATTGCACCTTCTGCGGCGCCTGCACCAACAAGTGTGTGAATCTCATCAATAAATAAAATGATATCGCCACGAGTTTTGATTTCTTTTAAGACTTTCTTTAGGCGCTCTTCAAAATCACCGCGGTAGCGAGACCCAGCAACAAGTGCACCAAGATCAAGGGAATAGAGCTGTTTATCTTTGAGTGTTTCAGGAACATCATTTTTGGCAATTGCTTGAGCGAGTCCCTCTACAACTGCAGTTTTACCAACACCTGGTTCACCAATTAGGACAGGGTTATTCTTTGTGCGACGTGAAAGAACTTGCATGACACGTTCAATTTCATTTTCGCGACCAATCACCGGATCAAGCTTTGACTCGCGAGCTGCCTGAGTGAGGTTACGCCCAAATTGATCAAGTACGAGAGATGTGGAAGGAGTTCCTTCTGCTGGTCCACCAGATGCAACAGCTTCTTTCCCTTGGTAGCCAGAAAGTAATTGAATTACTTGTTGGCGAACACGATTAAGGTCTGCGCCAAGTTTTACAAGCACCTGCGCTGCAACGCCTTCACCTTCGCGAATAAGTCCAAGCAAAATGTGTTCAGTACCGATGTAGTTATGACCTAATTGAAGTGCCTCTCGAAGTGAGAGCTCAAGAACTTTTTTAGCGCGGGGAGTAAATGGAATATGACCACTTGGCGCTTGCTGTCCTTGGCCAATAATTTCCTCAACCTGCGCACGAACACTCTCGATGGAGATGCCCATGCCATCGAGAGCTTTAGCTGCAACGCCTTCACCTTCGTGTACGAGCCCCAGCAAAATATGTTCGGTACCGATGTAGTTGTGATTTAGCATGCGGGCTTCTTCTTGTGCCAACACGACAACACGACGGGCTCGGTCTGTAAAGCGCTCAAACATCAGCTGTTCTCCTTCTAGGTTCCTGTGTGTAAGCCTAACCCGTAGCAGGTCTTGCTCGCGAGGTGTACTTACAAGGGCTATAACCCCATATATGGGCCAGTTATGCCCGAAATTGGGGCACATATAGAGAAATTTTTAAAGCTTTTTCAGCATTCTGGTATTGCCGAGAGTATTTGGCTTCACGCTTTCAAGGTCTAGGAACTCCGCGATTCCAGCATCGTATGAGCGCAATAGCTGTTGATAGACATCTGGCTCTACAGGGGTTCCATGAATTTCCTCAAAACCATGGCGACCAAAAAATTGTGTTTCAAATGTGAGACAGAAAATTCTTTTTACGCCAATAATTTTTGCGCGATCAATAACTGCCTCAAGAAGACGATGACCAACGCCTGTTCCTTTTAATCGATCAATAACTGCAACGGTTCGAACTTCCGCGAGGTCTTCCCACAAGATGTGAAGTGCAGCGCAACCCACAACTTCATCACCTTCAAGTGCCACAGTAAATTCCTGCACACTCTCATACAAGGTGACGGTTTCTTTAGAGAGTAGTAGGCGTTGCAAAGCAAAATGATCTATTAATGAACGTATGCCTTTGATATCGCTCGTACGAGCTGGGCGAATTTCAACCATGGCTATTCAGTTTCTGGCTTTACCAATGGGAATAAAATTGTTTCGCGAATTCCAAGACCAGTTAGTGCCATTAATAATCTATCGAGTCCCATTCCCATTCCACCAGTGGGAGGCATTGCGAATTCCATTGCGCGCAAGAAATCTTCATCTACTTGCATGGCCTCTAAATCACCTTTTGCACCAAGCGTTGCTTGTTCAACAAGACGATCGCGCTGAATTACAGGGTCAATAAGTTCGGAGTATCCGGTTGCCAATTCAAAACCATCGACATAGAGATCCCATTTTTCAACTACACCTGGTATCTCACGATGGTGACGCACGAGCGGAGATGTATCAACAGGGAAACCCATAACAAAAGTAGGTTCAATGAGCTGATCTTTAGCAACATGTTCAAATATTTCTTCTGCTAGCTTGCCTACAATCCATTGCGGATCAATCTTCATTTCAAGTTTCTTGGCAATTGCGACCAGATCTTCGTAGGAAGTCAGAGCAGTGACTTTTTCTCCAACGCCCTCAGAGATAGCGTCATATAAAGAAATCTCTTTCCATTGCCCACCCAAATCTGCTTGGCGACCATTATGGTGCGTAACTACATGTGAACCAGAGACTGCCATTGCAGCATTTTGAACAAGTGATCGAGTGAGATCGGCAATTGTGCGCCAATCCCCATATGCCTGATAACTCTCAATCATTGCAAATTCCGGTGAGTGAGACGAGTCAGCGCCTTCATTGCGAAAATTTCGATTGATTTCAAAGACGCGTTCCATGCCGCCAACAACACACCTCTTCAGAAAAAGTTCGGGGGCAATGCGTAAAAAAAGTTCCATGTCGTATGCATTCGAAAAAGATTTAAATGGACGCGCGGCTGCTCCACCATGCATTACTTGTAACATGGGGGTCTCTACTTCGATGAAATCTTGGTTATGAAAAGTTTCTCGAAGTGATCTCATAACTGCTGGGCGCATACGAGCATTAGCACGTGCCTCAGGTCGAACAATAAGATCGACATAACGCATGCGAACACGTGTTTCCTCTGACATTGGCTTGTGATCATTTGGAAGAGGTCGAAGTGATTTTGATGCCATTGCCCACGATGAAGCAAGAATTGAAAGTTCCCCTCGTTTTGAAGTAATAATTTCACCGGTAACGCTAACAATGTCACCAAGATCTACATCGCTTTTCCATGCATCTAAAACTTCCTGGCCGACTTTATCTAGTGAGAGCATCGCCTGAAGTTCGGTTCCATCACCTTCGCGAAGAGTTGCAAAGCAGAGCTTTCCGGTATCGCGCTTAAAAATAATTCGACCGGTAAGACTTGCACTCTCACCTGTTGTGACATCAATTTCTAGGTCAGCATATTTTGAGCGAATTTCAGCAAGTGAGTGCGTCCGAGGTACAGAGACTGGGTAAGGCTCAATTCCACGCTCAATTAGCCCCGCACGCTTTTCACGTCGTATGCGTAACTGCTCGGGAAGGTCGTCAACGCTCTCAGTCGGATTGCTCATAGTGGGGGCGAGTCTACCGAGTTAAGAGTTTCTCTCGTGAATTAGGCGCAACCCAATCAAGGTTAAATCAGGCTCATGGTGGTCGATTGTTTCTGAAACTCCGATCATCAGTGGCGCAAGGCCACCTGTTGCAATAACTTTCGGACGCACTCCATAGTCTTTAACGAGTTCTTCAGTGATTCGATCTACTAGGCCATCGACTTGCCCTGCAAATCCAAAAATTGTTCCCGATTGAAGGGCTTCTACTGTGTTCTTACCAATCACATTTCGTGGCCGTACCAACTCAACTTTTCGCAATTGGGCTGCCCGAGCGGCCAGCGCATCTACAGAAATTTCAATTCCTGGCGCAAGTGCGCCCCCCAAAAATTCACCTTTAGGAGAGACGACATCAAGATTGGTGGACGTTCCAAAATCAACAACAACTGCAGGACCACCATACAAAGTATGAGCTGCAAGAGTATTCACAATTCGATCTGCACCAATCTCTTTTGGATTATCAACAAGCAGTGGAACACCTGTTTTTGTACCAGGTTCGACAATGGTCGTGTGCGAATCGGCAAAATATTGGGCAATCATCGTTCGAAGTTCGCGCAAAGTGGCAGGGACTGTTGAGCAAATGGAAAGCGAGGATATTGAGAAGTCACGCACAAGTGCGCCATACTGCAGCCACAGTTCATCTGCTGTGCTTCGCGGGTCAGTTTTTACACGCCACGAATGGATGAGAGCTTCTCCTTTAAATACACCTAGGACTGTATTTGTATTACCTACATCGATAGTTAATAACATTTCCTACTCCACTCTGAAATCAAGGCCGATATCAAAATTTGGGGCTGAATGCGTGAGCGCTCCTATAGCAAGGTAATCAACGCCACTCTCTGCAAAAACTCTGGCGCTTTCGAGTGTGATTCCACCTGATGCTTCAAGTTGTATTGAAGAATCGACTAGTTGGACCGCTTCCCGGCACATTTCAGGGCTCATATTGTCTAGTAAAACTAAATGCGGCTTGAGGGGAATAATTTCGCGCAACTGTTCTAACGTGTCTACCTCAACTTCGATTGCCGCGTTTGGGTACTTTTCACGAACATTAGTAAAAGCAGCACTAACACTTCCGGCTGCTGCAATGTGATTATCTTTAATAAGAGCTGCATCGCTGAGTGACATTCTGTGATTTGTTCCTCCGCCCATTCTTACAGCATATTTCTCAAGCAAACGCATTCCTGGAGTTGTTTTGCGAGTATCGCGAATTTGAGTTTTCGTTCCTTCAACGGCTGAAACCCATATATTTGTTAATGTGGCGATGCCACTTAAATGTCCAAGGAAATTAAGTGCAGTGCGCTCTGCTAATAAAATTGCTCTGGTATTACCTCGAGCACTCATTAGCACAGTTCCTGGTTCCACATGAGTTCCATCTTGAACATAGATAGCAATATCTGTGATACCCACTTCTTCAAGAACCGCTTTTGCCATATTGATTCCCGCAATAACACCAGAGGATCGTGCAACAAAATCAGCAACTATATTCTCGTCACTTTTTACGGTTGCTAAAGATGTTATATCTTCTCCGCCGTTGAGGTCTTCAGATATAGCCCGTTTAATAAGCTCTCGATCAATCATTGTTTTTCCACTTCCTGATAGGTCGTAGTCCACTTACCGTTGGAATCTAATTTTTGTACTATTCGTTTAATCCATTGATCACTTGATTTTGGAAAATCTTCACGCCAGTGCGAGCCACGAGTTTCTTGTCTTATGAGGGCTGCTCTTAAAATTGCATTGGCTAGTTGGAAAAGATTTGTAGTTTCCCAAGCCTCAACGCATGGCACCGTGCTAATACGTTCTTCAATGCGCGATAAATCAGCAGACGTGGCAATCAAAGAATCTGCTGAACGAAGCACTCCAGCACCCCGGCTCATACTTTCTTGAATTTCATTTCTAACAATCGGATCAAGCAGAATGGTTGGAGATGTATTGAGTACCGCTGTTCGAATTGCGTGTGGATGCGATTGAATATGCGCGGCTATGCGCGCGCTAAATACAAGTCCTTCTAGCAGCGAATTGGAGGCCAATCGGTTTGCACCGTGCACTCCAGTGCAGGCAGTTTCACCACAGGCGTATAAACCCGGAACACTAGTGAGGCCATTAAAGTCCACCAACACACCACCTGATGCGTAATGTGATGCGGGGGAAATTGGAATCAAATCAGTCAATGGGTCTATCCCATGTGACATACAGGATGCATAAATTGTGGGAAACCTTTCGGTGAAACCATCAAGGTGTCGCGCATCTAGCCACACATGGTGCGCACCGGTTCTATTCATTTCTCTCATAATCGCGATGGCGACCACATCTCGTGGTGCGAGTTCAGCGAGTTCGTGCTGCCCAACCATAAATCTTTCGCCTGCATCGTTTCGTAAATATGCCCCTTCACCACGAACCGCTTCACTGATTAAAGGTTGTTGACCTTGGGTGTTGTCTCCGAGCCAAAGAACTGTTGGGTGAAATTGTATGAATTCGACATCAGCAACTTTTGCACCAGCTCGAAGGGCAAGTGCTACTCCATCACCTGTAGACACAGATGGATTAGTTGTTTGTGCAAAAACTTGTCCAAGTCCTCCTGTTGCAAGCACAACAGCTCGACTCAGTGCTTGGCCAACACCATCGCGACTTCCGGTTCCCATAACGTGAAGGGTTACTCCACACACTGCACCGAACTCATCTTTTAACGCGTCCAGTACCAATGCGTGTTCAATAACTTCGATGTGTGAATCATTTTGAACTGCAGCAAGAAGTGCGCGTGAAACTTCTGCACCCGTAGCGTCACCACCTGCATGAGCAATTCGGTTTCGATGGTGTCCTCCTTCACGAGTGAGTGCTATCTCGCCATCATCTGTTCGATCAAATATTGCACCGCGTTCAATTAATTTTCTGACGGCTTGAGGTCCTTCTGTAACAAGTATTTTCACGGCAGATGAGTCACACAGCCCTGCACCTGCCACCAATGTGTCTTTCTCATGTTGATCAGGAGTATCTCCCGGTCCAAGTGCGGCAGCAATTCCACCTTGCGCCCATTTTGTTGATCCTTCATCAACTCGAGCCTTTGTAACAAGCAAGACAGTAAGGCCGAAAGTTCGAACCTGTAGAGCTGTTGTCAGTCCCGCAATTCCAGATCCAACAACAATTACATCAGCCTCGATAGTCCATCCAGGTGCTGGTGCAAGTAGCCTCATGAAGAAATCCGTTCCATGGACATATTGTCAATCAATCGGACTCCATTTACCCAACCCGCAACAATTGCACGCTTGACCCCGGGTGATTCATCGATTATTTCAGCGTAATCTTTTCTGAACTCGGGATCACTCGCAAGAATATTGTGTAGGACGATCTGCGCTTGAGTGAGATCACTTTCTCGCGATGCAGCAAAAAGTGCTTGCGAAATAACAAGGGCATGTTCTCTTTTTTCTCCCAAAAGAATATTCCGCGAAGATAACGCCAACCCATCAATATCTCGAATAGTTGGTGCGCCAACTATTTTAACATCGCTACGAAGTGTTCTTATTAAAGTTAATTGTTGAAAATCCTTTTCACCAAATACCGCCCATCGGGGTTTTACTAAATCAAATAGACGTTGAACAACAGTAAGTACGCCATCAAAGTGACCTGGACGAGTAGCGCCCTCATATAGAGTGCCCAAAAATCCCGCGCTAATTTTTTCGATTTCTGCTGGATATATCTCGTCGTAGTGCGGTAACCATAATTCTGAAACTCCCGAATTAGCAGCAAGTTCAATGTCATTTTCGGGAGTGCGCGGATAGCGAGCAAGATCATTTGGGTTCTCAAACTGTAAAGGATTAACGAAAATGCTCATGATTACATGGTCTGTAAATTCATGAGCCTTTGTAACCAAGGATGCATGTCCAGCATGTAAAGCTCCCATGGTTGGAACAAATGCACATGGAGAATCGCGTCGTAACTCAGAGGACTTCACTACTATTTTCATTTCTGGCTCCAGTCCTTTCAGGTACCGGGCGAAGTGAGTACATTCTAAAGCGCAGGCGGCAAACTTTCCAAAAGATGAACGATACGTCCATGAGTTAAAAGAATTGCATCTGGTTCTATTTCCAGCCATGGTTCTAGGACAAATCGTCTCTCATGTGCGCGGGGGTGCGGCAGGGTCAATTCTTGCGCTTCCGAGAGCAAAGAACCGTAGGAAATAAGATCTAGGTCAATGATTCGAGGACCCCACTTTTCATTTCGGACCCTGCCCATGCTCTTCTCAATTCCATGTAAGAGAGCTAATACATCTGCGGCAGGGAGGTCACTCTCAAGAATTAATACGGCATTGAAATAATTATTTTGCCCTCCGGGACCCCCGACGGGTGAGGTTTCGTAATAACTCGAAACGGCAATGACATGTGAGGCGTCTCGAAGAAGTGCAATTGCCAGATCTAACGCCTCTTTGGGTTGCTCAAGATTTGCACCTAATGCGACAACTGCTTTCACCGAATTAACTCAATAGACACAGAGATGTCAGAAACTGGAAAATTAACAGGAGCATGGGGTTTGTGCACAGTGATGATTGTTTTAAGTATTCTCGAATCACTCGCGAGCACATTTGTGGCGATTCTGTGCGCAAGTTTTTCAATGAGCTCAACACGTGCACCTTGTATGTCTTCGACAACCAAGTCGGTTATGGATCCGTAGTTAACAGTGTCATCCAGTGCATCGCTCTGAGCAGCTTTGGAAAGATCCAAGAATAGATTAACGTCCACAAAAAAATCTTGACCATCTCGTGCTTCATGATCAAATACTCCGTGATATCCGAAAGCTTTGATACCAGTTATTTTAATCTGATCATTCATCATTTACCCGCAATCGCATCTACATGTGGCTTCACGCTATGAACTCTAACGCCCCAGATTCCTTGCGGGGCAAGTTTTTTAGTGAGTTCAATTGTCGCGTTCTCTCTCTCATCAGGGGTGGCGCCTCCAAGAAATCTTTTGCGAGATGCGCCAATAAGGACTGGGAAACCAAGTGACTTAAATACTTCCAAATTATTTAAAATGGACCAGTTGTGATCTGAATCTTTTGCAAAGCCCAAGCCTGGATCTATAATTAGTTTTTCTTTAGGTACACCAGCGGCAAGAGCTTTATCAATTTGGGGTTTTAGTTCAGCAATTACGTCTGCCACAACATCTTCATAAATTGCTTTGGAATTCATCTCTTTCGACTGACCTCTCCAGTGCATCAAAATATATGGCACTTGAAGATCGGCAACAGTATGGAACATGTCAGGATCTGCTAGTCCGCCGCTTACATCGTTGATAATTGAGGCACCTGCAATAACAGCCTCGCGAGCTATTTGTGCTCTCATAGTGTCGATACTGATTGGAATACCAGTTTCTGCCAACTTTCTAATGACTGGTAATACGCGACTTAATTCTTCATCGACTGATATTCGATCTGCGCCCGGGCGAGTTGACTCCCCTCCAACATCAATGATGTCGACGCCTTCTGCGATCATTTCAAGTCCGTGTGCAACACCAGCCTCGTAACTATTGTGCCGTCCGCCATCTGCAAACGAATCAGGTGTGAGGTTGAGAATACCCATCACTAACATCGTGCGACTACTTGTTAGTTATTAAACTTATAGCTTCAGCGCGAGTAGATGAATCACGTAGGATTCCACGAACTGCGCTAGTTACAGTACGTGCCTGAGCCTTTCGCACGCCGCGCATTGACATACATAGGTGTTCGCATTCGATAATCACAATTACTCCAGCAGCATCAAGAATCTCAACCATTGCATCGGCAATTTGAGATGTGAGTCGTTCTTGCACTTGTGGTCGCCTAGAGTACACATCGACTAATCGGGCCACTTTGGATAACCCTGTAATTTTTCCGCTTGGAATATAGCCAACGTGTGCAACGCCGTGAAATGGAGTGAGGTGATGTTCGCAGTGTGAGAAAACTTCAATGTCGCGAATGATGACAAGCTCTTCGTGACCAATATCAAAAGTTGTTGTAAGAACATCCTCCGGGTTTTGCCAAAGCCCTGCAAAGTTTTCTTTCATAGCCCTGGCTACTCGTGCAGGAGTATCTTTTAGTCCTTCACGATCAGGGTTTTCACCAAGAGCAAGAAGCAATTCTTTTACAGCTGCCTCAGCGCGCACTTGATCGTATTCATGAAGTGAGCGACCGTCATGATGATCCATGGATGCTGAAGTTATGTCACTCACTGGAATCCTTCTTCTTGCGTGGAGCACGTTTAATCGGCGGCGTTACTTCAATAGCCACGCGTTCTGGCACCGCAACGGGAGGAAGGTTTGATGGAACTCGAGTAATTGAACCAGTCCATGCAGGACGGTCAGGGCGTTTTTGGACCTTTTTAAAGATTTGAGAAATTTCATCTTTATTAATTGTCTCTTTATCTAAAAGTTCAAGAACCATTTCGTCGAGGATCTTTCGGTTCTCATCCAAAATATCGTACGCCTCTTGATGTGCTCCCTCAATCATTTTCCGAATTTCAGCATCGACAACCGCAGCGACGCTCTCGGAATAATCTCTCTGGTGTCCAAAGTCGCGACCCATAAATGGTTCGGATGTATCACTACCTAATTTGATTGCTCCAATTGCTGAAGTCATTCCATATTGAGTAACCATGGCGCGAGCAAGCGCTGTTGCCTTCTCTATATCATTTGATGCACCCGTAGATGGATCATGGAAAATTAATTCTTCAGCAGCTCGCCCGCCTAAAGAATATGCAAGTTGATCGAGTAATTGATTTCGAGTTGTTGAATATTTGTCATCATCAGGCAAAACCATTGTGTAACCAAGTGCACGGCCACGCGGCATGATTGTTATCTTATGAACTGGATCTGTATGTGGAAGTGCAAATGCAACGAGGGCGTGACCCGCTTCATGATACGCAGTGACTCGACGTTCATCATCTGACATAACTCTTGATTTACGTTGCGGCCCTGCCATTACGCGATCAATTGCTTCATCAATTTCATGATTACTAATTTCAGTTTTTTCTTCTCTCGCAGTCAATAGCGCAGCTTCGTTGAGTACATTTGCAAGATCAGCACCTGTGAATCCCGGAGTTCTGCGTGCGTAGTTAATGAGATCAACATCTTTAGCAATCGGTTTACCTTTTGCATGGACCTTAAGAATTTCTTCTCGTCCTTTAAGGTCTGGACGATCAACTGCAATCTGTCGATCAAAGCGTCCGGGACGTAGAAGTGCTGGGTCTAAAACATCAGGGCGGTTAGTCGCTGCAATTAAAATGACTGACCCGTTAGCTTCAAATCCGTCCATTTCAACTAAAAGTTGATTAAGAGTCTGTTCACGTTCATCGTGACCGCCACCCATGCCTGCGCCACGTTGGCGGCCGACAGCATCAATTTCATCTACGAAAACAATTGCAGGTGAATTCTCTTTTGCTTGATTAAATAGGTCTCGCACTCGCGCAGCACCAACACCGACAAACATTTCCACAAAATCTGAACCAGAAATTGAATAGAACGGAACATTTGCTTCTCCGGCTACTGCTCGAGCTAGAAGCGTCTTTCCTGTTCCGGGAGGGCCATACAAAAGAACTCCTTTAGGAATTTTTGCGCCAATTGCTGCGTACTTCGGTGGATTAGCAAGAAAGTCCTTGATTTCCCTCAACTCGGCGATCGCTTCGTCAGCACCTGCAACATCTGCAAAGGTAGTTTTGGGCACATCGGGATCTTGTAACTTCGCACGAGAACGTCCAAAGGAGAAGACCTTTCCTCCGCCGCCTTGTGCTTGGCTCATCATGAAGAAGAAGAGAAGACCGATGATTAGGATTGGGAAGAAAGAGAATAGGAACGAAACCAAGAGGGAAGTTTTCGGAACGTCAACATTCCAGCCCTTTAGCGGTGGATTACCTGTGAGCGCATCAATAATTGTTGGTTCTTGTCGAACGACATAAGAGGCGACAACTTTGCTCGATCCATTTATGGTGACACCAGATCTTAAAATCAATTGAATCTTCTGATCTTTATCAATAACCAATGCTGACTCGACATCAGATTTTGCTATTGCGGCGAGCGCTTGAGATGTTTTTACTTCTGTATATTTATTTCCAGCCCCTGAAATTTGGCCAAAGATTGACACAGCAAAAATCGCGATGATGATCCAAAAAAGAGGTCCCCGCAAAATACGCGCAGTGCGCGTTTGTGGTTTCTTAGATGACCCCTTTTTATTTTTTTTCGAAGGGGTTTTAATGAGTGCGGATTTCTTCTTCTCGGCCACGAAATCTCCTAGGCGTACATGTGCTTAGCAAGCACAGCAATAAATGGAAGGTTGCGATATTTTTCGTCGTAGTCAAGGCCATACCCAATGACAAAGTCAGAAGGAATTTCAAAACCTACGTATTTAACATTTACTTCAACTTTTGCTGCAGCTGGCTTTCGAAGTATTGCAAGAATTTCAACACTAGCAGCCCCTCGGGATTCTAGATTGGCTTTAAGCCAAGAAAGAGTCAAACCAGAATCAACAATGTCTTCAACAATTAAAACATTACGTCCAGTTATATCGCGATCAAGATCTTTCAAAATGCGCACAACACCACTTGATTTTGTCCCTGAGCCATATGAGGACACAGCCATCCAATCCATCTCAATATGGCGTTGCATAGCGCGTGATAAATCGGCAACAGCCATAACTGCGCCTTTAAGAACGCCAATAAGAATTAAATCTTGTCCGTCATAATCTTTATCAACTTCAGCCGCTAATTCTTTTACTCTTTTTTGTAAATCTTCTTCGCTCACAATGACGCGTTCAATATCACTTGCAATGGCGTTGATATCCAAGAGGACTCCTTTTAAGAGACTAGCTTCGGGCTGAGAGCGAAAGTCTGCCTGAAATTCGTCGAACCTTCACACCGCCAGGTAGATCAATCTCGCCTTGGCCGTGCCAAGAGGTGACCAACGCCTCAATTACAGCGACATGATCGGCTGAAATTGAGCCTGAGGGCGCTCCAATGGCGTAAATCGCCAGTCGAAGGATGCGGGTTCGAAGCGCTTTGGGCAGGTTACTCAATCTTTGAACTTCCAGTGAGGAGGGCTCCATGGAGGCAAATTGCTCATCTGCAAGGGCATCCAAGGCGTCCGCATCATCTCGCAGAAGTGCTGCAGTTCGAGCCAGAGCATCACTGACGCCTGGACCCAAATTTTTTTCAAGGATTGGTAGCACCGCCCGCCTCACTCGCACACGTGCATACTGCTCATCAGAATTGTGCGGATCTTCCCATGGCACCAAGTTTGCTTCGATGCATGCTCCTACGGTTTGCGCACGAGTTATATTTAATAGTGGTCTGAAATATTTACCATTTTCAGGTGCCATTCCAGATAGCGAACGTGCACCCGAGCCACGGGCCAATCCGAGCAAAACGGTCTCGGCCTGATCATCGCGCGTATGTCCTAATAAAATTGCGACAGCATCACATGATGTTGCATAATTTTCAAGCGCTTCATAACGAGCACGTCGCGCAGAAGCTTCCATGCCATCAGTCTTGTTTACGTGAACCTGAATAATTTTAGCTTCTTGCAACCCAAGTGACCTAAGTTGATCAGTTACTTTTTGTGCTTGCTTTTGCGAACCATGTTGAAGTTGGTGGTCAATTGTTACACCGATAATTTGAAGCGCCAAAGGAACTGCTTCTAAAGATGCAACGTACGCTAACGAAAGTGAATCTGCCCCACCTGAAGTTGCAACAATCACAACATCGCCAGCAGTGAATTGCATCAAGACTTTTCTTACTGCGAGTCTTAGAGCAATCAGATTAGGTGTGCTCTCCATTGGAACAGACTAGACCCGGCCACCAAATGGCATAAGTCCTTTAACGCTATAGATACTTGAAAATAGGAGACCTGCATTTTTAGAGTTTGCCTCCCACATCATTCCATTTCCAGCGTAAATGGTGATGTGATGAATTGTGGAAATTGTTCCTTTGTAGGAATAGAAAAGAAGGTCGCCTGGAACAAGTTCGCTCAAGCCAACATGCTTGGTATAACCAGCGTAAAGTGCTGAGTTCAGACGATCCCAATTAGGCCAATTGAGTCCAGCGGCGCGATATGAAGCATAGACAAGTCCAGAACAATCGAAAGAATTAGGACCTTGTGATCCCCACACATACGGCTTGCGTGCAAGTACTTGTTTTTTAGCAAAAGCCACCGCTGCTGCCCTTTGAGATTCAGAGGTGCGAGTAGTTGAACGACCTTTAAATCCTAAATCAGGCCACACTTTTGCTTGGTTAGGAGTTTTTGTCGCGGTGTTTGCTTGTGCTTCTTCGAGTAATGCAAGAGCTCTTTGTTGCTCAAGAGTTGTACGCACTTTTTTAGCACTGGCAAGTTCGGCCATCACTTGATCTTGAATCTTACGAAGTTTTTCAACTTCTTTCTCTTGCTCCGCTTGAGCATCGTCGGCAGATTTTTTAGCAGAGGCTACTTTTTGTGTAGCCTTTAATTGAGCAATCTTTGCAGACTCAGCTTCCGCTTTTGCCGCTCTCGCAATAACCTCAGCTGCCTTAAATCTATTAAGAGCCGTTGTATTTTGAGCACCAAGTGAATCTAATGTTGTTAATTGATCAACTAAATCTTGTGGACCGTTTGCATTTAGCAATGGTTCAATATCGGTCATGCTTCCGCCCATGATGTATGCATTAATCGCAAGTTTTCCGATTGTGCGATGCGCGGAGGTGACTTGTGCTGCGGTTTCATTTGCGTGCCGTGTAGCCGCAACAAATTGGGCAGTGGCCACCGCTAGTTCAATTTTCGCTTTTACATATAGCGCGCGCGCAAAATTTGCTTTCGCCGTCAGAGATCGAAGTGTTTGATTGGCTGAGGCTAATTTTTTAGCAGCCACTGCTGCTGCTGCTTTCTTAGCCGCCTCTGCTTTTTTTGCTGCTTCTATTTGCGCAAGAGTAGGTTTGGGAGTTTTGGCATATGCGGGGGTGCCTCCTAGAGCCATCCCGAAAATAAGCGCAAGGGATATAGCGCGCGCATGTTTCAAAAGTCGAACCTCCAGGGTAAGAGTTGACCTTAAGGATATGACAGTGCGCACTATAACTAGGGGCTTTAACTCTTAAAAAAGCTTGTGTGTCTTAATTTGCCACATCTCGACGCGAAAATAGTATGGATGCAACTACAGTCGCAGCGATTACATATGCACCACCCACTTGCATGGCGTGGGAATATGAAATATCCACCGTGCCTCCTTGGGAAATTGTCTGCAACTGAGATCCTGGCATCCATTGCAAAGTGCTTGCTTTCACGGCGCCTAGTAAGTTTTCAATAATTAGAATCCATAGAACGCCGATAGATATTGCACTTATGGGTGAGCGTAATAATAATCCAAGTGCCATCCCGATAGTTCCAAATCCAATGACAGCTATGGAAACATTGAGAACTGTGTGTCCAATGGATGACCATCCATTGGCAGTAAACCATAAATCAGTACTTACCTTTGCCCGACCGGATAAAGCGACCGATGTTCCCACACTCAAAATTGCAGAGAGCAATACCATGACAATGGCGAACATTGACATTGCGATGTGTTTTCCAAGAAGCAATCGAATTCTTCCCGATTGACGGACGAGAAGGTTTCTCAAAGTTCCATATGTATATTCTTGAGCAGTCTGGGCCGCAAAAATACAGAGCGCAATAATTCCAAGTAAAGAACCAACTGTTGCAAATCCGTATGTCGAGCCCCCAGCGAGTGCCAGTAATTCTCGTCCAACGCGGCGACCACGATCAGAGTTTCCATTTGGTGAGTCAATAAGAAGATAAATCAGTGCCGTAAATAGTCCGCTAAAGAAAAAGGCTGCCCCCATGGTTCCAAGAAATAGAGTTGGGCGACGTAATTTGCGCAGTTCTGCTTTGATAACGCGAATCATTTCTGCTCTCCAGTCATTTCAAAGAATGTTTCTTCAAGGTTCGGTAGCGTCGGAGCGAGTTTTGACAAGGTGATTCCTGCATCAAATGCCGCACGATTTAGTATTGGCGCCCAATCTGCTGATGCTTGAATGTGCACCTCATCGACGCGAATAATTGAGTGGTGTCCAGCAGCAGTTCCGATTTCTACTATTTTTTTCAGATCCTCATTCGAAGAACCTTTAACTAAAATAATAGGTTGTTGCTGTTTCATTAGATCTTGGATGGCACCTGAGAAAACTACTTCACCTTTACGTAACATCACTAAGTAATCGCTAATGATCTCTAATTCTGAAAGTAAGTGAGATGAAACAAATACTGTTGTTCCGGCATCGGCAAGATTGCGTAAGAGTGCTCGAATTTCTTGAATTCCTTCAGGATCTAAACCATTTGTAGGTTCATCGAGAATCAGCACCTTTGGATTCGGTAATAAGGCAGCTGCAATACCTAGTCGTTGTTTCATTCCAAGTGAATATGTTTTATATTTAGACTTGGAGCGATCGCCAAGGCCTACTTGGTCAAGTAACACCTGTACTCGTTCGATTGGAAAACCACCTAGGGTTGCCAGAACTTTTAAATTCTCTGAGCCTGTTAAGGCTGGATAGAAGGCAGGGCCTTCGATCATTGCTCCGACAGAGCTGAGGTACTCCTCGGGATTATCAATGGAAGATCCGAGGACTTCCCCTGTGCCACCCGTGTGGGAAATCAATCCAAGGAGCATTCGCATCGTTGTGGTTTTTCCTGAACCATTCGGGCCAACAAATCCGCAGACTGACCCCATTGGAACTTCAAAGGTGGCATGCGAAACAGCCATTCTCTCGCCGTATTTCTTGCTTAAGTCTTTTACTGAGATAGCTAGGTTGGACATGTGAACCACTATCTCACACGCGATTAGACTTCGTATATGTCCAAACGTCCGTGGGGTTACCAAAATAGGTCCGAACGCCCCGAGCCTCAATGGGAGCTAGACCCACAAACACAAGCAGTGCGTGCAGGACTTGCTCGATCGGGGTTTGGTGAAACCTCAGAGGCTTTATATCTCACAAGCGGTTTTACTTATTCAAGCGCTGAAGAAGCAGCCGATTCTTTTATCGATCAAACAGATCACTTTGTTTATGGTCGTTTTGGAAACCCGACTGTTGAAATGTTTGAAAAACGGTTAGCAGCTATTGAAGGTGCTCAATACTGTGTTGCTACTGGTTCGGGAATGTCTGCCATGTTTGCCTCTATCGCATCGGTTGTACAAGCTGGTGATCGAGTTGTTGCCTCGGCTGCAATGTTTAGTTCATGTCATGTGGTCCTTACGGAAATTTTGCCAAAGTGGGGAATACAAGTTGAACTTGTTTCAGGAAATAATCCAGAAGTTTGGGCAAAAGCACTCTCACAAAAGACTTCAATAGTTTTTATTGAATCTCCCAGTAACCCGTTGATGGAAATCGTCGATATCTCTATGGTCAGTGAGCTCGCACATAAAGTTGGAGCTCTTGTGATTGTCGATAACGTGATGGCTTCGCCTGTTCTACAAAAACCACTTACCCTTGGTGCTGATGTCGTTATGTACTCAGCGACTAAACACATTGACGGTCAAGGACGCGTGTTAGCCGGAGCCGTTCTTGGATCCTTTGAATACATTCATGAACGCCTGATTCCGTTTATTCGACATACGGGGCCATCACTCAGTCCCTTTAATGCATGGGTGCTGGTGAAGTCTCTCGAAACAATGCAGATGCGTGTTGAACGCATGAATCAAAGCGCACAAATTCTGGCGCAATTCCTGGAGGCACGTCCTGAAATTGCAAGTGTTCGATACCCTGGATTGGAATCACACCCCGAGCACGAGCTTGCTATGCGGCAGATGAATAAAATGGGTGGCACAACTATTGGTATTGAATTTAATGGTGGGAAAAAGGAAGTATTTTCATTTCTTGACGGCCTTCAGATCATCGATATTTCAAATAATTTAGGTGACAGTAAGTCCTTAATAACCCATCCTGCATCGACAACCCACCGCAGACTCTCTCAAGAGACCTTAGTTGAGATGGGTATTACGAATTCTGTCGTGCGTTTGTCTGTCGGGCTTGAGCATGTTGACGATTTGCTCCACGACTTAACTCAAGCTTTTAAAAGTTGAGCAACCACTAATAATATAGAAAGCAAACTCAAATACGTTATAGACCATTGGAAGATTTTGCCAGCTACTTTTGTGTAATCCGGATTATTCTCGCGGAGCTCAAATAATTGATATGCAAATACAAGCCCTAATCCGATTGTTATACACATGGTCCACAACGGAAGTTCTGCTAACCAAATCATTGCAATTGAAGAAATAATCATGGCCAATGTGTGTAGCCACATCTCCCTGTGCACTCTTTCTCGTGTTGCTACAACGGGCAACATGGGAACATTTGCTGCAGCATAATCATCTTTATATTTAATGGCCAGTGCCCAGAAATGAGGCGGAGTCCAAAAGAAAATAACCATAAAGAATGCAACGGCAGTCCACGATAAAGAATTTGTAACTGCTGCCCATCCAATAAACACGGGCATACATCCTGCAGCCCCACCCCACACAATATTTTGTGCAGTTCTTCTTTTAAGTCCCATCGTGTACACGATTACATAAAACGCAATTGCAATAAGTGTCAGAAGCGTTGCAAGCGGTGTTGTAAACACCCAGAAAATTACGAGTGAAACCAGCGCAACAATCGTTGCAAATATTGTTGCTTGCCTATTATTTAATACTCCCGTAACTAAAGGTCGCTTAGAAGTGCGGGCCATTAATTTATCCAAGTCACTTTCAATCACCATGTTGTACGCATTGGCAGCACCTGCCGCTAACGTTCCGCCAATAACTGTTGCGAGTGTGAGTCCAAATGAAGGTACGCCTTTTTTTGCCAAAACAAGGGCGGGCAAAGTGGTCACAAGAAGAAGTTCCACGACCCTTAACTTCATGAGGTCTATATAGCCTCGGGTTTGACTGCCAGTTGTGCTCACGTGGCTAGATTACTCACGAAGCTGGAAGGCTGTTCTCAGGATGCTCCCAGCGAGGGCAGCTACTTTATGGGTAACGAAAGGGGCTCACAATGACACCTCCAGAGAAACCAGAATGGTTCCAGCTTGCCGATAATGATCGATTTATCCCTGCAAAAAAGGCGAAATTTAATTTCAAAATCGTCGCTTTGAGCATTCCTATGTTGGTTATTGGTTTGGGAGTTGCTGCCGCTCAGGTCGGCGATGAAGCGCCAGCGAGTGCTCAAAATGTGGCACAAGGCGCCCCTGTTGCAACGGACACGGCTTCTCCTGTAGCCACCCCAACTATGGCAGCCCCTTCTGTATCAAATATTTCAGATGACCGCGAAGATCATGACAGAGCCGGCAATTACGAAGATGATGAAGAAGAGGAAGAAGAGGAAGATTAAATAATCGATACTTCAGGCGAGGGTTGTGCTGAAGCAATAACAGGAAAAATCGGTAGCGCCAATTTTCCTACAATTCTATCCAATGCGTTCCTTGCGCTATTCATAGCCGAACTTGTTCGTGGTATCCGATCGGCAATCGCAACAAAAATATATTGTCGGTCACCGCTATCTACAAATCCTGCCAAACTGACGGTGCCATTAAGCGTTCCCGTCTTTGCATGAACCAGACCGACAGCTTGAGGGGCAGTATTAATAAATCTCTTGAGTAGCGTTCCTGACACTCCGCCAATAGGGAGTCCATCATAAATAGGTTTGTATTGTGCTTCATTTCTAATTTTCATGAGAAGAGTGGCAATCGATCGCGCGGTAACTCTATTCTTTTTTGAAAGCCCACTTCCATCTGAAACTTCTAGCAAATCTGGATCTATTCCAAAATTTGTTAGAACTGTGTGAAAGGTTTTATTCACTCCAGTATCGTCAAATGAATTCCCAGAGGCTTTTGAAGCGAGTCGCGCTAAACGTTCTGCAAGCAAATTATCGCTCCAGGTTAAAGCAAATTCCACCATAGTTGACAAAGGTGGTGAGCTCGAGACGATAAATGGTTCGCCTGATGCTTCCACAGCTTGCGATGGAGTGACTCGCACAAATTTCGCATAAACTCTCCTTTTATGCAAGAAAGCTTCAAAGTTTGCTGCATCCTGACTAAAGATTCCTGTGTATAGAATTTTAAGACCGCGCAGCGAATTGTTATTAGCTTTTTTCGCTGCACTTATCGCATTAAATGCAAGGCGTGGAAGTGATGTGCGATTCATCTTTATTGCCTGAGATTGACTCAGTGAAATCCACGGATCAAATTCTCCATTAATCACGAGCGTCTTACTTTCGACTCCAAGAGAGATAGATGTTGTGAAAGATTTGCTTGGATCTAGATATGTTAATGCAGATGTAGTCGATAATAATTTGAGAACAGACGCTGGTCGCCGAGCTTGAGTGGAATTTCTTTCATAGACAACTTCGCCAGTAGATGCGTCAATAAAAATCATAGAAGGATCAGCGAGGAATTTCGAATTCGCCATTGCTTCCAGAGTTGGGAAAATGGCTGACGGCTGAAGTTTCGAGTAGGCCTGCACGGGTGCGATTCCTACAAGCAAAGCAAAAGAGAGGAGAGTTGCAAATATGGGGAAGTTCTTTTTATACATGTGTGAGATTAATTCCAAAGGGAAGCAATCAAAATATTTATTATTGTTAGACCCAACATTGTTGCCCATGTATTGGTTGTGAATTCAGATTTATTTTTCTGGCGAAGTCCGAGAATTAGAATAGCAACAACAATTAAAAACTTAATTGCAATTTTGGTGTTGTTGTAGAGTGGATATTCAGTTGGATTATCTGCATGTAATCCATGTTGAACTCCCACCATCACAACTCCTGCGACTAGAGCGGTAGCCGCACTATGAATTACGCCCACATTAAATGTGCGAGGGAAAGCTCTGAGTGGATGTATCAGCAGAGTTAAAATTCCGATAATTGCAAGCATATGAATCACAAAGGCAATTGTGTGGACCAGGCTCATGCGTGAACTCCCATTCTGAAGGTGTTCAGTTTAGAGTGCATACATGGATACTCCAATAACTCCGGCCACAATCGGCCCAGGTGAATTTTTTCCCGTTGTTGGTGTCGGTCCTCACCCACGCCCGTGGCCAGAGGGAGAGCAGTGGGATTCTGAACTCCTCGAAAATGGTGACAGGAGGAATGTCCTTGATCATTATCGATATTGGACGGTTGCAGCAATAGTTGCGGATCTGAACACTAAGCGACATAAGTTGCAGATTGCCATTGAGAATTGGCAACATGACCTCAATATTGGTTCGATTGTTCGAACTGCAAATGCATTTAATGTCACCGCTGTTCACATAATTGGAAAACGAGATTGGAACAAGCGCGGTGCGATGGTTACTGATCGATATCTCACCGTGATTCACCATCCCACCATCGCTGAATTTGCTGATTGGTGTGAAAGTAATGATGTTCCAATTGTTGGAATCGATAATGTTCCTGGTTCAAAGCAACTTGAATCAGCAGAGCTACCGGAGAGTTGCGTACTGCTTTTTGGGCAGGAAGGCGCAGGAATGTCGGATGAAGCAATAGCTATCTGTCCTGTTCTGTACGCCATCGAGCAATATGGCTCTACCCGCTCGATGAATGCATCAGCTGCTGGGGCAATCGCGATGTACCACTGGGCACTGATTCATTTACCTCGATGAATTCATCTCTGCGTTGGCTCACACCAAATCTCATAATTTTAACTTTAATATCGTTGGCACAAGATGCTGCAAGTGAACTTCTCTATCCTTTACTCCCTATTCTCCTCACAGGAGTAATAGGTGCGGCGCCATTGGCTTTAGGTTTAATAGAAGGTTGTGCAGAGGCAGCGGCTGGTTTCACAAAACTACTTTCAGGAGGTGCCAGTGACCGCATCGGTCGAAAACCGTTTGTAGTTGCTGGTTATACGGTTGCAGGAATTGGTAAAGGTTTTGTAGTTCTTGCCTCATCCTGGCCGCTTGTTTTCTTTGGCCGGGTGACAGATCGAATTGGAAAAGGATTGCGAAGTGCACCTCGAGATGCACTTATTCATGACTCTGTGGAGAAAAAGGATTTAGGGAAGGCCTTTGGGTTTCACCGCAGCGGCGATAATTTAGGTGCAGTTATAGGTCCACTGCTGGCTCTCATCGGATTAACACTATTAAATGATGATGTGCGCGCAGTCGCAAAATGGGCGCTGATTCCTGCGCTAATTTCTGGTCTTCTTACTTTGCTCATTCGTGAAAAAGATAAGCCCGCGCGTCAACCTCGCCCAATTAAGCTCGAACCTCATCCAATTTTACCCAATCCATTAAAGCGTGCAATCGCAATACTTGTACTTATCCAGTTAACAAATATTCCTGATGCACTTCTTTTACTTCGACTACACGATATTGGATTTTCGACCAAAGGTGTGGTTGGTGCATATATATTATTTAGCGGGATGACAGTTATCGCTGCATATCCCGGTGGATACTTAGCTGACAGGTTTTCTCCACGCATAATTTATGCAGTGGGACTTACTGCTTTCTCGACCGCCTACGCACTTCTTGGCATCACGCACAATCATGGAATTGCTTTACTTGCACTTGCAATCTACGGACTTTTTCCAGCACTCACTGATGGAGTTGGGAAAGCATGGATTGCTGGACTCAGTGAAAAAAACCATCGAGGCCGTGCACAAGGTGTTTACCAAGCATCAATGAACTTTGCTGTTCTGGGCGCCGGGATCTGGGGTGGCCTCCTGTGGAGCCAAGGCGAAATCCAGTGGCCCTTGCTTATTGCCGCTTTCGGAGCGTTTTTAGGCGCGCTCTTCTTCGCTGCTACTGCTTTCAGACATAGCTTCTCGCACAGAAAGTAGTCGCCTATCCACTTCATTCGCTTCATCAATTCGACCAAGTCTGCGCATAACAACTGACATTCGGCCTTCAATGTCCACGATGAATTCAAAATCTTTTGGATCTTCATCTGTGGCAATTTGAAGAACTTGATCGAGTGAATCCAAACCTTCTTCTAGTTTGCCTAGAAGGATCTGAGCTTTTCCGTACTCAAATAGCGCAAAGGTCTCACGCAAATGATCATGTGCTGTTTCAAAAACATCCAGTGCCTTACGGGCAGCAGTAAGTGCTTCTTCGCCTCGATCGAGTTCTACAAGACACGAGGCAATCTTTTGATCACAACGAGCAACGTGGATAACTTCTTTATTCTTCTTATAGAGACCGCGAGCCTCCTGGAAAGATGCAACTGCTTCTTCATATTTTTTAAGGTCTCGGTACGCGCACCCAATTAAATGGAGGTCATTCGCTGCGCCGATTTCATTTCCATCGACTAGATGTTCTTGAGCACATTCTTCCATTGTTTCAATTACTTTTTCATAACTCTTCGAGGAATACCACCACTCGCCTAAGGTGCATGCAAGTTCGAGAGCAATCGGAGATTTGTTTTGGCGCAATATTTCAACCGCTTTACTCATGGCAGTTGCAGCTTCGTCCATACGCTTCAGTTGATTCAGGTTATAACCAATCGCGGAATACGCCTGTGCAAGTCCTTCACTCGGCGCGCTAGCACCGAGTCCTGAATAAATATCGCAGGCTGTTTCTGCAAGCGCTAGCGCTTCGTCATATTGTCCTCGTGCATAAATCCGTGCGCTTAATTCATAGTAAGTACTTGCTCGCTCTGCGCCTTCTACTTCTGGAATTCGATCCCATAGCATTTCTTCGGTGATGAGATCGTCTTGGTCGCCATCTTCACTCATGTTGACCTCCCCATAGATTTTGCACGTAAGTACATTGAAGTGATGGCGACTCTATACGCAAAAGGCTACAAACGTGCAGGAATATCGGGTGTTGCTAGGCGCCAGTGCCCTAGAGGTCCCTTAGTAAGTCCTGTGAAAATCTCTTCTGTTACTAGTCGTATTTCATTCCTTGTTCTCAGAGCAAATTTATGACCCCATGGACAAATGTTTCCAATGGCGCATACCCAGCCAATTGTCCCCATATTTAAGATGCCAGATCCTGAGGGCAATGTGTAATAGGTAGCCATTGCTTCATTAGAGGATTTTGCAAGAACCTCAATAGCGGGGCCTTTGGCATTAAGAGCCGAATCAACTTCATTGCCAGCAATTCCTTTAATTCTTTGTCCCTGCTTTAGCACGTTAAATGGCCACACTTGTGCGTTTGTAACTACGTAGTCTTCATGAACACCCAACGCGAAATATTGTGAACCAAAAAGTAAAGATTCCGGTTTTTTAATAGTTGGATCACGCCATTTCACTATTTTTCCCATTGCTCGCGAATTTTGTGAAAGTATTGTGCGGTTATATCCGGTATTTGCTCCGAGTGAGACAAGATTAATTCCACGATTAACTGATGTTTCTATGGCTCCGCGCATTCTTTCGGTCCAGTATTCACTATGACCTCCAACAACTATTGATTGTGTGGATCTCAATACCGTTGGATCGGAATCTAAATCAATATCAGTTATGTAATTTATTGCGATTCCATTTTTCTCAGCCAACTGTGTGGCTGGAAATTCTAAATATCTAAATTGTCCCGCTCCATCGCCATCGTATGGTCTATCGAAGGAAACTTCTTTTGCCTGTGTTTCCCGCTTTGCATTTGGACCTTTATACAGCGATGAGCCGCCCCACTGGTTATAGGACTGCCACGTGAGGACTGATGAAATAAATGTGATATTCGATTTCGAATTCTCATCACGAATTATCAAGGGAACGAAGGCACTAACACTCTTTGCTTGATCAAGTCGAAATAAATATTGTCCTGGTGGGGTTTGGTTGGAAATGGTGTATTTCCACAGTGGGTTTTTTACTCTGGCTGAAGAGATAAAACGAGCACCTGCGCCTTTGTAATAGCCCATTCGATAAATTGAAATCTTTGCCTCATCGCGAAGCCCTACAAGGTGTAGAGCTACTGTCTGGCCGCATCGAGCACTGGTCGAACCAAACCATCCTTCAATTCGAGAAGAGCCAGGATTTCGCCTACTGAAATCTGCACTCATCCGAACGGGCAGACCTGTATCCCATGTGGGATTTCCAGCTTTGGCATTTTCTCGTGCCACCCATCCATCTTTGGTATCCCAGCCGCAGCCCCCAAGGGCATGACTGTGTGGTGACGAAGCAATAAGGGAAATGAAGATCGAGGAGGCCACAATCGCTCTCAGTAAAGGGTGGGGTCCTCTCATGGTCCCTAGTTTAAGTGGACAGAGTCCTTCCTGCCCCTTACCCTCTACATGCAAATCATTTGCAACAACCACTGAGGAGTCACCGCACATGAATCAAGTCGTCGGAGAGATCCAAAGGATCCCGCTACGCGAACGCTTGACCCGCGATGAATGGCGACGTATGGGAGCGATGTTTGGCTTTATCGCCTTTCTGCACGTTTCTGGGGCCTTGCTCATGTGGAAAGCAACAAGTGGTAACTACGAACTTAGTGACGGCTCCCTCTTTGGTTGGGGAACCGCAGCACTGGCTTACACACTTGGAATGCGTCACGCTTTTGATGCTGACCACATCAGCGCCATTGATAACACAACGCGTAAGTTAATGGCTGAAGGAAAGAGACCTTTAGCGGTTGGCTTCTTTTTCTCATTGGGACATTCATCTGTTGTTGCATTTCTCGCGATTTTACTGAATTTTGGAATTAAAGCACTTGGTGGTCAACTAAAAGATGAGAACTCTTCGCTACATCATTACACCGGATTAGTTGGAACGACAGTTTCTGGAACTTTCTTAATGCTCATTGCAATTCTCAATCTTATAATCCTGGTTTCTATTGTGGGCGTTTTTATTCAAATGCGTAAAGGTACATACAATGAAGAAGAATTAGAGAAGCATCTTAATTCTCGAGGATTGCTTATGCGATTTTTTGGCCCGATTGCTCGACGCATCGATGCAAGTTGGAAAATGTATCCGCTTGGAATTCTTTTTGGTCTTGGATTTGATACAGCAACAGAAATTGGTTTACTTGTTCTAGCCGGATCATCTGTTGTTGCTGGACTTCCTTGGTGGGCGATTATTTCATTACCTTTATTCTTCGCAGGTGGAATGTCACTACTCGACACTATCGATGGTTCATTTATGAACTTTGCTTATGGTTGGGCTTTTTCAAAACCGGTTCGTAAGGTTTATTACAACATTATTATTACTGGTCTATCGGTTTCTGTTGCTCTTTTCGTTGGCGGCTTAGAGTTATGTCAAGTATTCGCTCGGCAATTAAGTTTGAGCGGTGGGTTTTGGGATTACGCTCTTGCTTTTAATCTCAACGACGCGGGTTACTTTATTGTGGGTGCATTCGTTGTTGTCTGGTCTGTGGCGCTTCTTTTATGGCGCTATGGAAAGATTGAAGAGCGCTGGCATAACAAAGCACATGCAGCTCAAATGCAGCGTGGTGAAATTTCAGATCATGCTGCAGCAGGTCTTGAACTTGGCCCTATTCGTGATGCTTTTAAGATCGACTAAGTTTTAAACGTCCTTGTGCAATAGCGGCGCCGCAGAGAACAATCAAACCGCCGAAGGGTTCATACCAGGTGATTCCCTCGCCTAGAAATATAACTCCAACAATTACGGCGACAACTGGCGTGACGAAAGTTACCGAACTTGCGATGGCACTCCCTGCTGCTTGCATAATATGAAAATTCCAGATGTAGGCAAATCCACTTCCAAATATCCCAAGTGCCATCATTGCAAATACTGGACCAGGCCGATATTCCTCTTTTGCGATTCCATCAATAAGATAAAAAGGTAGCAAGATAATCGAAGCGATGAGAACTTGTGTAGCCGCTAATGCTTCAGGCTGTATTTGCTTAGGTAGTACAAACTTTCTGGAATACGGGAATGAAAATCCATAGCAGGTTACCGCTATTAATAATGCAAGAATTGCTGAAGGTGGATTATCACCAAGCCCTCGCCATGCTCCTAGAACTGTGAGAACTCCCAGAAAGCCTACGAGTAGCCCAATAATTTGTTCGCGAGAAACTTTTTCAGATCGGAAAAAGAGCATAATTGCCACCAGTGTCATTAGGGGAGTAACTGCATTGATAATGCCGGCGAGAATTGAGGTAACTTGCGTTTCGGCTTGAGCGAAAAGAATTCCTGGTATGACATTGAGGCTCAAAGCGAGGAAAACTAAATGTCCCCATATTTTAGGATTACGTGGCAATGAGATCTTGCGTAAACGTGCATATGTAATAAGTGTGAGCGCTCCGAGTGAGACTCGTCCAAATGCGACTCCCACTGGTGTGAGAAATTCAAGACCTAGTTTGATAAAAATAAACGAGCAGCCCCAAGCAATTCCAAGTGCTAAGTATTGCCAAATCCAACTTTTATTAACTAAATGAGAGGGCGAATGCACCGAGTAATGATGACACAGTCATCCAGACCCACCAAATGTTGACGATCTCAACATGCCAATGATCTTTTGCATAAATACCCAACCGCGAGCGATTCCAATTTCCAAATGAAATGAATGCGGTGAGAATAAGGTGGACCAGATTCATTATTGTGATCAAGTAATAACAGGACGCGTAGGAACCAGAATTAAATGTAAAGGGCGCATTTGAAATCTGATTGAACTGAAGCACTAGCGCAACCAGTGAAAAAACTGTGGCAGTTAAGCCACCCAGTTTTAGTTGCGTGAGATTTCCTACGCGAACACCTTTAAGCGCGTAATAGTGCGCCGCTAGACCAAGCGCTGCCGCTGAAGTAACAGTCCAAGAACCTTGAGTGTTTATAGGTAATATCGCTGGATGTTCCTCTGTTGCTGATGGCAACCACATCCCGTTCACATTCTGTTGACGAAGGTAAAAGTAAACAAAGAGAATTCCAAGTGCGAAAGCTATATCGGCGACCAAGATCAGGATGACGCCGAGTCTATTTCGACTTCCGACGACATCTGGATGTTCATGATGTGGGTTATGTGTTTCAACGCTCATGATTGTGCCTTTCCATAACCGTACGCATCTGAAGTAACAACTGGTAATTCTGCAAAGTTTTCAAGAGGTACAGGGTTTGCGACACTCCATTCGAGAGTCTTTGCCTGCCACGGATTCATTGGCGCAATTTTGCCGGACCGCCAGGATGAAATAACTCCATGCAGTAGCACCAACAT
>CAFBSG010000002.1_pt1 | contig 100613 bp, 94 predicted proteins | sample 7270301 | NCBI WGS metagenome assembly CAFBSG01 (sample SAMEA6814059, study PRJEB35770) | freshwater metagenome | biome: Freshwater; feature: Freshwater reservoir; material: water | place: Czech Republic | collected 2017-05-23 | depth 30m m | reverse complement strand
GGTCAGGCAGGAGTGACGGATAGGCGCACAGTTGTTTTGCTCGAAGATATTGAAGTATTAGCAGTTGGAGCAAGAATCGCGAGAAGTACTGAGACTCTTCCTGTGACCGGAGAATCTACGGAGTCGAATTTCGTGACCGTAGCAGTTTCGGATCGCCAGGCGGAAAAACTGATTCAAGCCAGCCAAACCGGAACCATTCAAGCTGGATTACTTGCTGACTCAACTCTGGTGACAAAATCCTCTGGCGTAACCGATAAAAATATCTACTCAGGTGGCAATTAATGACAATCTTTCTGGGAAACGCGTCTGAGTATCAAGAGCGAATTCAATTTACGTTAGGTGAAACCGTCACGGTTGCGCCGACCGTTCGAGATTTATATGACATGCTTGAAATAAGTCCCGAAACAAATCTCATCATCATTGGATCTGAATCTGCACTGACCCAGGCAGTTGAAATCGCAGAAAAGTATCGAGTGGTTAGACCTGCTTTGGGAGTTGTTCTCATTCGCAAGCGATTAGATGTTTCCATTCTCAACGATGCGATTAGAGCAGGTATCCGAGAAGTTGTTGGGGAAGATGACGCAGCAGCCTTACTGGGAGCATGTGCGCGATCACGCGCAATCTCACAGCGCATGGATGTTGCCCTTCCGGAGAGTCAAGTGAAGGGCAGTAAAGGACATGGAAAAATTGTTTTGGTTTTCTCAGCTAAAGGTGGCTGCGGAAAAACAACCCTGTCAGTAAATTTAGCTGATGCATTGAGTATGGCTGAAGGCAGCAAGGTCTGCTTAGTGGACTTTGATCTTCAATTTGGTGACGTTGCGGTCGCTCTTCAAATCGAACCGACAAAAAACATTAGTCAAGCGTTGGGCATGCAGAAGAATTTAGACAAATTGGGAGTTATGTCGCTTCTCATCTCTTATAAGGATAAATTTGATGTACTTCTCGCTCCGAATAACCCGACAGATGTAGAACATATCTCGGCAGATTTGGCGGAAATAATTCTCAATCGCCTCGTGGAAACTTACGACTACGTTGTCGTGGATTCACCCCCAGCATTTACAGAAGTAATTCTGAAATCATTTGATATGGCGGACTATTGTCTCCTGCTGACTACTTTAGACATGCCTGCACTTAAAAATCTAAAGGTTTCGATGAGTACTCTTAAAGCAATTGGAATTCCAGAGTCAAAGAGCCAGGTAGTCATCAATCGAAGTGATGCACGATCTGGGCTCACCATTTCTGATGTCGAAGACTCAATAGGTACAAAAGTCGCTGCTTTGATTCCGACGAGTGCCGATGTTCCGCTCACCATCAATCGCGGGGAGACCATCACCACATCCATGCCTCGCCATAAGGTAAGTAAGGCAATTTTTGATATCGCAGATCTAGTTCGGGAAAATTCCGGTGGAGTGCAAAAGGGAGAAACAAGACGATTCTTGAGACGGTCATTTCGATGAGCCTCTCGGATCGCCTCAATCATCCCGAGGCAAACAGAGCAAACTCTTTCCCTCATCTTCCTTCGCTTACGAATGAATTTGAAAGTGAATTCTCTGCGACCGATTACAGCTCTATTAAAGAAGATGTCCATAAGCAACTCATCAACGTATTAGGTCAGCAACTCTATGAAGGCGAATTAGATACTCGCACTTTGGAAAAGTACGTATTTGAATCCATTTCTCGAGTAATTGTTGCAAGCGATCACCCGCTTACAGCGATTGATCGTGCAAACCTCATGCAAGAAATTGTTGATGAAATTCTTGGCCTGGGACCTCTTCAGCCACTATTGCGCGATGGTGACGTATCGGAAATTATGGTCAATAGTTTTGATCGAATCTACATTGAAAAAAATGGCAAAATAACGAAAACAAATTACGTATTTGGAAGTGAAGAACACCTTCGACGAACAATCGATCGAATCGTGGCGCGTATTGGTAGACGTATTGATGAATCGAGCCCGCTCGTTGATGCTCGATTAGCAGATGGAAGTCGTGTTCACGCAGTAATCCCGCCCATTGCACTCGACGGTTCATCGCTTACGATTCGTAAATTCGCATCCGATCCATTCACAGTCAAAGACATGGTGGCGACCGGAACATTTTCAACTGCAGCAATGGAATTCATGGCAGGGTGCGTAGAAGGAAAATGTAATATTTTGATTAGTGGAGGAACTGGTTCTGGAAAAACAACAACACTCAATGTTCTTTCCTCTTTTATTCCACCCAATGAACGAATCATTACTATTGAGGACGCTGCTGAACTTCAATTAAAGCAACCTCACGTCGTTCGCCTTGAATCACGTCCTTCAAACGTTGAAGGGAAAGGCATGGTTTCGATTCGCGAATTAGTGCGAAATACCTTGCGTATGCGCCCAGACCGAATCATTGTCGGTGAGGTAAGAGATGCTGCAGCGCTAGATATGTTGCAGGCAATGAACACCGGACACGATGGTTCTATAACTACAGTGCATGCGAATTCACCACAGGAAGCACTTCTTAGAATTGAAACACTTGTACTTATGGCGGGAATCGAGCTTCCGACCGCTGTCATCAGAGAGCAAATGTCGCAGGCTCTTGATTTAATTATTCAGCAATCACGACTTCGTGATGGATCGCGCCAAATTACCTCTATTTCAGAAGTGACAGGAATCGTAGGAGGAGAAGTTCAAACGAACGAGATTTTCAAATTTATTTATATGGATGTACCCAATTCTCGCGCGCTGGGTAAATTACTTCCAACTGGAAATGTCCCAAATTTCCTTCTTAAATTGGCTCAGCGAGGTATCCAAATTCGAGAAACCCTTTTTCAGCCATGACGAAATCAAAGAAAGGCCTGGTGCGTCTGTGTAGTGGATTAATTCTTGCTGCATCTGCCTTGCTTGTCCCAACTGGCGCCCAGGCGGTTGATAGCAATAATGTAATTATTGTTCTAGATGTCAGTGGATCCATGCGCGGCGAGAAATTGACTCAAACTTTGCAAGCGACTCAAGTATTTATCGAGAAGGTGCCTCTTTCATTGCCTATTGGACTGATCACATTTAATAATTCAGTGCAGGTGCTCTCATCTCCAACCTTGGACCGACTTAAATTATCAGAAGCCGTGGCTCGGATTTCAGCTAAAGGAAATTCATCCCTCTACGACGCAATCAAAGTAGCAAATACGTTGGCTACAGATTCAGGGCATGCTCGAATCATCGTAATCAGTGATGGCGCCGATAATTTCAGTCGGCTCAGTAAAGCGAAACTTCTAAAAATTGTCGCAGGGCGTAAGAATCCCATTGACGTACTTGCGATTGATTCTAATCAGAGCCAACTCAACATTTTGGATAAAATAGCGAAAAATAGTGGTGGAAACCTCATTGCTATTGGAGATGTCAGCCGTCTCGCATCGGGATTCCAAGAAGCTCAGCAAACACTTGTGCCTAAGTATTATGATGAGAATGTCACAGTTATTGCGGCAAGCCCCGCGGTGAAAAATAGTTCTAGTGTTAAATATTCTTTGACTTTATTGGTGCTTGCTATTTTTCTCTTAGGCATCGGGCTTGTTATTTCGCGGATAAGAGCGCGTGAGAAGTTTCAACATAGAAAAATTCTTCGTGAGTATTCAAATCTCGAAGGTAAAGATTTGATGGAGTCCAAAGTAACTTTATTTTCCGTGCTTGAGAGGAACATACTGACAAGGCGCTACATAGCCAGTCAACGTCGAATTGTTGACGTCGCAGGTATTCCAATCTCTCTTCAAACATGGCTTGGAATTCAGCTAGGCGTATTTCTGCTACTTCTCTATTTCTTTAATCTTGTCACCAAGAACATATTTGCGGCTCTTTTTCTAGCTACGTTCTTCGGATATCTCATTGGCGCTGCATATCTCTCTCGTAAAACTACTCAACGAATAAGTGATTTTGAACGAAATTTGCCAGACGCTCTCAGTGTGATCGCCGGCGGACTTCGTTCTGGTCTCAATTTCCTCCAGGCATTTGAGTCAATTGCTCAGGATGACCCGACTGAGGTTGGTCGTCAGTTTCGACGAGCAATGGGCGAAATTCAAATTGGTGCCGATTTCGAATCTGCGTTGACCAATGTTGCGACCAGAATGAATAGCGAGGACCTGCGCTGGGCAGTAACCGCTGTGGCAATTCAAAGAGATGTTGGTGGAAATCTCTCGGAAATTTTGAGCGCTACTTCTGAAACAATTCGTGGCCGAGCAGAAATCAGGAGAGAAGTTGTCACTCTCTCAGCTGAGGGACGTACTTCTGCCTACGTTTTAGTTGGTCTTCCGATTGGAATCTTTTTCTTCATGTTGGCAACGCGCCCAGATTATGTGGCACTTTTTTGGACAGACCCAGTGGGAGTCGTTCTTGCAATTAGTATCGGTGTCTTGATGCTCGGCGGATGGTTTTGGGTTCAAAAGGTGGTGAAGATCAAAATATGAATACACAATCACGTATTCCGTTTTACGTAAGTCTCCTTGTGGCCCTGTCTGCTTTGTTTTTACTCCTATATATATTTGGAAGAGATCGTGCAAAAAGAAAAGAGAAAATTCGATCCATCATTGGAACATATGCAAATGCGATAGTTTCGTATTCCGAAGATTTGCCTGGTCAGAGCCAAGCATTACTTGATCGATTCGCTGACCTTTTTGTGCGAGGTAAGTATCGTACAAATCTCTTGCGATTGCTTCAAAGAACTGGACGATTGAAGCCTGATTCTTTTAGGTCACTTGTTCGTCGTAAATCGCTCTTTCTTTTTATTGGTTTTTTCGCGAGTTTCATTTATTCACATGCGATGACTGTGACGGGAATTCTGACAAATATTTTATTCGCTGTAGTTGCATTCTTAGTTCCTGACTTACTCGTCTACAACAGTGTTCAAAAACGTGGCGATGACATTCAATATAATTTACCCGAGTCCATTGATATGTTGAGCATGTGCGTTGAGGCCGGCTTAAGCTTTCAACAGGCGATGGCCAAGGTTGCAGCTAGCCGTGAAGGTGGAATCGCGGATGAATTTTCTCGCGCTCTTGGTGAGATGCAAGTGGGTGCAAGTCGAGCAGATGCGATGATGGCGATGTCTGAACGCCTCAACCATGTTGACGTGACTAAATTCGTTACAGCACTCCTTCAAGTAGATCGACTAGGAATACCCATTTCTGCTGTGCTCAAAGAGCAGGTCAAAGAAATGCGCATGAAGAGCCGCGAGAGAGCTCGTGAGCAAGCGCAGAAGGTTCCCGTGAAGATTTTGGGGCCGATTATGGTCTGCTTTTTACCGTGCGTTTTAATTATTGTCATCGGCCCATCAATTTTGAATTTAATAGGCTCCTTTGGATGATGGCAGGTAAGAAAATCATGCAAATAGAAGAGAAATGGGTTACCTGGGCCACATTTTGAGCCGTTGTCAGTGGAAGGGGACTTTTTCGCGGTTTGTGAAGGTGTAAATTTCCTCTAGACTCACGAATTGCGCCGCGGGGCGTAGCGTAGTGGCTAGCGCGCCTGCTTTGGGAGCAGGAGACCGGGAGTTCGAATCTCCCCGCCCCGACCATCATTTCACAGTTACATTCACATAATTCATAAAGGAGTACTACGTGAAGAGCACGGTCGAAACCCTTTCTCCAACTCGTGTTCGAGTCGATATCGAAGTTCCCTTTTCAGAGCTTTCTTCACATATTGAAGACGCATATAAAAAAATAGCAACACAAATAAATGTTCCTGGATTTCGCAAAGGAAAAATTCCATCGTCAATGATTGATCAGCGAGTTGGTCGCGCCGCTGTTCTGGACGAAGCTATTAACACCGCTCTTCCAGATTTCTATGGTCAGGCAGCTCGCGAACATACTCTTCTCGTTATCGGTCGCCCAGAGGTAGATGTAAAAGAACTTGTAGACAATAAGAAATTAGTTTTCACAGTCGAGGTTGATGTACGTCCAGAAGTAACTCTTCCTGATTTCGCAAAGATGGTTATTGAAGTCGACGATGTAGTAGTTACTGACACCGATATTGATGAGCAGATTGAAGAACTTCGAATTCGCTTTGGTACTTTGCATACCGTCGAGCGCGCGACACAAACGGGGGACTTCGTGACTGTTGATCTCGTTGCAAACATTGAGGGTGAAGAAGTTGAAGGTGGTCAAGCAAACGACATTTCATACGAAGTTGGCTCAAATCGCATGATTGATGGTCTTGATGAAGCGCTTCTCGGTATGAGCGCTGGAGATACAAAAGATTTCACCACACAACTCGTTGGGCAACGTGAGAGTGAATCAGGCGTTGTAACAATCACACTTAAAGCCGTGAAGGAACGCGAACTTCCAGTTGTTGACGAAGCGTTCGCGAAGCTGGCTTCAGAATTTGATACTTTGGCAGAACTGAAAGCTGACTTTGCAGTACGCCTCGATAAAGTGAAGAAACTAGAACAAGGTGCACAAGCGCGCGATCGACTTGTAACAAAGTTGCTCGATGATGCAGACATCCCTGTACCTGAAACTTTGGTCGAGCAAGAAGTTAATCAGCACCTCGCCGGTGAGGGTCGCTTGGGTGATGACGAGCATCGCGCAGAAGTTGATGGTGAAGTTCGATCGTCATTGAAATCAGATTTCCTTCTCGATGCAATCGTGAAGTCTGAATCAGTGCAGGTTTCTGAAATTGAATTAACCGAGTATTTGATTCGCGCCTCCCAGCGCTACGGAATGGCTCCAGAGCAATTTGCCCAAGAGTTGCAAAATGCTGGACAAATCCAGTCATTAGTAGCTGAGGTAGCACGAGCAAAGGCGCTCTCCGAGGCTTTGGCTAAGGTCACAGTCAAAGATGTCTCAGGAAATGTAATTGATCTTGAAGCCCTTCGTCCGCAGATGGCTCCTACAGAGCAATAATCTCTGCGCCCTGAGCGAACATCGCCCAAATTAGGGTGTTCGAGTCGTAAATCGGGAAGTATTTACTCGCTGGGATTGTTACTGTCACTACAGGAAAATTATTATCAGGAGGATTTCACGTGGATTATTTCAACCCGCAGGCGGCAGAGATTATCGCCCGTTCCCCGCAGCAAGGCTTTGGCGGACTCGATGATCAGGTCTACAACCGCTTGCTTCGCGAACGCATTATCTTCTTAGGTTCCGTGGTTGAAGATTCAATGGCCAACGCAATTGCTGCACAAATTTTATTACTTGCAGCTGAAGATCCAGAAAAAGATATCTTCCTGTATATAAACTCACCTGGCGGTTCTGTCACTGCAGGTATGGCAATTTATGACACCATGCAATTTGTTTCAAATGATGTCGCAACCGTGGGAATGGGCCTTGCAGCATCCATGGGGCAATTTCTTCTCTGCGCCGGTGCTGCAGGAAAGCGTTACGCGCTTCCACATGCGCGAATCATGATGCACCAACCATCAAGTGGAATTGGTGGAACAGCTACGGATATTAAAATCCAAGCCGAGCAAATTGGTTTCACAAAGAAAAAAATGGCAGAACTCATTGCCTTCCATACCGGTCAAACTCTTGAGACAGTTACTACTGATTCAGATCGTGATCGTTGGTTTACTGCAGAAGAAGCAAAAGAATATGGTTTCGTAGATCATGTTGTCCGTTCAGCAGGTCAAGTTTCAGGTCGTGGAGGCACAGCATGATGAATAACATTCCAGAAATTACAAGTCGTTACGTTCTTCCAACCATTGAAGAAAAAACAGCATATGGATTTAAGCGCTTAGATCCGTACACAAAATTATTCGAAGAGCGCATTATTTTTCTAGGTCAGCCAATTGATGACACTGTCGCAAACGATGTAATGGCTCAGCTCTTGACTCTTGAGTCAATGGATCCTGATCGCGACATCATGATTTACATCAACTCACCAGGCGGATCTTTCACGGCCCTGACTGCAATTTATGACACCATGCAATTTGTGCGACCAGATGTGAGCACTATTTGCTTAGGTCAGGCAGCTTCTGCTGCTGCAGTACTTCTAGCCGGTGGTGCAAAGGGGAAGCGTTATGCTCTTGAGCATTCTCGAATCTTGATTCATCAGCCTTCTTCTGAGGGTGGCGGACAAGCCTCTGATATTGAAATTCAAGCCAGAGAAATCATGCGCATGCGCGAACTCCTTGAGGAATTAATCGCACGCCATTCAACGCGCGCCCCAGCAGATATTGCACTCGATATAGAACGTGACAAAATTCTGACAGCTGCTGAAGCTGTTGAATACGGACTTATCGATCAGGTACTTGCTAGCCGTAAGGCCAAGCCTTCTAACTAAGTAGGTTCAATTCATGAGAGAACTTTTCTCTTATCGAAGTTTCCGAAACCTTTGGGTTTCCAGTCTCCTTGCAACCCTTGGTGGTTCTGCGTTCCCGATTGCGTTAGCAGTTGTTGTCCTTGACGCTGGGGGAGATGCTTCCACACTTGGATTAATTCTTGGGGCACGTGTTTTATCCAGTGTTCTTTTTACTCTCATTGGCGGAGTATGGGCAGATCGCTTGCCCCGCAAATACGTCCTCATAGGATCCGATGTAACTCGTGCCTTTCTAGTATTAATTTTGGTTTTTATCAGCGCCAATAACGTTCCGGAAATTATTTTGGGTCTTCTAGTATTTCTTATGGGAATCGGAGATGCATTTGCCGGGCCAGCATCGGGTGCGATACTTCCAGGGATTTTGCCTGATCACATGCTGCCTCAAGGCAATGTTGCGCGTGGAATTGTGTTGCGAATAGGAAATATTGTTGGCCCAGGTCTTGGTGGCGTGGGTGTGGCCTTCTTCGGTGGACAGAAAACTTTCCTCATAACATTTGTAACGTATGTTATTGCCGCTTCGATTCTTTTGCGGGTGGTTGAGAAACCACTACTAAATCCTTCGCTTCGCCCGTCATTCATTTCCGAACTTCGAGAAGGTCTTGTCACCGTGTGGCGCATTCCTTGGGTCGCTGCATGTATTGCAATGGCAACTTTTCAATTAATGGTAGTACTTGGCACTTCTGAAGTCCTGCTACCTGTCATTGCTCGCCGTGAATTCGGTCGCGACTACGCATTTGCAACAGGATTTGCTGCCTTTAGTTTGGCAGGGATGATCTCCTCTCTCATTGCAATACGTTTCAAGGCGAAACATCCAGGATTAATTTCGGTGACGGTGTGGGGATTCTTCGCCGTTGCACCCCTCACTCTCGCATTCCCAATTTCAGAAAATTTTGTTATCGCTGGTTATTTTATTGCCGGACTCTCGCTAGGCCCATGGGAGGCGTACTGGAGCACGGCGATACAACGTGAAATTCCTCAAGAATTGCAGGGGCGCGTATTTAGTATTGATTACATGGGCTCGGTTGGGCTCATGCCAATTGGAATGGCTATGGCGGGGCCTGTCACCGAATTATTTGGAGAACAGCGCTTCCTTATCGGGGCTGCGATTTTTCACATCGTCGTATGCGCAATTGTGCTTATGGTTCCAGGCGTGAAAGATCTTCGTATGCCAACTAAAAATTACTCTGAGGGCGAACAGAGCAAGAGTTAATTCAATGCCCTATTTGTGCCGGGTCAATCTATTCTTGACTCCTAGAAGTTCCCGATCGAAATTCCCCCTAGGGAACAAAGGAGTCAGATGTCACGCATAGGCGAAACAAGTGATCTGTTGAAGTGTTCATTTTGTGGCAAAACTCAAAAACAGGTAAAAAAACTTATTGCCGGACCAGGCGTATATATTTGTGATGAGTGCATCGAACTCTGTAACGAAATTATTGTTGAAGAACTGGCAGAGGCTGGCTCACTTGGACTCACTGATCTCCCTAAGCCTCACGAAATTTTTGAATTCTTGGACCAGTATGTCATTGGGCAAGACCGGGCGAAGAAGTCGCTTTCGGTTGCTGTTTATAATCATTACAAACGAGTGCAAACCGGAGATACTAAGCGAGAAGATTCGATTGAGCTAGCGAAAAGTAATATTTTGCTTCTTGGCCCAACTGGATGCGGCAAAACTTTGATGGCTCAAACTCTTGCCAGAATGCTCAACGTTCCCTTCGCTATTGCTGATGCAACTGCTCTCACTGAAGCGGGATATGTTGGCGAAGATGTAGAAAATATTCTTCTCAAACTTCTTCAAGCTGCAGATTATGATGTGAAAAAAGCAGAAACAGGAATTATTTATATAGATGAAATCGACAAAGTCGCGCGAAAGTCTGAAAACCCATCCATTACGAGGGATGTTTCTGGTGAAGGTGTACAGCAAGCGCTTTTAAAAATTCTAGAAGGCACAGTTGCATCAGTTCCACCACAAGGGGGACGTAAACACCCACATCAAGAATTTATTCAAATTGATACTACAAATGTTCTATTCATTGTTGGTGGTGCTTTCGCCGGTCTTGAAAAAATTATCGAGAGCCGAAGTGGTTCTGCGGGAGTTGGGTTTAATGCAACGCTTCAGACAGAGGCAGATAAAAACCGCAAAGATATTTTTGGGGATGTGATGCCTGAGGATCTTCTTAAATTTGGAATGATCCCAGAATTCATCGGTCGCCTACCTGTATTAACAAGTGTGGAAAATTTAGATAAAGAAGCACTAATGCAGATTTTGACTGAGCCAAAAAATGCACTCGTAAAACAATATCAACGACTATTTGATCTAGATGATGTTGAATTAGAAATTGCCCCAGATGCCTTGGATGCGATTGCCGAATTAGCCCTTAAAAGGGGAACAGGGGCACGAGGGCTTCGAGCCATTCTAGAAAGCGTCCTACTTGGCGTGATGTATGACGTACCAAGTCGCGCCGATATCGGCAAAGTCGTGATTACTCATGAATGTATTGAAAATAATGGAGCACCAATTTTGATTGAGCGAACCGGAGATATTCCAAAGCGCGCGGCTAGGCGAGAAAAAGGTACAGAAGAGAAGAGCGCATAATCTAGACTGCTCTCCATGAGCGAGTCCAAGCGTGAACTAGCGTCAACCTTTTCCCCGGTTGATATTGAAGGCCCCTTGTATGACAAATGGGTCAAAGCACAATATTTCACGGCTGATGCATCGTCTAACAAAACCCCCTTCACAATTGTTTTACCACCTCCAAATGTCACAGGTGTTTTACATATAGGACATGCGTTAGATCAAACTCTGCAAGATTGCCTTTCACGAATGAAACGCATGAAAGGTTTCGAAGTCTTATGGCTTCCAGGAATGGATCACGCAGGTATTGCAACGCAAAATGTTGTGGAGAAGCAATTAGCGATTCAGGGTTTATCACGGCACGACTTGGGGCGTGAAGAGTTTGTTAAACGAGTGTGGGAATGGAAGCACGAATCTGGCGGTGCAATTTTAGGTCAGATGCGTCGCCTGGGTGCTGGAGTGGATTGGTCACGCGAGCGCTTCACGATGGATGAAGGAATGTCGCGTTCGGTTGTGACTCTCTTTAAGAAAATGTTTGATGCAGATCTCATTTATCGTGCAGAGCGAATTATTAACTGGTGTCCACGTTGCTTAACTGCGCTATCAGATATTGAAGTAGAGCACAGTGATGATCCAGGCGAGCTTGTCTCGATTCGCTATGGTCAGGGTGAGAACTCTGTAGTTGTAGCGACGACTCGCGCTGAAACGATGTTAGGCGATACTGCAGTGGCGGTACACCCAGAAGATGCTCGATATAAACATTTAGTGGGTACATTTATTAAAGTTCCACTTATCGATCGCGAAATTCCTATCGTTGCAGATGAGCATGTGGATCCAGAATTCGGAACCGGAGCTGTCAAGGTAACTCCTGCACACGATGTCAATGACTTTGAAATTGGTCTCCGACACAATCTTGCAAATATTGTTATTCTCGATGCAGAAGGAAAAATTACAAATACCAATACAGTTTTTGATGGACTCGATAGATTTGAAGCGCGCAAGGCAGTTGTAGAAGCACTTCGAGATGAAGGTCGCGTAGTAACGGAGAAGAGACCGTACATGCACGCGGTTGGTCATTGCTCCCGATGCGATACAACAGTTGAACCGCGGCTCTCAAAGCAATGGTTTGTAAAGGTTGCCCCACTTGCCAGCGCGTCAGCACATGCAGTTAGAAGTGGCGCGGTAAAAATTGAACCCGAAACTTTAGCGCCACGATATTTCGACTGGGTAGATAACATGCATGATTGGTGCATATCGCGGCAATTGTGGTGGGGACATCGCATTCCGGTTTGGTATGGACCTAACGATGAAATGTGCGTAGTCGGTCCCGATGAAAGTGCGCCCGAGGGTTGGACTCAGGACTTGGATGTTCTTGATACCTGGTTCTCATCAGGGCAATGGGCATTTTCGACGCTGGGATGGCCAGAAGCGACTGCTGATTTGAAGAAGTTCTATCCCACAACAGTTTTAATCACGGGATATGACATTTTGTTTTTCTGGGTTGTTCGCATGATGATGATGAGCACCTTTGCAATGGATGGAATTCCGCCTTTTCACACAATCATGCTGCACGGACTTGTAAGAGATCAATTTGGTAAGAAAATGTCCAAGAGTCGCGGCAACACAATTGATCCTCTTGAATTTATGGATAAATATGGCGCCGATGCTCTGCGATTCACATTAGCTCGTGGTGCAAATCCAGGAGCTGATCAAGCATTGGCAGAAGACTGGGTGGGCGGATCTCGTAACTTTGCAACCAAACTGTGGAACGCAACTCGCTTTGCAATGATGAACGGTGCAACAGTTGAAGGTGCTCTTCCTTCGGTTGATTCCCTTAACGCAATTGACAGTTGGATCCTGAGTCGTCTCAGTGAGACGGTTTCCGAAGTTGACACACTTTTGGAAAGTTTTGAATTTGCTCGGGCTTGTGATCGTATTTACCACTTTGCTTGGAATGACTTATGCGATTGGTACCTAGAATTGTCTAAAGAAGCATTTGCGTCGGGGGAGTGCGCACCGACCCAAAGAGTGCTAGGTCATGTTCTAGACCAGCTCTTGCGCCTCCTGCATCCGCTGATGCCTTTTATCACCGAAGAATTATGGACAACTTTGACTTCGGGAGAGTCCCTTGTTGTAGCGCAGTGGCCCACTGCTAATCCATCGCATATAAATAAACCTGCGGAGAAATTGATTGAGCAGCTCCAGGAAATCATCACCGAAGTTCGTCGATTTAGAAATGATCAGGGAATTAAAACAAGCGCAAAGATTCCTGGTCGCTTTATCGCTTCGTCAGAAGTTTCAGCATACGTAACTGCCATGAGCTTTGTTTTAAGGCTCGAGCCAGGAGATTTTAATACAAGTGCGAGCCTTGACATTGGAGACGTCACCGTTGAATTTGATTTGACGGGTTCAATTGATATTCCAGCTGAGCGAGCCCGACTATCCAAAGATCTTGCGACGGCTCAGAAAGATCTTGCGACGGCTCAGGTGAAATTAAATAATGAAGGCTTTATGGCAAAAGCACCAGAGGAAGTTGTGGTTGAAATTCGAGAAAGATTACTGAAAACCTCGGCAGATATTGAACGAATAAGCGCACAATTAGCATCGATGCCACTCGCATGAGCGCCGATGATCAAGCCCGCGTAGAGGCTATAGAGAAGGCCTTACTTGCACGCTGGCCAGAAACGAAAATTTCTCCGACCCTCGAGCGCATTAGTGGCCTCGTTGATATTTTAGGTTCCCCACAGCTGACGTATCCAACCATTCACGTGGGTGGAACAAATGGGAAAACTACAACTTCGCGGATGATTGACTCACTTCTCTTTGAAATGGGCTTGCGTACAGGTCGTTTCACTAGTCCCCATCTTGAAAGCTTTCTGGAAAGAATTGCAATTAATGGCGCATCTATTTCACAGAAAGAAATAATTTTTGCTTTTAATGACATTTCACCGTATTTAGATTTAATGGATTCGAAGTTTCCTCAGCCGATTTCATTTTTTGAAGCAATGACCGCTTTGGCATTTGTGGCGTTTGCAGAACATCCTGTGGACATTGCAGTCATTGAAGTAGGTATGGGCGGAGCATGGGATTCCACAAATGTCATCGATGCTGATGTTTCCGTGATCATGCCAATAGGTTTGGATCACACTGAATATCTCGGTAATTCTTTGAAAGAAATAGCACAAACAAAAGCGGGAATTATCAAAGAAGGTGGCTTCATTGTTATGGCTGAGCAAGAGCCCGATGCAGCAATCGAATTATTAAAGAGAGCAGCCGATGTAGGTGCAGATATAGCTCGCGAGGGAGTGGAATATTCATTAGCGTCTCGGGCTGTTGCAGTTGGTGGTCAACTGATCTCGATTCATGGAATTAATGAAAAATTTGAAGATATTTTTCTTCCGCTCCACGGAAAGCATCAAGCATCAAATGCCGCATCAGCGCTAGCCGCAGTAGAAGGTTTCTTTGGAGATCAAGCACTTGATCATGATGCAGTAATGGCAGGTTTTGCAAATGTGAAGTCCCCTGGTCGCTGCGAAGTTATTCACCGTGATCCAACAATAATTCTCGACGCGGCACATAATCCCCATGGCGCTAGGGCGCTAGCGCAGACCTTGGAGAGCGAATTTACTTTTGATGACATTATTGGCGTTGTCGGGATTTTCGGAGATAAAGACGCACGAGGAATCTTGAGTGAGCTGGAAAAAGTTTTTAATTCAGTAATCGTTACAGCTAGTTCCTCCCCACGCGCACTTCCAGTTGACGAACTAGAAAAGATTGCAATCGAAATATTTGGCACCGATCGCGTGTATAAAAATGTGCGACTTGAAGATGCTGTGAAGAGAGCAACATCCGAGGCAATTCGACCCTTGAGCGATGATTCGGTGGGAATTGTAATTACTGGCTCAGTGGTTACGGTTGGCGAAGCTCGCACTCTTGTTCGTTCGATCTATTCACGCGAGGAGAGATAATGCGCGTTCTTGCCGCTTCTGTGCTGGCAATGGAATCTTTGGTGATGGGTTTTGCAATTCTCCTTGCCATGAAGGATCACTCTGCCTTGGCACTGACGCTAGGTGGCTTCCTCGCAATTCTCCTGATTCTCTCAGCCGGATTACTGAAGAAAAAAGCTGGCTGGGTACTCGGCTCGACGCTTCAAGTCGCTTTACTTGCCTATGGCCTGGTCGTGACTGCGATGTACCTCATCGGGGCTATTTTTGCTGGACTATGGATCGCGGCAATCATCGTGGGTCGAAAGGGCGAAGCAGCGCGCGCCGCCTTCCTGGCATCCCCACCACCAGATGCCTAATAGACTGGGGTCCATGAGTTCTGAAAAAACCTTAATTTTGGTCAAACCCGATGGCGTTCGCCGTGGGCTTGTCGGCGAAGTAATTTCTCGTATCGAAGATAAGGGTTATCACATTACTGCGCTTCGAATGCTTCAAGCAGATCGTGAACTCTTGCAGCAACACTACGCAGAGCACGAGGGCAAAGTTTTTTATGAGCCACTCATTGAATTTATGGAATCAGGTCCAATAGTTGCGTTGGTAGCCGAAGGTAATCGCGTGATCGAAGGTTTCCGAGCACTTGCCGGAACAACTGATCCAACAAGTGCGGCGCCTGGCACAATTCGCGGTGACCTTGCACGCGATCAAGGCACAAAAGTCGTACAAAATATTGTTCATGGATCTGATTCACCAGAATCTGCGGCACGTGAAATAGCTATCTTCTTTAAGGGGAACTAAATGGGAAACAAGATGTCATTCATTGGTCGCGATATGGCCATCGATTTAGGTACTGCTAATACTCTCGTGTATGTAAGAGGCCGCGGCATTGTGCTCAACGAGCCAAGCGTAGTTGCGGTGAATCAAGATACTGGTGGAATTTTGGCGGTTGGACTTGAAGCAAAGAAGATGATTGGTCGAACCCCAGGAAATATCGTTGCGATTCGCCCACTTAAAGATGGCGTGATTGCAGACTTTGATACAACAGAGCGCATGTTGCGCTACTTCATCCAAAAAGTTCACCGTCGTCGCTATCTTGCAAAGCCACGTATCGTTGTGTGCGTTCCATCAGGTATCACAGGTGTTGAACAACGCGCGGTGAAAGATGCTGGTTATGCAGCGGGCGCTCGCAAGGTGTACATCATCGAAGAACCAATGGCAGCAGCTATCGGTGCGGGACTTCCCATCCACGAACCAACTGGAAACATGGTTGTGGATATCGGCGGGGGTACCACTGAAGTAGCCGTAATTTCACTAGGTGGAATAGTTGTATCCCTATCAATTCGTGTTGGTGGAGATGAGCTTGATCAAGCAATCATCAATTGGGTAAAGCGTGAGTTCTCATTACTTCTAGGAGAGCGCACTGCTGAAGAAATTAAAATGGCGATTGGTTCGGCTCATCCACTCCCTGGTGAAAATGATGCCGAGATTCGTGGACGAGACTTAGCAACAGGTCTTCCAAAAACAATCGTGGTTTCAGCTGCTGAAATTCGCAAAGCGCTCGAAGAGCCGGTTAATGCAATTGTTAACGCAGTGAAGAGCACTTTAGATAAGTGTCCACCAGAACTTGCGAGTGATTTAATGGATCGCGGAATCGTGCTCACAGGTGGCGGTGCTCTACTCAAAGGCCTCGATGAGCGCCTTCGCAAGGAGACAGGCATGCCTATCCATGTTGCAGAGCGCCCACTCGATGCCGTAGTTGAAGGTACTGGAAAATGCATTGAAGAGTTTGAAGCCTTAGAAAAGGTTTTAATCTCTGAGCCTCGTCGATAGGAAGTAATACATATGCGTTATGGCGGGGATGGTCGACCTCGCTTGCTGCTTATTATTTTAATTGTGACGTCACTATTTCTTATTACCCTTGATCTTCGTGGGGTAAAGGTTATGGATGGCATTCGTTCGGCCACACAGGGCGTTATTTCCCCGTTTCAGAGGGTAGGAAATAGTGCCGCATCTCCTTTTAGAAACTTCTTCAGCGATATTACACACCTTGGGCGTACGCGAAACGAGATTGCAGCACTTAAGGAAGATAACGCACGCTTGCGAGCTAACTTACTTAATCGGACCAGTGCAGATGCACAATTAGAAGATTTAAAATCAGTCTTAGATTTAGCTGGCACTGCGCAATACAAAGTTGTTGCGGCACGAGTAATTTCACAAGGGGCAAGCACATCTTTTACTCAATCGGTGACTATCGATGCAGGTTCAAGTTCTGGAATTAAGAAAAACATGACAGTCATTTGCGGGGAAGGATTAGTCGGGGTTGTAAAAAATGTTTTCGCATCCTCTGCACTTGTAATGCTTGCAACTGATCCTTCTTTTAAAGTTGGCGTACGCCTGGCAGGATCTGAGCAAATTGGCATTCTCTCTGGACAAGGTTCGCAGCAGGCACAACTTCAACTTCTAGATAATCAAACTCAGGTAAAAGTTGGAGATATTCTTCTTTCACGGGGAAGCATTCACAACCGTCCATTTGTCCCTGGCGTCCCAGTTGGAATTGTTTCCGCAGTTGATAATGGAGCAGGGTCTATCGCGCAAACTGCGTCAGTAACCCTTTACCCAAGTTATTCAAATCTGGGCGTTGTCAGTGTTGTGGTATCAGCCTCAGAGATCAATCCACGAGATGCATTGGTTCCTAGAGCACCGATTGCAACTCCTATTCCTACTGTGACTATTTTCGTAACGCCGACACCAAGTCCATCGAATTAGGCTCTGACACCAGATGCTTTTGCGACAGTTTTCACTTTCAGCCCTTTTAGTTTTACTAATATTCGTGATTCAAGAAAGTGTCATCAGTCAATTTCGTTTGCCTGGGGGTGGGTTTTCCCTCCTCCTTATTTTTTCTCTTACATGGGCATCGTTGAGTACCCCGACGGTCGGCGCCCTCATTGGTTTTATCGCTGGACTAATGATGGATTTATCTCAAAGCGCTGATGGGCCATTGGGCCAATGGACTTTAATTTTGATAATTGCGGGATATGTACTTGCTTTTCTCGCCTATGGAGATGACAGCGTCAGGGGAAATCCAATATCGATTGTTATTTTAGTTTCTCTTGCCGTTGGCGCATCGCTAGCTCTGTACTTGATTTCTGGCCTCCTACTTGGACTCAAAATTGGGAGCATTTCTGGGGTAGCCGTCACCCTTATCGGAAATAGTTTATGGACTCTAGCGATAACTCCATTGTTGCTTCCAGCAATTTCGTATGTGCATAATTTTATATTTGATTCAAAGGCTCGATTATGAATCAAAGATCACGGTTGAGTCTTGTCGTTGTTCAGATATTTGTAGTTACTTTGATGGTTGCTTTGATGGGGAGATTATTTTATCTCCAAGTTGCTGCTGGGCCTAAATACAAAGACGCAGCGCTAAGCATTCAAAGTCGAGATGTCATTAGCCCCGCAACACGTGGTCTCATCGTTGATTCATCGGGTGTTCCTTTAGCACTTAATCGAGTGGGGCTGGCAATCACTGCTGATCGAATCGCACTCGATAGTCAAAGCGATAATGGCGTGGCAGTTCTGGGACGAGTTTCACGACTGCTCAAGCTCTCGTATTCAGATGTCTTTCGTAAGACTCGATTATGTGGAGAGCTGCCCAAGAATCAGAAAGCTGGATGTTGGACGGGATCAAGGTATCAACCAATTCCAATTACCAAGGAGGCAACTCCAGATATAGCACTTCAAGTTGTTGAACGGTCGGATGAGTATCCAGGGATTGATGCAACCCCTGTTGCGCTTCGCAACTATCCAGGAAACGCAGGTATCAATGCCGCGCACCTTCTTGGCTACGTGGGGCCAGTTACTGAAGCGGACCTAGCAAGTGAAAAGAAATACTTCCGCAGCGAATCAGTAGGCAAAACCGGACTTGAAGTTCAATACGATCAATATCTTCGTGGTACCCCTGGAATTCGCACTGTAATTGTTGATCGTAAAGAAGCAATCACTCGAGAAAGTCAAAACTCACAACCCGTACCAGGAAATCATTTGATTACAAGTGTGGATTCGCGCTTGCAATCTTCTGTCGAGAACGCTCTTGCAGATGCAGTTCGACGAGCAAAAGCGATGGGGCGAAAAGCGGATTCTGGTGCTGCAATTGTGATGGATGTAAACACGGGACAGATTCTCGCGATGGCCTCGTATCCAACCTATGATCCCAACTCATGGGAGAAGGGATTAACTTTTGAACAAGCAGCAGCACTTTTTAGCGAAGAGACTGGCGTGCCAGCGCTCTCTCGACCTCTGCAAGGGTTGTTTGCACCTGCATCAACATTTAAGTCGGTATCAGTTGTAGCAGCTGCAGCTGCTGGATATGACCTGAATAAGTCCTATGACTGTCCTGCCCAGGTACAAGTAGGAACTCGAGCATTTCAAAACTTTGAAAGCAAGGCGCAGGGAAGAATTTCTCTCAAGCGAGGTATAGCTGTCTCCTGCGACACACTGTGGTACCAAATCGCATTTGATGAATGGCTACGCGATGGTGGGTTAAAGCCAAAATCTGATGCCAATGATTATTTCTATTCGGCTGCTCGCGGTTTTCAAGTCAATCAAAAAACAGGAATCGATCTTCCATCAGAATCAACTGGCCGAGTACCAGATCGTCAGTGGAGAAAAGATTGGTATGCCCAGAACAAGAATTTTTACTGTGATTATAAAAATAGAGCATCAGCTGCTCAACAGACCCCTTTTCTTGTTGAGCTAGCTCGAGAAAACTGTCTTGATGGTGACAAGATTCGAGCTGGCGATGCGGTGAACTTTGCAATCGGTCAGGGAGATGTAGTTCTGACACCACTTAAGTTGACGCAGATGTATGCAGCAATTGCTAATGGCGGAAAAATTCTACAGCCAACAGTTGGAAAAGCTATTGTTAAAACTGATGGCACCATCATTAAGAAGATTACCGGAAAGACTCTTGGGAGCATTCCTGCATCAAAGGCAACCATCAATTTTCTTCATTTAGCCCTTCGAGAGGTAGTAACTGCGGGAACAGCTGCTGGCGCCTTTTCAGGCTTCCCAATTGCCGTGAGTGGGAAAACTGGAACTGCTGAAGTTTTCGGAAAGAATGCAAACGGATCAAAAAAAGATAACACCGCGTGGTTTGCTTCATATGCACCGAGTGAAAAACCTGAATATGCAGTTGTGATGATGGTAAGTCAAGGTGGCTTTGGAGCGTCAACGTCAGCAGTTGGTGTGCGAAAAATATACGAAACTCTCTTTGGTGTAAAAGGCTCAAGAGTCGATGCGACAAAAGCAATATTTCCAAATGGCAAGCCGCCTACGGACCTTCCGAAAATTTCTCCTGCAACTAAAGTAAAAGGGAGTTAATGATGTCTCTCAATAATCGAAATCTCTATCGAAAAAAAGCTCGAGGGTCGATCTTTCAAGGTTTTGATCCCATACTCACCGGTGCTGTCGTTGCACTACTCATTATGGGAACACTCCTCGTGTATGCAGGGACACGTGATTGGTATGCCGCAAATGGATTAGATCCGCAATATTATTTAAAAAGACATGTTATAAATATATTGATCGGCGCACTCCTTGCGTGGGGGACTACGGTCATCGATTACAGGCTATTACGCGCATACACACCCATTGTCTGGGCTGCTGGCGTTTTAGGACTTATAGCAGTTCTCATTCCGGCTTTTGGAAGTACTGTCAATGGAGCGAAGGCGTGGATTTCACTTCCCGGAGGATTTCAAATTCAGCCGGCTGAACTTGCAAAAATTTCAATCATCGTAGGAATCTCTATGGTTCTCTCTGAGAGAACTCATGACAGTAATGAACCTTCATCGAGTGATGTTATCCAAGCCCTACTAATCGCAGGCATTCCGGTGATATTCATCTTGCTGCAACCGGATATGGGTACCATTTTTATTATTAGTGCATCTGTAGTCACAATTATTGCAGTCTCTGGAGCGCCAACTAAATGGGTTGTTGGGTTATTACTTGTCGCTGCAATTGGGGCGACGGGAGCTGCAAAGCTTGGTGTTATTAGTGATTATCAAGTGAAGCGTTTGCAATCTTTTGTTGATCCAAATGCTGACACGCAAGGTAGTGGCTATCAGCTTCGTCAAGCACGAATTACCGTTGGCTCTGGTGGGTTACTTGGAACCGGTTTATTTAACGGCCCTCAAACAAATGGTCGATTCGTTCCAGAGCAACAAACAGACTTCATCTTCACTGTAGCGGGCGAGGAGATTGGCTTTATGGGCAGCGGCTTGATTTTGATTTTATTGACAATCATTCTTATTAGAGGTTTTACGATTGCTAGGCGAACGAGTGACCCCTATGGGCGACTTGTTGCAACAGGAATTATCGCGTGGTTTGCATTTCAGATATTTGAAAATATCGGCATGACTCTTGGTCTGATGCCCATGACTGGCGTTCCTTTGCCATTTATTTCATATGGAGGATCGAGTATGTTTGCCAATCTCATTGGCTTTGGTCTGTTGCAAAATGTGCACGCCCGACACTTGGCCTAAATTAGGCGCGAATTAGCGCTCGATTCCTCGGTAGTTGGGTTTATAGCCCTCATCTGTCATACTTATGGAAGTTCAGCGCGGCTCGCGATCTCTTCGCGATTAACGCCTAGCGCGAACTCTAAAGAAGATTTGCTTGATGAAGTTAGTTCTTTTCGAAGGCCTCACAATTCAAGCCAGAGCGCGTTTTCGTTAACGCATAGAGGATTTGGTGCCATGGCTATTGAGCCAAAGACGCCGCGCAAGCGTGCGGCTAAGAAAGTTGCAAGTAAGAAAAATGAGGAGGCTCTCACTCCAGTCGAAGTTACCGAGAGCAAGAGCCCAAGCAAGAAAAAAGCTCCTGCAGTCCCGGTCCCAATGTTTCAAGCCGCCCCAGTGGCTGAAAAGCCCGCACGAGCGAGCAAGAAAGCAGTTGTTAAGAAAGTCGCTGCGAAAGCACCAACAGTTGAAAGCCCAGTCGTTACAGATACTGAATCAGCAGGCGATGATGAAGAGCGCGCAAACCGTAATCGCCGCCGCCGCCGTGGTGGTCGCGGTCGTCGTAAGGCAACCGGTGAAGGTGTTGAAGAGTTAGAAGGCGCAGAGAGTGCAGATGACTCAGAGTCCGAGAGCGAAGAAGGCGCAGATGGCACAACCCATCGTCGTCGCCGCCGCCGCCGGGCTGCGGGTGAGGGCGTCACTGCGGGCGAGACTGTCGAAGAAGATGGTGTCATTACAGTTGTAAAGGTTCGTGAAGCTCGTGAGCGCACACCTCGTGCTGAAACGCGTAGGCCACGTCGAGAACGCAACGATCGCAACGATCGTTCCAATTCGCGCAGTGAATATCGCGAACCATATCGTCGTCGCGGAACTGTCATTACTGATTCAGAATTTCTTGCCCGTCGTGAAAATGTTGACCGTGAGATGGTCGTGCGTCAGATTGCAGATCGCATCCAGATTGCAGTTATTGAAGATAAAGTCATGGTTGAGCACTACGTCAACAGAAATAGCAACGTTTCATATGTTGGAAATGTGTATTTAGGTCGCGTACAAAATGTCCTCCCATCGATGGAAGCAGCATTTGTTGACATCGGTAAAGGAAGAAACGCAGTTCTATACGCGGGCGAGGTCAATTGGGACGCGGCTGGTATTTCAGAAACTGAACCAAGAAAAATTGAGATGGTTTTAAAAACTGGGCAACCAGTATTGGTACAAGTGACTAAGGACCCAATCGGCCAAAAAGGCGCTCGTCTTACAAGTCAGATTTCATTACCTGGTCGCTATGTCGTCTATGTCCCTGGCGGCGGTATGAGTGGAATAAGTCGCAGCTTGCCCGAAGCCGAGCGCACTCGACTCAAAGCAATCCTCAAAGATCTCATCCCAGAAGGGGCGGGAGTCATCGTACGTACTGCAGCAGAGGGCGCATCCGAAGAAGAAATTACTGGCGATGTTGCTCGACTCAAGGCGCAATGGGAAGACATCTACCAGAAGGCTGAAAATCCAAACTTTCACGCACCCGCACTTCTCTATTCTGAGCCAGATTTAGCTGTCCGAGTTATTCGAGATATCTTCAATGAAGATTTCCGCAAGCTCACGGTGCAAGGAAGCCAAGCCTATGAAGAGATTCATAACTACCTAGGTTTTATCGCTCCAGAACTTATTTCCAAATTGGAAAAATGGACCGGCACAGGGGATCTTTTTGCTGAGTATCGCGTTGAAGAACAACTAGCGAAAGCATTTGATCGCAAGGTGTACCTGCCTTCAGGTGGTTCATTAGTTATAGATCGCACTGAGGCAATGATTGTCATCGATGTGAACACGGGTAAATTTATTGGTAAGGGTGGAAATCTCGAAGAGACGGTCACGAAGAACAACCTTGAAGCGGCCGAGGAAATTGCGCGACAGTTACGACTTCGCGACCTCGGTGGAATTATTGTCGTTGACTTCATTGACATGATTCTTGAATCAAACCGTGAACAGGTATTGCGTCGCCTCATAGAGTGTTTAGGTCGCGATAGAACAAAACACCAGGTAGCGGAAGTGACATCCCTTGGTCTAGTGCAGATGACTCGCAAGCGTGTAGGACAAGGACTTATCGAAGCCTTCTCTACAACCTGTGATAGCTGCGCAGGGCGTGGAATTCACATTCACACTGAACCTGTGAAAATGAAGGCGCCTATGCCTCAAGTGAATTCACAGTCCGCTTCGCATGAAGATGTGGAAGAGGAGAGCGCAACAGGTCACGAATTCAAGGAGATACTTAACTCGGAATCTGAGCCCGAGAGTGTTTCTGAGCCAGAGGATCTACCTCAAAGCAAGCCAGATCACAGCCGCGGGCGAAAGCGCCGTCGAGCAGTGAGCAGCGGAGTTGTGACCCCTGGAGCCTAGGAATATCTCAGTTTGACCCGCGGGTGCGGTACTCCGTACCCTTAGCCTCTGCCCGTTTGATCTAGATGGTTATTCATCTAGGCGAGTGTGGCCTTACGAAGTGGAGTAGTAACGTGTACGCAATCGTGAAAGCTGGCGGACGCCAGGAGAAGGTAGCCGTTGGCGAGACCATCATTGTCGATCGAATCGATAGTGCAACTGGTGCAACGGTTTCATTCCCAGCTGTCCTTGTTGTCGATGGCGCAACAGTTACATCTGATCCAAAAACTCTTTCAACCGTCAAGGTAACTGGCGAAGTTATGGAAGAACTCAAGGGTCCAAAGATTGACATCCTTCGCTACAAGAACAAGACCGGCTATCGCCGCCGTCAAGGTTTTCGTGCGCAGTTGACTCGCGTAAAAATTACAGCAATTACCCTTTAATCACCGACCACACATAGGAGTTGAGCAATGGCAAGTAAGAAAGGTGTCTCCTCGACACGTAACGGTCGCGATTCCAATCCGCAGTACCTCGGTATTAAGCGCTTTGGTGGTCAGGTTGTTAACAGTGGCGAAATCTTGGTACGTCAGCGCGGAACTCACTTTCACCCAGGTGCAAATGTTGGTCGCGGTAAAGATGACACTCTTTTCGCTCTCGCAGCGGGATCAGTTGAATTCGGTCGCGCTCGCGGTCGTCGTGTAGTGAATGTGGTTCCGGTAGCTTAATTTTCGGTTCTTATAGAAGAGCGGGCCGCAATCAATAGCGGTCCGCTTTTTTATTGCTAAGAAAGATTTAGTTAAATGTTTTTTCGAGATGAGAGGGTTCATGATGGCAACTTTTGTTGATCGCGTAACTCTCTATGCCTCTGCCGGAAAAGGCGGAGATGGGTGCGTTTCTGTAAAACGCGAAAAATTTAAACCGCTCGGTGGCCCAGATGGTGGCAACGGTGGACGCGGTGGAGATGTCATTCTTATTGTGGATCCAAATGTGACCACTCTTCTTGATTTTCATCATTCACCCCATCGCAAAGCAACTTCGGGTCATCAAGGTTATGGCGATCGCAAAGATGGTGTGTATGGAGAAGACCTCATACTGGGAGTTCCCAACGGAACTGTTGTCTTTGATAAAGATGGTGTGCAAATTGCAGACCTTGTTGGTATTGGCACAACATTTATGGCAGCTCAAGGTGGCCATGGGGGACTGGGAAATTTAGCGCTTTCATCTTCTAAACGACGGGCGCCAGGCTTTGCACTCCTTGGAGAACCAGGTGAAGAGCGCACTCTCTACCTAGAACTTAAATCAGTTGCCGACATCGCCCTCGTTGGATATCCAAGCGCGGGTAAATCTTCTTTGATCGCTGCGATCTCTGCAGCTCGTCCAAAAATTGCAGACTACCCATTTACAACTTTGATTCCAAACCTTGGCGTCGTGCAAGCCGGTGAAACTCGATTTACCGTAGCTGATGTTCCAGGACTTATTCCAGGAGCTAGCCAAGGCAAAGGTCTCGGTCTTGAATTTTTACGTCACGTTGAACGGTGCGTGGCACTTGTTCATGTACTCGATTGCGGAACTTTGGAAACAGATCGAAATCCTATTCAGGATTTAGAAACTATTGAAAATGAACTCGCTATTTATGGAGGCTTAGAGGATCGCCCTCGTATTGTTGCACTTAACAAAATTGATTTACCGGATGGCGCTGCTATGGCATCTATGGTTGAAGAAACTCTTCGTGAAAAGGGTTACGACGTCTATTTAGTATCTGCAGCTTCGCGCGAAGGGCTTACCGATCTGACATATGCAATGGCGCGTCTAGTGCAAAAAGCACGTGCTGACGTTGCAACCGAAGTTCGAACTCGCATCATTTTACGCCCAACCCCAGTAGATGATTCGGGTTTCACTGTTAAAGCTAATGCAGATGGTTCATTTACTGTGCGCGGAAATAAAGTTGTGCGCTGGGTTCGACAGACAAACTTTAAAAATGCCGAAGCCATTGGTTACCTCGCTGATCGCCTTGCTCAATTAGGGGTCGAAAAAGAGTTGTACAAGCAAGGCGCTGTTGCTGGCAGCGAAGTGCGTATTGGTTCCGGTGAGAATGAAGTGGTCTTTGATTGGGAACCAACAATTGAGGCGGGCGCGGAACAATTAGCAGGTCACTTACATCGACGAGGCGAAGATTCGCGATTGGAATCACCTTGGCGTCCAGAGCGAACTTCAGACCAACTCAGTGACGATGAAATCGCTCAACAATGGGAATACAACGTTGAAGACCCTCACTCACCTAAAATAGTAGAACCAATTATCGAGTCCGACGAGGAGTGATGAATGAGCCGCGAAAAAGTGCGCCATGCACACCGTATCGTTATCAAAATTGGTTCATCGAGTTTGACTGGAAAAGCTGGCTCACAACTTGATTCTCAGGCTGTAGACAAACTTGTTGATGTTGTTGCATCGGCGCGTGCTCGAGGTTCGGAAGTAGTAGTAGTTTCATCTGGAGCGATTGCTGCGGGCTTGGCTCCGTTAGGACTTACTTCTCGTCCAAAAGATTTAGCTACTCAACAAGCTGCTGCATCCGTGGGTCAGGGACTACTCGTCCATCGCTATACAGAAAGTTTCGCCCGACACGCAATTACTGCGTCACAGGTACTACTTACGACTCAAGATGTTGTGCGCAGATCTCACTATCAAAATGCGCAGCGTACTTTATACAAGCTACTTGCACTCGGAGTTGTTCCTATCATCAATGAAAACGATTCGGTAGGTACTCAAGAGATTCGCTTTGGAGATAACGATCGCCTCGCAGCACTTGTTGCACTCCTTATAGGCGCTGACCTTCTTGTTCTCATTTCAGATATTGATGCTCTTTACAATGCCCCACCAACTCAAGCTGGTTCCCACCCAATTTATGACGTCTTAGATGTTTCAGAAATTAATGAATCATCCCTCGGAGGTGCCGGTTCTGCAGGAGTAGGAAGCGGAGGAATGGTTACTAAAGTTGATGCCGCGCGCATTGCAACGAGCGCTGGAATTCCAATGTTGCTGACATCTCTTGAAGAAGCAAGCCAGTCACTTGACGGGGCACAACTGGGAACTTTTTTCCATGAACACCCCAATAAAACTACTGCTCGTTTGCTGTGGTTGGCACATGCCACGACTCCGCGAGGTCGACTAATTTTGGACGCAGGCGCTGAGAAAGCAATTATCGAACGAGGCGCTTCACTATTGCCTGCCGGTGTGACAGCTGTTGAAGGTGAATTTGATGCTGGCGACGCCGTCGAACTTGTTGGGCCAACTGGAAAAGTTATTGCTCGCGGGCTCGTCGCCTTTGATGCTAACGAAATACCAGCAATGCTTGGCCGCTCCACGAAAGAACTGGCTCAATCACTTGGTCCAGAGTATGAAAGAGAACTAGTGCACCGCGACGATCAAGTTCTTCTCTGATATTTCTTTGAGAACAGCTGCAATTTTTGGAGTAATCCCATCTGAGCTTGTTGGCATGTCACTTAATTTTACAATCACTGTATCTCGCGCAGCATCTTGAAAGATGTATTGACCATGAAGTCCTAGCATGAGATTGATACCTTGATAGGGGTGCCACATTTGAGCTCCATAACCCCATCCATAATCAAGTGTCACAGTGGGTGTCGATAGTCGCTCTTTCCATCTTTCACTTGCAATAGCGGGAGAGCCAGTCATAATCGCTTCACCGATTCTTGCATAATCTCGCGCAGTTGCATTGAAACAGCAAAAAGCTTTTTCGTGACCTCCCGCTTTATCTACATTCCATGTCGCGTTAAAATCCGCTCCGACAGTTTTCCAGATACGTTCTGAAAAGGAATCCGAGAGTGATTTTCCTGTTATTTTTTGCACAATCAACCCAAGTAGTTCAGTGTTCACGCTTCGATATTCTGGAAAAGTTCCAGGCTCTTCTTTCATTTTTCGATTATGTTCTACGAACCAATTCATATCAGTTGTTGCATACATCTGAGCAATTGCTACTCCCCAACCAGATGGGCCAGTTGGATAGTTATCGGATACTCCAATGCCAGAATTCATATCGAGAAGATCTTCAATTGTGACCTTGTCAAAAGATGTGCCTGCTTTAAATTGCGGCACAATGCTTACAAAGGTGTCACTTTCCTTTATTTTCCCTTCATCAATTAATTGGCCGACCAGAAGTGATGTCATCGTCTTGGCTACTGAATACGATGGGAGAATTGTTGTTTCATCTTTCCCTTCAACGTAGTACTCGTAGGTAATCTTTCCATTTCGGATGATCAAGAATGCATTTGTGTTTGTCTCATTAAGGAATACTTCAAAATCAGTTTTCTTGCCATTCCAAGTAACTTGATCGATATTTTCAAGGGCGCCCTCTTGCCATGGTGCAAAAGATCTTGAGGGAGCGGTTATTTCATGAAAGGGCATTAGTTCGGGAGTCTTGGAGGCTGGCGCCAGCCCTAATCTAATTGCGGCGATTGGTTCTGGGTATCGAATGGCTTTGGTGAGTCCAAAGAGCGCGATGTAGAAAACTAGTAAACCAATGGCTATAGAGCGAATGACCTTCATTAATGTAGACACAGCCACAGGGTACTTCGAGATACCCTTCTCCTTATGGATGCCACTTCGATTGTTGCTGCATTGGCAAAAACGGCACGTACTGCTTCGCGCACATTGACCACAGCAACTTCTCAAGAGCGCACATCTGCTCTCTTTGATATTGCCCAGGCCATCGAGGACCGAGCTTCCGAAATTATTGCTGCCAATGAGATTGATATAAGTAGAGGCAAGTCAGAATCTATGCATCCTCAAACTCTCGATCGGTTGCTTCTCAATCACGAACGAGTGCTTTCTATTGCAGATGGTGCACGACAAGTTGCTGCACTACCTAGTCCTCTTGGGAATACTTTGCGTGAGTCAACTCTGCCAAATGGACTTCATCTTAAACAAATTTCAGTTCCATTTGGCGTAGTGGGAATGGTGTACGAGGCAAGGCCTAATGTGACTGTTGATGCGGCAGTGATTTTGCTTGCTTCGGGAAATGCGGCACTACTGCGCGGTTCATCGAGCGCTGCGTCAACAAATGAAATTCTTGTCCGAGTGATGAGAGAGGCCCTTGCTACAACCACCATTTCACCTGATGTCATTCAACTTGTTTCCTCAGAGGATCGTGAAAGTGTTAAAGCCCTCCTTCACGCACGAGGATTAGTAGATTTAGTAATTCCTCGGGGGAGCGCGGCCCTGATCCGCATGGTGGTCGATGAGGCGACTGTGCCAACAATTGAAACTGGCGCAGGTGTCTGCCATGTTTACGTCGACGAGTATGCCAACCTTGACATAGCACTTCCAATTCTTATTAATTCAAAAACACATCGCCCAAGTGTGTGCAATGCAGCAGAGACGCTGTTGGTTCATGAAGCGGTTGCTGAGAAATTTCTTCCAGCAGCGTTAAGCGCATTGCGAGATGCTGGTGTAGTTCTCCATTGTGATGGGACCTCAAAGAAATATGCAGATTTTCTCGAGATACCTTCAATTGCTGTTACTGAGCAAGATTGGTGCACCGAATACGGAGTTCTTGAAATGAATGTAGGCATTGTGCCAAGTGTGGACGCCGCGGCCGAACACATTGCAAAATACGGCACCAATCACACCGAAGCAATCATTAGTGAATCACAGGATGCAATAAATAGATTTGTGGCAATGGCTGATTGTGCGGCAATCATGATTAATACATCGACACGATTTACCGATGGCGAGCAGATGGGATTTGGCGCTGAAATAGGTATTTCCAATCAAAAATTACATGCCAGAGGTCCAATGGGTCTAGAAGCGATGACAACGTCCACCTGGATCGTCACGGGAAGTGGCCAAATTCGCAAGTAAGGCTCCACCTATTACACTCACCCAATGAGTTCACTTTCGCGTGATGATGTCGCGCACCTGGCCCGCCTAGCCCGCATTGAGATGACTGATGAAGAATTGGTCAATCTCGCTTCAGAATTTGATGTCATTTTAAATGCTGTGGCTCGCGTACAAGAAGTTGCAACTGCCGATGTTGCTCCGACGTCGCACCCGCTACCGCTTCGAAATGTTTTCCGCCCTGATGTAGTAGCTCCAAGCTTGACCCCTGAGGAAGCTCTCTCTGGCGCTCCCGCCAGTGAAGAAAATCGCTTCAAAGTCCCACAAATTTTAGGGGAAGAAGCATGATAAAAAAATCAGCCCATGAAATGTCCCAAGCACTTGCTGGCGGAGAAATAACCTCAGTGCAATTAACTCAACAACATTTAAATCGAATTGCATCTGTTGACACTGACGTTCACGCATTCTTGCACGTTGATGCAGAAGGTGCACTCGCGCAAGCTGCCTCAATCGATGCTGCGCGTTCGCGCGGTGAGAAACTGGGACCACTTGCAGGCATCCCTTTAGCTCTTAAAGATGTGATGACACAAAAAGGAATTCCAACAACTGCTGGGTCAAAGATGCTCGAAGGATGGCGTCCACCCTATGACTCCACTGTGGTTACAAATTTAAAAAGTGCAGGAATTGTTATATTAGGTAAAACTAATATGGATGAATTCGCAATGGGTTCATCAACTGAAAATTCAGCATACGGACCAACCCATAACCCTTGGGACCTATCGCGTATTCCTGGTGGGTCAGGTGGCGGGTCCGCTGCAGCACTTGCAGCATTTGAAGCACCTCTTGCAATTGGGACCGATACTGGTGGATCGATTCGTCAACCAGCAGCTGTTACCGGCACGGTTGGAGTAAAACCAACGTATGGTGGAGTTTCCAGATATGGGCTCATCGCATTTTCTTCAAGCCTTGATCAAGCAGGACCGTGCGCGCGCACCGTATTAGATACAGCCCTGCTGCACGAGGCAATCGCTGGTCACGATCCGCGAGATTCGACGAGTATTAACGCCCCGGTTCCTGCAGTTGTACAAGCGGCTAAATCAGGTGATGTTAAAGGTATGAAAATTGGCGTTGTCAAAGAACTCAACGGAGATGGATATCAAGCAGGAGTACGTTCGCGCTTTGAAGAATCACTTGAACTTCTCGCTAAAGCTGGCGCTGAAATCGTAGAAGTGTCTTGCCCAAACTTTGAATATGCCCTTGCCGCATATTATTTAATCGCACCAAGTGAGTGTTCTTCCAATCTCGCTCGGTTTGATGCAATGCGTTATGGATTACGAGTGGGAGATGAGAGTGGGGCATCGGCAGAATCTGTCATGAACCTGACTCGAGATATCGGATTTGGCCGCGAAGTAAAACGACGAATTATCTTAGGTACTTATGCACTCTCTTCTGGTTATTACGATGCGTATTATGGAAGTGCTCAAAAGGTCCGCACTCTGATTACGCAGGATTTTGAGAAGGCGTTTACTCACGCTGATGTTCTCGTGTCACCAACTTGTCCAACGACAGCTTTTAAAATAGGTGAAAAAAGTAATGACCCCCTTGCTATGTATCTCAATGACATCGCAACGATCCCGGTAAATATGGCTGGTATTGGTGGAATGAGTTTGCCATGCGGACTCGCTCCTGAGGATTCTCTGCCCGTTGGTTTTCAAATCATGTCACCAGCAATGCAGGATCAACGCATGTACTTAGTTGGTGCGGCGCTGGAAGCTGCTCTCCTTGCTCAATGGGGCGCGCCTCTACTTTCACAGGCACCAGTTATGGGGGGCGCACAATGAGTTCATTGACCTACGATGATGTTGTTGCAAAATACGAACCAGTACTTGGCCTTGAGGTACACGTAGAACTCAACACTCATTCAAAAATGTTTTGTAGTTGTTCGACTATTTTCGGTGGCCAACCAAATACGCAGACCTGTCCTGTTTGTCTGGGAATGCCAGGTGCGCTTCCAACGGTCAATGAAAAGGCTATCGAATCAACCATTTTAATCGGATTAGCGCTTAATTGTTCTATTGCACCCTTTAGCCGCTTTGCTCGTAAGAATTATTTCTATCCAGATATGCCAAAGAACTTTCAAATTTCCCAATTCGACGAACCTATTTGCGTTGATGGTTTTGTTGATGTTGAAATTGACACAGACGAAGGTGTAAAGAAATTTCGTATTGAAGTTGAACGCGTTCATATGGAAGAGGACACCGGAAAGTCACTCCATGTGGGTGGAGCCACAGGTCGTATTCATGGCGCAGATTATTCTCTTCTTGATTACAACCGTGCGGGAATTCCACTCGTTGAAATTGTTACCAAAATTGTTCCAGGCACAGGACGTTATGCACCAGAAGTCGCTCGCGCCTACGTTGCAGAACTCCGTGACATTTTGCGTTCTCTTGGCGTCAGTGATGTGAAAATGGAACAAGGTTCCTTGAGATGCGATGCGAATGTTTCACTGCGCATAATTGGCTCTGATGTATTGGGTACTCGAAGTGAGACAAAAAATGTGAACTCACTTCGCTCGGTCGAAAGAGCCGTTCGCGGTGAAATGATTCGTCATGCCGAACGTCTCAATAATGGCGACCGCGTTGTACAAGAAACTCGTCACTTTCAGGAAGATACGGGACTGACTCGTTCTGGACGATCCAAGGAGCAAGCAGAGGATTATCGTTATTTTCCAGAACCCGATTTAGTTCCAGTAGCGCCAGATGCACTGTGGATTGAACAACTTAGAGCAACACTTCCAGAGCGTCCTTCTATTAGGCGCAAACGCTTGCAAGAGCAGTGGTCGGTTCCAGATAAAGAGATGTCTGCAATGGTTAATGCAGATGTACTCGATGTTGTTGAGGCGACAGTTCTTCTAGGCTCGGATCCCACTAAAGCGCGATCATGGTGGCTAGGTGAAATTTCAAGAGTTGCAAATGAAAAAGAGATTGCAATTGCGCAGCTTCCGATTACTCCCAACGATGTTGCAGAAATCGTTGTGTTAGTTAATTCTGGAGAGTTAACTGACAAACTTGCCAGACAAGTTGTTGAGGGAGTGATTGCAGGTGAAGGTACGCCAGCGCAGGTTATTTCTCAGCGTGGGATAAAAGTTGTCAACGATGATGTCGCTCTCATGAAGGCAATCGAATCTGCATGTGCTGCTCAACCTGAGACAGCGGAGAAAGTGCGTGCAGGGCACCTTCCTGCAGCAGGTGCACTCATTGGTGCAGTGATGAAAGAGACCCAAGGGCAAGCTGATGCAGCGCGTGTACGTGAGTTACTTCTGAAGCATTTAGGTCAATGACACACGTCAATCCCTACACTTCTGCTCAAGACTTGATCGAACACATTCGAACTGGCGTTACATCCCCTATTGAGTTGCTAGAAAATTCACTGGAGCGAATTTCCCACGTTGATTCATCTGGGTACGCACTCAATTCAGTACTTGCACTCGATCTCGCAGCTCGTGATTTTGCTCTTGGGGTTAATAGCGGGCTGCCACTTGCTGGGATACCTGTTCTGATCAAGGACAATATTGAAGCAATTGGTTTACCAGCAACTGCTGGCTCAGCAGCTCTTGCACCATTTCCAGTTCTGAGAGATTCGTCGATAGTTGCGCGCTTGCGCGCTGCAGGTGCAAATGTCATTGGTGCCACCAATCTCTCAGAGTGGGCCAATATTCGCTCCACTCAATCGACAAGTGGGTGGTCTGCAGTTGGTGGACTCACTGCAAATCCTTGGTCGCACGAACGAAGTGCAGGTGGTTCGTCATCGGGTTCAGGTGCCGCAATTGCAGCAGGTCTAGTTCCTTTAGCCGTGGGTAGCGAGACTGATGGCTCAATAATTTGCCCAGCATCACTAAACGGCTGTGTGGGAATCAAGCCAACCGTGGGCACGGTACCTCGCGATGGAGTGATCCCAATTAGCGCCAGCCAGGATTCACCAGGTTCAATGGCCCGAACTGTTGAAGATGCGGCACTTTTACTTGAAGTGATGATGGGAACTAATGGATTAGTTCAGGCCGCGCGTGAAGATCGTCAAATAAGAATAGGCGTTGTCTCATCATGGCTTACTTCGGACGAGGGCACTGATTCACTCTTCAGTGATGCGCTCACTATTTTGAATTCTTCAGGGATAACACTTGTTGAAATTGATATTGCGCAACCGGAAGATTGGGTTGCTCAGGATGAATTTGCAATTTTGCTTCATGAACTTGTCGATGATCTCGCCGCATATTTATCTCTGCGTACTAACGGTTCATTTAATTCATTGAAGCAAATCATGGAATTTAATTTACAGAATCCGGAAATAGAGATGCAACATTTTAAACATGAACTTTTTGATCAAGCAATCGCACTCGGTGGCCGAGGAGAAAAATACGCGCAGCTTCGAAAAAAGAATGTGGATTGGGCTCAAGGCATCTTGTCCAAAGGCCTAGAAAATGTGGATGTGCTCATTGGCGCGTCATATTCACCAGCATGGAAAAGCACTCTCGGAGGTGGAGATGATTTCTCCAAGGCGAGTTGGATCACTATGGCACCGGCTATCGCCGGAACTCCCATTGGCTGCGTTCCAATGGGAGTCACCCAGGGTCTTCCTGTGGGACTTGGCGTCGTTGCACGAAAAAACGACGAAGCAACTTTGATTTCAGCAATGGCGCGGATAGAGAAATCTTTAGATCTAGGAATTTTAGTTCCTACATATACGAAATGAATTTAGTGAACGACAACGCCTTCACTCTCAACAACTGCTTCTTTGCCTATATTGATGAAGAAGAAGAGCACCACGGCGCCTGTAAATAAAAGTGCCGCACTGACTTTAAATGCCACAGTGAAACCATGAGTTATTCCAAATAATTGCACTGTGTCGCCTAGCGCTTGATTTGCTGCGATGTACGTGGTTGTGGCTGTTGCAGCAACAGTATTGAGTAGCGCTGTTCCGAGTGATCCACCGATTTGCTGGCTTGTGTTAATCATTGCACTTGCAACTCCAGTGTCATGATTTCCCACAGCATGTAGCGAGGTTGTAGTCAGTGGAATAAATACAAGCGCCATTCCACTGCTCATAATCAAAAGAGCAGGCAATACGTGCGATGCATACGCAGTATCTGGAGTGATTCGAGTGAGTAGCAAGAGTCCGATTCCAGCGAAAACCAAACCAGGGACCATCAGTGGTTTTGGTCCAACCTTTGGCAGTAATTGCGATGCAACACCAGCAAAAATGATGATGCCTGCAGTAAATGGCAAGAAGGCAAATCCAGACTTCAATGGCGAATATCCAAGTACGGTTTGAAGATAGAGACCCAGGAATAAGAACATAGAGAAGAGGCCAGCGCCTACGATCAGTGAACCTAAGTAAGAACCGCCACGGTTACGCTCCGTGACAACTCGAAGAGGCATAAGTGGGTTTGCTACACGTTTTTCAATCACAACGAAAATGATGAGAAGTATTACTGCTGCACCTAGGAATGTGAGTGTGTGCCCATCGCTCCAGCCAGATGTTGCTGCTTGATTAAATCCATAAGTCAATGAGAAGAGTCCAGCTGTCGCAGTAATGACACCTGGAATGTCGTAGGTACGATTTCCATCGGCTTTTGACTCGTGAACAAATTTAAGCGCAAGGCTTGCCGCGATAATTGCAATCGGAACATTTACTCCCAAGCACCAACGCCATGAGAAGTATTCAGTGAGCGTTCCACCGAGAATAAGTCCGATAGCGGCTCCGCCACCAGAAATAGCACCGATAACTCCAAATGCCTTTGCTCTCTCTTTTGGAACTGTAAAAGTCACGCTAATGATTGCTAATGCAGCTGGAGCGAGTAGCGCTCCGAAAACTCCTTGCAATGCGCGAGATGCGAATAGCAGCGACTGAGTTGAGGCTATTCCACCGAGAGCTGACGCTCCTGCAAACCCAAGAAGACCAATAATGAGAATTCTCTTGCGTCCCATGAAGTCGCCAACTCGACCACCGAGTAGAAGGAGAGAGCCAAATGCCAATGTGTACGCCGTAATTACCCATTGTTGATTTGCATCAGAAATACCCAAATCAATTTTTGCACTAGGAATCGCGATATTGACAATGGAACTATCAAGAACGACCATCAATTGTGAGATTGCGACCACAAAAAGTGTGCGCCAACGGTTTGGGTCCAGGCCATCTAGATCTAGCTTTTTAGACACGAAAAAACTCCTCTGAATTAATGTGAAATATGAGAAATGCGGCAAAGTGAAGCGACAAGGGCCGCTCTTACATTTAAGATTATGTCATGCCTAATATGAAACCGCGATCTGGCCTTGTCACTGATGGAATGGAGCGGGCACCTGCGCGCGGAATGCTGCGTGCGGTGGGTATGGGAGATGATGATTGGGTTAAACCTCAAATTGGCATTGTCTCCTCATGGAACGAAATAACTCCCTGCAATCTTTCCCTGGATCGATTGGCAAAAGCTTCACGTCAAGGAGTTATTGATGCCGGCGGTTTCCCAATGCAATTTGGAACAATTTCAGTCTCTGATGGAATTTCAATGGGACATGAAGGAATGCACTTTTCACTTGTTTCTCGCGAAGTCATTGCTGACTCAGTTGAAACTGTGATGCAAGCAGAACGACTTGATGGCATGGTGACATTTGCCGGGTGTGATAAGTCTCTTCCTGGAATGATGATGGCTGCAGCGCGCATCGATGTTGCGAGCGTCTTTGTATATGCAGGTTCGACACTTCCAGGACAGGTGGATGGAAAAGATGTCACGATTATTGATGCATTTGAAGCGGTAGGTGCATGCGCACGAGGACTCATTACCAAGGAACAACTTGATAAAGTAGAACGCGCAATTTGCCCTGGTGAAGGTGCCTGTGGCGGTATGTATACGGCAAACACAATGGCAACAGTTGGGGAAGCCATTGGGCTCTCACTTCCAGGCTCTGCGGCGCCTCCGGCTGTTGATAGACGTCGGGATGCATTTTCAGTGCAAGCAGGAGCTGCAGTTGTGAATCTTATTAAACAAGGAATTACAACAAGTGATATTTTAACAAAACCGGCATTTGAAAATGCAATCACAGCAGTAATGGCACTCGGTGGATCAACTAATGCAGTGCTGCACCTACTTGCTATTGCCCACGAAGCTCGTGTAGATCTCACACTAGATGATTTCCATCGAATTGGTTCCAAAGTTCCATTGCTTGGCGACCTCAAACCTTTTGGTCGGTATGTGATGAGCGATATGGATAAAGTTGGAGGAGTCCCAGTCATTCTTCGCGCGCTGCTTGATGCAGGGTTACTCCATGGTGACACGCTAACTGTTACGGGAAAAACTATGGCTGAAAACTTGGCCAATATTAATCCACCAGATGCTGATGGGGATATTTTGCATGCTGTGTCAAAACCATTATCGAAAAGTGGTGGCATCACAATTCTTGGCGGAACTTTGGCCCCAGATGGAGCAGTGACAAAAGTAGCCGGAGTCGGTGTAGATGTATTTGAAGGACCTGCACGTGTTTTTGAACGCGAGCAAGGCGCAATGGATGCACTGGAAAATGGAACCATTCAGGCAGGCGATGTAGTTGTAATTCGCTACGAAGGACCAAAAGGTGGGCCGGGAATGCGCGAGATGTTGATGATTACGGGCGCAATCAAAGGTGCTGGTCTTGGCAAATCAGTTCTGTTATTGACCGACGGACGATTTTCTGGGGGCACAACAGGATTATGCGTTGGGCATGTAGCTCCAGAAGCAGTCGATGGCGGGCCAATCGCACTTGTATGCGATGGTGATCGAATTCGAATCGACATACGTGCGCGAACTCTTGACCTCCTCGTCGACGAGGCTGTATTAACCGAGCGCCGTCGAAACTTTGAACCAATTCCTCATAAGTACACTCGAGGAGTTTTGGCAAAGTACGCAAAACTTGTGGGTTCCGCCTCAAAAGGCGCGGTCTGCGACTAAATACGGAGTTGTGTTGCGACCAAAATATGAGATTCATATCTCAGGGGTTGACGATAAGGCGCGGTCATTGGAGAATATACGCATGATGACATCACTAGTGGTGATCCAAAAGCGCGCGATCTAAGCACCACGATCGCGCGCTACCCCTCAGTCTTCGCTGAGGGGTTTTGCATTTCACATGAAGTTATCACCAAGACGAGAAACGAGAATGAAAGGAGTAGGAGAAATGAGCACACCTAACGGCACGGCAATGAATGGGGCGACCAGCCTAGTGAAATCACTAGAAGCCGCCGGAGTAGATGTCATGTTTGGGATTCCAGGCGGCGCAATTCTTCCTGCTTATGATCCGATTTTCGATTCAACAATTCGTCACATTCTTGTTCGCCATGAACAAGGAGCGGGCCACGCAGCAACTGGATATGCCCAAGTAACTGGACGTGCGGGTGTGTGTATTGCAACTTCTGGTCCAGGAGCGACAAATCTTGTTACGCCGCTAGCTGATGCAGCAATGGACTCAGTGCCACTCGTCGCGATAACAGGTCAGGTTCCGTCTGCAGCTATTGGAACCGATGCCTTTCAAGAAGCCGATATTCGTGGCATAACAATGCCATTTACAAAACATAATTACCTCATCACAAATCCTGATGATATTCCACGTGCGATTGCTGAAGCATTTCACATTGCAAATACTGGTCGCCCTGGACCTGTACTTGTTGATATTGCAAAAGATGCGTTGCAACGTGCTACAACTTTTAACTGGCCATCAACTGTTTCACTCGCCGGTTACCATCCACATCTTGAACCAGATTCGCAATCAATTTCCGATGCGGCTGCGTTAATTGCGCAATCACATCGTCCAGTGTTTTATGTTGGTGGGGGAGTCATCAAGGCCAATGCTTCACGTGAACTTATGCAACTGGCAGAATTATTAGGAGCTCCAGTTGTAACAACACTGATGGCTCTTGGATCTTTTCCTGCAAGCCATCCACTTCATATGGGAATGCCAGGAATGCACGGAACTGTTTCAGCAGTGACTGCTCTTCAAAAATCAGATTTGCTCATTACTTTAGGTGCGCGCTTTGATGATCGCGTTACTGGAAAACTTTCATCCTTTGCAGTCAATGCAAAAGTAATTCACGCCGATATCGACCCTGCGGAAATTGGTAAGAATCGCTTTGCAGATGTTCCAATTGTCGGAGATTTGAAGGCGACAATTACAGCGCTAATTCCAGCCTTGCGATCAGCATTGTCAAAGAATCAGCCCGATCTTTCGACATGGCTACGTCAGGTCAATCACTTGAAGAGTACATATCCTTTGGGCTTTGATATTCCAACCGATGGAACCATCTCTCCTCAGTATGTAATTCAACAGCTTGGAAAAATATCTGGCTTAGATAGCATTTTCGTTGCCGGTGTCGGACAACACCAGATGTGGGCCTCACAATTCATTCCATATGAGAAGCCTCGCACATGGCTCAACTCAGGCGGACTTGGCACCATGGGTTATTCGGTTCCTGCAGCGATGGGAGCAAAAGTAGGCGCACCGGATACAACAGTCTGGTCAATTGATGGTGATGGATGTTTCCAAATGACGAATCAAGAATTAGTGACCTGTGCTCTCAATAACATTCCTATTAAAGTGGCCATCATCAATAATGAGAGTCTAGGAATGGTTCGTCAGTGGCAGACTCTCTTCTACGAGGGCCGATATTCAAATACGAGCCTTGAATCAAAACGAATTCCTGATTTCCCGAAACTTGCTGATGCGATGGGTTGCGTAGGTCTCAGTTGTGATCGACCAGAAGATGTTGACTCAATAATTGAAAAGGCTATGTCAATCAATGACCAACCAGTCGTAGTGGATTTTCGAGTACATCGCGATGCAATGGTCTGGCCAATGGTTGCTGCCGGAACTTCGAATGACGAAATCATGATCGCGCGCGAGATGGCGCCTGACTGGGATTCACAGGAGCTCTAATGAGTACACATACCCTTGCAGTCCTCGTTGAAAACTCACCAGGTGTTCTTGCCCGTGTGGCGGGACTATTTTCTCGACGTGCCTACAACATCGATTCACTCGCCGTTGGCCCGACAGAGAATCCAAATATTTCTCGAATGACGATAGTAATTAATGTGGAGAATCACGCTTTGGAACAGGTAATTCGCCAATTAGATAAATTGATTAATGTCATCCATATTGCTGAAGTTAAACCCTTGGAATCAATTCAAAGTGAGTTACTTCTCGTGAAAATAAGTGCGACTAATTCTCTCAAAGCCGAAGTGGAGAGAGTAGTTGATTCCTTTGGGGCCAAGATTGTTGATTGGGATGATCAATCAATGACTATCGAGGCAACGGGAGACCCTGAAAAGATTGCGAATTTGCTCACAGCCGTAGGCACATTTGGCATTCGCGAACTCGTGCAATCGGGCCTCGTGGCACTCGAACGTGGAAGTTCGGCTCTATCAGACCGTACCCTTAGTGCTCAAAGCATTCCTACCGCCGATGGCGGCCAGGCGGATTATCAAAACTAAACCAACGACTACCAAAACAGCACAAACGAAACGAAGGAGACACACCGTGGCAACGATGTATCACGAAGAGGATGCAGATCTATCCATCATCCAGGGTCGCAAAGTCGCGATCATCGGTTACGGCTCACAAGGTCATGCACACGCGCTGAACTTACGCGACAGCGGCGTAGATGTTCGAGTAGGACTCAAAGATGGTTCACCATCTCGCGCAAAGGCCGAAGCAGAAGGACTTCGTGTCACTAGCGTTGCCGAAGCAGTGAAGGAAGCTACCGTCATCATGATTTTGGCGCCAGATCACTTGCAGCGTCATATTTATACTGACTCAATTTTGCCAAATCTCAAAGAGGGCGATGCACTATTTTTTGGTCACGGATTTAATATTCGTTTTGGTTACATCAAGCCTGGTCCATCAGTTGATGTTGCAATGGTCGCACCAAAGGGCCCAGGTCACCTGGTTCGTCGCGAATACGAAGCAGGTCGCGGAGTTCCCGTCATCGTTGCAGTAGAACAAGATGCAACTGGCAGCGCTTGGCCACTCACACTTTCTTACGCAAAAGCAATTGGTGGCCTTCGCGCTGGAGGAATTCTGACCACCTTCACTGAAGAGACAGAGACAGATCTATTCGGAGAGCAGTCAGTACTGTGCGGTGGAGCCTCACAACTAGTGATGTATGGATTTGAAACTCTCGTAGAAGCGGGATATCAACCTGAAGTTGCATACTTTGAATGCCTTCATGAATTAAAATTAATTGTAGATCTGATGTACGAAGGTGGAATTGCAAAGCAGAGGTGGTCAGTTTCTGACACGGCTGAATACGGTGACTATGTTTCAGGTCCACGAGTTATCGACCCTCATGTAAAGGAAAATATGAAAGCTGTGCTTGCAGATATTCAAAGCGGCGCATTTGCAAAGCGCTTCATTGATGATCAAGAAGCGGGAGCACCTGAATTTAAAGCACTTCGCGCAAAGGGTGAAAGTCATCCGATTGAAACTGTTGGCCGCGAACTTCGCAAGATGATGTCGTGGGTTAAGGCTTCCAACAAAGATGATTACAAAGAAGGAAACGCCGCGCGTGGCTAAACCTGTCGTCTTAATTGCTGAAGAGTTAAGCCCTGCGACCATTGGTGCGCTTGGACCAGATTTCGATATTCGCCACTGTGATGGCGCTAATCGGGAAGAACTTCTGAGCGTTCTAGCCAGTGGTGTTGATGCTGTGCTCATTCGATCGGCAACCAAAATGGATGCCGAAGCGATTGCCGCAGCAAAGGGTCTTAAAGTAATTGCACGCGCGGGAGTTGGACTAGACAATGTTGATATTCCTGCGGCAACTGCAGCGAAGGTCATGGTGGTAAACGCCCCAACTTCAAATATTGTCAGCGCAGCTGAATTGGCAATTTCTTTACTCTTGGCAAGTGCCCGCCATATTTCCCCTGCTCACGCTGCGCTGCGCGCAGGAAAATGGGCGCGATCAAAATACACAGGAACTGAACTTTTTGATAAAACTCTCGGAATTGTTGGGTTTGGACGCATTGGACAACTCGTTGCCCATCGCATGCAAGCTTTCGGAATGAAAGTTGTGGCATACGATCCATATCTTTCTGCCGAGAAAGTTAGCGCACTTGGCGTGCAATTATTATCACTCGATGAACTTCTTGCTGTGAGTGATTTTATTACGATTCACTTACCAAAGACTAAAGAAACTGCAAATCTCATTGGGGTTGAAGCGTTATCAAAGGTAAAGCCAACGGTTCATATCGTGAATGCTGCGCGTGGTGGAGTTCTTGATGAAAGTGCGCTCTACGCCGCAATTACTGAAGGCCGTGTTGCGGGTGCAGGTATCGATGTCTACGCAACTGAGCCATGCACTGATTCGCCGCTCTTTTCTTTAGACCAAGTTGTAGCAACACCTCACCTGGGCGCATCAACAGATGAAGCTCAAGAGCGCGCAGGAATTGATGTAGCTGTTTCTGTTCGTAAGGCACTTGCGGGCGAAGACGTTCCTGACGCAGTGAATGTATAAGGAGAATTGTAATGTCGAAGACTTTTAATTTAGCCGTAATAGGCGGAGATGGAATTGGTCCAGAAGTCGTGGCCGAAGGCCTCAAGGTCCTTGATGTCGTTGCATTGAAATACGGCGTCACATTTATTAAAAAGTCTTATGACCTAGGTGCGGGTTATTGGCATCGCACCGGAGAGGTTCTGCCAGATTCTGTTCTGGCAGAACTTGCTACTGCAGATGTGATTTTACTTGGGGCAGTGGGAGATCCCAGCGTTCCTAGTGGAGTTCTAGAACGAGGCCTCTTACTTAAACTTCGCTTTGCATTTGATCACTACATTAATTTGCGCCCTGCCAAGTTAATGCCTGGTGTCACTTCGCCACTTGCCACTCAAGCGCCAATCGATTTTGTAGTTGTTCGCGAAGGTACAGAAGGTCCCTATGTCGGAGCTGGCGGTGTTCTCGCTGAAGGAACCGATGCTGAAATTGCGACTGAGGAGAGCCTCAATACTCGACGGGGCGCCGAACGCGTTATTCGTGATGCATTTGCACGCGCATCACTTCGTGAGAGAAAGAAACTCACTCTCGTCCATAAAAACAATGTCCTTACACGTGCTGGTGGGTTATGGACTCGCACCTTTAACGAAGTTGCAAAAGAATTCCCAGAGATAACTACTGATTATTTACATGTTGACGCGGCTTCAATGTTCTTTGTCACCAACCCCGAGCGCTTTGACGTTGTCGTCACAGATAATCTCTTTGGAGATATTTTGACTGATATTGCAGCTGCCATCTGCGGTGGAATTGGCCTTGCTGCTTCTGGAAATATAAATCCAACCAGAAAATTCCCCTCCATGTTCGAGCCCGTACATGGCTCTGCGCCAGATATTGCAGGAAAGAATATTGCTGACCCAACCGCGACCGTAATGTCAGTAGCGATGATGCTTGATCATTTAGGCTTAAAGGATGCCGCCCAAGATGTTCAGCGAGTGGTCGCTGCAGATTTACTTAATCGTGGAGATAAAAAGAGAAGCACAACCGAAGTGGGAGATGCGCTCGTCGCAGCGCTATAAAAAATGAAAATCACCCTTAATCCTTTAGCAAAAGATAGCGCCACTCGCGCAGCACTTGTTGCCGAAGGTGGATTTGGAAAGTACTACACAGACCATATGGTTGTATGTGAGTGGAGCCAAGAGAGCGGTTGGGGAGAGCCTGAACTAAAACCGTACGGACCTATTTCCCTCGATCCTGCAACTGCAGTATTCCACTATGGTCAAGAAATTTTCGAAGGAATGAAGGCATACCGTCAACCTGATGGTGGTGTCGCACTTTTTCGCCCTGAGGCGAATGCCCAACGATTCGCTAAGTCGGCTAAACGTCTAGCGTTACCGGAAATGCCAGAAGCGCTTTTTTTGGAAACAGTTGAAACGCTCGTCAAAGAAGATGCAGGTTGGGTGCCAGACAAAGTTGGCGAATCGCTCTACATCCGCCCCTTCATGATTGCCACAGAGGTAGGACTAGGTGTGCGTCCATCAAATAAAGCAACCTACCTACTTATCGCAACACCAGCCGGTGCTTATTTTGACCCATCCAAAGCAGTTTCTGTTTGGATTTCAACTGAGTATGTTCGCGCAGCACAAGGCGGAACAGGTGAAGCCAAATGTGGTGGAAATTATGCCGCCTCATTGGTCGCTCAGAAAGCTGCAGCCGAACAAGGGTGCGATCAAGTTGTATGGATCGATGCAAAGGAACGAAAGTGGATTGAAGAGATGGGCGGCATGAACCTGTACTTTATAAAAGGTTCTGGCACAAGCGCTTCGGTAATAACTCCGCGCCTTACAGGCACGCTGCTTCCAGGAATAACACGTGATTCCATATTAAGTGTGGCAAAAGATCTTGGCTATAAGGTCGAGGAAGTAATGCTCAGTGTTGATGATTGGCGCGATGGAGTTTCCAGTGGCGAGATAACTGAAATATTTGCATGCGGAACTGCTGCGGTGGTCTCTCCAGTTGGTCAAGCAAAGAGCGCGATGGGAACATGGATCACGGGGGACGGAAACCCAGGTGTGATTACTATGGAAATTCGTAATGCACTTCTTGCAATTCAACACGGCCAATCAGCTGATACACACGGCTGGATGCGTAAGGTTCTCTAATGCCACTCAGTGATGCCTTCCATATTTATGACACGACACTGCGAGATGGCGCACAGCAAGAGGGTCTTAATCTTTCCGTCCACGATAAATTAGCAATCGCTAGGCATCTTGATGATCTCGGAGTTGGATTTATTGAAGGTGGATGGCCAGGGGCAAATCCGAAAGATACAGAATTTTTCGCACGCGCGGCAAAGGAACTCCATCTTAAAAATGCAACCTTTGTTGCATTCGGTGCAACACGACGTCCAAATGTAAAAGCAGCCGATGACGCTTTATTGGGTGCGCTTCGAGATTCAGGTGCGCCTGCCGTCACCTTGGTTGCGAAGTCCTATGACCGTCACGTAGATCTTGCGCTTAAAACGACACTTGATGAGAACTTGGAAATGATCCGAGACTCAATTACCCACCTGCTCACCGAAGGCCAAAGAGTGTTTCTTGATGCAGAGCATTTCTTTGATGGGTATAGAGCAAATCGTGCATATGCACTAGAAGTTGTTCGGACTGCTGCCGAAGCCGGAGCTGATGTCATTGCCCTGTGCGATACCAACGGTGGAATGCTGCCCGATGAACTCACACAAATTATTCATGATGTATTAGGAGCAAGCAGCGCACGACTCGGAATCCATTGCCACAATGACACTGGATGCGCCGTCGCAAACTCAATGGCTGCAGTGGAAGCTGGGGTTACTCATGTCCAAGGAACTCTCAATGGTTATGGCGAACGAACTGGAAATGCAGATCTAGTTACAATCATTGCAAATTTAGAATTAAAGAAGAAGAAACTTGTACTTCCTGAAGGGTATTTACGAGAGTCATTTAGAATTGCGCATGCGGTTGCTGAAGTCACAAATGTTTCACCAAGTGCGCGCCAACCGTATGTTGGAGTGTCAGCTTTCGCCCATAAAGCTGGCCTGCACGCAAGTGCTATTAAAGTTGACCCATCCCTATATCAACATGAGGATCCAGCATCAGTAGGCAATGACATGCGGATGTTGGTCTCAGACATGGCTGGACGAGCCTCTATTGAATTGAAATCTCAAGAACTTGGAGTAGATCTCGGTGGAGATCGCGAACTCGTGGGGCGAGTTGTAGATCGAGTGAAAGAACTTGAAGCGCAAGGATTTACATTTGAAGCCGCTGATGCTTCATTTGAACTTTTGCTACGAACTGAATTAGATGGCAAACGACCAAGTTTTTTCACAATTGATCATTGGCTAACAACGACTGAACGAAATCCGAACCAAGGAATTATCACAAAAGCAGAAGTCACAGTGCATGCCCAAGGGAAAGAAATTTCCTGTAGTGGAATCGGTAATGGTCCAGTCAACGCTTTTGATAACGCATTACGAGAAGGTCTTAAACAGCTATATCCAGAGTTAGCGATTCTGACTTTGACTGATTACAAAGTGCGAATTCTCGAAGGACGTTTAGGAACAGGAGCCATCACGCGTGTTCTTGTAGAAACTAGTGATGGAAAAGGCGAGTGGAGCACCATAGGTGTTCATGAGAATGTCATCGCGGCGTCTGCCATGGCGTTAGAAGATGCGTTGACATTTGGTTTGTTGCGTCAAGGTCGAATTCCCCTCTGATGAGTACAAGTGTGGAGGATGCCCGTGCAGCCTTTGCTCGCTATTTGGAAGCTGAACGAAATCTTTCGGTACATAGTGTTCGTGCCTACCTAGGAGATCTCGACAGCTTGATTTCCCACTTAGAGCTACTCAAAATTACTGAAATGAAGGAAATTGAATTAGCTCACCTACGTTCGTGGTTAGCAAATATCTCAATCAAAGGTGGTGCGCGAGCAACTCTCGCAAGAAGAGTGGTAACAATTCGTTTATTTACCGCCTGGGCCACAAAAAAATCGTTTTTGGCCAAGGATGTTGGAGCTTCGTTAGTGACCCCAAAAAGTCATCGCACATTACCCAATGTTTTGGGAATCGAAGATGCACGTATCGCCATGGAATCTTTGGTACTTCGCGCAGGAGAAGAACAATCTGCCCAATCGCTAAGAGATTGCGCAATGGTTGAAATTCTTTATGCCAGTGGAGCGCGCGTGGCAGAATTATGCGGACTTGATCTAGAACATATCGACTATGAGAGAAATACAATTCGAGTCTTTGGCAAGGGCAGCAAAGAGCGCACGATTCCAATTGGTGATCCGGCCATGAAAGCGCTCAACATGTGGATCTCTCAAGGCAGATCTCAGATGCTTACCTCGCCATCTGAAAAAGCAATTTTCCTTGGAGTCCGGGGAAAGAGAATCGATCAACGCACCGTTCGCACGGTTGTGTATAACGCTCTTGCGGCGATAGATGGGATCGAGCGCATGGGGCCGCATTCACTTCGCCATTCAGCGGCGACGCACTTGCTGGAAGGGGGAGCAGATCTTCGCACCGTGCAGGAAATATTGGGGCATGCCTCCCTTGCTACGACTCAGCTATACACGCATGTCTCCACCGAAAGAGTCCAGAAAGCATTTAAGCAGGCGCACCCTCGGGCGTGATGACCACGTGAGCGGGTAATTTTGACGCTCCCCGCTCAGGTAGGATTACCAATGCACAGGACACATTGGACTGTGACATCTCAGCATCAACTCGTAGTACGAGTGCGACCACCTCGGTCCAGAAGAATTTCTGGTCGGTGACAGCGGATGCGACGGGCTTAACAAATTGTTAGGCCATTAACCGAGAAGGTTTTGCGCATAGTGAGAAATCATGTGCCCATAAACCTAAGAAGGAGTATGCCGTTATGGCAGTTGTAACAATGCGAGAGCTCCTCGACAGCGGAGTCCACTTCGGACACCAGACTCGTCGATGGAATCCAAAGATGAAGCGCTTTATTTTCACAGAGCGCAATGGAATTTACATTATCGATATTCAGCAATCACTTGCACTTATCGATAGTGCTTACGAATTCGTAAAGGATGTCGTAGCAAAGGGCGGACATGTTCTTTTTGTTGGAACAAAGAAAGCTGCACAGGAGCCAATTATTGCTCAAGCAGCACGTGTCGGAATGCCAACAGTTACAGAGCGTTGGCTCGGTGGAATGCTTACCAATTTCCCAACTGTGTACAAGCGTATCCAGCGTTTGAAAGAACTAGAAGCGCTAGAAAATGCAAATGACATGTTGCTAACTAAGAAAGAACTTCTTGTGCTTCGACGTGAGCGTGAGAAGCTACATAAGAACTTAGATGGAATTCGTCATATGACTAAGTTGCCTAGTGCAATCTGGGTTGTTGATACCAAGAAAGAGCACCTAGCAGTTGCCGAAGCTAAGAAGCTTGGAATTCCTGTGATCGCAATTTTGGATACTAACTGCGATCCAGATGAAGTGGATTTCAAGATTCCTGGCAATGATGATGCAATTCGATCAATCGGACTATTAACACGTGTCATCACTGATGCAATTGTGGCTGGCCTTGCTGCTCGCTCTGCAACAGTAAAAGAAGAAACCAAATCTGATGCACCTGCAGCAATCGCTGCTGACGAACCAATGGCTGACTGGGAAAAAGAAATCAGTGAAGGCGTTGCCCCAGTTGTAACCGATGTAGCAGCTCCAGCAGTGGAGGCATAAGTGGCTTCTTATAGCGCGCAAGATGTAAAGAAACTTCGCGAAGCAACTGCTGCAGGAATGCTTGATTGTAAAAAAGCACTTGATGAAGCAGAAGGTGATTACGACAAAGCTGTCGAGATCATTCGCGTTAAGGGTCTTAAAGGTGTCACAAAGCGAGAGGGCCGTTTAACTTCAAATGGACTAGTTGTTGCTAAAGTTTCAAGTGACTTAGGCGTAATGCTTGAGCTCAACTGTGAAACAGACTTCGTGGCAAAGGGCGAACGTTTTATTGCTCTTGGCGATGAACTCATTGAGCACCTTCTGGCTTCAAAGACTCCAACCGTGGAGACTTTCCTTGCATCATCTATGTCTAACGGCAAGTCTGTGCAATCAGTTATTGATGAAGCAAACGCCACGCTTGGTGAAAAGATTGAAGTTCGAAACGTTGCGGTTGAGACCGGTCCTGTTGGCCTCTACCTCCACAAGACGAGCCCAGATTTGCCGCCACAAGTAGGCGTCCTTGTCTCACTTGCTAAAGATGCAGCAGAAGTGGGCAAGGATATTGCTCAGCACATTGCAGCCTTTGCACCTAAGTTCGTTAACCGTGAAGACGTCCCTGCGGACCTCATCGAAAACGAGCGCAGAATTGCCGAAGAGACTGCTCGCGAAGAGGGCAAGCCAGAGGCATCGCTTTCGAAGATTATCGAAGGTCGTGTAACCGGTTTTGTGAAAGAAGTGAGCTTGATCGAGCAGTCTTTTGCTAAAGATGCAAAGAAGACTGTCAAGCAGATTCTTGATGAAGCAGGAACCGCCGTGAAGGCATTCCACCGTTTTCGCGTGGGCCAGTAATACCCTAATAACATATTCACAATAAGCGAGAGGAGCACTCATGCCCGGTACTAGAGGTAAATACGGGCGAGTGCTCCTTAAACTTTCTGGAGAAGTTTTTGGCGGGGCCAAAGGAATTGGCGTAGATCCAGATGTTGTCCAAGATGTAGCAAAGCAGATTGCAGATGTAGTGCGTAGTGGAGTACAAATAAGCATTGTCGTTGGCGGAGGAAATTACTTCCGAGGCGCAGAATTACAGTTGCGGGGAATGGATCGCTCGCGTGCTGATTACATGGGCATGCTCGGAACGGTCATGAACTGCTTAGCTTTACAAGATTTTCTTGAAAAAGAAGGCATCGATACTCGCGTGCAAACAGCAATCACCATGGGACAAGTTGCTGAGCCCTACATCCCGCGGCGCGCAATACGACACTTGGAAAAAGGTCGTGTTGTGATTTTTGGAGCAGGAGCAGGCATGCCGTTTTTCACAACCGACACTGTCGCAGCGCAACGCGCGCTTGAGGTTGGTTCAGAAGCACTTCTCCTAGCGAAAAGTGGGGTCGATGGCGTGTATAGCGCTGATCCAAAAAAGGATCCCACGGCTACTAAGTACGACACAATTTCTTATGACGAAGTTCTCTCTAAATCTTTAGCAGTAGCTGATGCTGCCGCTTTTAGTTTATGTCGCGAAAATAATTTACCAATCGTTGTCTTTGATTTGATGACTAAGGGAAATATCGGCCGTGCAGTACGTGGTGAAACGATTGGAACGCTTGTCGCATAAGCGATGAGTGAAAAGCGAAGGAGCAACCATGTCAGATGTAGCAACCGCACTCAAAGAGGCGGAAGTAAAGATGAATAAGGCGCTCGAAGTGGCCAAAGATGATTTTGCAACCATCCGTACAGGTCGCGCTCATCCAATGCTTTTTAATAAAATTATGGTCGATTACTACGGCACCTATACCGCGCTTTCTCAACTCGCATCAATCCAGGTTCCAGAAGCACGCATGGCTATCGTCTCTCCATTTGATAAGGGTGCAATGGCTTCGATTGAAAAAGCTATTCGTGATTCAGATCTAGGAGTAAATCCAGGAAATGATGGAGTCGTCATTAGAGTCAACTTCCCTCAACTAACCGAAGAGCGCCGTAAGGATTACATCAAAGTTGTTAAGACAAAAGCTGAAGATTCAAAAATCTCCATGCGTAATATTCGCAGAGCCGCCAAGGAATTGATGGAAAAACTCGAAAAAGACGGCAACATTGGAAAAGATGATCTCGCACGAGGTGAAAAAGAATTAGAGAAAATTACAGGCGATCATGTTGCCAAAATCGATGAACTTCTCAAACATAAGGAGACAGAACTTCTCGAAGTCTGAGAAGTTTTTACCTACACGTGGATGATTTACATTCGATTAATGCCGCTATTAATGCACGTGCTGGGAGAAAACTCCTCCCTTCCATTGCTGTCAGCATCGGCTTAATTCTTCTCGTCTGGTCCACCCTTGCCTTTGCGCGAGAAGTTTTTGCAGTCCTTATCGCAGTAGCCGTCATTCTGGGGCTACGGGAAATTAAGCGAGCTTTCACCGCTCGAAAAATACACATTTCATTTAGATCACTGGCTCTTGCAACAGGTGGCCTTACATATGCCACATGGTTTGGTGGGGTAGGTGGCTTAGCTGTTGGAACCGCAATTGCGTTTCCTGTCCTGATGATTGCATTGCTAAGAAAAGGTCCAGATGGATTTATCGCAAGCGCTACCGCAACCACGCTTTCATTAATATATTTACCATTCCTTGCCGGCTTCCTAGTGCTCTTGGCACGTCCGAGTGATGGCCTTGCGCGCGTGATGACTTTCGTTGTTCTCGTTGGATGCAATGACACCTTTGCCTATCTTGTCGGTGTCCTTTTTGGTAAACATCCACTCGTTCCCGCAATTAGTCCAAAGAAGACATGGGAAGGTTTAGCTGGCTCAATTATTTTTACGACTGTTGGTGGGGCGCTTAGTTTTATCTTCATTTTAAAATTGGAATGGTGGATAGGTGTTCTTGTGGCTTTTATGATTGTGTTTACAGCAACAATGGGCGACCTCATTGAAAGCGCCATGAAGCGTGATATGTCGATTAAGGATATGGGATCCCTTCTCCCAGGACATGGTGGAATGCTTGACCGTTTAGATTCAGTTTTACTTTCCGCCCCTGCGCTCTGGCTAGCGCTTGAACTAGTAAAGAGATATTCATGAGCGAAGATAATAATGAATTAAAATTGGTTTTTGAAGAACCCAAGCAACGCAAAAAGGTTCCCAAGCACCTAGCAGATTACTCGCCCGAGGAACGTCGCACCTTGGCTACAGAACTTGGACTTCCTGCGTTTCGAGCCAATCAGATTGCCAACCACTACTTCACTCATTTCTCAAATGATCCAACAACATGGACCGATATCCCTGTTGCACTTCATGACACTATTCGGGAAAAATTCTTGCCACAACTCATGTCATTAGTTCGTTCAGTCACTTGCGATAACGGTATGACAAGAAAAGATTTATGGAAATTACATGATGGAGTGCTCGTTGAGAGCGTTCTTATGCGATATTCAGATCGCACTACGGTATGTATTTCCTCGCAAGCAGGGTGTGGAATGAATTGCCCATTTTGCGCAACTGGCCAAGCAGGGCTGACTCGAAATCTGAGTGCGGGTGAAATTACTGAACAAATTGTTGCAGCGGCTCGTGCGTGTGCCGAAGGCGAACTGCCTGGCGGTCCAACACGTTTATCAAATATTGTCTTTATGGGAATGGGAGAGCCACTTGCTAATTACACCGCAGTGATTCGCACTCTCAAGAATGTTACTGAGCCAAATCCAGAGGGGCTAGGCATAAGTGCGCGCTCGATTACTGTATCTACCGTTGGTCTTGTCAACGGTATTGAGAAATTGACTGAAGAAGGCATGTCGGTAACCCTTGCGGTCTCCTTGCATACCCCCGATGATGAACTTCGAGATTCACTCGTTCCTATTAATTCCCGGTGGAATGTTAAGGAAGTATTGGCAGCTGCTGATGCCTACGAAAAGCGGACAGGTCGCCGCTATTCAATCGAGTACGCCCTCATTAGAGACATTAATGATCAGTCGTGGCGAGCTGATCTTTTGGGTCGGTTGCTCAAGAACCGAAATGCCCATGTCAACCTTATTCCGCTTAATCCGACTCCAGGATCTAAATGGACTGCATCAAGGCGAGAAGATGAGGCCGAATTCGTGCGCATCCTTGAAAGTTATGGGGTTCCTGTTACCGTTCGAGATACACGCGGAAGAGAAATTGATGGAGCATGTGGGCAGTTAGCAGCTGCCGAACTATCGAAATAGGAGATAACCGTGAATTTTATAGTTGGTGAAAGTACAAGCGTTACCGGAGTGATTCTCGCAGCCGTTGTTGGATTTATTACTGGCGCCATATATTTTGGCCCGAAAACAATGTATCCACGGTGGTGGAAAGCGCTCGGAAAAAGTCCAGCGGAAAATCCAGGCGGAAATATGGGACTCACTTTTGGAGCAATTTTTCTCGCGCAGCTTGTTCAGGCCTTCGCCCTTGCTTTTGTTTTGCAACGAATGTATCCATCGGGTGTTAGCGCAATCGCGGCAGCAATAGTTGGTGCCTGCGTAGCACTTGGATTAAACGCAGCCCCTTCACTTGGTCATCGCTTAATGGGTAATCAAGGATGGAAAGTGTGGTCGATAGAAGTCGGTGGAGATGTCCTCGCTCTTGCCCTGATGTCAGCTGTCGTGGTGTCATTTTAAAATGAAGAATATAAACGAGCTTGCTGATGAGTATGAATCCGCGACGTCATACTTTGCGAAATTAGTAGAAGGTGTTGCGCCAACTCAATTAGATATCAAAGCCCCGGGCCAATGGTCTGCCCGGCAAGTTATTCACCACATGGCAGATAGCGAAGCTCAATCCTATGCGCGCCTTCGCAGGCTACTTGCAGAACCTGAGGGCTCTCTCATTCAAGGCTACGACGAGAGTGCATGGGCGCAAGCACAGATTCTTGGCTATGACGAACTGCCCGTAGCCAATTCTCTCGCAGTCTTGCTCTCGGTTCGCGCCGCATCGCTAGATCTCATTCGACGAATGAAACCAAGTGACTTAGATAAGTTTGGCCTACATAGCGAACGCGGAAAATTTACAATTTCGCAGTGGCTCGACGCATACTCGGATCACCCACGCGACCACGGCGCACAATTAGAAAGAGCGTTACAGGGTTTGCCTTAAATCTCTTCTTGAACAATTCTCATCTCGCGCGTAGGCTCAACACTATGGAAAAGTTGAGTAATTTTATAAATGGCCGCCGTGTTGATTCCACTTCAGGTGAGACAACTTCGCTGATTAATCCCTCTACGGGGGAAGCGTATGCAACCGCGCCTAAATCAAATGCGGCAGATGTAGATGTAGCGATGAAAGCGGCTTCAAACGCCTTTTCATCGTGGCGTGATTCCACTCCATCTGAGCGTCAGCGCGCTCTTCTCAAAATTGCTGATGCCATCGAGAATCGCGCCGATGAATTTGTAGAAATTGAAAGTCGAAATACTGGCAAGCCACTTGCTGTGACTGCATCTGAAGAGATGCCACCAATGCTTGATCAAATTAGATTTTTTGCAGGTGCGGCAAGAAACTTAGAAGGCAAATCTGCTGGAGAGTACTTACGCGGCATGACATCTTTCATTCGTCGTGAGCCAATAGGTGTGTGTGCTCAAGTGACTCCCTGGAATTATCCAATGATGATGGCAGTGTGGAAATGGGCGCCAGCAATCGCTGCTGGAAACACTGTTGTTCTCAAGCCAAGTGATACGACTCCAGCATCGACAGTATTTATGGCAGAAGTCATGAGCGAATTTTTGCCTGATGGAGTCATTAACGTTGTGTGCGGAGAACGCGAAACTGGAGCCGCACTCGTTGAGCACAAGACACCCGCAATGGTTTCAATCACAGGGTCGGTTCGAGCAGGAATTGAAGTTGCTGGTGCCGCGGCCAAGCAACTTAAGCGAGTACACCTCGAACTCGGTGGCAAAGCGCCAGTTGTTGTTTTTGATGATGCCAATTTAGAGTCTGCAGCCCAGGCCATTGCCTTGGCTGGATATTTCAATGCAGGACAAGATTGCACTGCTGCCACTCGAGTAATTGTTCAAGCAGGGGTATATGACGAGATGGTTGCCCTTCTTGCGCATGAAGCAACACATAACATCGCAATAGGAATGCCCCATGAAGATGTTCTCCTGGGGCCCGTGAATAACGCTAACCAATTGGCGCGAGTTGCCGGCTTTATCGATCGCGCTCCATCACATGCTCGAGTCCTTTCAGGAGGCGTACAACTCAAGCAGCCTGGTTACTTCTACGCTCCAACAGTTGTAGCTGACCTGTTGCAAAGCGATGAAATGATTCAGTCAGAGATTTTTGGACCTGTCATCACTATCCAGAAATTTACAGATGAAGCCGAAGCAATTGCTATGGCCAATGGGGTCGATTACGGACTTGCCTCCAGTGTGTGGACGCGAGATCACGGCCGAGCAATGCGTCTCTCTCGCGCCTTTGACTTTGGCTGCGTCTGGATTAATACCCATATCCCCATGGTTTCAGAAATGCCACATGGCGGTTTCAAGCGCTCAGGATATGGAAAGGATTTATCGGCCTACGGCTTTGAAGATTACACGCGCATCAAACATGTGATGACAAATCTCGAAGGATAGTGGCGAGAAAAGTTCCAAATATCGTTGAATGTGGGCCATAATGGGCCATCTCAAAGTTCCATCTGACCGCTCTCGCACCGAAGGAGTTCTCCATGGCCAAGAAAGATTCACTCTCTCCAGAAACGCAATCTCTGATTAAAACTGCAATTTCACGCCGTGGGCTCATTGCCGGCGTAGGCGCAGTAGGTGCAGCGGGAGCCTTGGCTGCATGCGGTTCGGGTGGATCAGGCGATAGCGCCTCTGGTGCAAGTGACACAGTGCGCTGGGCAAACTGGACTTTGTACTTAGACGTGGACGCATCAGGCAAGGTGTATCCATCTATTGAAGAATTCACACAGCAAACTGGTATCAAAGTTGATTATCGCGAAGATATAAACGATAACGATGAATTTTACGGCAAAGTTCAAGGCCAACTAAAGCTTGGCAAAGATATTGGGTATGACATCGTTACGCCAACAGACTGGATGGCGGCACGTTGGATTCGACTCGGTTACACAAAAGAATTTGATACAGCTAATATTCCAAATGCGGTTAATGTTTTGGATTCCTTGGCAGATGTTTCATTTGATCCAGGTCGCGCTCGCTCACTTCCTTACCAAGGAATTATGGCTGGGCTTGGTTGGAATACTGCAAAAGTTCCAAAGGGACTGCACACACTTGATGATCTTTTCGCGCCAGCAAATAAAGGAAAAATCACAGTCCTTTCCGAACTTCGCGACACGATGGGTATCATCATGCTCTATCAGGGCGTTGATATTACTAACTTCAATGAAGCTCAGTACATGAATGCTGTTGATTTCCTTGCCAAGAAAATTTCAGATGGCTGGATTCGTGGAGTTAAGGGCAATGAGTACAAAGAAGATCTCATCAGTGGCGACGCAACAGCCGTCATAGGCTGGTCTGGCGATATGTTCCAGTTGGCACTTGAAAATGAAGGTAAATTTGATTTCGCTATTCCAGATTCTGGTGGCACTTTCTCAAATGATAATTTCCTCATTCCATCAGTTGCTCCAGCTGAGAGTAAAGCCAATGCTGAAAAGCTCATCAATTACTACTACGAACCAGCAGTTGCTGCTCAAGTAGCTGCCTATGTTAATTATGTAACTCCTGTAAAGGGAGCGCAGGCAGAAATGGAAAAAATCGATCCAACACTTGCGAAAAGTGAATACATTTTCCCATCAGAGGCTACTCAGTCACGTTTGAAGGTTTTCCGTGCTCTGACTCCAGCTGAGGAAACTTCGTTCACAACTGCATTTCAGAAGGCGGCCGGTAACTAAGTGGCTGATGCATCAACTTCTGCAAAGGGAGATCTGCGTCTAACACGTATCACCAAATCATTTGGTGATTTCACAGCCGTTGATGATCTTTCACTTGTCATCCCTGAGGGTTCTTTCTTCGCACTCCTTGGACCATCGGGGTGCGGTAAAACAACAACACTTCGGATTATTGCAGGTCTTGAAGAGCCTACTGTTGGAAGCATTCATATTGGCGCGGTTGATATCACGACTAAGAAGTCATATCAACGGCCAATTAATACGGTTTTCCAAAATTATGCATTATTTCCACACCTGACAATTTATGAAAATGTCGCATTCGGACTCCGCCGCCGTGGAATAAAAGACGTTAAAGAAGCTGTAGATAAAGTTCTTAACCTTGTTGAACTTCCTCATTTGGCGCAACGTAAACCGACGCAACTCTCTGGTGGGCAACAACAGCGCATCGCTTTAGCGCGTGCAATTGTGAATCGCCCAGCTTTGCTACTTCTCGACGAGCCATTAGGCGCACTCGATCTTAAATTGCGCCGGCAAATGCAGATTGAGCTCAAATGGATTCAGACTGAAGTTGGTCTCACATTTGTGCACGTGACCCATGATCAAGAAGAAGCAATGACTATGGCTGACACAATCGCTGTTATGAATGAAGGAAAAATTGAGCAGATGGGTTCTCCTGCAGATCTCTACGACAATCCTGAAACAGCCTTTGTTGCAAACTTCCTAGGTCAGTCCAATTTGATTAAGGGCACGGTCGAAGGCACTGATGGTGATTCACTCGTAGTAAACGTCTTTAGCCAGAGAATAAAGATTGCCAAATCTAGAAGCCACGCCAAAGACAATTCTGTTTTGGCTGGAATTCGCCCTGAAAAGATTCGTATTCATCCAGAAGGGACTCCTGCCACAGGCAATGTGCTCACAGGTGGAGTCATCGCTGACGTTTCATATATTGGCGTAAGCACCCAGTACCAAGTTGAAATGCCATGGAAGCAAGAACTCATGGTCTTTGAGCAAAACGATGATGGAGTTCCACCGCTGAATAAAGGCGACGCAGTCGTTTTATCTTGGGAATCAATCTTTACATTTGCCTTAGCTGGAGATGAGGATGCGAGTGCGGGATCTGAAGTAATGCCAGAGGATCTCGACGAGTAATGGCTCTCATTCACGCCGCACGCTCCCGCGTTTCAGCCTTTTCTGGGGGTAAGGCCAGCATGCCTTATGTGCTCTTAGCCCCGGGGCTTATCTTTCTCTTTACTTTTTTTATTCTACCCATTGCAAACTTGGCGCAAACTTCTACTCAAACTCCAATCGCTGGTGGAGACACAGGCGAATACGAACAGACTTTCCATTTCGCCAATTACGTCAACGCTTTTCTTGATAACAAGGAACAATTCGGCCGTTCATTTTTGTATGCAACCCTAGCGACAGTTTTAGCCCTAGCGATTGCCTACCCATTGGCATATGCGATTGCATTAAAATCGGGAAAATTTAAAAACTTTCTACTAGTGCTTGTCGTGGCACCGTTTTTCACTTCATTTCTTCTTCGCACTATTGCGTGGAAGCAGATTTTGGGAGAGGGAGGCTTTGTCGTCCCTACATTGCGAGGACTGCACATAATTGGCGAGCAAACATCGCTTACTGCAAGTGCCGTTGCGGTTGTAGCAGGTATGACTTATAACTTTTTGCCTTTCATGACGCTGCCTCTATACGCCTCACTTGAGCGAATAGATCCACGCACTTTGGAAGCTTCTGGAGATCTCTACGCCAACGGAATTACTACATTTAGAAAAGTTACATTGCCTTTATCAATGCCCGGTGTAGTAGCTGGAACTCTTCTGACATTCATTCCAGCAGCAGGTGATTACGTCAATGCAGCCATCCTTGGAAATCCCAACACCAAGATGATCGGCAATGTGATTGATTCGAGTTTCTTTAAAATCGTAGACTATCCAACCGCAGCAGCGCTTTCCTTTACTCTGATGATTGCAATTCTAATCTTGGTCACCATTTATATTCGTAAATCTGGAACGGATGAGCTTGTATGAAACAACTTGCTGATGCACCGATTCCAACTTTGCCAATAAATGCACGAATATCTCGATGGTTTGGTCGAAATCTCATTCGAATTTATGCAGTTTTTGGTTTTACTTACCTTTTTATCCCCGTGCTCTATACATTCATTTTTTCATTTAATGATGGCGGAAAGAGCAATTTAGTGTGGAAAGGTTTCACCACAGCTAACTGGCAAAATCCTTGTGGCGCACCAGAGGTTTGCACAGCCCTTGGTAATTCAATAAAAATTGGATTACTAGCTACAACATTTTCAACAATCCTAGGAACAGGCATTGCATTTGCAATCGGTCGCTATAACTTCAAGGGCAGATCATCAACTAATTTGCTAATTTTCTTACCAATGGCAACTCCAGAAATTGTTCTAGGTGCTTCTCTTCTTTCTTTGTTCCTTGTTTTTCAAATCAACCCGGGCTTTTGGCCAACCGTAATCGCCCACGTTATGTTTTGTATTTCCTTTGTGGTGGTCACAGTAAAGGCACGAATCGCAAGTTTGGATCCACGGCTTGAACAAGCGGCGATGGATCTGTATGCAAATGAATTTGAGACTTTTCGTCGCGTGACTTTACCTCTAGTCGCACCAGGTATCGCTGGCGCAGCACTTCTCGCATTTAGTCTTTCATTTGATGATTTTATTATTACTAACTTCAATTCAGGAACTCTTTCAACCTTTCCTAAATTTGTTTATGTTTCTGCCACCAGAGGTATCCCACCGCAAGCAAACGTGATCGGTTCTTCAATGTTTTTCTTAGCCCTGATCATCGTTGTTGTTGGTCAGTTTGTAGGAAACAAAAGGAAGCCTCATTAATGGCTAATTTAGGCAACATGTACGGACCAAAATTTACATTTTTAGGAATTGGCGAATGTGATCTCGAAGTCCCAAGTAGTTATGCTGACGCAGACGTAATTATTGTTGGCGCACCCATAGATAGTGGAACATCACATCGCTCGGGAGCGAAATTTGGACCTCAAGCTATTCGAGGTGGAGATTATCTTCCACACGATGCCGAGCGCCCACATTTGGCCTTGCGAATTGATTCTTTGAAAGCTTTGAAAGTTCTCGATGCTGGGGATTTATTGATGCCGGGTGGGGATTTGGTTTCATCTCTTGCGGTACTCGCAGACGCTACGGAAAAGATTTCATCTGCTGGAATTATTCCGGTAATCCTCGGCGGTGATCACTCCATCGCCTCAGCTGACGTCTTGGGTATTGCTCGCCATCGTGGAATGGGCAGAATCAGCATGGTTCACTTTGATGCACACGCCGATACAGGCGACACGCAATTTGGAGCACTAGTCGGGCATGGCACTCCAATGCGTCGATTAATTGAATCGGGCGCTGTTCGTGGCGATCGTTTTCTTCAATTGGGACTTCGTGGTTATTGGCCAGATAGCACAACCCTTGATTGGATGCGTGATCAAGGCATGCGAAGTTATGAAATGACAGAAATTCATCATCGAGGACTCAACACAGTTTTGGATGAATCATTTGAGAGACTAACTGATGACTGTGATGGAGTCTTTCTCTCGGTAGATATTGATGTTGTCGATCCAGGTATGGCGCCAGGAACTGGAACTCCAGAACCAGGTGGTATGACAAGTCGTGAATTACTTGAATCAGTCCGACGAATATGCCTTGAGTTACCAGTAGTTGGAATTGATATTGTCGAAGTTGCACCGCCATTTGATAGTGCAGATATCACTGCAATTCTGGCCAATAGAGTTGTGCTTGAAGCTCTAAGCGCGATTGCAAAGCGACGCAGTGGCGAAACATATTCTCCTACTCAAAATCTTCTTGATCGTTAAATGCGTGATTTAGTAATCCTTGGTTCAACCGGGTCGATAGGAATACAAACTCTAGAAATCGTTGCAAGTAATCCCGACCTTTTTAATGTACTAGCAATTGCTTCTGCCGGAAATAATCCGAGCGCCTTAATTGAGCAGGCTAAGAAATTTAACGTCAAGGTAGTAGGAACCGTTCATAATGCTGATGTATTGCGCAGCTCCCTTCCAGGGGTCACGGTTATTGATGGGCCCAACGCATCAACTGAATTAGCAGCCATCACATGTGATGTGGTCGTAAATGCAATTACAGGTTCAATCGGTCTTGCCCCCACCTTGGCAGCCCTGAAAGCAGGAAATACTCTTGCGTTAGCCAATAAAGAATCACTCATTGCAGCGGGTGAACTAGTCATGGGCCTTGCCAAACCAAATCAATTAATCCCAGTGGATTCCGAGCACAGTGCGCTGTGGCAGTGCTTAATGGCGGGGAGAAGAGATGAAGTGTCACAACTAATTCTCACCGCATCAGGGGGGCCATTTCGAGATCGCAAGGATCTCAGCACCGTTACTCGCGAAGAAGCACTCGCGCATCCGACCTGGTCAATGGGGCCGGTGATTTCTGTTAATTCAGCAACATTGCTCAATAAAGGTTTAGAGATTATTGAAGCGCACGTTTTGTTTGGAATTCCATATTCACATATTCAGGCCGTAATTCATCCTCAATCAGTTGTGCACTCAATGGTCGAATTTGTCGATGGTTCAACTATTGCCCAAGCAAGTCCGCCGAACATGAAAGGGCCGATTTCCTTCGCCATACATTGGCCAGAGCGACTCAGTGCAGCTACGCCTGCCATTGAATGGAGCCAATCTCAACAATGGTCTTTTTCTCCCATTGATGATCTTCGATTCCCTGCAATTAATTTGGCTCGAGAGTGTGGCAGGCTCGCAGGGGGACTCCCAGCAACCTTTAATGCTGCCAATGAAGTTGCCGTTGAGTCATTTCTTGCTGGAGGCATTAGATTTACTTCTATTATGGAGTTAGTCGCAGACGTTGTAGAAAAGGTGGGCGCGCAGGCGGCTACGAGCATCCGTGATTTAGGCGATGTCAGTGCCATCGAGAACAATGCACGAAATATTGCCCGTGAATTAATTAGTCGAATGGTTTAATACATGCAATTTCTCGGAATACTTGCTTTCATTGTTGCGCTTTTACTTTCAGTCATGTTCCACGAATTTGGCCATTACATAATGGCTAGGAAATTTAACATGAAAGTATCTGAATTCTTCCTTGGATTTGGAAAGCGCATCTGGTCTTTTCGTCGCGGGGAAACTGAATTTGGAATTAAGGTTATTCCAGCTGGCGGCTATTGCAGAATTGAAGGCATGGTTCCCAGCGACATTATGCCCGCAGGTGAAGAAGATCGAGCATTTTATGGAGCAAGCTCTGGTCGCAAATTAATTGTTCTAGGGGCTGGCTCTTTTCTCCACTTTGTTCTCGGCTTTCTCCTGTTGCTGGCGATATTCATGGGGGTTGGGACCTCGCAGGCCACATCAACAATTGCCCAAATTTCAGTGTGTGTTCCCAAGGGCGTTCTTGCCTGCGCAGATGTGGATCCCATATCTCCGGCGCAAAGTGCAGGGCTGCGTGCTGGGGATCAAATTCTCGCCTTTAACGGCGCAGAGATAACTAACTGGTCGAAAGATGTTGAAATTATTCGAAATTCTCCGGGTAAAGCCATTACTTTGACTGTGAAAAGAGACGGGAAAATATTTGATATTTCAATTGTTCCAGCGGTTCGAATTATTGATGGTGAGAAATATGGATTTCTCGGTGTTGTCAATACGTATGGAATTGTAAAAAGTTCTCCCATCAAGTCATTTGAATTTGCAGGAAAACTTTCAAAAGAATTTCTCACAAGTAGTGTGACATCAATTGCATCCCTACCATCGAAAATTCCTGCACTATGGGGCGCTACAGTCTCAGGCGATGAGCGAGACCCCAATGGTCTTGTCGGGATCGTAGGAGTTGCACAAGTTTCAGGTCAAACAATTGGTTCGAACGCTCTCTCAGTCAAAGAGCGTCTGGCCACCTTTTTATTACTCATCGCAAGTTTAAATTTTTTTGTTGGGGTTTTTAATTTGCTGCCCATTCTTCCACTTGACGGCGGACATATGGCGATTGCAATTCTTGATGAGGTGCGAGCTCTCTTCGCGCGAATTCGAAAACGACCTCGTCCCTCGCCAATTAATGTAAATTCCTTGGCACCTGTAACCATGCTTGTCTTCATATTATTAGCGGCGCTGACTGTTCTCTTGCTTGCTGCTGACATCATCAACCCAGTTCATCTCAATCTCTAGCGCTTCGTGTCGCAACGCCAGAAAATTTAGGGCACAATAACGTCATGGTCGATCTAGGTATTCCAAGTGCTCCAGCAAAAACTCTCGCACCTCGCCGCCAAACGAGGCAACTCAGAGTAGGTTCAATTGGGGTTGGAAGTGATTCACCGGTATCAGTGCAATCCATGTGCACAACGCTGACTTCTGATGTCAATGCGACGCTCCAACAGATTGCAGAGCTCACGGCTTCTGGTTGCCAGATAGTTAGAGTGGCGGTCCCAAGTCAAGATGATGCTGATGCACTTGCTCAGATTGCAAAGAAGTCTCAAATACCGGTCATTGCTGATATTCACTTTCAACCTAAATATATTTTTGCAGCCATTGATGCAGGGTGCGCAGCAGTTCGCGTAAACCCTGGAAATATCAAACAATTTGATGACAAGGTAAAAGAGGTCGCTAAGGCTGCTGGCGATGCTGGAGTTCCTATTCGTATCGGCGTGAATGCAGGATCGCTAGACCCTCGACTAATTGCAAAATATGGAAAAGCAACTCCAGAAGCCCTCGTTGAGTCAGCCCTGTGGGAGGCGAGTCTTTTTGAGGAACATGGATTTTCCGATATTAAAATTTCAGTAAAGCACCATGATCCAGTCACGATGGTCAGTGCATATCGACTTCTAGCAGCGCAATGCGATTACCCGCTTCATCTTGGAGTAACAGAGGCTGGCCCAATTTTCCAAGGAACAATCAAATCTGCAACAGCATTCGGTATTTTATTATCGGAAGGAATCGGTGACACGATTCGCGTTTCCCTCTCTGCACCACCAGTAGAGGAAGTTAAAGTTGGAATTTCCATTCTTGAGTCTTTGAATTTACGTCAAAGAAAACTTGAAATTGTCTCGTGCCCTTCATGTGGGCGTGCACAAGTTGATGTGTACTCACTGGCCGAAAAAGTTCAGGCGGGGCTCCAAGGTATGACAGTGCCTCTTCGTGTTGCAGTCATGGGATGTGTGGTTAATGGACCAGGAGAAGCACGTGAAGCCGATCTCGGTGTGGCTTCGGGTAATGGAAAAGGTCAAATTTTTGTAAAGGGGCAGGTTATTAAAACTGTTCCAGAAGCCATGATTGTTGAAACACTCATTGAGGAAGCGATGCGCTTGGCCGAAGAGATGGAAGCTGCTGGAGCTCTCTCTGGGGAACCTAGCGTTAACGTTCACTAAATCCTTCGCTCTCCTTGTAGGTGCGTAAGGTAGGCTCGCGCCTATGTTGCGAATGTCTAGCCTTTTCTTGCGTACTTTGCGTGATGATCCATCCGACGCCGAAGTTGCAAGCCATCGATTACTGGTTCGCGCGGGGTATGTGCGCCGTATTGCTGCGGGAATTTATTCTTGGCTTCCATTGGGGTACATCACATTACGAAATATAGAAAGAGTCATCCGCGAGGAAATGGATCGTGCGGGGTTTCAAGAGGTGCATTTCCCCGCCTTGCTCCCAAAGGAACCATATGAGCAGACCAATCGCTGGAATGAATACGGGCCCGAACTTTTCAGACTTCAAGATCGCAAAGGTGGCGAATATCTTTTAGGCCCAACGCATGAAGAAATGTTTACTTTAATGGTCAAGGGGGAGTACTCCTCATACAAAGATTTGCCATTATCTCTCTATCAAATTCAGACTAAATATCGAGATGAAACACGTCCGCGTAGCGGAATCATCCGAGGACGCGAATTTGTTATGAAAGATTCGTATTCATTTGACCTAGATGACGCAGGACTGGAAGCGTCTTACCAAAAACATCGTGAGGCGTACATTAAAACATTCGCCCGTCTTGGTTTGAAGTACAACATTGTGAGCGCAATGGCTGGGGCAATGGGTGGATCTAAATCTGAAGAATTTCTAGCTCCTTGCGATACGGGAGAAGATACGTATGTTCTCTGTGAGAAGTGCGGATACGCAGCAAATGTAGAAGCAATGGTCACAATTGTTCCGCCTGGAAATCCAGATGGGGTACCTGTTCTAGAAGTTCTCAATACTCCTAACACTCCAACAATTGATTCACTTGTCGCTGTGCTAAATGAAAACTATGGCGGCGGGTACACAGGGGCAGATACTTTAAAAAATGTCATGCTTGTCGCTGACACGAAAGCAATTGCAGTATTGGTACCTGGAGATAGAGAAGTAGATCTCAAACGCTTACAGGCAAACTTATCTGGCGTACAAGAGCTTAGAATTTTTGAAGAAGCAGATTTCGCACAGTACCCAGGGCTTATTAAGGGATACATAGGACCACAAGATGCCGCGCAATCTGGAATACGAGTGCTCGCAGATCCCAGAATTGCACCCGGAACTTCATGGGTTACTGGTGCAAATCAAAGAGATCGCCACGCTCGCTTTGTAGTTAATGGCCGTGATTTCACACCAGATGAATATGTGGAATGTGCAGAAGTACGCGCTGGAGATCTCTGCCCCACATGCTCGGAGCCAATTGTCATGGATCGCGCCATTGAAATTGCTCACATCTTTCAACTTGGACGCAAATATGCCCAGGCACTTAATTTGAGCGTGCTTGATCAGAATGGAAAATCTCAAATTGTCACGATGGGCTCATATGGAATTGGTGTGTCGCGAGCGGTTGCCGCTATTGCAGAACAGACACACGATGCCATCGGTTTATCGTGGCCAGTAGAGATTGCTCCAGCCAAGGTTCATATTGTGGCTACAGGAAAAGAGGATAATCCTTTTAATGTTGCAGAAGAACTTGCTAACAATCTTGAAAAATCTGGAATAACTGTTTTGCTCGATGACAGGCGCGATGCAAGCCCAGGCGTTAAATTTAAAGACGCCGAGCTCATTGGAATTCCAGTAATTGTTGTAGTCGGTAAAGCCCTTGAATTTGGAAATGTAGAAGTTCGAGTGCGAAGGAGCGGCGAGAAGAGCGAAGTGAGTGTTGCGGACGCAAGCACATTTATTTCCAATGTACTTATCGCCAATTCTTAAAAATGTTTGTTGAAGTATCCACTCTCACGCTAGTAGCTTTAGCACTTGCAGCATTTTGTGCAGGACTTGTCGATGCAATTGCTGGAGGCGGTGGCCTCATTCAGCTCCCGGCCCTGCTTATCGGACTTCCAAATGCTTCCACGGTTGAAATCCTTGGAACCAATAAGTCGGCATCAGTTTTCGGAACATCGGCTTCGGCACTTCTCTATCGAAGAAGCGTCAAAACTGAAGTTCCATTCTTAATTGCAATGTCACTGCCTGCCTTTGTTGGGTCAACCTGTGGGGCATCACTAGCCTCAAAAATTCCAACCGAGTCAATGCGACCAATCGTTTTTGTACTTCTCGTAGCGGTGGGTATTTATACCTGGAAGCGCCCACATCTCGGAGCTATTGAATCTTTACGCCATAATCGGGAGAGAAGATTCCAAATTGCCGCAGTTGCGGGATTAGTTGTCGGTTTTTATGATGGAATTTTTGGTCCGGGTACTGGGTCTTTTCTCATGCTTGTTTTAGTCTCTATGGGTTTTGCCTTTCTTAGCGCATCGGCCATTGCCAAAGTTGTTAACGTGTCAACAAACTTAGGCGCAATTCTGGTCTTTGGAATCCACGGAGCAATCATCTGGAAAATTGCTTTGGTTCTTGCCTGTGCAAATATCACAGGCGGAATCGTGGGATCCAGATTAGCGATTCGAGGAGGATCGGCTCTCGTGCGCAAATTTTTTCTAGTCGTCACATTTGCATTGATTCTCAAGGTAGGAATTGATACTTTCTTAAATTGGTAGTTCCTCGCCTTACCAGTTATTATTGGCACTTCACTAGATAAACAATTTAATAGAAGGTGGTTAAAAATGTCTCTTAGCGATGCTCTTTTTGAACTCATTGGACAAAGTGTTACACGAGCTGGGTACTATCTTGAAGAGGTGCAAGTAGCCTCCCCTGGAAACCACAAAATCATTACCTGCATCGTTGATGCAGATGTGCCGTTGAATATGGATCAAGTAACGAGTATCTCCCGCGAGATTTCAAATCTCTTAGACACCTCTCCATTTATCGGCGAGACTCCTTTTACTTTGGAAGTTACTTCGCCCGGAGTCGATCGTCCTTTGACTAAGCCACGTCACTGGAAGAAAAATCACGATCGACTTATCAAGATTTCAAAGCTTGATGGTTCGCAAGTCACCGGCAGAATTGTTTCCAACACCGAAGAAGCTGTTACCTTGGCAGAACAAGATAAAACCTTGGACGTTTTATTTGCAGATATCAAACGTGCAGTAGTCGAGATTGAATTCAACCGTAAGGGTGATCTGTAATGCATGTGGAAATGTCGGCACTCGCCGCATTGACTGCAGAGAAGGAAATTTCAATGGAACAGTTAATTGGTGCCATTGAAATTGGTGTCTTGACTGCTTATAACCAACTAGAAGTTGCCAAGCGCCATGCGCGTGCACACTTGGATCGAGAAACTGGAGAAATTTCTATCCTAGTTCCACAATTTAATGAACTTGGTGAAAGAGTTTCTGAAGAGCGTGATGAGCCTGAAGGTTTCACTCGCATTGCAACTTCAACAGCGCGTCAAGTAATAAAGTTGAAAATGCGCGAGACAAACGATGCTGAAATTGTTGGAGAATTTTCAGCTTCAGTTGGAGATGTCGTCTCTGGTGTGGTCCAGCAGGGACGAGACCCCAAAATGATTAATGTCAGTTTGGGTCGTATTGAAGGACGCATCCCACCGCAGGAGCAAGTGCCTGGTGAAATTTATAACCATGGCGATCGAATCAAGTGCTTTGTTGTAGAAGTGAAGCAAGGGCTAAAAGGTCCAGAAATTATGCTTTCGCGTTCTCATCCCGCACTTGTCAAACAGTTATTCGCACTTGAAGTTCCAGAAATTACTGACCGCATCGTAGAAATTATGGCTGTCGCTCGCGAAGCAGGTCATCGCACCAAGTTGGCTGTACGAACTCATCGTGCTGGTGTGAGTCCTAAAGGCTCGCTGATTGGCCCATTGGGAAGTCGTGCGCGTGCAGTTATGAATGAACTCAACGGCGAGAAAATAGATATTGTCGATTGGTCTGAAGATCCTGCTGTTTTTGTTGCCCACGCTCTTGCGCCTGCAAAAGTATCCCGCGTTGAAATTGTCGATCTCGCTACGCGAAGTGCAAAAGTAACTGTTCCTGATTACCAGCTCTCATTGGCAATCGGAAAAGATGGACAGAATGCCCGTCTAGCAGCAAGACTGACAGGATGGCGTATTGACATTCACCCTGACACACCAAGTACTCCACCAGCCGAAAGTTAATTTTTACGCCTGTAGATGGGTAGATTTAGGTTTTCCTCTCTGCTCGCGCTAAGATTGCGATATTGAATTCGAGCGATCGGCGATATAAGCGTGGGTGTCATTTCGATGCGAACATGCATAGTTTGTCGAAAACGGGAGAATCCAAACTCACTACTCAGAGTTATCCTGAAGGATGGCGCAGTTCTCGCCGATCCATTCAAGAGAATTCAAAGTAGGGGAGCCTCAATTCATCGAACATGTGTCCAGATGGCGGTACACAGGGGAGCGTTTCGAAATGCTTTTAAGCTTTCGAACTCACCAGATACAACTGCCCTTCTGGCATATATAGATGAAGAACCTAACGAAATGGATGCGAAAGATATGAAACTTAAATGAGCTCGTTGCGATTATGAGGTCTATCAACTAAGGCTCGCATTCATTAGGAATTGCGGGCCAAGACAGGAGAAATGTGTCAAAGGTCCGCGTACATGAGTTGGCAAAACAACTCGGTATGGAGAGCAAGGTTGTTCTTGCCAAACTCCAAGAAATGGGCGAATTTGTTCGCTCGGCATCATCAACGGTAGAAGCACCAGTTGTACGTCGCCTTGTAGAGATGTATCCAGATGCCAAACCAAGTGAAGATACTAAGCCGGTTAAGAAAGCTGCAGCAAAAAAGAGTGCAGCCAAACCAACAAAAGAAGTAAATCAACAACTTGCTGCTGAACTTGCTGCTGAACTTGGCGTAGATCTTGAAGCGCTCAAAGCGTCTCGCGCGGAAATCACAACACCTCCACCCGTTGTTGCTCAATCACCCGTCGAAGAGCAACCACCTGCAACACCAGTTGCTCCAACACCGGCAGCACCTCGTCCAGGTAATAATCCATTTTCAACAGGTGGCGCAGTTCCACGCCCACCTCGTCCAGGTAATAATCCATTTTCAACAGGTGGCGCAGTTCCACGCCCACCTCAACGACCTACAGGCACACCAGGTGCGCCGCGTCCAGGAATGTCTGGTCCGCGCCCAGGTTCTGTCCGTCCCGGATTTGCTGCGCGACCATCTGGTCCGCGTCCGGCAGGCACTGGCGGTCCAGGAAATTATCCACCGCGCACAGGAGCACCTTCTTCAGCTGGTCCATATAAGTCAACTGGCCCGGGTGCAACAGCTGGCGCACCGGCTCGTCCAGGTGGAGCACCAGGACGTGGACCGCAACGTGGAAGCACTGGCGGTGCATTTGGAAAGAATGCGAGCAAGAGTAGTAAGCGCAAACCAAAGAGTAGAAAAGCGCTACGCGACGAGTTCGACAATATGCAGGCGCCACAACTAGGTGGCGCAGTTGTCCCTCATGGAGATGGAAAAACTCCGATTCGCATGCGCCGTGGTGCATCCCTTGCAGATTTTGCTGAAAAAATTAATGCAGATCCAGCTGCTTTGGTTGCAGCGCTCTTTCACTTAGGTGAAATGGTGACAGCTACTCAATCAGTGGATGCCGAAACTTTTGAAATTCTTGGTGCGCAATTGGGTTACCAGATTCAAATTGTGAGTCCAGAGGATGAAGATCGTGAACTCCTTCAAGGCTTTGATATCGATTTGACTCAAGAACTTGCAGACCTAGATCAAGAACTTCTTGTCGCGCGACCACCGGTTGTTACCGTTATGGGTCACGTTGATCATGGTAAAACAAGCTTGCTCGATGCTATTCGAAAGACCGAAGCCATTAAAGATGAAGCTGGTGGAATTACGCAGCATATTGGCGCCTACCAAATTCACCATGACCATAATGGAATCAATCGTGCAATTACTTTTATCGATACTCCTGGTCACGAAGCGTTTACAGCGATGCGTGCACGTGGAGCCAAAGTCACTGATATTGCCGTTCTGGTAGTAGCAGCTGACGATGGAATCATGCCCCAGACAATTGAAGCGCTCAATCACGCACAGGCAGCAGATGTTCCAATTGTTGTTGCTGTTAACAAAATTGATAAAGAAGGCGCTAACCCAGACAAGGTGCGCCAACAACTCACTGAGTACAACTTGATTGCTGAAGAATATGGTGGAGACACAATATTTGTTGATGTTTCGGCAAAATCAAGCATCGGTATTGATGCACTGATTGAGTCAATTCTTCTGACTGCAGATGCAGCCATTGACCTTCGAGCAGTTGCTGATGATTCAGCTCGTGGTGTGGCTATTGAAGCTCACCTTGATCGTGGTCGTGGACCAGTTGCAACAGTTCTAGTGCAACGCGGAACGCTTAAAATTGGTGATCCAATTGTCGCTGGAGGATCTTTCGGTCGCGTACGTGCCATGCTCGATGAAGATGGTGAGAATGTTTCTGAGGCAGGTCCATCACGTCCGGTACAGGTACTCGGATTTACATCCGTCCCAAGTGCTGGCGATACCTTCTTGGTAGCAGATGAAGATCGTACTGCTCGACAGATTGCAGAAAAGCGTCAAGCCGCAGAACGCAATGCACAACTTGCAAAGGCTCGCAAAAAGGTTTCACTGGAAGACTTCATGGAACAATCCAAGATTTCTACATTGAATCTCATTCTTAAGGGTGACGTGAGTGGTTCTGTTGAAGCACTCGAAGATGCACTCCTACAGCTAGATGTTGGCGCAGAGGTTGACCTTCGCGTCATCCACCGCGGCGTTGGTGCAATCACGAAGAGCGATATCACACTTGCTTCAGCCTCTACTGCTGTCGTAATTGGCTTTAACGTGAAGCCAGAGCCACAGACTGCAATTTATGCGGATCAAGAAGGCGTTGAAGTTCGATTCTATTCAGTTATTTATCAAGCAATTGAAGAAATTGAACTTTCACTCAAGGGACTCCTCAAGCCAATCTTTGAAGAAGCGATTTTGGGTAACGCTGAAGTTCGAGACATCTTCAAATCAAGCAAGGCAGGCAACATCGCAGGTTCAATGGTTCTCGATGGAATCATTCGCCGAAATGCTAAAGCTCGCTTGATGCGTAATGGTGAAATGATTGTCGATAACCTGACTATCGATTCACTCAAGCGATTTAAAGATGATGCAACTGAAGTCCGTGAAGGATTTGAGTGCGGAATCGGTGTTGGAAATATCAAGGAGATGGCGGTCGGAGATACGATCCAAGTCTTCGAGATGCGCGAGAAGAAGCGGGCATAATCCGTGGGAACCTCACATCGCAGTCAAAAAGTTGCCGATCGCATCAAAGTTGTTGTTGCGGGCCTACTCGAGGGGAAGATTAAAGATCCTCGTTTAGGTTTCGTCACTGTTACCGATGCACGCGTTACTGGAGATTTACAACATGCCTCAGTTTTCTACACAGTTCTGGGTGATGAAGAACAGCGAAGTGCCACAGCTGCTGCTCTTGAAAGCGCCAAGGGAGTTATTCGTTCAGCCGTAGGTAAAGATTTGGGAGTGCGCGTAACGCCCACTATTGAATTCTTCTTAGATGGATTGCCAGAGAGCGCCAAGGCTCTGGATTCTCTCCTTGAAAAAGTCCGGGAACAAGATGAAGAAGTTTCAGCACTGCGCAAAGAAGCAACATATATAGCAGGTGAAGACGCCTATAAAGTTCCTAAAATTATTGATGACAGTCATAAAAAAGTCCCCGTAGATCGAGACATAGATTGGGATTCACTTGAGCAGTCTTGATGGCTTTGTTGTCGTTGATAAAGCTCCTGGAATGACAAGTCATGACGTAGTGGCGGTAGGTCGGCGAGTATTAGGAACACGAAAAGTTGGGCATGCCGGCACTCTTGATCCGATGGCAACTGGAGTTCTCGTACTTGGTTTTGGAAATGGAACTCGACTTCTCCAATACATCACCGATGGAGATAAGTCATATCTTGCAACCGTGGTCCTGGGTGCATCAACTGTGACGGATGACTTTGAAGGCGAAGTCACTACTCGCGCAAGTGCCGAGCTCATAGGGGCGATTACTCATGAAGAAATTACTTCAGCACTTCATGCAATGCGCGGAACTATTGCGCAACGACCTAGTTCGGTCTCGGCGGTCAAGATCGATGGCGAGCGGGCGTATAACAGAGTTCGTGCTGGAGAAGTATTCGAACTCCCTAGTCGAGAAGTGCTAATTTCTCAGCTAGATATTCTTGAGATTCGAAACCTAGATTCGCAAATTGAGGTTGATATAGAAGTGACCTGCTCGGCAGGAACTTTTATTCGCGCAATCGCTCGAGATTGTGGCGATGTACTTGGTATTGGGGGACACCTCAGCGCCCTTCGGCGAACACGCGTCGCCGGTTTCACCCTCCAGGATGCAGTGTCTTTTGCCGAGTTTAAAGACGGAAATTTCTCTCCATTAAATCTCAGTGCAGTCGCGCGGGCGACATTTAATATCCGCGAATTGGGACTAGATGAGACGCTAGAGCTTTCATTTGGTCGATCACTGGCACAAAATCCCCTTGACGGAATTTATGCAGCGATGTCGGGCGATGATCGACTTATTGCCTTGCTTGAAAATCGTGAAGGCAAGGCAAAACCAATTGCGGTTTTTGCAGCAGCCAATTGAGGATGAGAGAATAATTCAATGAGTAGAAAAGTCGTCACAATCGGCGTCTTTGATGGAGTCCATAAAGGTCACCAAGAGTTACTCAACCGAGCCAAGGAAATTGCCGATGGTGGCACAGTAATTGCGTTGACCTTTGATCCACATCCAACTCATGTATTTGCCCCAGATCGAGCGCCCTCGTTGCTTGTCACTTTAGCCGAGCGCGTAGTTCTTCTAAAGATTCACAATGCAGATCAAGTTGCAGTTATTAAATTTGACGAGAAATTTGCATCAATGTCACCAAATGATTTTGTATCAGAAATTTTACTTTCCCAGCTGCACGCAACCGATGTCCTCGTGGGTGAGAACTTCACATATGGACATAAGGCGGCAGGAAATATTTCAACTCTCATAGAGTCGGGTAAATCCCACGGAATAGAAATTCATGTTCTTTCCTTGGCGGAGTCCGAAAAGGAGGTTGTCTCATCTACTCGCATTCGCAGACTCGTTCGTGAGGGGTATGTTGAATCTGCCCGTGATCTCCTCACGCGCCCTCATCGCCTAGATGGAATTGTTGTGCACGGCGAAGCACGTGGTCGAGAAATCGGATACCCAACTGCAAATCTAGGAAATTTAGAGGGCCAAACGATTCCAGCAGATGGGGTCTATGCCGGTTGGTTAACAGTTGGAATTAATAGATGGCCTGCAGCAATTTCAATCGGGACAAATCCAACTTTCGAGGGCGATCGCGCACGTCAAGTAGAGGCATATGCATTGGACCAAGTGGGGCTAGAGCTCTACGACCAGGGCGCGACAATTGAATTTGGATGGCGTTTGCGAGACACCTTGAAATTTGATGGCCTTGATCCACTTCTCGAGCAAATGGCCAAGGACTGCCTGCGAGCACGTGAGTTAACTGAGCAATAAGAGGACGATTTCACGTATTACGAGCCTCGCTGGTAACCTTTCGGCTGTCTAACGAGAAATCGAGTTTCCGTGAGTCAAACCGGGAGCCCTCGTGGCCAGTAAAAGGAGAAACAAGAAATGGCACTAACACCAGAAGTAAAGAAAGACATCATTGCTAAGTACGGTAACTCCGCTACTGACACAGGAAGCCCCGAAGCTCAGATTGCGCTTCTTTCAAAGCGCGTCGAAGAGATCACAACTCACTTGAAGACCAACCCACATGATCACCACAACCGTCGTGGTCTATTGCTCTTGGTTGGACGACGTCGTCGTATTCTTCAATATCTTGCAAAGACAGATATCAATCGTTATAGAGCAATCATCGAAAAACTCGGCATTCGCCGTTAATTAGAAACAACTACTCGCCGGGAGCAATGGTCCTCGGTAGTGGTTTCCGGAAAGACAACGAAGCAAGACGCACTTCGCGCGCTGCACGTTTCATTTCCGTGAACTTCGATCGAAGATTCATGTGGCTCACTCGGCAGTAGTCGAGATTAGGAGCGACCATGGAAGGTCAAGAGATTCACTCAGCAGTTGCAGTTATAGATAATGGAAAATTCGGAAAGCGCGAAATTCGCTTTGAAACAGGCCGACTTGCAAAGCAAGCAGCAGGAGCCGCAGCGGTTTACCTAGATGATCAAACAATGATCTTCTCGGCGACAACAGCTTCAAAAACACCAAAAGATCAATTCGACTTCTTTCCTTTAACGGTTGATGTTGAAGAGAAAATGTACGCAGTTGGACGTATCCCGGGATCATTCTTCCGCCGTGAAGGTCGCCCATCAGAAGATGCAATTCTCACGTGTCGTTTGATCGACCGACCATTACGTCCTTCTTTTGTTAAGGGCTTACGCAATGAAGTTCAGATTGTTGTGACAGTAATGTCACTTGATCCCGATCACATGTATGACGTTATTGCTATTAACGCTGCGTCGATGTCGACACAACTTGCTGGATTGCCATTCTCTGGTCCAATTGGTGGAGTTCGCGTTGCATTAATCGAGGGTCAATGGGTTGCATTCCCAAATCACTCACAAGTTGAAAATGCTGTCTTTGATATGGTCGTTGCTGGTCGGGTCACACATGATGACGTTGCGATCATGATGGTTGAAGCGGAAGCAACTGCAAAAACAATTGAACTCATTAAGGGTGGACAACCAACACCAACAGAGGAGATTGTTGCCGCAGGTCTTGATGCATCGAAGCCATTTATCCGCGCACTATGCGAAGCGCAAGATAAAGTTGCAAAAGTTGCAGCCAAGCCAACAGCGCAATTCCCTGTCTTCTTGGATTACCAAGACGATGTGTATGCTGCAGTTGAAAAGGCTGGCAAGGATGAACTTGCAAAAGCTCTGACTATTTCAGGAAAGCAAGAGCGCGAATCAACAATCGATGCAATTAGTGCATCGGTCAAAGAAAGTGTTTCTGCTTCATTTGAGGGACGCGAGAAGGAAATTCCAGCGGCGTTTCGCTCAATGACTAAAAAGTTAGTTCGCCAGCGTGTTCTTCGAGACAAGATCCGTATCGATGGTCGCGGCTTGCGCGATATTCGTGCGCTCTCAGCAGAGGTCGAGGTTATTCCTCGCGTTCACGGTTCAGCAATATTTGAACGTGGAGAGACACAGATTCTTGGAATCACTACTTTGAATATGCTCAAGATGGAACAACAACTTGACACACTTAATCCTGAAAATCACAAGCGTTACATGCACAACTACAACTTCCCACCGTATTCAACTGGTGAAACAGGTCGAGTAGGAACTCCTAAGCGCCGCGAAATCGGTCACGGAGCACTTGCTGAACGTGCGTTGATTCCAGTGCTTCCAAGCCGCGAAGAATTTCCTTATGCAATTCGTCAGGTATCTGAAGCCCTTGGTTCAAATGGTTCGACTTCAATGGGTTCAGTATGTGCTTCATCGCTAGCACTTCTTAATGCAGGTGTGCCTCTTCGTGCCCCTGTTGCTGGAATTGCTATGGGTCTTATCTCAGATGATGTTGATGGAAAGATTGAGTACGTTGCGTTGACGGATATTCTCGGTGCAGAAGACGCATTCGGCGATATGGACTTCAAAGTTGCAGGAACAAAAGATTTCATCACCGCCCTCCAACTAGATACTAAGCTCGATGGAATTCCCGCATCTGTACTGGCTGGCGCTCTTCATCAAGCTAAAGAGGCGCGTCTTGCAATTCTTGATGTCATGAATGAAGCAATCGACACTCCAGATGAGATGAGCCCATTTGCTCCACGCATCATTTCAGTCAAGATCCCAGTAGATCAAATTGGAGCAGTAATTGGGCCTAAGGGAAAGATTATTAACCAGATTCAGGATGAAACTGGCGCTGACATTTCGATTGAAGATGATGGAACGATTTATATCGGTGCAACCGATGGTCCTTCAGCAGAAGCTGCGCGCGCGCAGATTAATGCAATCGCAAATCCAACGATGCCAGAGGTGGGAGAGCGTTACCTCGGTACAGTCGTCAAGCTTGCCGCATTTGGTGCCTTTATTTCATTGATGCCAGGTAAAGATGGCTTGCTTCACGTCTCGCAAATTCGAAAGATGCATGGCGGAAAGCGAATTGAAAACCTTGAAGAAGTTATGAAGGTTGGAGATAAAATTCAAGTGGAGATTGGTGAGATTGATCCAAAGGGCAAACTCTCACTTGTTCCAGTAATGGAAGAAGGCGCTGCAGGAGCGCAGACTTCGGGCGAATAATGTCAGTTCGTCGCACAGTATTACCTAGCGGTTTGCGCATCGTCACTGAAGAAGTTTCTTCGGTGCGAAGTGCAGCTGTTGGTATCTGGGTAAATGTAGGTTCTCGTGATGAGGCACTGGCAACAGCCGGTGCCTCTCACTTTTTGGAGCACTTACTTTTTAAAGGGACGCAACGTCGCACTGCACTTGAGATTTCATCTGAAATTGAATCAGTGGGTGGCGAAATGAACGCTTTTACCAGCAAGGAGTACACGTGCTTCTATGCGAGGGTAATTGATACTGATTTACCAATGGCAATTGATGTGCTTTCAGACCTTATGACATCTTCAATAGTTTCAGCCCTCGATGTAGATGCTGAGAGAAAAGTAGTTCTTGAAGAAATAGCAATGAGAGATGATGATCCCAGTGACTTGGTCCATGATCTATATGCAGAGACTTACTATGGCGATACACAACTAGGTCGGCCAATTCTTGGCACCATAGATTCCATAAACAATATGTCACGTTCAAGTGTCTTTAATTACTACAAAAAGAGATATTTACCGCAAGATATTGTCGTTGCTGTTGCTGGCAATATTAAACACAAGCGAGTTGTTGCAATGGTTGAGGAAGCGCTTTCGGCAAATAGTTTTCTACAGAGTAAAGGTACGCCACAGATTCGTCCCAATGTTGCCGCCAAAGTGGGAAAGCAAAAAAGTGTTGGTTTGATTTACCGTCAAACAGAGCAAGCTCATATGTTCTACGGTATGCAAGGTGTTACTCGAAGCGATGACCGCAGATTTACTATGGGAATTCTTTCGGCAGCCTTGGGTGGCGGAATGTCTTCTCGTCTATTTCAAGAAATCCGAGAGAAGCGCGGTCTGGCCTATTCGGTTTATTCATACGCCCAACAATTTGCTGGCTCTGGGCAAATAGGATTTTATGCTGGATGCAATCCAACTAAAGCGGTTGAAGTGGTCCAGATTATTCAGGAAATACTCGCCGATGTTGCCGATAATGGGATGACCCACGAGGAAATAGAACGAGCAAAAGGTGCGGTGCGCGGTTCGTTGGTTCTCAGCCAAGAAGATTCGGGATCTCGCATGAGCAGAATCGGCAAAAGTGAAATTGTTTATGGCGAGATTATGAGTTTTGATGAAATTCTCAAAGCTGTTTCCCGTGTGACACCAGAAGATGTTCGAGCAATTGCTAGGGAATTTCTCACCAAGACGCCTACCCTTGCACTAGTGGGTCCCTTTAAAAAGGAATCGTTATTTGAAAAAGTCTTGGCAAAAGGAGCAACCAAGTGAGCGCACACATTAAAGTCGGCGTATTAGGAGCCCAAGGACGTATGGGCGCGCAGGTTGTTGCAGCCATCAATCAGGCTGCAGATATGGAACTTGTTGCCGCCTTAGATGTCTCAGATAACTTAGATCAACTAGTTACTAGTGGGGCCGAAGTCGTTGTCGATTTCACCACACCTGATGGAGTGATGGGCAATTTAGAATTTCTCATTGGCCACGACATTCATGGTGTTGTGGGAACCACAGGGTTTGATGAAACACGAATTTCAATTCTCTCTCAATTACTCTCAACCCATCCATTAGTTGGAGTGCTCGTTGCTCCAAACTTTGCGATAGGCGCTGTTCTTATGATGGAGTTTGCAGCAAAAGCGTCGCGTTATTTTGAATCTGCTGAAATTATTGAACTTCATCACCCACTAAAAGTTGATGCTCCCAGTGGTACAGCAATACGCACAGCCGAGTTGATGACAAATGCGCGAGCAAGCGCTGGTATGAAAGCAATGCCAGATGCCACGACGCAAATTATTGAAGGTGCCCGCGGAGCAACTATTGGAGATATTCCTATCCACTCTCTTCGAGTGCGAGGATTGGTTGCTCACCAAGAAGTTCTACTTGGCGGACCAGGGGAGACTTTAACTATTCGTCATGATTCATTGGATCGTGTTGGTTTCATGCCAGGTGTGTTACTTGGAGTTCGAAGTGTAATTTCGCACCCTGGCCTAACTTTTGGCCTAGAACACTTTATGGATCTATCTAACTAAGGAGAGCAAAAATGAGTGAAAAAGAGATAACAATGTATTCCGCTGACTGGTGTGGCGACTGCCGACGCTCAAAAAGACTTCTTGACTCACTCAATGTTCACTACACAATTATTGATGTTGAAAAAGATGAAAGCGCCGCAGCGAAGGTCATTGAAATTAATGGGGGAGCACAATCAATTCCTGTAATTATTTTTTCAGATGGGACTCACCTAACCGAGCCATCAGATAATGACTTGAAAGCTAAACTAGAGGCTCTGGCAATAATCTAGCGTTAGAAAAAATTGTAGAGAGTTGCCGAACCAAGTGCTGCGCTCAGTACCACTACAGGAAAAGGTGCTTTCAGAGTCAATGCAATTAACGCAATGCCGAGTCCTGCAGCTCTGTGATCGAGGATTATCCTTGATTCGTGGGTGAAACTCTGAACAGCAACGAGCGCGCTCAAAAGAGCAATCGGTATGTACAGATTTGTGCGCTTGATAATTGGATGGGATAACCACTTCTCTGGAACGCTATGACCTATAAATTTTAAGAAGAAAGCAATGGCACTTGTTGCAATTACGCTCACCCAGAATTTATTCATATTGATTTCTTCATAACGCCTAGTCCCAGTGCGAGTCCTGCGGTAATAATGATGGGAAGCCCGGCTGGCAAAATAGGCGTAGTCGCAATTGCTAGAGCCGCGGCGCACACCGATAAAATTCTCCCTGAACTAGTATCTAAACGTGGCCACAGAAGTCCAAGAAAAGCTGCAGGCACTGCGGCGTCTAGCCCCCATGCTGCTGGATTACCCAACGCCTGGGCACCGAGTGCCCCAGCAAGAGTGAAAATATTCCAAAAAAGAAATACTCCAAAACCTGTTAACCAAAATCCTTGGCGCATTGCAGCCAGGCCCAATTTTTCCTGTGATAACGAAACTCCTGTTGATTCATCTATGGTCACCTGTGCTGCAATTAATCTTTTAAACCCTCGAACATGAAGAATTGGTGCCATCAAAACACCGTAGAGCCCATTTCTAATTCCAAGGAGTGAAGCTGTCGCAACTGCACTGATCGCGCTTCCTCCTGCACCAATAACGCCTACGACGGCAAATTGCGAGGCTCCGGTAAATGTAAGAAGTGAGAGCAGGCAACATTGGAGAACTGAGAATCCGCTCGCAATTCCGGCGGCTCCAAATGCAATTCCGTAGGCTCCAACAGTGAGCGAAACACTCAGGGAATCGCGCACTGTGGGCGATACGACTTTAGACACACCGCCATTCTGCCCTATAAATCCATAAGTCGGCGCTGCCAGATAGATAAGGTCACATCATGAGTCATCCTGAAATCATTTATAAGAGCGACATGACTGTCGAACTCGTGAAAGCCAGCGCAAGTGACGCGGATGTAATTTGGGCAGCGCGTGTCTCTACCGCTGGTGAGCAATCCATGGATGAAATCGGTGAAGATCCATCGCGCTCGGAAGGGCTAATTAACTACCTTGCTCGCGAACGCCACGGCTCACCTTTTGAACACACCTCGATGACATTTTTTATCAGCGCTCCTATTTTTGTATTTCGCGAATTTATGCGTCATCGAATTGCTTCGTATAACGAAGAGAGTGGCCGCTACCGAGAACTCAGTCCAGTTTTCTATGTTCCCGATGAAAATCGCAAACTTATTCAAGTGGGCAAAACAGGTGCGTATACATTTGTTGACGGGACTCCTCAGCAGTACACAATTACTGTTAAAGCCATGAAGCGAAGTTATGAAGTTGCCTATGCCGAATACCAAATTATGCTTGAAGCAGGTATTGCTCGTGAAGTCGCAAGAGTTGTGCTTCCTGTCGGTTTATATTCTTCAATGTATGTGACTATGAATGCTCGCGCGCTCATGAATTTCTTATCTTTGCGTACCTCGCGCGAAGGATCCCACTTCCCGAGCTACCCTCAGAGGGAAATTGAGATGGTGGCCGAAAAAATGGAAGCCGAATTTGCGAAATTGATGCCACTTACGTATAAAGCCTTTGAAAAGTCAGGGCGGATTGCCCCTTAGAACGGGTAGAGTTCGCGCATGACTACGACTGCACCTTTCGGGCGCATGCTCACCGCCATGGTGACGCCATTTAAAGAAGATGGCGCCATTGATTGGGCTGGTGTCGAAACGATTGCAAACCATTTAGTAAAAAATGGTCATGATGGAATTGTGGTCAATGGAACGACCGGGGAAGCCCCCACGACAAAATCTTCTGAGAAAGAAGAGATCATACGAGTTGTAAAAAATGTTGTTGGTTCAGGGATTACTGTTGTCTCAGGAGCTGGAGATAATGAAACTGATTATTCAATCAACCAAGCTAAACGAACAGAAAAAGCTGGGGCTGATGGGCTTCTTGTTGTAACGCCTTATTACAATAAACCTCCTCAAGCTGGAATTGAGGCGCACTTTCGCGCAATGGCTGATGCCACAGATCTTCCAATGATGATGTATGACATTCCAGGTCGCACCGGTGTTGAAATCGAGCCTGACACAATCGTTCGACTCTTCGAACATCCTCGCATTGTTGCGCTCAAGGATGCCAAAGGAAATGTCGCATCCACATCATGGGTCATAAAGCGATGCGGAATTCCAGTTTATTCAGGGGATGACATTTTAAATCTCCCACTTCTCTCTGTTGGCGCTGTGGGCTTTGTTTCAGTGTGTGGACACACTGTTGGTTCTCAACTTCGCGCAATGCTCGATGCATGGTTTGCAGGGGATGCGCCAAGAGCACTCACGATTCATCAAGAACTACTCCCTGTATTTACAGGAACTTTCCGAACTCAAGGTGCGATTCTTACTAAGGCGGCACTTACACTCATGGGACTTCCAGGTGGACACACTCGACTTCCACTCGTTGATGCAACATCAGAACAAATTGCGCAACTACGCGAAGACTTGCGTGCAGGCGGCGTTGTGCTTTCCGCATGAATCATCCACACCCGGATCTTGGAACACCGTCGCCGCTAGTTGAAAATGGCTTGCGCATTGTGGCACTTGGTGGTTTGGCAGAAATTGGTCGAAACATGACTGTTTTTGAAACAAAGGGAAAACTGCTCATCATTGATTGTGGAGTTCTTTTTCCAGAAGAGAATCAACCAGGAATTGATTTAATCCTTCCTGACTTCTCCTACATTCGAGATCGTCTTCACGACGTTGTTGGAATTGTCCTCACTCACGGACACGAAGATCATATTGGCGCCGTACCTTACTTATTACGCGAGCGGGGCGACATCCCAATTTATGGTTCTGCGCTTACTTTGGCTTTTATTACAGCTAAATTAAAGGAACATAGAATTTCCCCACTCACGCGTGAAGTGCGCGAGGGTCAAGGTGAAGACGTCGGCCCATTCGAACTCAATTTTGTTGCAGTCAATCACTCAATTCCAGACGCTTTAGCTATCGTGATAACCACTGCGGCTGGAACCGTTTTACACACGGGCGATTTCAAGATGGATCAACTTCCTCTCGATGGCCGCATTACTGATCTACGCACCTTTGCTCGCCTGGGTGAAGAAGGCGTGGATCTTTTCCTCGTTGATTCAACTAATGCTGATGTCCCCGGCTTCACTGCATCAGAGCGCGAAATTATGCCCACGCTTGACAGAGTCTTTAGGTCAACAAAGAGAAGAATTATCGTCGCTTCCTTTTCCTCTCACGTTCATAGAATTCAACAAGTCATTGACACTGCCGCAGCCCATAACCGCAAGGTGGCATTTATTGGACGCTCTATGGTTCGAAATATGGGCATCGCTTCTGACTTGGGATTTCTAAATATTCCAGCGAATATTCTTTTTGATGCTCGCGAACTCGATGCATTTGATGACAATGTTGTCTTAATTTGTACTGGCTCCCAAGGCGAGCCAATGGCTGCCTTATCTAGAATGGCGAATGGTGATCATCAGATTCGTGTGGGAGCGGGTGATACCGTCATTTTAGCCTCATCACTAATCCCCGGAAACGAGAATTCTGTATTTAGGGTAATTAATGAATTAACACGATTTGGCGCGACTGTTGTACATAAGGCGAATGCAATGGTCCATGTATCTGGGCATGCAGCAGCTGGAGAGCTTCTCTATTGCTACAACATTGTTAAACCGAAGTACGTAATGCCAGTCCATGGAGAATGGCGTCACCTCAAAGCTAACGCAGAATTAGCGATTGCATCCGGAGTGCCAAGAGAAAATACGTTAATAATAGAAAATGGTGTTGTGGTTGACCTCGTCGATCATGTTGCGCAAATTGTAGGAGCAGTGCCATGTGGATTTGTTTTTGTAGACGGGCAAAGCATCGGTGACATTACAGAGAGTTCCCTTAAAGATCGCAGAATTCTGGGCGAAGAAGGATTTATTTCGTGTGTAGTTGTCATTGATTCGCAAAGTGGAAAAATTGTTGCAGGCCCTGACATTCACGCCCGAGGATTTGCAGAAGATGAAGCGCTCTTTGATGGCGTAAAAGTTGATATTGAAAAAGCACTTGCATCCGCAGTGCACGAAGGAATTAACGGAACGCACCAACTTGCTCAAGTTGTAAGGCGCACCATCGGGTCATGGGTTGGTTCTAAACATAGAAGACGGCCAATGATTGTTCCGCTTGTGATTGAAGTATAAAGACTTCACCTTTTCTGATCGCGGCGCGCCTCTGTTACTGGCAATTCGCACACAACTACCATCGCCTCCATGGCGCAAAAGAGAAGTAAGAACCAATCAGTCGGATCCTTGATTGGTCGCGCCTTCATGGCAGTATGGAGCGCGATTTCAAAAAGCTTGGGTGCCTCGATTCGTTTTTTGGCTAGAGGCGCCAGCGATTTAGATCCAGCCCACCAAAGAGATGGCGCGGCATTTGCATTACTCATTCTTGCTCTAGTGAGTGCCGCCGGAGCGTGGCTTCATGCCGACAACATTGCAAGTAGGGGACTGTATTCATTTATTTATGGCAGTTTTGGCCGAGTAGGTTTTTTTGCTCCACTGATTTTGATTTATTTCGCACTCCGTCTCTTTCGCGTCCCGGATGAGAAAGCGGCCAATGGGCGAATCATTATTGGCGCAGCATCTCTACTCGTGGCCACAACTGGAATCGCACACTTAATTAGTGGAATTTCTGGCACAGGCGCAACCGCTATTCGGCATGGCGGTGGATGGATTGGATATGCAGTCACGACACCCCTTGTAGCGTTAATGACACCAGTGTTGACCTACCCTCTTCTCATTGCGCTCCTACTCTTCGGGATACTTGTAGTTACGGCGACCCCCGTTTCTGAAGTTTTAGGAAAAACCTCTTCGCTTGCTGGTTGGGCTTGGTCTAAGCGTCCTGAACGTACTGAAAAAGATGATGATTTCGAAATTTCTGAAACACCACCTTTTGAAACTCCTGTAGTCGCGCAATGGAATCAACCCGAGGACGAAGAAGTAGAGGTTGATGAAGCGCAGTTCGACGAAGAATTCACCGTAGCCCTTCCTATTCCTGTTGAAGTCCCAGCCTCCGTTGATAAACCTTCTGCCGCCGCGAGACCCGAACAGCTTTTACTTACTGGCGACACTCAGTATGAACTTCCTCCTCATGATTTGTTGCGTGCAGGTCCAGCATCTAAGGCAAAAAGTAAAGCAAATGACCTCGTTGTTGCTGCGCTCACTGAAGTATTTTCTCAATTCGAAATTGATGCAGTGGTAACTGGGTTTATGCGTGGTCCAACTGTCACGCGCTATGAAGTTGAACTCGGTAACGCTGTTAAAGTTGAACGAATTACAGCACTAGCAAAGAATATCTCTTATGCAGTCGCAAGTAGCGATGTGCGAATTCTCTCTCCAATTCCAGGCAAATCAGCGGTGGGAATTGAAATCCCAAATACAGATAGAGAAATTGTCGCACTTGGCGATGTCATTCGATCCAACGTCGCTGGGCAAGATCATCATCCAATGTTGGTTGCCCTTGGCAAAGATGTAGAAGGAAATTATGTCTGTGCGAATTTAGCGAAAATGCCACACTTACTTGTCGCCGGTGCAACCGGGGCTGGTAAGTCATCCATGATCAACGCAATGATTACTTCCATTTTAATGCGGGCAACTCCCGATGATGTTCGATTAGTTCTCATTGATCCAAAACGCGTTGAACTGACCGCGTATGAAGGAATCCCGCATCTCATTACACCTATCATCACTAATCCAAAAAAGGCGGCGGATGCGCTGACGTGGGTTGTCCGCGAGATGGATCTTCGCTACGAAGATTTAGCGACTTTCGGTTATCGCCATATTGATGATTTCAACAAAGCCGTACGTGCAGGCAAAGTGGTTCTTCCGCCAGGAAGTGATCGCACTGTTGAACCGTATCCGTACCTACTTATTATTATCGACGAGCTTGCCGACCTTATGATGATTGCGGCAAAAGAAGTTGAAGAGTCAGTTGTGCGAATTACACAGTTGGCACGTTCGGCGGGTATTCACCTTGTACTAGCGACGCAGCGCCCAAGTGTCGATGTCGTCACCGGCCTAATCAAGGCGAATGTACCGTCGAGATTGTCCTTTGCCACAAGTTCGCTAGCTGATAGTCGAGTCATTCTTGATAGTCCAGGTGCAGAAAAGCTTGTCGGACAAGGGGATGGTTTATTTATTCCGATGGGAGCAAGTCGCGCGATTCGCATTCAGGGTGCTTACGTATCTGAAAGAGAAATTGAAGCGGTAGTTTCACATGTTAAGAAACAACTGGCACCTCGATATAGATCTGATGTGACTGCACCGCAGTCGACGACAAAAATGATCGACAAGGAAATTGGAGACGATTTAGATATTTTATGTCAGGCAGTGGAGCTCGTGATTGGTACGCAATTTGGATCCACATCAATGTTGCAACGAAAGCTCAGAGTTGGATTTGCCAAGGCGGGACGACTGATGGATCTTATGGAGTCCCGAGGAATTGTTGGACCCTCGGAAGGATCTAAGGCGAGAGTTGTCATGGTTAAACCCGATGAACTCGATTCAGTCTTGGCAACGCTTCGAGAGTACTAAGTTCGAGGGTTTACCTCTTCATTTTGGGGATAACTCCAATTGTTCATACGGCTGGGCTACCCCTTGGCCTCACGAGGCGTTAGTATTTCGTTATAAATACGCCATTCGGCAATCGAGTGAGGTCTCATGTCATTAGGTTCGATGATACGACAAGCACGCACTGATGCTGCTTTGTCTATTGATGATCTCGCAGAGAAGACAAGCATTAGGCCCACCTTGCTACGTGAAATTGAAAATGATAATTTTCGAAATTGTGGTGGAGAAACCTACGCGCGTGGTCACATAAGAAATATTGCGGCAAAAGTTAACCTCAATCCGAAAGTACTTTTAGAGATATTTGATCAAGAACATTCCGTTGCGAAACGACCAATTTATGACATGTTGGCTGAAAATAGCGCAACTTTTCAAACTGAAATTCGAAAAAGTTTATCTTGGCGAAAACTCATCACTATTTCTATTTCAGCAATTGTGATTGTTGGTATTACCCAAGTGACGATATCAAATCTCTCGTCTAAATCTGATGGCAAGCCCACGGTAGTTATTACAAAAGAACCTTCCGCATCCACTTCGGGCTCTCCGACTAGTTCTCCATCAAGTGACCCCAGCATCCCTGCACCTACGAATACTTATTCATCCGGAACTGGCGTCAGTGTAGATGTTACTGCGATGGGTGGTGCATCTTGGTTATTTGTTTCAGATTCCAGCGGCACCACTTTATACAGTGGTCAAGTCCGAGATGGACGTACTCTCTATTTTCGAGCGAGTGATGCTATTAATATGAAGGTTGGAAATGCTGGTGTGCTAGAAATTGTGGTCAATGGAAATCCGGTTGAGCCACTTGGCGCGCAAGGCGAAGTTGTCAGTGTCTCATACGACGCCAATTCATAAATAACGCACCGAAGGCTGTACCATGACTCCAATGAGCCGCACAGTTGCAATTGTCACCTTGGGATGCGCCCGCAATGATGTCGACTCGGAAGAGCTTGCTGGTCGCTTAGCAGCTGATGGTTGGATTCTTGTAGATGATGTAGACAAGGCAGAAGTTGCACTTGTAAATACATGTGGGTTTATAGAGTCGGCGAAAAAAGATTCCGTTGACGCGCTCCTTGAGGCAAATTCTTTGAAGGGACACGGAGTCACTCGCGCAGTAGTAGCTGTGGGTTGCATGGCGGAGCGATATGGAAATGAACTAGCCCAAGCACTTCCTGAAGCAGATGCGATATTAGGTTTTGATGACTACAAAGATATCTCAGCGCGATTAGCCTCAATTGTTTCTGGTCAATCGCACACCCCACATGTCCCACGAGATAGGCGCGCACTTCTTCCCATTGCTCCAGCAGATCGTGCCGAAGTTCGAGATGCCCAATTTACGCCGATAAATGGCGCAGGGGGCTCAGTTTTCCGAAAGCGATTAGGGAATGCACCTTGGGCTCCGTTAAAAATTGCATCAGGATGTGATCGCCGTTGTTCTTTTTGTGCGATTCCCTATTTCCGTGGATCATTTGTATCGAGACGACCTACTGAGATTTTAGATGAAGCGGCTTGGCTTGCAGCTAATGGAGTTACTGAGTTATTCCTCGTCAGCGAGAATACAACCTCCTATGGAAAAGACTTAGGGGATTTGCGTTTGATGGAAACGATCCTGCCCGAAATTGCAGCAATAGATGGCATCGAAAGAGTTCGACTTTCATATCTGCAACCTGCAGAAATGCGTCCTTCATTGCTGCAAGCAATGGTGGAAACTCAGAAAGTAGCTTCTTATTTTGACCTCTCTTTTCAACACACGAGTCCAAGCGTGCTGCGACGTATGCGACGTTTTGGTGATAGCGAGAAGTTTTTACATCTGATAACTCAGATTCGGGCACTTGATCCAGAAGCCGGAATTCGTTCGAATTTTATTGTTGGCTTCCCAGGTGAAACTCAAGAAGATTTTGATGACCTTGCTCAATTCATTACACGAGCCAAACTAGATGCAATCGGTATTTTCGGCTATTCAGATGAAGACAATACCGAAGCATTAGACCATGACGATAAAGTGGATGAAGAGGTTATTCGTCAACGTGTTGAATCACTCTCATCTCTTGCTGATGAAATGGTGACTCAAAAGGCTCAGTCACGCATTGGCGATACGGTGAGGGTTTTGATTGAAGATGAAGAACTTCAAGAAGGGCGCGCTGCCCATCAAGGCCCTGAGGTAGATGGAACCACTTCCTTTGTGGGTACTTCCTTCACAGTTGGACAATACGTTGAAGGAGTTGTTATCGAATCAATTGGTGCTGATTTAGTGGCTCGTACGATATGAAAATGCCACGATTTATTACGCCCAATTTCATAACGGTTGGACGAATCGCGCTCTTGCCATTTGGGGCGTTGGCGTTATTTCATAATGGGGGAGATGACTTTAATTGGCAGATTTTCTCATGGTGTATTTTTTTCGTTCTCGGGCTTAGCGACATCCTTGACGGAAATTTGGCACGAAGCAGAAATGCCGTTACTGAATTAGGAAAATTTCTTGACCCAATTGCAGATAAGGCGATGATTGGAACTGCCATGATTTCCTTGTCCATTCTCGGAAGACTTCCATGGTGGATGACTATTGTAATTATGAGTCGTGAAATTGGCGTCACACTTTTCCGACTTGCAGTAATTAAGCGAGGAGTGATTCCTGCCAATAAAGGCGGCAAAATTAAAGCTTTCTTCCAAGGCTTCGGTGTGGGTTTCTATGTCTTGCCACTGGGGGAAGGGGCTTATTGGTTTAGAACCTCATTTATGCTCGTAGCAATAACTTTAACTATCGTCACGGGCTTCTACTATGTACGATCGGCATTAGTTTCACCGGCGCGCTAATGCCATCGAATTAGAAATAGGAGGCGTACGTGTCACTTGCTCCTGATTCAATTTCTCTCGTGCGAGAAATAATTGAAAATCTACGCCATTGCGAAGAGACTCTATCAACGGCGGAATCACTCACAGGCGGTGCCTTGAGTTCGGCGATTACTAGCGTTCCGGGAGCGTCACATGTTTTTCTAGGTGGTATCAGCGCCTACACCCGCGAAGTGAAAGAGAAGTTTTTACTAGTTCCACCATCGCTTATCGACGAGAAAAACGTAGTGAGCGAAGAGGTGGCAATTGCAATGGCGCAGGGGGCGCTACGCACTTTTAACACGACCTGGGCAATAGCAACTACTGGAGTTGCTGGCCCTGGACCATCAGGGGGAGTAGGCGCAGGTACGGTGTGGGTTGCCGTGGCTGGACCTGTTAATCAGGTAATTGAACTTTCATTAGAAGGTGAGCGTGAAATTGTGCGAAACGCCACCGTAGCCAGCGCAATTGCCACTTTTGCGCGTATCCTTAGGCATCGAAAACCATAAACGCGAAAGGGGCGTCGGGAATGTTGTTACGAGAAGCAGTAGGACGCGTACTTCGCTTGGCTCGCACAAGCCAGTCGCGGACACTTCGAGATGTTGCTCGCGACGCTCGAGTCTCTCTAGGTTATTTATCTGAAGTTGAACGTGGACAAAAAGAAGCATCATCAGAGTTACTAAATTCAATTTGCAACGCACTTGGCCTCTCACTTTCAATTCTCATGAGTGATGTGGCACTGGAAATTAAATCTACTGAAGGCGCAACGCTCTCCGTCGTAGACGCAGCCTAAACACTTGTCCCAGGGGTATGCCAAGCAGGGCGCAACTGCACGTCGCACAGAATCGGCGCTACTTAGAGCAGCTAAAGATCTCATCGCATTGCATGGCGTGAGCAACGTCAACATGATTGAAATTGCTGACCTTTCCCAGGTATCTCGCGCAACTCTGTATAACCATTACCGTGATAAAGAGGCTGTTTTATACGCTCTTGTTGCGTCTGAAGTAGTTCGAGTCTTCGAAAACTCCACAGGTACACCTGCAGATATTTTAGAATTTCTCTCAATTCAAATATCTCAAGATCGTGCTCTTGCTGCTATGCGCCAACATGACGGGGCGCTACTCGTTTCATTGACGCAACGAACAAGTGATCGAATTTGGTCAGCGATTGATTCCTTTTTGCTCACAACAATGAATAATCAAACAGGTGCCGACCTTGCATTGGTCTGGTTGATGGGCCAATTTCTCCACCCTCTCTCGGCGAAGGATTCACGTGAGCAGGCCGCCTTTCTTGTCGAACGCACACTCTTTTAGCCACCGTATATGAGAATTTCAGACCTTCGAGAACGAATCGTTCTAAGTTTCGGCGCAGAATGGGCGACTTCTTTTTCCAGTGATATCGCTATCTCTGAATTAGGCAGCAGGAGCGTCAATGAAGCCCTAGCGGCTGGATTTGAGGCTCAGGAGATCTGGCGAGCCTTATGCAGGGCTCATCCCGATCAGACAGCCCCCTTTCGCTACTAGGGGCTCTAGGTAATCCGGCGTGTCGGGCCCTATGTATCTGGTGTTCGAACACCTGTTCGTATACTCTAACCCCTGTACAACCAGAGCGGTTCCACCTTCCGCCCACAGGCTTTGACTAAGTCTGCACGGGCCGTCGGTGGGGTTCCGTACCTTCTGGACCGACACCTAACGTCGTAGGACGTTTAATCGAAAGGAAAAAAGTGGCTACAGATAAAGCTACCGAAAAAGCAACATCCGATAAGGCTAAAGCCCTCGACACCGCCCTTGCCCAGATTGAACGTCAGTTTGGCAAAGGCTCGGTAATGAAGATGAGTGATCGTCAAAATCAAGTCATTGAAGTAATTCCAACAGGTTCTATTGCCTTAGATATCGCACTGGGCATAGGCGGACTTCCACGTGGACGTATCGTAGAAATCTACGGACCGGAATCCTCAGGTAAAACAACACTCACTTTGCACGCGATTGCTAATGCTCAAAAGGCAGGTGGTATCTGCGCATTCATAGATGCAGAGCACGCTTTCGATGCAGAGTACGCGAAGAAGTTGGGTGTCGATATTGATGCACTACTTGTTTCACAGCCAGATACAGGTGAGCAGGCGTTAGAAATTATGGACATGTTAATTCGTTCCGGAGCTCTTGATCTCGTTGTTGTTGACTCGGTTGCAGCACTTGTTCCTCGCGCTGAAATAGAGGGCGAAATGGGAGATTCTCATATGGGTCTTCAGGCTCGTTTAATGTCGCAAGCACTTCGTAAAATCACAGGAGCGCTACATCAATCGAAAACAACTGCAATCTTCATTAATCAGTTACGTGAAAAAATTGGTGTTTTCTTTGGATCTCCAGAAACAACAACCGGTGGTAAAGCACTCAAGTTTTATGCATCTGTTCGTTTAGATATCCGACGAATTGAAACTCTCAAAGATGGACAAGAAGCAGTCGGTAACCGAACTCGCGTCAAAGTTGTCAAGAACAAGATGGCGCCACCGTTTAAGCAAGCAGAGTTTGACATTATTTATGGCACAGGCATCTCACGCGAAGGCTCTCTCATTGACTTAGGTGTTGAAGTGGGAATCGTAAAGAAAGCCGGAGCCTGGTACACATATGAGACTGATCAACTTGGCCAAGGCAAAGAGAACTCCCGAGCATTCCTTCTCGATAATCCAGATCTTGCCAACGAGATTGAAAAACGGATCCGTGCTCACTTTGCGCCAGTCGAGGTCGATCCTGCCCTCGTTGCAGCTATCGATGAGGCCGCATCAGAGGTTGATTTCTAATTAGCCTGGACTTTGCAAAAGTTGAAAGAGGCGAAGGCTCTGACCCTTACTCGATTGCCCACACAATTGCGCTTAACGCACTTGTTACTAGGGCAAAGAGTAAGGGCGAGCTACTCGCTCATCTCAAGAAGCGCGGAGTTGAGGATGATGTTGCATCAGCCATAATCTTTCGACTGACCGAATCTGGATTACTCAACGATGAAGAATTTGCCGTTGCGTGGACCGAATCTCGCACCCGTTCTAAGAAACTCTCCAAGAGAATAATCGCAGGAGAGCTTCGCCAACGTGGCGTTGATCAAGAGAGTATTGATTTGGCTTTAGAGAGCATCGATGATGAGAGTGAATATCGGACAGCTTTTGATTTGGGTTTTCGAAAACTCAATACAATGTCACGACTTGATCAAGAGACTCAAATAAGGCGTATACAAAGTTTGCTTGCTCGTAAGGGTTTTGGTTTCTCAACAATCTCACGAGTGCTCAAGGAACTAGATTTACTACCTTCTTAATTTATTTATTCTTGGCTAGGTATTCCGTCAGTCGCGCCGCAGTGGCAACTACTGCAGCTGCATGGATACGTCCAGGCTGGCGGCCCAAACGCTCAATAGGGCCACTGATGCTCACAGCGGCAATTACTTTTCCGTTGGGCCCGCGCACAGGAGCTGAAACAGATGCGACTCCCGCCTCGCGTTCGCCCACGGATTGGGCCCACCCTCGTCGCCTGTCAGCGGCAAGTGCTGTCGCGCTAAAACGTGCTCCCGTGACACCGCGATGAATCTTTTCGGAATCTTCCCATGCAAGAAGAATTTGAGCTGCTGAGCCAGCCTGCATTGTCAGCGCCGAACCCACAGGCACTGAGTCGCGAAGTCCTGAGAGACGCTCTGCTACCGCTACACATATGCGCAAATCGCCTTGTCGTCTATACAGTTGAGCGCTTTCACCCGTGGCATCACGAAGAGCGCTTAAAGCAGGGGCAGCGGCTGCGATGAGTCGATCTTCGCCAGCGGCGCTGGCAAGCTCTGCCGAACGTTTTCCGAGAATAAATCGTCCAGTGAGATCGCGAGAGATGAGTCGATGAAATTCAAGTGCGACAGCAAGGCGGTGAGCTGTTGGGCGGGCAATCCCAGTGGCTGCGACTAACTCAGCTAAAGAGTGCGGACCGGATTCGAGGGTCGTTAAAATTCCGACGGCTTTATCTAAGACGCCGACTCCGCTATTCTTTCTATCCACGAAGTGATATTAGCATCTCATTCTATGAGATGTCACCTATGAAGGAGTGCATGCGATGGGAAAGACTTTAGCGGAGAAGATTTGGCAGGAACATGTTGTACGCCAAGTCAGTGGCGAACCCGATCTTCTCTACATAGATCTACACCTCATTCATGAAGTGACAAGCCCTCAGGCATTTGATGGATTGCGCCTGGCCAATCGCCCTGTACGTCGTCCAGACCTCACAATTGCAACTGAGGATCACAATGTGCCAACACAAAATATTGATCAACCTATTGCAGATCCTGTATCCAAATTACAAGTGGATACATTGCGTGCAAATTGTAAAGAATTTGGCGTTCGGATTCATTCACTCGGTGATGCCGAACAAGGAATTGTGCACGTCGTTGGACCACAGCTTGGATTGACGCAACCAGGAATGACCATTGTTTGCGGAGATTCACATACATCAACACACGGAGCTTTTGGAGCGCTCGCTTTTGGAATTGGAACAAGTGAAGTGGAACATGTACTTGCCACTCAAACGCTTCCATTAGTCCGCTCAAAGACGATGGCAATCAATGTTGAGGGAACTCTCAAGCCAGGTGTCACCGCAAAAGATATTATTCTCGCCATCATTGCAAAAATTGGCACTGGTGGGGGACAAGGGTACGTACTTGAGTATCGCGGAAGCGCGATACGTGCTTTGTCCATGGAGGCACGAATGACTGTGTGCAACATGTCCATTGAAGCAGGCGCACGAGCTGGTCTCATCGCTCCTGATGAAAAAACATATGAGTACATCAAGGCAAAGCCACATGCACCTGAGGATTTTGATGCCGCGGTGACATACTGGAGCACTCTATTTTCAGATGCTGATGCTCAATTTGATGTCGAGATTGATATCGATGCAAATCTTCTCGAGCCATTTGTTACATGGGGAACCAATCCTGCGCAAGGTTTACCTCTTAACGCAAACGTTCCTAATCCTGCTGATATTTCAAATCCTGAAGAGCGAGGGGCTGCCGAACGAGCACTTGCCTACATGGGTCTGACTGCAGGAACGCCTCTGAAAGAGATTGCTATAGATACTGTTTTCTTAGGGTCCTGCACGAATGGTCGTATCGAAGATTTGCGATCAGCTGCAAAAATTCTAGATGGCAAGAAAATATCATCGACACTTCGCATGCTAGTCGTGCCAGGCTCTGCTCGAGTCCGATTACAGGCAGAATCTGAAGGACTGGATAAGGTTTTCATTGCTGCGGGGGCTGAGTGGAGAAATGCTGGCTGTTCAATGTGCCTTGGCATGAATCCTGATCAATTAGCTGTCGGTGAACGCTCAGCATCGACTAGTAATCGCAACTTTGAGGGCCGACAAGGTAAAGGTGGTCGCACACACCTTGTTAGTCCGCTTGTGGCTGCAGCAACCGCAATTCGCGGAACACTTTCGTCACCGGCAGATTTGTAAAAGGGAGTAGTAATGGAAAAATTTATTACACACGTTGGCACAGCAATTCCGCTTCGCAGAAGCAACGTTGATACCGACCAGATAATTCCAGCTGTATATCTCAAGCGCGTCACACGTAGCGGTTTTGAAGATGGCCTCTTCGCTGCCTGGCGTAAGGATCCAGAATTCGTGCTCAACCAAGAGAAATTCCGTGACGCAACAATTTTGGTTGCTGGCCCTGACTTTGGTACTGGATCATCTCGAGAACATGCTGTGTGGGCGCTACAAAATTATGGTTTCAAAATTGTCATTTCAAGTAGATTCGCAGATATTTTCCGAGGCAATTCACTCAAAGGTGGCTTGTTGACAGTGATATTGCCTCAAGATGTAATCGAATCACTGTGGGTGGCAATCGAAGAAGATTCAACTCTTCTCATTACTGTTGATCTAGAAGCGCGAACAGTTAGTTATGGCGATGTCTGTGTGCCATTTGAGCTCGATGATTATTCACGATGGCGTCTCATCGAAGGCCTTGATGACATTGGGCTCACGCTGAAACAAACAGATTCAATTGATGAATTTGAAAAAATACGGCCTTCTTACAAACCGGTCACACTTCCAATACGGGGATAAATACCCTTTTTCACGCATAAATTTTCACATCTATCATGTGAAGTAAAAACCCTCAATATACGATTGAGGGTTTTTTATGCGTAAAAAGTGATATTTTTTTACGTAATAAAAGAAAATTAAAAGTGCGACACGCCTGCATGTACTTTGGTTAGAGAGTAACTAGCAAGTACAGTTTTATACGCGTTAGGCAATTGCCTAACTTTTCAGCGTAAAACTAAGGGGATTTTGATGAATAAGGCCCAATTCATTGCCGCGTTGGCCCCACACTTCAACGACAGCAAGAAAGAAGCAGCTCGCGCTGTAGATATCGTTTTCGACACAATCACTCGTACCATGTCAAAGGGTGAAGATGTCATGATTAACGATTTCGGTAAGTTTAAGAAGGTTGATCGCAAAGCACGCATGGGTCGTAACCCATTTACTGGCGAAACAATCAAGATCAAGGCTTCAAAGAAGGCACGTTTTCTTCCTGCAAAGGGATTAAAAGATGTCATCTCTGGTGAGCGCAAGCTCGGACCAGCACCTAAGCCAGAACCAAAGCCAGTTGTGAAGGCTGTTGTTAAGAAAGCTGCTCCAAAGAAGGCCGCTAAGAAGGTCGTCAAGAAGGTAGCAAAGAAAGCTGCTCCAAAGAAGGCCGCTAAGAAGGTCGTCAAGAAGGTAGCTCCAAAGAAGGCCGCTAAGAAGGTCGTCAAGAAGGCAAAGAAGAAGTAATTCAACTTTTTCCTTTTTAATTCGCGAACGGGGTCAGCAATTGCTGGCCCCGTTTGCTTTGCTCGCTACGATTACGCTTATGTTGCCGGCCTACGATCCACCACGTGGTAAACCCCTCGGCACGAATGCCACATTTAAAATCTGCGCTTCGATTCTCATCCCAATTCTTAACCTGATCACGCGCAGAGATTGGCAAGGAGCAAAAAATATTCCAGCCACAGGTCCCGTGATTGTTATTTCAAATCATCTCTCGTATCTCGATGTCTTGGTCTTCGCGCAGTTTCTATATAAGAATGGTCGAGCACCGAGGTTTCTCGGAAAAGAGTCAATTTTTAAAGTTCCATTTGTGGGAAAGATACTTCTCGGTGCCGGGCAAATTCCTGTGTCACGAGAGAGTCCCGATGCAAGCAAAGCGTTAGATAACGCTCTTGCAGTTCTTAGAGTCGGTCATATGTTTGGCGTCTACCCCGAGGGAACTCTCACCAGAGATCCTGATGGTTGGCCAATGGTTGCAAAAACTGGCCTTGCTCGACTGGCAATAATTACGCGAGCCCCTGTAATTCCAATTGCACAGTGGGGTTCCCAAGATGTCATGCCGACATATTCAAAGAAGATAAAAATTTTCCCTCGTACAATTATTCACCTACATGCTGGGCCGCCCCTAGATTTCTCGCCTTGGTTTGGAAAAGAGAACGACCCAGAGGCACTGACCCAAGCAACTGCCTATGCAATGGGTGTTCTCACTTCCATGTTGGAGGAGATTCGCGGAGAGAAACGACCAGCGAACATTTTTGATCCTCACACTTCCGATTTACCGCGAACAGGAAATTTCAAGAGGAAGAGTCAATCATGAAGAAAATAACCGTCCTAGGTGCAGGTGCATGGGGAACTACGTTGGCGCAGGTACTGTGCGATGCAGGAAACGACGTCGTGATTTGGGGAAGAAGCTCACAGGTTGTTAATGAAATTAATTCTTCGCACACGAATACACACTATCTAGGCGGAATTGAACTTCCTGAAACATTACTTGCAACTACTGATATCAATCAGGCCCTAGCGCATTCAAAAACATACGTACTTGCTATCCCTGCTCAATCTTTGCGAGAAGTTCTCAGAGCCTGGAAGCCTTTGATACCGCTAGATGCACTCATTATCAGCACGCTTAAAGGCATTGAAGTAACCACTGATATGCGAATGAGCGAAATTATTGAGGAAGTTTTAGAAACACAAAACATCGCAGTTATCACCGGCCCTAATCTCGCTTCTGAACTAGCGCTTCGCCAGCCAGCTGGCGCGGTAGCTGCTGCCCATACGCACGATATTGCTGTAACAGTTCAAGAACTTTTTTCAACTCAGTATTACCGTGTCTACACATCTATAGACCTTGTCGGATGTGAGTTAGCAGGTGCGATTAAAAGCGTCATCGTGTTAGCAGTCGGCATGGCAATTGGTATGGATCTTGGAGAGAACACCCAAGCTATGCTCATTACTCGAGGCCTCAATGAAGTTGCTCGTCTGGCAGCAGCCCATGGCGCAGATCCCCTGAGCGTTGCAGGTTTAGCAGGGATGGGGGATCTTGTTGCTAGTGCCGGATCTCCACTTTCGCGAAATCGAACCTTCGGAGAGGCATTGGGTCGCAGTGGTTCCATGGAATATGCGCGTATGAATGTAGCAAAAACAGTCGAAGGCGTAGCCTCATCTAGTGCAGCCCTCGAGTTGGCGCACCGTGTTGGAGTGGAGGTTCCTGTGATTGAGGCTGTTGCCGATGTTGTCCACGGAACGATAACTCCGCTTGCCGCACTTGATCGGTTGATGACAATTTCAACGATGGCTGAAAATTTCATCAAATGAAGAAAAATGTTGCAATAGTTTTTGGTGGAAGAAGTAGCGAGCACGAAATTTCATGTATTTCGGCCGCGGGAATTCTCAGTGCAATTGATACTAACAAGTACAACCCAATTCTTATCGGCATTACCCGTGAGGGTAACTGGGTCAACGTTTCCAGCGACTTTCCGTTGGTCATCGCCGGAGGAGTGCTTCCAGAAGTGCCCGATGACGCACCGTCTGTGGTAGCTGACATTCATGGACTGTGCGTCGCTGGAAAAGATTTAAATATTGACTTAATTTTTCCCGTGCTCCATGGTCCCTATGGTGAAGATGGGAGTATTCAAGGACTGTGCGTTATGGCCGATATTGCATTTGTGGGAAATGGAATCTTGGCATCAGCTGTCGCCATGGATAAGTCTTTTGCAAAGGCAATCTTTGCTGCACATGGGATGAATGTAACGCCAGGATTTGTTGTGAAATCAAATGAGTGGATGGATAACAAGGATCTATTTTCAGGGCTTGCTCAAGAGCTTGGATATCCAATCTTCGTCAAACCTGCACGCGGAGGATCAAGCCGAGGCACAACGAAAGTAAAGCGATCAGAAGACTTTGCCGATGCCATTGCCGTGGCTCACAGTTTTGATCCCAAAGCATTGGTCGAAAAGGCAATAGCAGGTCGCGAAATCGAATGCGCTGTACTTGAAATCGCCGGCTCTCCCGAGGCGTCTGTCCTCGGGCAAGTTCATTTTGATAGCAAATTTGAATTCTATGATTTTGAATCTAAATATCTAGACGGAGCAACGAGCATTGAGTTGCCGGCTCCTATTGATTCCGCTGTTTCTGAAGAAATCAGATCTCAAGCAATCTCAGCATTTAAATCTTTGGGTTGTTCAGGATTGGCACGGGTTGATTTCTTTCTAGCCGACGATGGCAAAATAATTATCAACGAACTCAATACGATGCCTGGATTTACCCCCACTTCAGTTTTTCCTAAAATGTGGGCAGCCAGTGGCATGGATTACAAGAGAGTTGTTGATGAATTAATCAACACAGCCTTCCTGCGTAATAACGGTGTCCTTGGAAACTAAATAGTTTTATTAATATGAAGTTACTGGACAGGTAAGAGTACGAGTAATACCTGCAACTGCCTGGACTTTAGACAAGATCACTCGGCCAAATTCCTCCATGCTTGGAGCTTCAGCCCTCATGATTACATCGTACGGTCCTGTTACTCCTTCGGCTAAAGTCACACCCGGTATTGCAGATACTGAGTGAGCAACGCTTGAAGCCTTACCGACTTCGGTTTGGATTAAAATGTAGGCCTGTACTGTCATGACGTTCCCCTTAGAAAATCTTTTTGTTAACGCGTATCAGCAGACTTCGATGTCGATACTGGTACTTCATTGCAGACGCTAGCGCATGGGATGGCACTCTCACCACTAGTTATATCGGGCTCTTTTAAGTCGGGATAGTCTTACCCGTATGAACTTCAACGAAGCCGAGGTTATCCGGGCGCTTTCCTCAGTTTTTGCTACCCCTGATGTTCGAGTGCTCGTCGGAATTGGTGACGACGCTGCTGTTGTCGCTCCGCTGGGCAATGTCGTTGTAACCACGGATATGGCTGTTCAAGACGTTCATTTTCGCCTTGATTGGTCTAGCGCGTATGACATAGGTAGAAAAATAACTGTTGCCAATCTGGCTGATATTTATGCGATGGGCGCCGACCCCACGCATTTAATTCTTGCTCTCTCTCTTACTGGAGATGAGTCGATGGAATGGATTCTCGAACTGGCACGTGGAATAACGCATGAGGCCGATCGTGTTGGAGCGAGCGTAGTGGGAGGCGACCTAGCGAGAAGCTCGAACATCACAATTGCAATGACTGCTCTTGGATCAGTTCTCACACCTATTAGGCGAAGTGGAGCATCTGCTTTTGAGAAAATATATTTATCTTCTCTTCCAGGATGGTCCGCTGCGGGATTATCAATTCTACAAAGAGGGGCAAATGTAAGTACATTGCCACCTACTGCAAAGATTGCGCTGGAAAAATTTCGATCGCCACTTCTAGATGTTGAAAGGGCTCACAATTTTAGAAGCGCCACTTCAATGTGCGACATAAGTGATTCCCTGATGACACAAGGCGAGCAGATGGCTCATGCCTCGCAATGCGCATTTCGCCTAGATCGAACTCTCTTTGAAAACCATCAGGATTTCGAGCCACTCATTGAACTGGCATCTGAGATGAGTCTTGATGTGTGGGACTGGATTCTCGGTGGTGGCGAAGACCATGTGTTTATGGCGACTGGAAAAAATCTAGAAGGGCTACACGTCGGAGAGATAGAAGAAGGAATCGGATTACATATTCTGGGAATGAAAAAAGCGCCAGATACCTGGCGCCATTTCACATAAGAAAAAAATTAACGGGTAACTTTGCCAGCCTTGAGGCACGAGGTGCACACGTTTTGACGCTTAGGTGTTCCACCTACGAGAGTACGAACGCGTTGGATATTTGGATTCCAGCGGCGACGTGTCTTGACCTGTGAGTGTGAAACGTTGTTGCCAAAGCTTGGGCCCTTGCCACAGACATCGCATGTTGCTGCCACGGTGAACTCCTTATAAATTCTCTGGCCCATTCGAGCCTCATGAACAAGGGGACAGGTTACCTCCTAGGCGTAGAGATACGCCAATTGGCAAAACTTTGAGTGCTGGCACCGAGGGCAATGAGCGTGCCAGCATCCCATGTGGGGGTCGCCACACACCCAAAGCAAAGTATTGAGTTGAGAAGGAGCAGAGAATATCTAGTGAGTCAGTAGAGAGAGACTCAGAAACGGAAGATATTCCATGAACTCATTAGATCTAGCAAGGTGGCAATTCGCCATCGTGACTGTGTATCACTTCCTCTTTGTCCCTATCACTATCGGAATGGGCTTTCTTGTCGCAGGCTTACAGACAGCTTGGTTTCGCACTGGACGGTTGAAGTACTTACGGGCGACGAAATTTTTCGGCAAACTCTTTCTCATCAACTTCGCGATTGGAGTTGTTACTGGCATTGTCCAAGAATTCCAATTTGGAATGAACTGGTCTTCATATAGCCGATTCGTTGGCGATGTATTTGGTGCTCCTCTGGCTATGGAGGGATTACTGGCCTTCTTCCTAGAGAGCACATTCTTGGGGCTCTGGATTTTTGGGTGGGACCGCCTTCCAAAGAAGATTCACCTAGCTTCCATTTGGCTGGCAGCAACAGGAACTCTGCTCTCCGCTTATTTTATTCTCGCTGCGAATGCGTGGATGCAACACCCGGTGGGCTACACAATTAATGTTGAAAAAAATCGAGCAGAACTCACAAATATTTTTGAAGTGCTCACGCAGCGAACCGCCCTTGCCACTTTCTTCCATACGATTCCTTCAGCCGTATTCACTGGCGCGGCATTTATTGCAGGAATTTCTGCTTGGTTGATTATCAAGAAAAAGGATATTGAAATGGCGCGCCCAACACTCAAGTTGGGCTTAATTACTATGGTGCTCAGCTTCGTAGTCATCACAATTACCGGTGATTACACAGCACGAATCATGACTGAGCAGCAACCAATGAAAATGGCAGCAGCCGAAGCTTTGTATGACACAACTGGTTCAGCTCCGTTCTCACTCCTCACCATCGGAACTCTCGATGGATCACGCTCAGTATTTCAAATCGATATCCCATCGGTACTTTCCTTTATGTCAACAGGAAATGTTGATGGGGTCGTTGAAGGAGTCAATGATTTAGAAGCCACGTACGACAAGCAATTTGGCGCTGGCGATTACACCCCGAATATTCCTCTTGCATACTGGTCTTTTAGATTCATGATCGGATTCGGTGGAATAGCGTTCCTCTTTGCCCTTCTGGCACTGTGGCAAATGCGTCGCGGTGGCACTCCACACGGCAAGTGGTTCTTGCCAGCGATGATTTCTCTACCCTTCATGCCACTTCTTGCAAATTCATTTGGCTGGATTTTTACTGAAACTGCACGCCAACCTTGGGCTGTATTTGGACTCATTAAGACTTCTGATGGAGTGAGTCAGGTTGTTTCGGCAGGGGCTGTTCTCTTTACGATGATTGCATTTACCGCTTTATATGGGGTCCTTGCGGTGATTGAAATTGGACTTACCTTGAAGGTGATTAAAAATGGTCCTTCAGAAGAACTCGACTATTTAGATCCACAACTCGGTGGGTCTGACGAAAAACCACTAGCGATGGCTTACTAGGAGAGGTGAGATAAATGACTTTTCAAACGACTTGGTTTCTACTGATCGCCGTCCTATGGATTGGGTATTTCGTTCTTGAAGGATTCGATTTCGGCGTCGGAATGTTGCTTCCATCTGTTTCTCGTAATGAAGCAGATCGACGCGCAGTCCTCACAACACTTGGACCACTGTGGGATGGAAATGAAGTGTGGTTGCTTGTTGCCGGGGGCGCCACATTTGCAGCATTTCCAGAATGGTATGCAACATTATTTAGCGGGTTTTATTTGCCACTATTTCTCATTCTCGTGTCACTTATTATTCGAGGCGTAGCTTTTGAATATCGGAGCAAGTATGGAAAAGCGCAGTGGAGACAGCGTTGGGATGTGGCAATCATTATTACTAGCGCTTTGCCAGCTTTGCTCTGGGGTGTGGCATTTGCAAATATCGTCAAAGGCGTTCCATTGGAGAAGGCAAGCTCTGGATCCATTGAATATGTTGGCGGTTTCTTCAACTTACTCAACCCCTACGCTCTTCTCGGCGGTCTTGTTACTCTCTCGGTCTTCTACACACATGGAGCAGTTTTCCTAGCTCTAAAAACCGCTGGCGGAATCCGCGATCGCGCGAATTCGATTGCAAAAGTATC
>CAFBSG010000001.1_pt1 | contig 115183 bp, 115 predicted proteins | sample 7270301 | NCBI WGS metagenome assembly CAFBSG01 (sample SAMEA6814059, study PRJEB35770) | freshwater metagenome | biome: Freshwater; feature: Freshwater reservoir; material: water | place: Czech Republic | collected 2017-05-23 | depth 30m m | reverse complement strand
CGTTGGGATGTGGCAATCATTATTACTAGCGCTTTGCCAGCTTTGCTCTGGGGTGTGGCATTTGCAAATATCGTCAAAGGCGTTCCATTGGAGAAGGCAAGCTCTGGATCCATTGAATATGTTGGCGGTTTCTTTAACCTACTCAACCCCTACGCTCTTCTCGGCGGTCTTGTTACTCTCTCGGTCTTCTACACACATGGAGCAGTTTTCCTAGCTCTAAAAACCGCTGGCGGAATCCGCGATCGCGCGAATTCGATTGCAAAAGTATCAGGTCTCGTTGCTGCAGTAGCTGCGGTTTCATTTCTTCTATGGACTAATCTGATGCTTGACGCCTTCGATCTCACAGTAGTTTCGTTATCGGCTCTTGTAGCGATCTTCTGGGTTACAGGGATGGCAATGAATCTCAAGCGCCGTGAAGGCTGGGCTTTTATTTTCTCAGCGGTCACAATCGCAACTTTTGTTTCTACGCTTTTCTTTGCGCTCTATCCGCGAGTTATGCCTAGTTCATTGGGATCTCAATATGACTTAACAATCACAAATGCCTCGAGTACTGATTACACCCTTAAGGTCATGACAGTTGTTGCGCTGATCATGACGCCACTTGTCCTGATTTATCAGGGCTGGACTTATTGGGTATTTAGAAAACGTATAAGTGCATCGCAAATCGCTGATCCAGAACGTGGGGTTTTGGACATGGTTAGCCATACATTGCATCAGTGAAATCAAATGACCTACGGCTACTACTCTCACGGAGTAGTAGCCGTAGTCTTGTAATAGCCAGCGGGTGCGCCGCCTTCATCTGGGCTGGACTCATCATTGCAAACGCTCTTCTGGTGGCACGACTGATCGTGACCATTATTGACGGGGGAGCGCAAGCGCCAAAGCTCATCGCCATTCTCGCGTCTGTATGGGCCGTGCGAATTTTCTTTCACACACGTTTTGAGTTCTGGTGCAGCAAAAAAGCTCTTGAAATTAAAAGTGAACTTCGCCACCAAGTAACTCAGGATATAGAGGAGTATGCAGGCGCTTCTTCTACAATCGTAACGACCTTGCTCATTAAGGGTTTCAATTTTCTAGACATCTATCTTGGAAGATTTATTCCTCAAAGCATCTTTGCTTCAGTGGTGCCAGTGCTTGTAATTATCACCATGGGAATTCTAGATCCCCTCTCAGCAATTATTGCCATTGTTACACTTCCTTTTATTCCCTTCTTCGGAGCGCTTATTGGCAAATACACTGCAGATGCTGTTAATAAGAAGTGGCGTTCTCTGGGAACCTTATCTAATTATTTTGAGGACTCACTTCGAGGTTTTGTCACACTAAAGATATTTGGTAGGGATAAAACTCAGTCCAAGCGAATTGGGGCAATGGGGGATTCTTACACCAAAGAAACTATGCAGGTTCTTAAAATTTCATTTCTCTCAGCTCTCGCCCTGGAGTTATGTGCCACTATTTCTGTTGCATTGATCGCTGTGTCAGTTGGACTTCGCCTTGTTGATTCTGGAATTGGTTTTCAAAGCGCACTTGCAGTGTTGATACTGGCTCCGGAGGTCTATTTTCCATTAAGGAATGCAGCTGCGCTTTTCCATGCTTCAGCCGATGGAAGCGAAGCACTCAAAGAACTATATGCACTCCAGTCGGATGTGGATACCGAGGAAGCTGAGCGAATATTTAATTTCGATTACGAGGATAGAATTTCATGGAATGAATGGACCCTTCGCATTCCCCATGTTTCTCAGTCTCATATCGAGCCATGCACTCTTGCACCTGGAAGCTCGACTTTTATCGTCGGTGAATCCGGAATAGGAAAGAGTACGTTTGCAGTAGAACTTATTCATGCGGCATTCGAAAGTTCTTGGAGAGGTCGCATTGGATGGATCCCTCAAGATCCCCAGTTGGCATCGGGGACAGTTAGATACCAATTTCAATTACTCAATCCGAGCATTTCAGATGAGGATATTGAGAGAGTCCTCAATGAGGTAAGTCTGCATATATTTGATTTACCTAATGGACTTGATACGCACGTCGGTGGGGCAGGGGAGAAGGTATCGGCAGCTTCTGGAGGGCAGCTAAAGAAAATAGCAATAGCACGAGCCCTGCTGCGGTCTCCGCGTTTAATTATCGCCGATGAGCCAAGTACGGATCTCGATGATGCAAGTGTGGAAGTAGTGATGGATGCGCTTCGAAATCGCACAACACATGGCGCAATCCTTATATGCGTAACTCATGACCTCTCACTTCCTGAACTACCGGATCGAGTAATTAAGGTCGAGAGGCACTCTCCATGAAGAATGCACGATGGACAATGGTTTCGGCATATGTTTTAGGCGCCGCTGCTTTTTTTGGCGGAACGGGGCTGATGGTTTCAAGTGGGTGGCTCATAACAATGGCGGCGACCCATCCACCGGTCCTGACTCTTTCAGTTGCAATAGTTCTCGTTCGTTTCTTTGGAATTTCTCGTTCAGTCTCGAGATATTTTGAGAGACTTATCAGTCATAAAGCAGTATTTATTAGACTGACCGAGTTGCGGGTGCAGCTGTTCCACAAGCTCAGCCAGAAATCTGTCGCATTTGCCAGGGATCTGAATTCAGGGGCAATGGTGAAGAAAATTGTCGATGATGTTGAAAGAGCTCAGGAATATCAGCTACGCATCACTCTCCCGCACATTTCTGCGTGGATAGCTCTTTTATCTGGGGCGCTCGTGGGATGGGTTCTGCGGCCTCAATCTGCGTACATAACAATTGCCACATCAATTATCCTTCTCTATCCCTTGCCGCAAGCTATTAAGAAAGTATGCGAAAAATCAGCCAGGGAAATTGAGACCCTTGAGTCGAAGTATGCCTCGCTTCTCTCACGTCTAACTTTTGGGATCACGGAAGCAAAGATTTACGGATATTTGGAAAATATGCAAAGTGAAACTCACGTATTTGAAGCAGACATCAAGGGTCGAGAATTAAAATTAATTACTAAAATTAAACATCTACAGACAATTGGCTCACTAATTACCGCCTCATCATTAGTAGCCCTCGCCACTTTGGCTTATCTTAATAAGAGCGAAAAAAATATTCCAAATGTTCAGGTGACCATGTTAATTTTCTTACCCTTAGTAATGTATGAGGCTGTTGCTGCGTGGTATCCGAATCTCTTCAACGCGGGCAAATTACTTACTGCTCAAGATGCAATTCAAGATGTAATGAACCAAGAAACCCCACAGATGCGCGTGAAGAAAAACTTTTCGAACTCAGCAACATCAATCACTCTGGACAGCGTGCGCGTCTCATGGGGGCAAGAATTTATGTCGCCCATTTCCTTTAACCTTCAGCTGGGTGAAAGTATTGTGATGAGGGGACGGAGTGGCAGTGGAAAATCCACGCTAGCCATGGGGTTAATAGGTGCCCTTGAATATTCGGGATCGATACGAATAAATGACGTGGAATTGGGAGAAATTGAAAATCTCCATGAGGTACTTGTCGGAACCGTTCAGCAATCTCACATCTTTAATACATCTATTAGAGAGAATTTAAAAATAGGGTTACAAGAGGCCACCGACGATGAACTACGCGCAGTGATGAAAGTCGTTGAACTAGATGATCTTATTTCTGAGGAGCGTGGCGGCCTGGATGCAGTCATAGGTTCCTATGGCCGAGCAATTTCTGGAGGGGAGTCTAAACGCATCAACCTTGCTCGGGCGCTTCTCTCAAAGGCACCCATACTCGTGCTCGATGAACCAACAGAACATCTCAATGAGGAATTGGCCGCACGCATTGAAAGCAAAGTCATGCATATGTGCAGGAGCAAGATTCTCATTGTAATTACCCACTCTGGCTGGCAGGATGTTTCTAGAACTTTAGAAATCAAACGCTGAGGGCAATCCACGCAAGTGAAGCAATTTCAGGGCAGAATGAACGAGTGGCCACCCTAGATACTAAATTAGTAAATGTCCTAGGTGATCGAACAGCAAAAGTCCTCTATAAAAATTTTGGATATATGACGATTGCCGATCTCTTGCGCCATTACCCCAGACGTTACATGGTTCGTGGGGAACTCACTGATATCCAAACATTGCAAGAGGGTGATGAAGTGACAATCCTCGCGCAAATTCACAGCGCGGTGAATCGCCCGCTACATGGTCGAAAGGGAAGTATTTTTGAAGTTGTAGTTACGGATGGAAGCGCAAAACTTTCACTTACTTTTTTTAATCAAGCTTGGCGCGAAAAAGAATTGCGGGTGGGACGTCAAGGCCTTTTCGCTGGGAAAGTAGGGTCCTTTAATGGCAAGAGACAACTCGCACATCCAGAGTATGAGTTAATCCCTGACGGCAATGATGTCGATAGCGCCGTCAATAAATTCGCTGGAAAATATTTGCCAGTCTACTCTGCAACTTCAAAGCTACCTTCGTGGAAAATCGCACAATGTTTGGAATTAGTCATCGATGCCCTTGACGAAGTGGAAGACTATTTGCCTGAAGAGATCAAATCAAAACATGGGTACCCCGCTTTGCATGAAGCTCTTGTACAAGTGCACAATCCGGCCGATCTTGATCATGCTGATCGCGCGCGCGAGAGATTAACTTTTGATGAGGCATTCCTCCTGCAACTACTTTTAGCTCGCCGCCGTATTGAGATTCAACAATTAGATGCCGTTGCACGTCCCATAAGAAGAGGTGGATTATTAGAAAACTTTGATTCAGAGCTGCCATTTGAACTCACTGCAGGCCAAAAAAAGGTGAGTTCTGAAATTGAGAATGATTTATCGGCGCCACATCCCATGCATCGACTTCTGCAAGGCGAAGTAGGTTCTGGTAAAACAATTGTGGCGCTTCGGGCAATGTTGGCAGTTGTGGACAGTGGTGGACAAGCCGCACTTCTCGCCCCAACAGAGGTACTCGCTTCACAACATGTTCGAACTTTTGAAAAATTATTAGGTCCTCTTGCTCAAGGCGGAACCCTCGATGCAGCTGAAAACTCAACTCGTATCACTTTGATAACGGGTTCCCAAAACGCAGCATCGCGAAGAGAATCTTTAGCTTTGGCGGGATCTGGAGATGCTGGAATTATTATCGGAACTCATGCACTACTCAATGAATCGGTGCAATTTCAAGATTTAGGACTCATCGTTATAGATGAGCAACATCGTTTTGGCGTGGAACAACGAGATTTGCTCAAGACTAAGGCAAGCATTCCACCGCATGTTCTTGTAATGACTGCCACTCCGATTCCTAGAACCGTTGCAATGACAATTTTCGGAGACTTAGATATTTCGACATTGCGCGAACTTCCTCTTGGTCGCCAACCAATTACAACGCATGTGATACCAGCGTTAGAGAAACCGCATCATGTAGAGAGAGCGTGGGAGCGGATTCGAGAGGAAGTAGCTCAGGGACGCCAGGCATATGTTGTAGCCCCACGTATCGTTGCAGGCACGGATGATGATGCAGACATGGATTTTCTTTTTGGTGAGGAAACTCCAACTTTAACGAGCGTGGAAGAACTCGGCCCTCAATTACATAGCGGCCCTCTGTCAGGTCTTCGGGTAGCACCGATGCACGGCAAACTTTCAAATGAGGTCAAAGACCAGACAATGCGAGCATTCGCTCAAGGCGAGATAGATGTCCTTATTTCAACTACCGTTATTGAAGTGGGTGTGGATGTGCCGAACGCAACTGTTATGGTCATCATGGATGCAGACCGTTTCGGAGTATCTCAACTTCATCAGCTACGTGGACGTGTGGGACGCGGCACATCTCCAGGGTTGTGTTTGCTTGTGACTAATGCAGTGACTGAATCACCTGCCCGAATTAGACTCGATGCAGTTGCCGTAAGTCAGGATGGCTTTGAACTTTCCAGAATCGATTTGGAACAAAGGCGTGAGGGTGACGTACTCGGTTCGTCGCAATCAGGTGCTCGCTCTCATCTCAAATTACTAAAAGTCTTGCGAGATGAACCTCTCATTGAGTTGGCACGCCTAGATGCGCTCTCGATTGTCGAAAAAGATTTTTCTTTGAAAGAATATCCTCGACTTGCAGATGAGTTAGAAATTCTTGAACAGGATTCATCTTCACAATTTATCGACAAGGGGTAAGAGAATGCGCATTATTGCGGGAGTAGCAAAAGGGCGCACGCTCTCATCGGTAGCTGGTCCCACACGGCCAACCTCTGACCGCGCGCGTGAGGCACTCTTCTCAACTCTTACTTCTGAATTCGGTGATTTTTCCGATGTCTACGTTCTTGATTTATTCGCTGGATCAGGAGCAATCGGCTTGGAAGCGCTCTCGCGAGGAGCAAGTTTGGTCCATGCAGTTGAAAAAGATGACCACGCTTCACATGCGATTACTGCAAATTTTGAAATTATCAAGAACGCCCTTCCAAGTGGGAAATTTCATCTCTTCACAATGTCTGCACAGAGATTTTTAGAGGGAACACCTGAGAATCAGTACCACTTTGTTTATATTGACCCACCGTACGACTATTCCGATTCAGAGCTAGTGCGAGCTTTGGAGAAATTACATGACAACGGATTTCTTAAAGATGATGCTCTGATTGCAGTTGAGCGAGCTTCGAAATCACATGAGGTCCAGTGGCCCGAAGGATACGATCCGATTCGGTCGAAAAAATATGGTCAAGCCACTATTTACTATGCAAATCACGCGAAGAATGGATAAGCACGCGATTCGTTGCTAGCGTTTACCATATGAGACGCGCGGTATGTCCTGGATCTTTTGATCCAATTACTTATGGGCATTTAGACATTATCGCCCGAGCCAGCAAGAATTTTGATGAAGTTGTAGTAGCTGTCCTTGAGAATCGAACCAAGTCGAGCATGTTTACCGTTGCAGAACGTATTGAAATGATTCGAGAAGTCGCAAAGGTGTATCCCAATGTCAAGGTCGACTCTTGGAGTGGTCTACTCGTTGATTACTGTAAGAGTAATTCGATTGAGGTCATTGTAAAAGGATTGCGCGCGGTCACGGATTTTGATTACGAATTACAGATGGCTCAAGTCAATATTCAAGCTGCAGGTGTTGAAACAATGTTTATGGCTACTGCACCTTCTCATTCCTTCCTTTCATCCTCTCTCGTGAAAGAATTGGCCCACTATGGCGGAGATGTATCCTCTATGGTGCCAGCAAGTATTAATGCAGCTCTTAAACATCGAATATCAGGAGTGTGAACAATGGATTCCGTTGAGAAATTAACAACTGCTATCACTATGGTTGAGGAGGCACGAGGCGTGCCACTTTCAGCTTCATGCGTTTTGCACAGAGGAGAAATTTTAGATATTTTGGATGCTGCGCGCGTAGCACTTCCTGGCGACTTAGAATCTGCACAGTCAGTGATTTCCTCGCGCGATGCGCTCATTGAGGAAGGTCGTGTAAGCGCCGAGCGATTAGTGGCGACGGCACGCGAAGAAGTTTCGCGCATGGTGGAACAGACTGAAATTGTGTCATCTGCCAGAGAGGAAGCACAAAGAATCCTCGATGAAGCCAGAGAAATTGCGGATGCAGAGCGCGAAGAAGTTGAAAGTTATATAGATTCGCGACTCGCAACTCTTGAGGTCATTTTGAATAAAACTATGGATGCTGTTTCTCGTGGGCGCGATAGATTAGCCGGTGCTGACGATAAGGATGCACTGGCTCAACTGTCAGCTGATAATTAAATGTCACGAAATAATTCACCATTTCGTGTAAATACACATGAGCTCCCTCGCCGTGCGGGTGAAATGCGAGAATACACAATCGATTTTGAACTCATTGATAAAATAGGACTCGATCTCATTTCGGTTCCAGCCGGCGATTTCATCGAAGTCGATTTGAGATTGGAATCAGTTACCGAAGGCGTACTGGCTACAGCTCAATTTTTCGCCGTTGCGAAAGGTCAATGTATTCGTTGCCTTGATCCAGTCGAGGTAGACATTGATCGCTCACTCCAGGAGTTGTACCGCTATGAAACTCCAGCGCCGAAGAGCTCAAAGCGAAAGCGTGCCCAGGATGAAGATGAAGAATTAGAGGCTGATGATGAACTCATCCTCGATGGTGAATTCTTAGATCTGGAAATTCCGCTTCGTGATGCCATTGTGTTGGATCTTCCAGTAAACCCCCTATGTGCCCCCGATTGCCAAGGGTTATGCCCAGAATGTGGTGAGAAGTTAGAGACCTTGCCGAAAGATCATGCTCACGAATTGATCGATCCTCGATGGGCTGGGCTCCAAGGGGCAATAGACACCGATTTCGAAAATCCGACCAAATAGGGGATACTTCTCCACATATCCGCAACCCCACAGGGTGCGGTGTCACAAGAATAGATTAAGGACGCCACCGTGCCAGTACCAAAGCGAAAAATGTCCCGCTCCAAGACTCGATCACGTCGTAGTCAGTGGAAGACAACTGCTGCTGCACTTGCAGCGTGCCCACAGTGTCAGCAACCAAAATTGCAGCACACAGCATGCCCAACATGTGGAACTTATAACCGCCGTCAGGTTCTTGAGGTCTGATCTGTATTCAGTACTGAGTAAAGAGTTGGGTGTTGATATCAGCACAGAACTTCTTACCCTGGCTTTTACGCATCGCTCATTTGCATACGAAAGTGGTGCTAAAGAAACAAATGAACGTCTTGAATTTTTAGGCGATTCAGTTTTAGGTCTAGTCGTCACAGAAGAGTTGTATCTTCGCTTTCCTGATCTAGATGAAAGCAGGCTATCCCCGTTACGTTCGGGAATAGTAAATATGCGCGCGCTTGCAGATATTGCGCGCACACTTGAATTGGGCAAATACATCCGCCTTGGAAAAGGCGAAGAAGTCACAGGCGGAAGAGATAAGAATTCTTTACTCGCCGACGCACTCGAAGCTGTTATAGGTGCTGTCTATATTGAGTCAGGCTTCGCTCGGGCATCAACTGTGGTTCGTGCTTTGATTGCAACAACTCTTGAAAGCGCAGTGGCCAAAGGGGCCGGGCTCGATGGAAAGACAGCGTTACAAGAACTAACCGCATCCCTCGGTAAAGGCGTTCCTGAATATGTAGTGAGCGAGACGGGTCCAGATCACGATAAGAGTTTTAGCGCTAAGGCGCTCGTGGCCGGAATCGAAATCTCTCAAGGAGAAGGTAAGAGTAAGAGGGAAGCCGAGCAGGTTGCCGCACGGCTGGCATATGAAACGCTTAAGCCAGATACCCCCACACTCTAAATAATCCTGTGGTGTTTTTAGTTAAAAACGAGCGCGCAAGGTAGGTTTACCGCGTGTATCTCAAGAGTATGACGCTCAAGGGCTTTAAGTCCTTCGCCTCTGCAACCACTTTGCGTCTTGAGCCTGGAATTACTTGCGTAGTCGGCCCAAACGGATCTGGAAAGTCAAATGTTGTTGACGCGTTGACATGGGTTATGGGTGAACAGGGAGCCAAATCCCTTCGTGGCGGAAAAATGGAAGATGTGATTTTTGCTGGCACAAGCGGTCGTGCTCCACTTGGCCGAGCAGAGGTATCCCTCACAATTGATAATTCCGATGGAGCGTTACCCATTGAATATAGCGAAGTAACTATTTCTAGAATTTTATTTCGTAACGGTCAAAGCGAATACCAAATAAATGGAGAAGCTTCGCGCCTTCTAGACATTCAAGAATTATTGAGCGACTCAGGCATTGGTCGGGAAATGCACGTAATCGTCGGACAAGGACAGCTCGATGCAATTTTAATGGCGACTCCAGAAGAGCGCCGTGGATTTATTGAGGAAGCAGCCGGTGTTCTAAAGCATCGTAAGCGAAAAGAAAAGGCGTTACGCAAGTTGGATTCGATGCAAGCAAACCTTGCACGAATTCAAGATCTGACGGTTGAACTTCGCAGACAATTGCGCCCATTGGGTAAGCAAGCCGAAGTAGCCAAGAAGGCAGCCACAATTCAAGCTGATTTACGAGATGCCAAGTTGCGTCTTCTGGCTGAGGATTTTATTTCACTTTCAAAAACTCTAGATGCCGAAGTAGCCGATGAAACAGTTCTTCGTGATCGACGTGCAATCGTTGACGCCGAATTGGAAAGTGTTCGCGCTCGCGAAATCGCACTGGACGCACAAGGGGCCCTTGAAAGTCCTCTCTTGCTAGCCGCCCAAGAAACGTATTATCAATTGAATTCTCTTCGCGAGCGTTTCCGAGGAAGCGCCTCGTTAGCCCAAGAGCGCACGCGCTTTCTAGCTCAAGAGGCCGAGGAAGCTCGTTCTGCTGGCCGAGATCCTGAAGCCTTGGATCAAGAAGCAGCCCTTTTGCGAGTTGAAGAAAATGAATTGCGAAATAGGGTTGCAGCTTCAGGCCGTTTACTTGCCCAAGCAACTTCGGATTTAGCGCAATCGGAAGCCGCCCTTAAGTCAGAAGAAAATAAAGTGGCTGCTGCAATGCGTGCAATTGCTGATGCTCGAGAGGGAACTGCGCGCCAAGAAGGTCACATTAAGTCCCTGGCTGCGCGACTCGAAGCAATCGCTGAAGAAATTGCACGTCTGACAAAATCACGAGATGACGCATTGTTGCGCGCAGAAAGTGCCCAACGTGAATATTCTTCCTACGAGCTCGATATCGCAAGTGCAGATTCTGGTGAACTTGGATTAGATTCTGAATTTGAAAATGTTAAGAAAGCGCTCGATGGAGCAAAAGAGAATCTTGCTCAACTTGTTGAAAAAGAGCGGCTTGCTGATCGCGAGAAAAATGCAATCGAGGCAAAGCTTGAAGCTATTGCGTTAACATCTCAAAGCCGAGATGGTGCATCCGCTTTATTGAGCGATTCACGCGGAGTTAAGATTCTTGGAAATATTGCATCGTTAATCTCTGTCGAAGCTGGGTGGGAAAGCGCCACGGCAGCAGCTCTTGGATCCCTGACGGAGGCAATTGTCGTGCAAGACCTTGCCTCAGCAGTTACTGCACTGACGACGATGCGAAGTGAAAATTTAGGTCAAGCAGATGTTTTGGTTCACGATGCAAGTATTCGCACTACTTCTTTGGTTCCATCACACCTGACACCACTAGCCACTCACGTTCGTTCGGATCAGATTTCTGCAATCATTGATTCCCTCTTTGCCTCAACGGTTGTCGCCCAAGATGCCCGATCGGCCGAAGTCATCCTTCGTGACAATCCTTCCTTGACAGTTGTGACTCGCGACGGAGACATCATCACCAAATCTCGCGCACGTGGTGGGTCGAAATCTGCTTCGTCACTCATAGAAATAAACGCTTTATTGGCCCAACTATCTCAAAATCTTGCAGAAGTGATTCATACAGGCGAACGGATCCGCTTTGAAATTTCGACGGCGACCACAGAGGTAACGTCACGTCAAAGTAATTTTGATATCGCGCTAGCAAAACTCAACGAATCTGATGCGCGAATTGCCGCCCTTACAGAGCAATTGGCTGTTGCAGGCCAAAACATGAAATCAGCAACTGCAGAAGTAGAGCGACTCAATCATTCAATAGCTGAAGCAACAAGTGCTAAATCACGTGATGAAAATGAACTGCAAGTTGCCACTTCCCAACTTGAGCAAAGAGGCGAAATAGCCGAGCCGGATCACTCTCATGTAGAGGAACTTCGAACTTCAGTTTCAAATAACCGTAGCGCCGAAGTAGAGGCGCGACTCTCGGTCCGTACAAGTGAAGAACGAGTAGATTCACTCGCAGCGCGGGCAAAGGCTTTGGAAGATGCCGCAATCGCCGAACGCGAGGCATCCGAACGAGCTATATCTCGACGTGGTGCTCGCGCACGTGGAGCAATAGTTTCACAAGCAATTGCCGAGAGTGCCTACGAAATTTTAATTCATATCGAAAGATCGATTTCCAAAGCAGCATCCGAGAGGGCTCGCTTAGAGGAATCACGTGCGAAGCGTGAAGGTGAGACTCTAACTGTTCGTGCTCGTGACAGAGAACTTGCCTCCGAACTCGAGCAGCTCACATCAAGTGTTCACAAAGATGAAATTGCACGTGCTGAACAACGTATGCGCATTGAAGCACTTGAAAATAAAGCATTTGAAGAGCTAGGTATTGACGTAATAACTCTTGTCAATGAATATGGGCCAACAAATGATGTTCCAACTTTTTTTGAAAATGAAGATGGCGAAATCGTCACCACAGAGCTGATTCCATATCGTCGCGATCAGCAGGAGAAACGACTTGCATCAGCTGAGCGATCTCTGGTTCTTTTAGGAAAAATTAATCCTCTTGCTCTCGAGGAGTACACAGCCCTCGAAGAACGTTTGAAATTCTTAGCTGAGCAACTTGAGGATCTCAAGCGCACTAAGAAAGATCTCCTCGACATCATTAAAGAGGTTGACGATCGGGTTCAGTCTATTTTCATGGAAGCTTACGAGGAAACCGCAAAGCACTTTGAAGATATTTTTAGTCGACTCTTCCCGGGTGGTGATGGTCGTTTAATTTTGACCAACCCAGATGATTTATTAGCAACAGGGGTAGATGTCGAAGCGCGCCCTCCCGGAAAACGCGTTAAGCGTCTTTCGCTCCTTTCAGGTGGCGAGAAATCGTTGACTGCAGTGGCGATGCTTGTAGCAATTTTTAAGGCACGACCAAGTCCGTTCTATGTTCTTGACGAAGTTGAGGCTGCTCTAGATGACGTAAACCTAGGTCGCTTGCTCGGAGTTCTAGAAGAACTTCGCGAAAGTTCTCAGCTCATTATTATCACTCATCAAAAGAGAACGATGGAAATAGCCGATGCTTTGTATGGTGTGACTATGCGTGGTGATGGAGTGACCGAGGTTATTTCCCAGCGCCTGCGTGAGTCTGAAAACGCTTAACACGTATCGTAGGTAGAGCGATGGGCCTCTTCAGCAAATTAATTTCAAAACTCACAAATTCTAATGAAGTGTCACTCAGTGACTGGAAAACTTTAGAGGCTGATTTGTTAGCCGCTGATATTGGGCCAAAAATTGTAGAGTCAATAATTAACCAAGCTCGATTAATTCGAGGTGATCAAGCGCAGTCTGCATTGACGCAAGTGCTCATGAAGTCACTTTCACGAGCGCCACGAGAAATGAATCTGTCGGTTGCAAAACCTTCGACCTTTCTTATTGTCGGAGTAAATGGCACGGGCAAGACAACATCGGCGGCAAAGTTGGCTGCTCATTTTCAAAAGAAATCTCTCACCGTCATATTAGGGGCCGCTGATACTTTCCGAGCGGCGGCAGTCGAACAATTGCAAACGTGGGGAAAGCGATTAGATATTTTGGTTATTTCAGGTAAGGAGGCAAGTGACCCTGCTGCAGTTGCTTTTGAAAGCGCACAAAAGGCAAGAGATTCTCATAGTGATATCTTGATTATTGATACCGCAGGGCGACTTCACAACAAAAGTGACTTGATGCATGAACTGGAGAAAGTGAAGCGAGTTGTCGAAAAAATTACACCAGTTAATGAAGTGCTTCTTGTTATCGATGCAACGACAGGGCAAAATGGACTCATCCAGGCCCAGGTCTTCTCGGAAAGTGTTGCGGTAACTGGGATTATTTTGACTAAATTAGATGGAAGCGCCAAGGGCGGCATAGCGCTCTCAATCGAAGCAACCCTCGATATTCCGATCAAATGGATAGCGACCGGTGAGTCCATAGAGGATATTGCCCCCTTTGATCCAGAAAGATACATCGAGGGGCTACTCGCTTAACCTAGATGTAACACGCCAGCTCAATTTGTGACCAGATTGAAACTTTGCCCGCATCGCCTCGTAATCCACCTGAGGCATCTTTGCCTACATCTCAATGGCGAGGAATCTCTTCTTCTTAGGGTGGCAAACATATGGATCAAGTAGTTTTAAATTCTGGCGATACCGCATGGATTCTGGCAAGTTCGGCGTTGGTATTACTTATGACCCCGGGCCTGGCCTTCTTTTATGGTGGCATGGTTCGTACAAAGAGCGTTCTGAATATGATGATGATGTCATTCATCACTATAGGTATCGTGAGCATTCTCTGGGTTATTTATGGATTTGAATTGGCATTTGGACACGACGCAAATTCACCTTGGTACGGAAGTATTTCCTTTTCCGGACTAGGTGGCATGGTCAATGAATTTACAAATAATGGTGGCATCTATCCAATTCCTGTTTTGGTCTTTGCCGCATTTCAATTGATGTTTGCAATAATCACCCCAGCTCTTATTTCTGGAGCAATTGCTGATCGCGCGAAGTTCAGTGCATGGGCAGTCTTTGTAGCCATCTGGTCAACAATTGTTTATTTTCCCGTTGCACACTGGGTTTTTGCATTTGGCAACAAAGTTGGCGACACACTCACTGGTACAGGCTTTCTTGCAGGCAAAGGTCTTGAAGATTTTGCTGGTGGAACCGCAGTGCACATCAACGCAGGCGCTGCCGGATTAGCCCTTGCCATCATTCTTGGAAAACGAGTTGGGTGGCGCAAAGAATCAATGCGTCCTCATTCTTTGCCATTGGTGATGCTTGGAGCAGGACTCTTGTGGTTTGGATGGTTTGGATTTAATGCCGGGTCTTCTCTTGCTGCAAATGGCTTAGCTGGGCTTGCTTTCCTAAATACTCAGGTTGCCACCGCGGGAGCTTTGGTTGGATGGCTTCTTGTCGAGAAGATTCGAAATGGTCACCCTACTTCACTCGGTGCTGCATCAGGTGCTGTAGCTGGGCTTGTTGCTATCACTCCTGCGTGCGCATTTGTCGCACCATGGGCAGCAGTTGTAATCGGTTTCTTCGCAGGCATACTCTGCGCGTTAGCAGTGGGATTGAAGTACAAACTGGGATTTGATGATTCTCTTGATGTGGTGGGAGTCCACCTCGTAGGAGGAATCTGGGGTTCATTGGCAATAGGAATCTTTGGAACACATGTCGTCAACAGTGTTGGTATCGATGGCTTGCTCTACGGGGGAGGCGCCGCGCTACTGGGCAAGCAAGCTATCGGTGTAGGAATAGTGCTTGCCTATTCCTTTACTGTCACTCTCATCCTTGGATATGCAATCGAAAAAACGATTGGTTTTAGAATTAAGAAAGATGCCGAAGTTGAGGGCATTGACCTCAATGAGCATGCAGAGTCTGCTTATGAAATGACCGGATCATCACGAGGGGGTTCATCGCTATGAAACTAATTACTGCAATCTTGAAGCCATTTAAGTTAGAAGAAGTCAAAGATGCATTGCAGGCTCACGGCGTAACTGGAATGACAGTTTCTGAGGCAAGTGGGTTTGGAAGGCAACGTGGACACACTGAGGTATATCGCGGAGCGGAATACACAGTTGACTTGGTTCCTAAGGTGCGCCTTGAAGTACTGGTCGATGACAACGATGCCGCAGATGTTGTCAACGTAATTGTTAAAGCTGCGTCTACGGGAACTATCGGAGATGGAAAAGTTTGGACAACCACAGTTGATCAAGTTGTTCGAGTGCGCACTGGCGAACGTGGCAGTGACGCGATCTAAAAAGAGATCAAGATTTACGAAAGGAATACATGGGATCCAGAGAGCGTCGTGCGCGTTCTAATGAGAGAGATAGAGAACTTAGTGCTCTTCTAATTAAGTCACTCGACTCAATTAGTGGTTCCATCAGCCTAGAGGGAATAGCAATCGCCGCGGTTGGAGGGTATGGCCGCGGCGAGCTATCCCCGGGATCCGATCTCGATATTCTGATTGTGCATCAAGGTCAGTATCCGGAGACAATGCTCAATGAGATTGTCAATGCACTTCTCTACCCCCTGTGGGATCAGGGAATCAAAGTTGATTACTCGGTGCGAACTCGTTCTGAAACACGAGCCACTGCGAGGTTAGATATTCGAGTCGCACTTGGCCTACTTGATTTAAGAATAATTTCAGGTGACGCGCGGTTGCTTGAAGCCATCGCAAATGATGCACGGGAAGATTGGCGTACGCAATCGACTCAGTACTTACTTGCGCTTCGCCAAGCACAAAAAGACCGTCACAAACGTTCAGGCGAACTTGCTTATTTGCTCGAGCCGGATTTAAAAGAAGCTAGGGGAGGCTTACGCGATGCAAGTACTTTGCGCGCACTTCAAACAAGTGGGCTTGTGGACGTCGCACTAGAGAAAATTAGTCAGGCTGAGTCGTTGCTTATGAATGTTCGCGATGCGCTACATCTTTCAACTGGAAAAGATAAGGATCGACTTTTTTTTATAGAACAAGATCGTATTGCGCTCGATTTAGGATTTAAAGATGCCGATGCATTGATGGGAGCGGTTGCACACGCTGCGCGTTCGATTGATTATTGCCTTGAAATAACTTGGAATCGGATTGACCATAAAAAGAAAGGCTTTCTAGCAGGAAAGAAGAGCAGATCAAGAGAGGTGACACTTGGTAAGGGAGTTCGAGTTATCGCCGATGAAGTTACTTTTGATGTGGATGCAAGTGATCCGTTCCTAGCTATTCGTGCTGCTGCACTTGCCGCCCAACATGGGTTGCCTCTGTCGATCGAATCGAGCGCCGCTCTTGCTGAAGTAATTGTGGATCAAGGGACAGGAGTCTGGCCCCGCGAGGCGCGTGAAAATTTGGTGGCACTTATTGGCGCAGGACAATCAATGATTCCGGTCTGGGAAACCCTTGATCAAGAAGAGTTGCTATTTCATTGGCTTCCAGAATGGCGTGAAGTTCGATCACTTCCTCAGCGAAATGTATTGCATCGACATACAGTGGATCGGCACATGGTCGAGACGGCTGTATGCGCTGCCGCGCTCACACGACGAGTGCACCGACCAGATCTTCTTCTCATCTCCGCTCTTTTTCACGATATAGGTAAAGGCGATAGTGAGGATCACTCAATTCGTGGAGAGAGGCTCATTGCTCCACTTGTCACACGATTAGGTTTTCCACTCGCAGATATTGAGACTATTCAATTGTTGGTTCGCCATCACTTGCTCTTGCCTGCAACTGCAACACGGCGAGACCTTAACGACCCGGCAACAATCTCAACGGTCTTATCCGTGGTTCCTGACATAGAAACACTTGAGCTTCTTCACGCCCTGAGCATTGCCGATGGAGAAGCAACTGGGCGAGCTGCCTGGACAGATTGGAAAGCTGGCCTAGTAAGTGATCTAGTCTCGCGAGTGAAAGCTGCAATGTCAGGAAATACTATTGCTCGCCAGCCAGAATTTAGCGATGAACAGATTGCAATAGCCCATAGTGGTGTGCTGACAGTGAAGATTGAAGATCGAGGCAACGAATTCGCTATTGAAATTATTTCACCTGATAAGCCAGGACTTCTTTCAATAGTTTCAGGCGTGCTGCACTTAGCGAGACTAGATGTTCGGTCGGCACACACCCTTTCCTACGGCACAAGTGCTGTGATGAAATGGATTGTGCAGCCAGCACCGCACAGTCAGGTTCCTCATCAAGAGAAATTACAGAAGGAAGTTGAAGCTGCAATTCTTGATTCAAGTTCATTAGAAAGTCGAATTAACGAACGTATTGCCGCCTACGCGCAGTATCCATCAATACCCGTGCCGCCTCCGGAAATCGAGATTTTTGATGATGCTGCAACTTTTGCAACCGTGATTGAGATTCGTAGTCACGATAAACCAGCGCTTTTATTTAACATAGGAAGCGCCATTACTCGGTGCCAAATTGATATTAGGTCTGCAATCGTCACAACACTTGGCGCCGAAGCCATTGACACCCTATATGTGACTGAAATTTCAGGTGGCGCGCTAAGCCCCGTTCGAGCACTACAAGTTTCACAAAGGCTTGCCCAAATCTTGAGGTAACCTCACCCTATGTTCGATTCATTAACTTCTCGTTTTTCGAGTGCATTTTCTTCACTTCGCTCACGAGGAAAAATTTCTGCAAGCGATGTCGATGCTACATGCGTCCAAATGAGAGAAGCTTTACTAGAGGCAGACGTAGCGCTTCCAGTCGTTGAAGATTTTATTGAAGAAATTCGTACCCGATCTCTGGCTTTACTTCCCTCATTGCAGGCAGGATCTAATCAGGCTCAAGCTATTTTTGATGTTGTCAATGCTGAATTAACTCGAATCCTTGGAAGCGAAGCACGTCGCGTTCGTTTCTCGAAAAAACCTCCGACAGTGATCATGCTGGCTGGTTTACAAGGTGCGGGTAAGACAACACTTGCAGGCAAGCTTGCAAAATATTATGCCGATCAAGGAAATACTCCATTACTTGTTGCTTCAGATCTGCAGCGACCAAATGCAGTGACACAACTTCAAATACTTGGCCAAAGTATAGGTGTTCCTGTATTTGCTCCCGAAGAAGGAAATGGAAAAGGCAACCCGGTAAATGTTGCTACAGACGGAATTAAATATGCTAGTGCAAAACAATTTAATATGGTGATCGTTGATACTGCAGGTCGATTGGGTATTGATGGAGAACTGATGAATGAGGCAGTAGCCATCAGAGACGCCATTTCTCCTGATGAAATTTTATTCGTCGTTGATGCGATGATGGGCCAAGATGCAGTACGCACGGCGCAATCATTTCAAGAAGGTGTTGGCTTTGATGGCGTCGTACTTACTAAACTTGACGGTGATGCCCGAGGTGGTTCTGCGCTTTCAATTACTCAATTAACAAAGCGCCCCATCATGTTCGTTTCTACCGGAGAAAAAATAAGTGACTTCGATATTTTTTATCCAGATCGAATGGCATCAAGGATTTTGGGTCTAGGAGATGTTGCCACGCTTGCCGAACAGGCTAAAAAAGCTTTTGACCCCGCGACAAGTGCGAAACTGGAAGAGAAATTTTCTTCGGGTGAAGATTTCACGCTAGAAGATTTTCTAGAACAGTTACAGGCAATGTCGAAGATGGGTTCAATGTCGAAAATGCTCGCAATGCTTCCAGGGGCAGCTTCAATGAAAAAGCAGATCGAGAATTTTGACGAAGGCGAACTTGTCCGAACTCGAGCTATTGTTCAATCAATGACCCCTACCGAACGTCGAGATATAAAGGTTCTCAATGGTTCACGGCGAGCGCGAATTGCGCTGGGAAGTGGGCGAGCGGTCTCCGAGGTAAATTCTCTTGTTGAGCGATTTTCGTTGGCCCAGAAGGCCATGAAGGCCATGCGAGGCGGCTCTATGCCTGCTGGTATGGCCATGCCTGCTGGTATGGGTGCATCTGTAGGTAAACCCAAGCAGGTCCCGACAAAGAAGAAATCAAAATCGGGCAACCCGGCCAAACGCGCCCTCGAGGAGCGTTCGTAGTTCGCGATTTCACCTTTGCGCCTCTAGATGGCAGAATTACCCTTCTGTGACGGGGCCCTCTACCCCCGAAACATCCAAGTCCATCGTTGGGCCAGAAATAGTTGCGCACCCCGCTGCAATGAATCTTGCTTGACATACATTTACAGGAGTACAAGTTCCTTGGCTACAAAAATTCGTTTAATGCGCATGGGCAAGATCCGCACACCCTTTTATCGCGTTGTAGTGACAGATTCTCGCAAAGCTCGTAACGGACTTTCCATTGAAGAAATTGGCCGTTATGTTCCAGGACAAGAGCCTTCACTTATTGAGATTAATTCTGCTCGCGCGCTTTATTGGCTCGGAGTCGGTGCCCAGCCATCATCAGCAGTAGAGGCGTTGCTAAAAATTACAGGAGATTGGCAAAAGCACAAGGGTCTTCCAGGAACTGAGGGAACCCTTCGCGTTGCAGCTCCACGCGTGCATAAGAGCGTTGCTTACGAAGCAGCTGTTAAGCATGCAATGGATGAACCAAAAGAAGGCGCCACAACTCTTAAGAAGAAGGCACAAGAGAAGTTGGCAGCTAAAGCTAATCCAGTTGTAGTTGAAGAAGCAGTTGTTGAAGCACCTGCAGTTGTTGAAGATGTGATTGCTGAAGAAGCAGTTGTTGAAACTCCAGCAGTTGTTGAAGAAGCAGTTGTAGAAACTCCAGCCGAAGAGCCTGCAGTCGAGACGGCGCAATAACAATGATGGATGAAGCCCTAGAGCATTTAGTTAAGGGAATCGTCGACAATCCTGAAGATGTTATCGTCAAGGAAAAAACACACCGTCGAGGTACAACACTTGAGGTGCGAGTCAATCCGGAAGACATTGGCAAGGTCATTGGTCGCAACGGCCGCACTGCCAAAGCGCTACGCACTGTAGTGAGCGCTATTGCAGGCCGTACAGTTCGCGTCGATCTCATCGAGACCGACGAGGCTCGCTAACTTTCCTCTGATGCGTTTACTTGTGGGGCGAATAGGTCGTGCCCACGGAATTCTTGGTGAAGCCACCATTGAACTCCGTACCGACGAACCCGAAAATCGGTTCGCGGTCGGTGCGACCTTATTTACCGAGACTGACAAAACTCTCACAGTTGTTTCAGGGCGCGTTCATAATGGAATTTTGCTTTTAGGTTTTGACGGCATTAAGGATCGCAATGCAATCGAAAAACTTAAAGACACGTTGATGTACGCCGAAGTTGATATTGATGCCCCCTCTGAAGATCCAGATGATTATCACGTTCTTCAGTTAATTGGTTGCATTACCTATCGTGAAAACGGTGAGAAATTTGGCGAAGTTACAGATGTGATCAATCTTCCAGGTCAGGACTTGCTTGCTATAAAAACTGAAAAAGGCGAAGTTCTCATTCCTTTTGTCCATCAATTAGTACCAACAGTAGATATTAAGGAAAAGCGAATAGTGGTTAATCCTCCAGAAATTTTTGGAGATATCGATGAAAATTGATGCTGTGACAATATTTCCTCAGTATCTTGAACCGCTTCAATTGTCGCTATTGGGAAAGGCGCAAAGCGAGGGTCTCGTGGAAATAACAATTCATGACCTTCGAAGCTTTGCAACCGATAATCATCATAGTGTTGACGACACCCCATACGGTGGTGGAGCTGGAATGGTCATGAAAGCACAGGTGTGGGGCGAGGCTCTAGATCCACTCATCACCCCCGACACTGATCTAATTATTTTGACGCCAGCAGGAAAGAAATTTGACCAACCAATGGCGCAGTCATTTGCGCGTGCACGGCATTTAGTTTTTGCCTGCGGTAGATATGAAGGCATAGATGATCGAGTTCGAATGTACTACTCCCAATCTGAATTTATGGAACAAAATATTCGAGTCCATGAAGTATCTATCGGAGATTATGTTCTGGGTGGTGGAGAGGTTGCTGCGATGGTAATAATCGAAGCAGTAACTCGCCTCATTCCCGGCGTTCTTGGCAATCCAGAATCTATAGTTGAAGAGTCACATATGGCGGAAGGATTTCTTGAATATCCAAACTTCACCAAACCATCACAGTGGAGGGGCATCCCCGTACCCGAGATACTCCTCAGCGGAAACCACGGTGAAATTGATAAGTGGCGAGCAACACAGGCTGATTTACGTGCGAAAAAGAACGTATAACTAGTCAGTAACCTCTTAAAAGCCCTACGGTGAGCACATGACTTCGGACTCCAAAGCGATTCAATCGCGACTCATTCGCGACCTTGAACCGGTTGTGGGCATCGAACTCGAGCGCCACCTAAGCATTCAGAAAAATTGGTATCCACACGAGTATGTTCCGTGGAGTGAAGGACGCACCTATGCCGGTCCACTCAATGGTGATGCGTGGGAAGCGAAAGATTCTCGTTTGACACCTGTTGCTCAGGATTCGTTAGTTCTTAATTTACTCACTGAAGATAATTTACCGAGTTATCACACTGAAATTGCCCTCTCAATGGGGCGCGATGGCGCATGGGGTAACTGGATTGAACGATGGACTGCCGAGGAAGCTCGCCACAGTATTGTGATTCGAGATTATTTGATGGCGACTCGTGGCGTCGATCCGTATGAATTGGAAGACCTTCGGATGGCACATATGTCGTTGGGCTATCAAACGCCGTATGAAAATGACATGTTGCATACAATTGCATATGTTTCATTTCAGGAACTAGCTACCCGAATTTCGCATCGCAATACAGGAAAAATTTCAGATGACCCAATTGCCGAGTCAATGATGCAACGAGTCGCTTTGGATGAGAACCTGCACATGATTTTCTATCGTAATACTTTAAACGCAGCTCTTGATTTAGAGCCAGATGCCGCAATGCGCGCGATAACAGATGTTGTGACTAATTTCGACATGCCTGGAGCCAATATGCCAGGGTTTGGACGCAAAGCAGTTCAGATTGCATTGGCTGGAATATATGACATGCAACAACACCTTGATGAAGTAATCGCTCCCGTGCTTCGTGCTTGGAATGTTTTTGAACGCACTGATCTCACTGAGGTTGGACTCAAAGCGAGAGAAGAACTTTCAGAATTTCTATCGAAGACGCGAGCTGAGTCAGATCGTTTCAACGAGAAGAGAGATCATCATTTTGAGAGGCTTATCGCCCGAGGACAAGAGCCAATTCGTATCCAAAAATGAGTGCGCGCGTACTATTTATAGAGCATGACTACGTCAGCGAAGGTGGGCCAATCTGGGCTCAATTCGAAAAACGAGGATATGAAATTTCTCGTTTTATTATCGTTGGCAAGGAAGATATTTCCGAGCCGAACGTTTCACCAATCTGGCCTGATTTATTAACTTTCGACGTCATTGTTGTGATGGGCGCTCCCTATGGCGCCTATGAGGATGAACGAATCGGAAATTGGTTAATTCCAGAGTTGCAGAAAATGAAGGAAGTACACAACGCTGGAATCCCAATTCTAGGCATTTGCTTCGGGGCACAGCTCATGGCTCGAGTTCTTGGTGGTTCAGTAGCCAGAGCTCCTCGCGGGGAACTTGGGTGGTATGAAATTGAGAGCGATGATAGAGAGTTGATACCAACAGGACCATGGTTTCAATATCACTGGGATCGCTTTACTGTGCCACCAGGGGCAACCGAGGTGGCTCGAAATGATTTATGTTCGCAAGCATTTTTCTTTGGTCGCACACTAGGAGTGCAATTTCATCCTGAAATTGATCTGCACGTCCTTGATTTATGGCTGGAGATGGAAGGCGGATGCGCCGAAGTGGAGAGTGAAGGCGTTGACGTGAAGGCTCTTCGAGAGCAAACCAAGGGAATAGAAAATGAAACAAATCAGCGCGGTTACGATTTAGTTGATCAATTTCTTGATCGAATCGCAACCGCGCCAATTAAAAGCGCCTAATTTATTTTACATATCTAATGGAGTCACATACGCTCCAGAGATTCCTCCATCAACAAGGAAGTTTGAAGCAGTAATAAATGAAGAATCATCACTAGCCAAGAAAGCAACAGCTGCTGCAATTTCTGTATCGTCAGCAAATCGACCCATTGGAATATGAACTAGTCGTCGAGCTGCTCGTTCCTTATCTTTTGCAAATAACTCCTGGAGAAGTGGTGTATTTACAGGCCCAGGCGAGAGAGCATTAATGCGGATACCTTCACGAGCGAACTGCACTCCCAATTCACGACTCATGGATAACACTCCACCCTTAGAAGCGGTATAGGCAATCTGGGATGTTGCTGCTCCCATAGTGGCTACGAATGAAGCAGTGTTAATAATGGAACCCTTGCCAGCTTTTTGCATGTATGGGAGTACATATTTACAGCAGAGAAAAACAGATGTTGTGTTTACGCGTAGAACTCTCTCCCACGCATCTAAACCTGTTGTCAAAATGGAGTCATCATCAGGGGGAGATATGCCAGCATTATTAAATGCGATATCAATGCGACCGTAGGTGTCAAAGGCAACTTTGTACATATTTTCAACTTCGGCTGAATTTGTTACATCTGCTTTAACAAAGATTCCTCCTGTCACATCTGCCGCAGCCTGGCCTGATTCAGAATTCATATCCACTGCAACAATCTTCGCACCCTCACTTGCTAGGCGCTTGGCTGTTGCCAATCCAATTCCACTTCCGGCGCCAGTTATAACTGCAACTCGACCTTCAAGACGTTTAGTCATGTACATGTTCCTTTTCTGTTGTAGATGTGTGTGCGGAGGAGAATTGAATTAATCTTGAGATATAAATACGTTCTTCACTTCGGTGAATGAATCAAGTGCGTCCGGTCCAAGTTCTCGACCTAAACCGGATTGTTTGTATCCACCAAATGGAGTCCAGAAACGAACAGAAGAGTTGGAGTTGACCGAGAGCGCACCTGTTTCTACACCACGCGAAACACGAAGGGCGCGTCCAATATCTCTCGTCCAGATAGATCCAGATAGGCCATATTCACTGTCGTTAGCCATAGTAATAGCTTCTGATTCATCATCAAATGTCATGACAGAGACGACAGGGCCGAAAATTTCCTCGCGCCAGGATCGAGATTGAGTATTTTTTGGAAGCAACACAGTTGGTGGCATCCAATATCCAGGGCCACTTGGCGCTGTGCCAGTAAAGGCAACTGGTTCATCGAGAAAAGATTCCACCGCGTTAAATTGCTTCTTAGAAATGAGTGGACCCATATCGGCAGTCGCAAGATTGGGATCTTCAACTCGGAACTTCTTAACTGCGATTTCGAAATGTTCCATGAAGGAATCAAATGCTGATTTTTGTACAAGTATCCGGGACCGCGCACAGCAATCTTGTCCGGCATTATCAAAAACTGCACCGGGGGCACCTGCGGCAGCTTTCGCGATATCGGCATCTGCGAAAATAATATTAGAACTTTTTCCACCGAGTTCAAGTGTTACTCGTTTTACTTGATCCGCACAGCCCGCCATAATTGATTTACCAACTGAGGTAGAACCTGTAAAAACAACTTTTCTAACTAGAGGATGTGTCACGAAACGATTTCCAACGATACTTCCTTTTCCAGGGAGAACGTTAAAGACGCCTTCTGGAATTCCAGCTTCGAGAGCCAATTCAGCTAATCGAATAGCGCTCAATGGGGTGTACTCGGCGGGCTTAATAACAACGGTATTGCCCGCGGCAAGGGCTGGTGCAAATCCCCAGCCTGCTATTGGCATTGGAAAATTCCAGGGAACAATTATTCCAACAACACCAAGCGGTTCTTTAAAAGTGATATCAATTCCACCGGGGACTGGAATTTGTCGACCGAATAACCTTTCAGGTGCGGCTGCAAAATACATCAAGGTATTAGCAACGTTATCCGCCTCCCACAGAGCATTGCCACGCGTGTGACCCGCATTAGTAATTTCAATCTGTGCAAGTTCTTCTCGATGCGCGGAGACAACTTCGGAGAAACGCCTTAATAAGCGTGCGCGATCACCGGGCGCGATGGTGCGCCAGGATTCAAATGCTTTCGATGCCTGTGCAATAACGGCATCGGTTTGTTCAAGATTTAGAAGAGCCACTGTAGTAACAACAGATTCATTTGCTGGATTAATTACGTCATAGGTGAGAGACACAGAATTTAAGACCTTTCGAAGTTGCGGAAGAGTTCCCAATCGGTAATAGCTTTGCCATAGGCAGATATTTCCACCCGAGCATAATTTGCGTAGTGTGCTTGTACTTCAGCACCAAAAGTTTCCTTAATCCACGCACTGTTTTCCCATAGATCAAGGGCTTCCTGCATAGAAGAGGGAACGCGTGGAGAGTCCGATGCGTAGGCATTACCCTGAAATGCCGGCTCAAGTGCGAGTTTCTTTGTGACGCCATCAAGTCCTGCAGCGATAATTCCAGCCACTGCAAGATATGGATTGACATCGCCACCTGGAATACGATTTTCAAGTCTTAAGCTAGCGCCACGTCCTACAAGACGAAAAGCGCATGTGCGATTATCTCGGCCCCAACGAATTGCGGTCGGAGCAAATGAACCAGGAACATATCGCTTATATGAATTTATATTTGGCGCAAAAAGTAGTGAGAGTTCGCGCATATGCATTAATTGACCGGCAATGAATTGGCGACCAATGTCGCTCATCCCGTGCTCTGTATCTGCATCATCTGTCATAACCATTGAACCGTCGAGACCTCGGAAAGAGAGATGAATATGGGAGGAATTTCCTTCACGGTCATTTGGTTTTGCCATAAATGAAAGTGCGTACCCCATTTCAGAAGAAATCTCTTTGGCTCCATTTTTATAAATGACATGATTATCGCAATTTGAGAGTGCATCTGAATATTTAAATGCAATCTCATGCTGGCCTAGGTTGCATTCGCCTTTAGCTGATTCAACCGTCATTCCTGCAGCAGCCATATTGAGGCGAATCTCCCGAAGCAGTGGTTCGATTCGAGATCCGCCTAGAATCGAATAATCAACGTTGTATTGATTCACTGGAGTGAGATTGCGATAAGCCTTGTCCCACGCTTCTTCGTAAGTGTCTTTATATACAACAAATTCTAGTTCAGTTCCACACATTGCTTGCATGCCAGCATTCTTCAGATTCTCAATCTGCTTGCGAAGGATTTGTCTGGGAGATGCGACTACAGGGGAGTGGTCAAGCCAATTAACATCGGCAAGAACGAGTGCTGCGCCTTCTTGCCATGGAATTAAACGCAAAGTGTCAAAATCTGGAGCGAGTTCAAAATCGCTGTAACCACGTTCCCATGAAGACATTTCATACCCTTGAACTGTATTCATATCCATGTCGACAGCTAGGAGATAGTTGCAGCCCTCCGTGCCGTGCTTGAGTACTTCATTAAGAAAGAAATCACCGTGGATTCTTTTACCAGTGAGCCTTCCTTGCATGTCAGTCATTGCAACTACGACTGTGTCTATTGCACCTGATTCGATTGCTGCACGAAGTTCACCAATAGATAAGTTACTCATTGGGTGACACTACCAATTCGTCAACCCAATTTCTATAGAGAAAAACCCCTCTACAAAAATTGCAGAGGGGTTTTTCTTTTTAGTAGAGGCTATTTATGCATCAATAGTGCGCTTTGGTCCAGTGAACCAGTTTTTAACTGAGAGGTGCCACCAAATCCAGAGCAGGATGAGTGCGCCACCAGTAATCAGAGGAGCATAATTTACAGCTGTCCAGGTAAAGTCCTTATTTCCTGGAGTTCCAGCTGGAGAGAATGGAAGCACAAAGTACACAGAAATAATTGCAATTTCTGCAACAGCAACAATTCCCATCCACTTGTATTTCTTTCCTAGGTTCCATTGACCGACCTTAAATGAATCTCCAGCCTTGAGGCGAAGATAAATTGGAATCAAGAATGCGAGATACAAACTAATCACGCAGACTGAAACAACGGCGTAAAATGCTGTTGGTGCACCCGTCGGGCTCTTCCATAATGCTGGAAGGGTGAGAATCACGCCAAGAACTGAAGAAATCAAAACAGCATTTACAGGAATATGATGCTTATTGACTTTCTTCCAACGATTTCCTCCGGGTACTGCTCCGTCACGGGAGAATGCATACATCATTCGTGAACACGATGTAAGGCAAGCTGTCACACAGAAAATCTGCCCTGCAGTGGTGATAATCATGACCAACTTAAATAGCGCGCCTCCACCAAGTGCTGTGTAAAGAACTGCGATAACAGATCCGCCACCGAAGGGGTTAACTTCTGGGTCAAATGAACTAATCACATCAACTTTAGTTGCTGCAAATAAGAAAGCCATCAACAGGATGTATCCACCGATTGCTGAATAGAAGATTGACTTCCAAATTCCTCGAGCTGCTGACATATGAGCGTCTTGAGTTTCTTCAGATAAGTGAGCAGATGCGTCAAAGCCAGTAATGGTGTACTGAGTGAGCAAGAATCCAAGTGGCAATACGTAGAGCCAGTATGAATTGTCACCAAATCCTGAGCTATTTATTTTAGTTGTAAACATCCAGGAGAGTGTTTGATGCTCCGAAGGAGCAAATACCAAGATACCGACAACAATAGCTGCGCCAAATACGTGCCACCACACTGAAATATTGTTGACGACCGCGAGTAAATGTCCGCTATACACATTGATCAAGGTAATGAAGGTCATGATCGCAATGAATAAGAAGAATTGTTGCTTGATGTAATCCCCGCCAAGGAAATTTACATAACTTGGGAATTGCGAGCCCAAAATTACGTTAAGGAAGCTTGCCGCTCCATAACCAACTGATGCTGTCACTGAAACGAGGCCAATGAGGTTGAGCCATCCGGTGTAGTAACCGGCCTTTGCTCCGCCTAATTTGGAAGCCCACCAGTAAATACCACCCGAAGTTGGATATGCCGAAGCAAGTTCTGACATGCAAAAACCGATTATAAGAATAAAGAGGGAAATAAGGGGCCAGCCAATTGAAATTGCTACGGGACCGCCGTTATTCCACGCTTGAGCAAAAGTTGTGAAACAACCAGCCAAGATAGAGATGATTGAGAAAGAGATCGCGAAGTTCGAAAAGCTGCTCCAACTTCGATTGAGCTCCTGTTTGTAACCGAGCTCTGCTAAGCGTTTTTCATCATCGTTTAAGATAGTCAAGATATACTCCTCCTGAAGCCTCTTTTATCGCAGGTCATTTAACCTGCGATAGATGGTGCTGAATCGGTTGGGGATACCGAGGTAGCATTTCTACTTCATAGTGTGACGTGTGCGATAGGGGTTTTAGGTAAAATGTGTCGATTAATGGGCTACGTGTCGAAAGAGAAAAGCACCTTTGATTCGGTCGTGGGGGCTGATTTTGAGGAGTTTGTAACCCTTTCCTCCGTTCATTGCGATGGTTGGGGCGTCGCGACGATTAACCGTGATGAGCTCCTACCGCATGTGGAAAGAGCCGCCGAGGCTGCTGTCGAGAGTGAAACTTTTGATGATGTCATACATGGCAATTCCAGTGATGGTGGACTCTTGCACCTTCGTTGGGCAACCAAGGGTCTTCCAGTAAATGAAAACAATACACACCCGTTTGCCTATAAAGATTTTTCTTTTATTCACAACGGCGCACTCTTTCCACCAGAGGCGCTAGAGCCATCGATACGACCAGATTTATTGCCTCTGATAAAAGGTGATACTGATAGCGAGAGATATTTCTATTTCCTTGTTACCAAAATCGAAGAACTCGGTCTCGTAGAAGGTTGCAAGGCTGCAGTTAATTTCATAAGAGCATCGGTAGATTACTCAAGCATTAATGCAATGGTGATGACTGAAAACTCTTGGGTAGTTATCTGTGAATTTCATCCTGATCGCGCTCCGGACTGGGCACCAGATGATTACTATGAATTGAAATATAAGCAGAGCAGCGAAGGAGTACTTGTCGCCTCCACAGGTTGGAATCAACCAGGCTGGGAGATTTTGCCACATCACACCATGCTCGTTGTCGATCGTTCTGCACTCTCCGCTGAGGTCATAGCGCTGTAGTACTCAGGTTAAGATTGGAACTATGACGCGCACTTACACAGTCCATACATATGGCTGTCAGATGAATGTGCACGATTCCGAACGTATCTCAGGTTTACTTGATGCTGCTGGACACATTCCAGCACCTGAAGGAACCGACGCTGACATAATCGTTTTTAACACATGTGCGGTTCGAGAAAATGCCGATAACAAACTCTATGGAAATCTCAGCTTCTTGGCCCCGAAGAAGAAAGCTAACCCCTCTCTGCAAATTGCTGTTGGAGGCTGTCTTGCTCAAAAAGATCAAGACACTATTTTAAAGAAAGCTCCGTACGTTGACGTTGTATTTGGAACACATAATGTCGGGTCTCTACCTGTGTTGCTTGAAAGAGCACGAATAGAGGAAGAATCTCAAATTGAAATTCTGGAATCGCTTGAGCATTTTCCTTCCACGTTACCTGCGAGACGACATTCCGCATATTCAGCGTGGGTTTCCGTCTCAGTCGGATGCAATAACACATGCACATTTTGTATTGTTCCCACACTTCGAGGTATTGAAAAAGATCGACCAGCGCAAGATATTCTCACTGAAGTGCGTGCGCTAGTTGATCAGGGCGTAATTGAAGTGACTTTGCTTGGTCAAAATGTGAATGCCTACGGAGTTGATTTTGGGGACAAGGGTGCATTTGCTCAGTTAATTCGAAACTGTGGAAAAATTGGTGGACTTGAAAGAGTTAGATTCATGTCACCACACCCACGCGACTTCACAGATGATGTGATTGAAGCAATGGCAGAAACTGCCAACGCTATGCCACACCTTCATATGCCGTTGCAGTCGGGTTCAGATCGAATTTTGCAGATGATGCGTCGCTCTTATCGAACGGATCGTTATCTTGGAATTCTAGATCGCGTACGTACTGCAATTCCTCTCGCTTCAATCACGACAGATATCATCGTTGGATTTCCTGGTGAAACAGATACAGATTTTCAAGCAACACTTGATCTAGCTACGCAGGCTCGATTCGCAGCTGCCTACACATATCAATATTCAATTAGACCTGGGACGCCTGCGGCAACTATGCCTGATCAGGTGAGCGCCGAAGTAGTTGGCGAAAGGTATACCCGTTTACACGAACACCAACAGAAGATATCTCTTTCGGTTAATTCAGAAGCAATCGGCAAAACGATGAAAGCACTTGTTGCCGATCATGAGGGTCGCCGAGATTTCCGAGAGTCACGCCTTACAGGTAAGACCGAGGATTTTAGACTCGTACATTTCGGAAACGAAAATGATGCGCGCCCTGGCGATATTGTGGAAGTACATATTACAGAGGCGTCTGCTCACTACCTTATTGGAGATGGTGGGAAGATTTCGCGCACAAAAGGCGGCGACGCATTTGAAGCGCGCAACAAGAAGAGCAATGACGAGCGGGTTCTTTTGGGAATGCCAGCTATACGTTTATGAGCATTATTGTCATTTGCGGGGCAACGGCGACCGGAAAAAGTGGCCTTAGTATTGAATTGGCGCAACGTCTAGATGGTGAAATTATTAATGCCGACTCGATGCAAATCTATAAAGGCATGGATGTCGGAACTGCAAAATTAAATATCGAGGAACGCAGTGGGATTACCCACCATATGTTAGATATCTTGGATGTAAATCAAGATGCAACAGTCGCCTGGTATCAAGAAGAGGCCAGAAAGTGCGTTGATGACATAGTCTCAAGATCCAAGACAGCGATAATAGTTGGCGGTACTGGTCTTTATATTAAATCAATTCTCGATGATCTCAATTTTCCAGATACTGATCCCGATGTGCGATCGGCTCTTAACAAGGAGGCCGAAGATATTGGCGCTGCAGCTCTTTTTGATCGATTGAAGAAGTTAGACCCTGCCGCAGCCATTGCAATAGATTCACTGAATGTTCGCCGAGTAATTCGTGCTTTAGAAGTTATAGAAATTACTGGAAAACCATTTACTGCAAATTTGCCGCATAAAAATAGCACTCGCTATCCACACGCTATGCAGTTTGGCCTTGTTATGGACCGTCAGCTGCTTTCTGAGAAGATCTCACTCCGGGTGGATCAGATGTTTGAGCAAGGCCTAATCAATGAAGTAGATGACCTACTTGAGGCTGGGCTTACGCAAGGTAGGACCGCTCAAAGAGCACTGGGATATGCCCAAGTTATTAAATATCGATCTGGTGCAATCTCACTGGATGAAGCGATTGAGGAGACCAAACGAGTCACGCGCCAATATGCAAGGAGGCAGGAGACATGGTTCTCGCGCGATGCTCGAATTAAGTGGATATCACCGATTCAAAACCGAGTACAGGTTGTTTTGAACGCCCTGGCGAGTAAATAAAAAGGACTAAACTTCACCCTAATGACTAATAAATTTATTGGTACGTACGGCCATGGAACGCACAATGATTTCGTACTCATATTTGATCCAGATGACGAGATTTCTATCACTACCGCTCAAACTATTGCCATATGCAATCGTGAAACTGGTATTGGAGCCGATGGATTAATCCGCATCACTCGTCGTGATGGCGCGTGGTTTATGGATTATCGCAATTCCGATGGGTCGATTGCTGAAATGTGCGGCAACGGAATACGAGTCATGGCTCGATACTTAGTTGAACGTGGACATCAACCTGAAGGAATTTTTGCGATTAATACTCGCGATGGGCTCAAGCACTTACGAGTTCCTATGACAGAGGATATTTCAGTTAATATGGGAACCGTTTACGATGAGAGCGAAGAAATCACAGCAGCGACAAATGGTCACATCTGGAATGGTTACAACATCAGCGTAGGCAACCCGCACGCTGTCGTTTTTGTGGAACATCTAGGAGATGTCGGCCCCATGAATGAACCTCCGATAGTGCGGCCAAAGGATTCATACCCCGAGGGGGTCAACGTGGAATTTGTAGAAATTATCGATTCTCACGAATTGAAAATGCGAGTATACGAAAGAGGAAGTGGTGAAACTCGCTCATGCGGAACAGGGACATGTGCTGTTGCACTTGCTGCAACAATCAAATCGGGTGCTCGATTACCAGCGCATTGGATAATTAATTCTCCAGGTGGGCGTTTAGAAGTTGATATAGATGGACATTCAAACGCTACATTGACGGGACCAGCCCTACTTATAGGTGATCATGATCTGACACCATTTCTTTCATGACTGACAAACCCCTTCGCGATGAAGGCACTTTTGAGGCACTGCTTCGTGAGAGCGCACGAGTTGCTGCTGACTTCGATGCTGATGAAAACGAATTCGAGGTTGAAGCACAACCCGACCTCGCTGACCGGCATGCACTTCGAAGGGTAAAAGGGTTCTCAACAGAACTTCAAGATATTTCCGAGGCGGAGTACCGCCAACTTCAATTAGAACGCGTAGTACTGGTCGGCGTATGGACTGAAGGAACTGCGCTGATGGCAGAAAATTCTTTGGCAGAACTAAAAGCTCTTGCAGAAACGGCGGGTTCAGAAGTTTTAGAAGGCCTCATTCAACGTCGAGATAAACCGGATCCCGCGACATATATCGGTTCAGGAAAAGTGATTGAGTTGCGTCAAGTCGTGGCTGCAACTGGTGCGGACACAGTTATTTGTGATGGTGAACTTTCTCCATCACAACTTAGGCAACTAGAAGAGAAAGTTAAAGTAAAAGTTGTTGATCGAACCGCGCTTATCCTTGACATATTTGCCCAACACGCAAAGAGCAAGGAAGGCAAGGCACAAGTAGAGCTTGCTCAAATGTCCTACCTCCTTCCACGACTGCGAGGTTGGGGAGGTTCGCTATCGCGTCAGGTCGGAGGTCGCGCAGCAGGCGGTGCAGGTATTGGGGGACGCGGCCCAGGTGAAACAAAAATTGAAACCGATCGCCGCCGTATCCGAGATAAAATGGCAAAACTCAAGCGAGAAATTGCTGAAATGAAAGTATCACGCGACACCAAAAGGGCTGAGCGAAAGCGTCACAATATTCCATCGGTTGCAATTGCTGGTTACACCAATGCAGGCAAATCTTCGTTACTCAATAAATTAACAAATGCAGGAGTACTCGTCGAAAACGCTTTATTTGCGACTCTGGATCCCACGGTAAGAAAATCTCAAACTGCTGACGGTCGTATTTATACCTTGACTGACACTGTTGGATTTGTTAGGCACCTACCCCATCAACTCATTGATGCCTTCAAGTCAACACTTGAGGAAGTGGCCGATGCGGATGTGATCGTTCATGTAGTAGATGGTTCACATGCTGACCCTTTTGAGCAGATACGAGCGGTACGACAGGTAATTGATGAAATTGGTGGCTCCCAGATTCCAGAAATTATTGCGATAAATAAAGTAGATATTGCAGACCCAGAAATCGTCATGGAGATCTTGAGAAAAGAAAGCAATAGCTACGCCTTCTCGGTACGTACCGGTTTTGGAATAGACGGCCTTATTTATGCGATTGAAAAATCACTTCCCAGACCTCGCATTGAAATTAGGGCTGTTCTTCCCTATGACAGAGGGGACCTGGTTAATGCAATTCACGAACACGGTGAAATTCTCCTAGAGAATTACCTGCCAGAAGGTACCCAGATTCATGCACGAGTTGACGCTGCATTAGCCAAAGTGATCAATGACCTACTGGGCTAGCCCCCTTTGTGAGGAATAAATCAGGAGCTGAGCGTGTTGTAACAAGCAAAGTTGGCAAAAATGCGCGATTATGCGCCCGCTTGGTAAAAAAAGTTTTATCCGTTCGATTATTTGGAAAGTAGGTGAGAGCAGTGGCAACAGATTACGACACACCCCGAAAGACCGATGAGGAACTCCACGAGGAGTCGTTAGAAGAGCTCAAGGCGCAACGTGTTGATGCTCAATCCGGTCAAATTGATGTGGATGAAGCGGAGGCTGCCGAGACTCTTGAGCTTCCTGGCGCTGACCTATCTGGCGAAGAGTTATCTGTACGTGTTGTTCCTAAGCAAATCGATGAATTTACATGTTCGCGATGCTTCTTAGTCCATCACATCACTCAATTAGCAAAAGGTGAAGGCGCAAAAGCTGTTTGCAAAGAATGTTTCTAGTTTTTTAAAATAGCTATTAATTCATCTGCACGTGATGTTGAAACTAGCCAATATGGAGTGGGATCTCTCGAGTCGTTGAGCGCAATTTTGATCCCCTCTGAAACCCAAAAACGAATTTCTAAGTGTGCGGCAGGATCGATATCTCTCGTTCGCGCACGGCGCATATCTGCTGCACTCAGGCTCTCACAGTGCCCCAAATAGCTTATGTCTATCTGGGCATTTCCAATTCGCAATTGGCTTCCTACGACCTCTATAACTAAAGCGAAGATAAACCAGATAAAAACGAGAGTCCCCGTGAGCACCACTAAGGAAATAAGAGCAGCCAAATTGCCAAGCGCTGCCCAGATGGCAATAACTAAAGAGAGAAAAAAGAAGTAAAAAAGAGCAAGTAACCATATGGGGGGCCGTTGTACTTCTCTAAAACGCATGGAGGCCACGCTACATCATGAAAAAAATGGGCGCGATGCGCCGCAAGCCAGTAATCTAGGGACTATGAGCAGAGTCGCAAGCACCATTCCTCCCGAGGGATCTACTGTGCCGCCAAGACATCCAAAAGCTCCCGAGGCTGGTACACGAATTCCTTCTCACTTTGGACATTGTTTCGGATGCGGCGAGCTCCACCCAACTGGATTGCATCTAGTTGCACACGCAGGTGTTGGTCTTGATATCACTGCTGAATTTACTGTTACCGAGAATCATCAAGGGGCTCCAGGCTTGGCACATGGTGGTTTACTTTCATTGGCTTTCGATGAGGCACTTGGAAAACTCATGTGGTTACTTCGAGCACCTGCTGTGACTGCACGATTAGAAACTGATTTCCTCAAACCAGTTCCAATGGGATCCACTCTTTTCATTAGCGCACGCATAACTGGTCAAGTTAATAGAAAAGTTTATTGCGAGGCAGTGGGTCGCTTAGAAGGACCTGAAGGCGTTATCGCTGTTCGTGCTGCTGCTTTGTATGTCATTGTCCCCATGAGTCACTTTCTTGAAAATGCACCCAAGGAATATATTGAACACATATCAAAGACGCCTGAAATTCTTGCCTTCGTCGATTCTGAATTTGAAATTAACCCATGAGTGTTGACATCCTTATCACGCGGCTTAATCCAGACGTTCCGCTGCCCACCTATGCAAAGGGCGGCGACGCTGGAGCTGATTTAGTTACGTGTAGTGATGTGACCCTTGCACCAGGGGAGAGAGTGCTCGTTCCGACAGGCATAGCAATCGCAATGCCCGATGGCTATGTTGCATTTGTTCATCCTCGTTCGGGGCTAGCAATCAAATATGGGGTATCAATCGTGAACTCTCCGGGCACAATCGATGCTGGGTATCGTGGAGAGATTCAAGTTATTTTAATTAACCATGACAGATTTGAAAGCGTCTCCTTCGCAAAGGGAGAGCGAATTGCGCAATTAATTATTCAGAAAGTAGAGAAAGCCCACTTCATTGAAGTTCAAGACCTTCCAGGGTCTGGACGTGGAGTAGGCGGATTTGGATCGACGGGGAAAAAATGAGTGAAGCACACGCGGATCGCGCCAAAGTTATGGAAGCCCTTGGGGGAAAAAAGGGAATTCTTGATTCAGGTTTTCCCTCCATCGTTTTTCTCATTGCCTTTAACGTAACCCATGATTTACGCAATTCCTTATACAGCGCAGTGTTTACCTCGGTTATTTTAACAATCCTTCGCCTGGCACGTCGAGATACCATTCAGCACGTAATCTCAGGATTTATTGGTGTCGCTTTTTGTGCCTACCTTGCAAATCGCACGGGTAATGCAAATGATTTTTTTCTTCCTAAATTTTTAACCAATCTTGTTTATGGAACGGTTTATCTCATTGGCAATGTCATTGGATGGCCCATACTGGGGCTCGTACTTGGACCGATTTTGGGGGAGAATCTACTCTGGCGAAATCATCCAGAGCGCAAGAGAGCCTACGTAAGAGCTGGATGGCTATGGGTAGGAATTTTTTATCTTCGCCTTGCAGTACAGGTTCCTATTTACCTATCTGGACCAGAGAATTTAAATCTTCTCGGTACTGTCAATCTTGCGATGGGTTATCCACTATTTGCCGCAGCGGGCTATGGTTCCTGGATTATTATCAAGAAGGTGCCGAGCACAAAACCCGAGCAATTTAATTAATTATTTTTCAATGAAACAAGCTTTAATCTGAGCTTCTGCAGTGGATGAGGCTACAAAGAGAAGTTCGTCCCCTGCAACAAAAACATCAGACTGCTTACAAGCAATGACTTGTCCATCACGGACAATTGCGGCAAGGGATGCGTTTTCTGGTAGTTCAATCTCGCCAACTGTCTTTCCGATACATGAAGAAGAATCGGGCAAGGTGAGTTCTACTAGATTTGCCTGGCCCTTTCGAAAAGAGAAGAGTCGGACAACATCTCCCACGCTCACCGCCTCTTCAACGAGTGCTGAAATGATTCGAGGAGTAGAAACGGCAACATCGACGCCCCATGAAGTGTCAAAGAGCCACTCATTTTTTGGGTGATTAACTCGGGCAACTACTCGAGGGACTCCGTACTCTGTTTTTCCAAGCAACGATGCAACAAGATTTACTTTGTCATCACCGGTAGCTGCTACCAGAACCTGACAGTCATTTAGCTTTGCATTATCAAGGGATGTAATCTCACATGCATCGGCCATCAACCATTCGGCATCAGGCACACTTTGAAGTTTGAGCGCTTTGGGATCCTTATCAATGAGAAGAACTTGATGTCCGTTATCTAGCAACTCTCGCGCGATAGCGCGACCTACATTGCCAGCACCTGCTATTGCAATTCTCATGAGGCATCTCCTGGAGCATGGGATAACGCTTTAACAACATCGGCCAGATCTTCATCGCGCACCATCACGTGAAGTAGATCGCCTTCCTGATACACAGTGTGTTCATCAGGAATGAGGCCCTCGCCCAAGCGCGTAATAAAAGCGACTCGAGCCTTCGTAATATTTTGAACACTCAAAATGGCAGTTCCGTACCAAGATGCGGAAGGATGTACTTCGCACAGTTGAATCGTGCCACTGGCATCACGCCATTCTGATTTGGATCCTTCAGGAATGATTCGTCGCAAAATCTGATCGGTTGCCCAAAGAACTGTGGCTACTGTTGGAATTCCTAGACGCTGATAAATTTCGGCACGTCCTGGGTCATAGATTCTGGCGACAACATTAGTAACACCGTAGGTTTCACGGGCTACTCGCGCTGCAAGAATATTTGAGTTATCTCCGTTGCTTACAGCGGCAAAGGCATCGGCGGTTTCTATTCCTGCTTCTAGGAGGGTATCTCTATCGAATCCAACACCCGTGACAGTTTTGCCTTTGAAATTGGGTCCAAGGCGTCTGAATGCTTCACGTGCTTGGTCAATGACGGCAACGCTATGTCCAGCGGCCTCGAGATCTACTGCTAGCGAGGAACCCACTCGGCCGCAGCCCATAATTACAACGTGCATAGAGATGAACTTACACCCATAGGCTTACATCTATGGGATTCAAGGGCAAAGGCACACTCGTTATGGGCCAAAAAATCGAGGTCACTATAGAAAAGGTCGCACATGGCGGCCATTTCATCGCACGACATGAGGGCGCAGTGATTTTCATCCGTCATGCAATCCCCGGTGAAAAAGTCTTAATAACAATTACAAGTGTGGGCGCTTCATTCTTGCGAGCAGATGTCGTTGAGGTGCTGGAACCCTCTGATGATCGAGTTCAACCTCCATGTGATTTCGCATATGCCGGCGGCTGCGGGGGTTGCGATTTCCAACATATTTCAGTGGAAAGGCAATTACGTTTAAAAAGCCAGGTCATCACCGAGCAATTTTCACGCATTGCAAAAATGGACATTGACATTGACGTGGAATCTATTGGAGAACCTACACATTGGCGTTCGCGAGTAACGGCCACGAGTGATGCACAGGGGAGATTAGGTTTCATCGCTTCACGTTCGCATTCTGTTATTCCAATTACGGATTGCACAATTGCAGTGCCACAAATTCAGATGAATGAACTTACAAAAAGAATGTGGCCAGCTTCATCACGAATCGAAATCAGCACCTCTTCACAAGGCGAACGAGTGATTTCTATAGGTTCTACTGAGATTATTGAGGGTGACCCCATTCTCCATGAGGAGGTTGGCGATAAAGTCTTGCAGGTACATCACCAATCTTTTTGGCAAGGTCATCGAATCGCTCCTAAAACTTTAACCGAGGTTGTCAAAAATATGGCCGGAGTCAAAGAAGGAGATCATGTCTTGGATTTGTACGGTGGAGTTGGTCTATTTACCGCCGCTCTTGTGGATGAAATTGGTCAATCAGGTTTAATTGAATTAGTTGAAGGAAGTACTTTTGCCACTAAAGATGCGCAGGTAAATTTCGCTTCTTATCCTCAGGTCAAAGTGCATAACGGGAATGTACAGAGAGTTGTTCGATTTATTGATAGCGCTGATGTTGTTGTTTTAGATCCGCCTCGGGAGGGAGCTGGGAAAGAAATTATTTTACGTCTAGGAGAAATCGGTTCACGAACAATTGTGTACGTGGCTTGCGATCCAGCAGCTCTCGCTCGTGACACCACTTACTTAATTGATTCGGGTTATCAACTTCAGCAGATGCGAGCATTTGATCTATTTCCTATGACTCACCACATCGAAATTGTTGCGCAATTTACCCGCAATGATGTATCTTGACGTCAAGATACTTTGATTAGGGAGATATCCATGAGCATCAATTCTTTTCAAGCGAAGAGCCAGCTTGACGTCAACGGCGCACGGTATGAAATTTTTGATATTTCCGCAATCGAAGGAGCGCAGACACTCCCATTTAGCTTAAAAATTCTGTTAGAAAATTTACTGCGCACTGAAGATGGCGCAAACATTACAAGTGAACACATCAGAGCTTTAGCTAATTGGGATCCAAACTCTGAGCCAGAGGTAGAGATTCAATTCACCCCTGCCCGAGTCGTTATGCAAGATTTTACAGGAGTGCCCTGCGTTGTTGATTTGGCCACTATGCGTGAAGCGATTGTTGAACTTGGGGGAGACCCATCCAAAGTAAATCCGTTGGCACCAGCGGAACTCGTTATTGATCACTCAGTGATTGCCGATGTTTTCGGAACTAAAGATTCATTCGAGAGAAATACAGATATCGAATACGAGCGCAATCGTGAGAGATATCGTTTCTTACGTTGGGGTCAAGGTGCATTTGATGAATTCAAAGTTGTTCCACCCGGTACGGGAATTGTTCACCAAGTAAATATTGAATACCTAGCACGAGTAGTAATGACGCGTTCGGTCAATGGTGTTCTGCGTGCCTATCCAGATACTGTCGTTGGCACCGATTCACATACAACTATGGTCAATGGACTGGGCGTTCTGGGTTGGGGAGTTGGCGGAATTGAGGCAGAGGCAGCGTTACTCGGTCAGCCAGTATCGATGCTTATTCCTCGCGTGGTTGGATTTAAATTAAATGGAACGTTGCCCTTAGGAACAACCGCAACAGATCTTGCACTCACAATTACTCAAATTCTTCGCAAATTAGGAGTCGTAGGAAAATTTGTAGAGTTCTACGGACCAGGGGTTGCTGCGGTACCGATGGCTAATAGAACCACCATCGGAAATATGAGCCCAGAATATGGCTCTACCTGCGCAATCTTTCCTATCGATGAAGAAACCCTCAGGTATTTGCAACTCACAGGACGAAGCGCAGAACAGGTAGCACTCGTGGAAAGTTATGCGAAGAAGCAAGGACTCTGGCATAACCCTTCCGAAGAACCTCGCTTCTCCGAAAGCATTGAACTTGATCTCTCAACCGTCGTCCCCTCTATCGCTGGCCCAAAGCGTCCGCAGGATCGCATCTCGCTTAGTAACTCGAAGAAAGCTTTTGAAGAAATTCTGCCAACTTATTTCACTGAGAAAACCGGCAAAGAACCTGTTGCTATTCGGGTCAAAGATGAGTCGACAACAATTAAAAATGGCGATGTTGTCATAGCATCGATTACTTCCTGCACAAACACTTCTAACCCTTCTGTAATGATTGGCGCAGCACTGCTCGCAAAAAACGCAGTAGATAAAGGGTTACGGTCAAAGCCTTGGGTTAAAACAACTTTGGCACCAGGATCAAAAGTTGTGACTGATTATTATGATCGTGCCAACCTCACCCAGTACATGGAAAAATTAGGCTTCAATCTTGTTGGCTATGGATGCGTCACTTGCATTGGAAATTCTGGTCCGCTACCCACCGAAATAAGTGCAGCAGTTAACGAACATGATCTTGCGGTAACAGCAGTTCTATCTGGTAATCGAAATTTCGAGGGACGAATAAGTCCTGATGTAAAGATGAATTACCTTGCCTCCCCACCATTAGTTGTCGCATACGCGCTTGCGGGAACGATGGATCATGATTTTGAAACTGACTCGTTAGGCAATGATAATTCTGGAAATCCAGTTTTCCTCAAAGACATATGGCCGACCCCCACTGAGATTCAAGCGGTGATTGATTCATCAATTTCCTCTGAAATGTTCAGCAAGGATTATGCAGGCGTATTCGATGGCGATCATCGCTGGAAGTCTTTGGATACTCCGACTGGGAATACATTCGAGTGGGATCCTCAGTCAACCTATGTACGCAAACCTCCATATTTTGATGCAATGCCAAAACTCCCCACTCCAGTTGTAGATATTAGTAACGCGCGGGTTTTGGCCATTCTGGGAGATTCGGTAACTACCGATCATATTTCCCCGGCTGGAAATATTAAGGCAGATTCTCCTGCGGGAAAGTACTTAGAAGAGCATGGCGTTGATAAGAAGGATTTCAATTCCTATGGCTCGCGTCGTGGAAATCATGAAGTGATGATTCGAGGGACTTTTGCAAATATCAGATTAAAGAATTTGCTTCTTGACGGCGTTGAAGGTGGATTTACTAGAAATTTCATGTCTGATGGTGAGCAATCAACAATTTATGATGCGTCCAACGCGTATCAAAAAGCAGGTGTGGGTCTGATCATTCTTGCAGGAAAAGAATATGGATCTGGATCATCGCGCGATTGGGCAGCTAAAGGGACGGCTCTCCTTGGCGTGCAAGCTGTCATCGCGCAAAGTTTTGAGAGAATTCATAGATCTAACTTAATTGGAATGGGCGTTCTTCCACTTCAATTTAAAGAAGGAGATAGCGCCGATTCACTTGGGCTTCGCGGCGATGAGATTTTCTCAATCTCCGGAATTACCGAACTCAATAATGGTCATACACCCAAAGAAGTAGAAGTCACCGCAGGAGAGAAGACCTTTATTGCGGGAGTGCGTATTGATACCCCTGGTGAGGCTGATTACTATCGCCACGGTGGAATTATGCAATATGTCCTTCGAAGCCTTCTTGCTTAGAGGTGCATTTACCTGGTGCGCGTTCTAGAATAACGCCATGATCGAGAAGATACAGTCTCCCGCAGACCTTGCAGGACTGGGATCTTCTGAATTAACAGATCTCGCATCAGAAATTCGCTCCTTTCTCATTGATAAGGTTACGAAAACCGGTGGCCACTTAGGTCCAAACCTTGGAATTGTGGAACTCACAATTGCTATTCACAGGGTCTTTGAATCTCCTAAAGATGTCATTTTATTTGATACCGGTCATCAGACGTATGTCCATAAGATTTTGACTGGGCGAGCAGATGGATTTGATCTTCTTCGCCAACGTGGCGGACTCGCTGGATATCCCAATCGCCGCGAGAGTGAACATGATGTAATTGAAAATTCTCACGCATCGACAGCACTGTCATGGGGCGATGGTATTTCTAGGGGTTTCTCACTTTCAGGACAAAATGATCGAACTGTGGTCGTTGTTGTTGGAGATGGCGCCCTAACAGGTGGCATGTCGTGGGAAGCTCTTAATAATATTGCCACAGCGCATCAAAGAAATCTTGTCATCGTTGTTAACGATAACGAACGCTCTTATTCACCGACGATTGGTGGGCTTGCCACACACTTGTCCACCTTACGGGCAACGCAAGGGTATGAGAGATTCCTTGACTGGGGTAAAGATGTTCTACAAAAGACTCCCGTTGTTGGCGGACCGATATTTGAAACATTGCATGGTGTTAAAAAAGGTATAAAAGATATTGTCGCACCACAAGGTATGTTTGAAGACCTCGGCCTTAAATACATGGGTCCCTTTGATGGTCATGATATTTCGATGATGGAAAAGGCCCTGACCACGGCAAAGGAATATGGCGGACCGATTCTTGTTCACGCAATTACGGAAAAGGGTCGAGGGTATGCGCCTGCAGTGGAAGACGAAGCAGAAAAATTCCATGCAGTAGGTGTTGTTGATTCTGAGACTGGGCTACCGATTAAGAAAAGCGGGCCATCATGGACAAGTATTTTCGCCGACGAGTTGGTCACCATTGGTCGTGAGCGAAACGATGTAGTTGCGATAACTGCAGCAATGCTCGGTCCAACTGGCTTAGATAAATTTCAAAGTGAATTTCCTTCGCGCACAATTGATGTAGGAATTGCAGAACAACACGCTGTGACTAGTGCTGCAGGAATGGCCTTTGCCGGTCTTCATCCCGTAGTTGCCGTGTATGCAACATTTCTAAATCGAGCATTTGATCAGTTGCTTCTTGATGTGGCACTCCATGGCGCAGGAGTAACCTTTGTCCTTGATAGAGCAGGGGTAACAGGGGATGACGGCCCTTCCCATAATGGAATTTGGGATCTTGCTCTCACTGGAATCGTGCCAACGTTACATGTTGCCGCGCCACGTGATGGTGCTCGACTTCGAGAGACTCTTCGCGAAGCCATTGAAATAAGTGATTCACCTTCACTCGTTCGATTTCCAAAGGGTGCAGTCATTGCTGATATCCCAGCATTTGAAAGACGAGATGGAATTGATGTCTTATATCGCGGAGAAAGTGCCGATGTATTAATGGTCAGTGTTGGAGCCATGGCTCAGATTGCTGTTGAGTCTGCATCGCAGGCCTATCGCGAAGGCGTTGGCGTCACAGTGATAGACCTCCGCTGGGTCAAGCCATTGCCTGCATCGTTAATAACTATGGCGCGACGCTATAAGAGTGTTGTCGTTCTTGAAGACGGTATTCGTCATGGTGGAATTGCAAGCACAATCTCTGAATTATTTCGAGATGCAGGATTAGAGGTACCAATTCATTCCATCGGCGTGCCATTGGAATTTATTGAACATTCCAAACGAGATCAGGTTCTGAGCGATATTGGAATCACATCTCAAAACATCACACGCTCATTAGTGGAGTGGAGTAGTTCACTTAAGGAAGCGATGCAACTCCCGGCTGATGAAAGCGCTGACCACACACAGCATCGCTAATTCCTTCACGATCGAGATACGGAAGAATTCCACCCAAGTGCATCGGCCAACCTGCCCCAAGCAACATGCAGAGGTCAATTTCCGCAGCTGATGAAACGACACCCTCATCGAGCATCATTCGCGCCTCTTCAGCAATTGCAGTCAGGGCCCGTGTTCGGACTTCACTGGCGCTTGAAGGTGATTGACCTGTGGAGATCAACGCAACGGCCTCAGGGTTTGCGACCGATTGACCATTTTCATCTTTGATGTAGAAAGTTCTCACTCCTGCTTTGACCATTGCTGCCATAGTGGGTGAGATTCGATAGCGGTCTCCAAGATTTTTGTGGAGAGTCTCTGAAACATGTAGAGCTACACCAGGTCCAACAAGGCCGAGTAATTCAAATGGAGACATTGGGAAGCCAATGGAACGCATAGAGTTATCGGCAACTTCTGGGGGAGTGCCTTCATCCATCGCATCCGTTATTTCACCCATGAATCGAGTGAGTAAGCGATTAACAACAAACCCAGGCGCATCTTTGGTAATCACCATTGTCTTTTTTAATTCTTTGCCAATGCTTACTGCAGTGGCAGTTGTTGCGTCATCTGTTTTGCTCGTTCGAGCAATTTCAAGTAACGGCATAATTGCAACAGGGTTAAAGAAGTGAAAACCGATAACTCTTTCTGGATTATCAAGTCCTTCACTCATAGCTTCAACTGAAAGAGAAGAAGTGTTTGTGGCTAGTACACATTCGGGAGATACTATTTTTTCAAGGCTCTTGAATAGTGATTGCTTAAGGGTAAGTTCCTCAAAGATGGCCTCGATAACAAAGTCGCAACCTGCAAAAACGCTCTGATCAGATGAGCCGGAGATAAGAAGAGAAAGGCGATGAGCGCTCTCTTGCGACATTCGTCGTTTCTCAACAAGCTTGAGCAGTTCAGCATGGACCCAGGCAACACCCTTATCAGCGCGTTCTTGGTCAATATCTGTCATGACGACGGGACATTTTAAATTTCGCACCAACAGGAGTGCGAGTTGCGAGGCCATGAGGCCCGCTCCTACAACGCCAACTTTGGTTATCTTGCGAGCAAGAGCCGGCTTAGGTGCACCCTCAACTTTTTTACGTTTTTTCTGCATGAGATTAAAGGCGTAGAGCGAAGCACGCAGTGGATCAGACATTGTTAAATCTGCAAGAGTTTGATCTTCTGAATCAAAACCTGATGTGCGAGAAGCGCTACGAGATGCTGCGATGAGCTCAAGGGCGCGAGTGGGAGCGGCAATTGTGGCACCACCGTATTTCTTTAACGCAGCCTTTGTACCGATTTCGACAGCGTTATCCCAAGCTGTGCCTTGCGAATAGTCGTGACGATTGATTACAACTGTTCCGCTAAGAACAGAAGCTGCAAATGCCACGGATTTTTCTAGAAAATCAGCGGGCTCGTAGACCGCGTCAACTACTCCAAGGGCCAGTGCATCTTTTGATTTAAGCATTGTGTTGTTATTGAGTGCATTCAAAACTATTACTTGTACTGCGCGCTCTGGACCAATTAATTTGGGAAGCAGCGTCGCTCCTCCCCATCCAGGCACAAGTCCTAGGAAAACTTCAGGTAGTCCGGTAAGAGCTGTTGATGACAGTGTGCGATATGAGCAGTGAAGGCCCACTTCAAGGCCACCACCTAAGGCAAGCCCATTGATGAAAGCGAAAGTTGGAATATCTAATTCGCCTAAACGGCGAAAAACATCGTGACCATATTTGCCAATGGCGAGAGCCTGCTCGCGTTTGGTGAGAAATGCGAGCGCGGAAAGATCTGCTCCGGCTGCAAAAATAAATGGCTTTCCAGTAATTGCTATGGCAGAAGGTTTTCTCGAGGCAGCATCTGTAATCGCTGCATCAAGTGCGGAGAGTGACTTTGCACCGAAAGTATTTGGGCGGTTATGGTCTTCACCGTTATCAAGGGTAATGAGAGCTAGCGAACCTTTATAGCCAAATGAGGTGAGGTCGACATCTCTCACTAGCGCATGGGTAATAACTTCTTCCGGTGCCCCAACTGGCAATTCAAGATCGGGAGAGAGGGTCATTATTTTCCGCCTTTGCCATTGAAGTGTGGATTTTCCCAAATAATTGTTCCGCCCATGCCAAGTCCGATACACATAGTCGTAATTCCGTAGCGAACAGAAGGATGCTCTTCGAAACTGCGAGCAAGATTAAGTGCTAGACGTACTCCAGATGATGCAAGTGGATGTCCGACTGCAATTGCTCCACCAAAAGGATTAACTCTGGTGTCATCGTCGGCAATTCCGAAGTGATCAAGAAATGCAAGAACTTGCACGGCAAATGCTTCGTTTATTTCAAAGAGACCAATGTCAGCAATAGATAACCCAGCTTTATGTAAAGCTTTCTCAGTTGCAGGTACTGGTCCGTATCCCATTACTTCTGGTTCGACCCCTGCAAATGCAAAAGTTACCATCCGCGCTTTCACCGTTAATCCCAGAGCTATCGCGCTTTCTTCGCTTGCCAGAATTGAGGCAGTTGCGCCATCGTTGAGCCCGGCTGCATTACCGGCGGTTACTCTGCCTGCTGGACGAAATGGTGTTTTTAGCGCAGCAAGTCCTTCAAGTGTTGTCCCTGGACGAGGTGGTTCATCTACCGTTGCTACGGTCCATCCTAATTCTGGTGTGCGCGTTGCCGTTGGAATTAAATCACGTTGAATTTTTCCGTCAGCATACGCTTGCGCGGTTTTTTCCTGCGAACGTAATGCATATTTATCCGAACGCTCCTTTGTAATTGCCGGGAAGCGATCATGGAGTCTTTCCGCAGTATTTCCCATAGCAAGGGCGTCTTGCTCGACAATTTTTTCGGCAAGGTATCGAGGATTTGGATCTATGCCCTCGCCCATTGGGTGGTTGCCCATATGTTCAACGCCGCCCGCAATTCCAATGTCATATGCACCCATTGCAATTGCACCAGCAATTGTTGTCATAGCTGTCAGTGCACCAGCGCACCAGCGATCAATTGAATATCCAGGAACACTCTTAGGCAGTCCTGCAAGTAATGCAACGCTTCGCCCGATATTCATTCCTTGATCGCCACTTTGGGTTGCAGCTGCTATCGCCACGTCATCTATTGCAGAAGGATCAACTCTGGGATTTCTTTCCAGCAAGCCACGCAAAGCGCGCACCATAAGGTCATCTGCGCGAGTCCCGGCGTACAAACTTCCCGCCTTGCCAAAAGGGGTGCGTACAGCGTCAACGAGAACAACAGAGCGCTTGGATTGCGACATGTAAGGACTTCCTTCTTCCGTGAAGCATGAGAAGGAAAGGCTACTGGTCAGTAGGTAAAAGCGGAAGAACTAACGCGTTGTAACTACCTTTTTTGCTGGTTTGAGATACGCGCCAAGTACCAACCCTAAATATGCCGCCCATACGATGAATTGCAGCCACGAGGTGGTGGTGTCAAAACCGATCGAACCAGCTAGAAGTGAGGCAATAACTGAATCAGGACTCATCCATGAAGTGATATTCCAGATGAAGGCATCTGGCCCCGGAAGCCAACCCAATTCCTGATATTCGTGAATCGCATAGGAAAGAACGCCCGCTGCCACAACAATTAAAGCAATGCCGGTTGTTGTGAAGAATTTACTTAAGTTGAGCTTGACTGATCGTTGGTAAATTAAAACGCCTAATGTGATAGAGACTGCAAGTCCAATGATTAAACCAATTGATGCACTTGACGTCGCAGATGTTGTCTTAAAATTTGTGTAGATAAATAGCGCAGTTTCAAGTCCCTCGCGTGAAGTCGCAATAAAAGCAGTGACAGCCAAGGCAAATGGTCCACCGATGAGGGCTGTATCAATCTTTCCGTGCAGCTCGTCGCGTAATCCGCGAGCTGTGCGTTGCATCCAAAAAACCATCCACGTCACTAGTCCGACCGCCAAGAATGAGGTAGTTCCAGCAAAGAACTCTTCGCCTCGAGAGGAGAGTTCAGCGGAGGTGAAGCTGAGAAATCCGCCAAGAGCCAGACTTGCAGCAAGAGCTGATCCCACGCCGGCCCATAGTGCTGGCAAGAGCGAGCGACGTCCAGTTTTGACCAGGTAGGCGACTAAAATTCCGACGATTAACGAGGCTTCAAGGCCCTCACGAAGGGCTATCAGAAATGTGCTCAACATGGGCTTTAATCTAGAACGGGTTCACTAATTACGCAACTCCAATGTTGCGTAATTCCAATCACTTAGATTTCAGGAGCGTCCTCGGGTAATTCTTGGGCCGTGACGGCGACTGGTTCTAAGGGGAGCGATTCGAGGAGAGCGCTGGCAACGAGGGGCGCGACAATCGAGACTTGCCAGCGACGCGCACCAAGGAGGGCCATCTGCTTGGCCACTGACTCCTCATCGCGTATCAGGGTTGAACCTGCTGGCGGTGACCAACAGAGGCGGCGAATAATTTCGGGGGAGATGAGGTTTTCGGGGGCAATAACAAGTTCTTGAGCTCTCACTTCCAGTGCATGCCGGGCATGAGTAAGGGGGGCATACCTTTCGGGGAATCGATCTCGCCATAACTTAATGGGAGGGAGCACATCGGCTGAGGATCGCACCTCGGGCCACTTCTCTTCTGGAGTTGTGAGCGCATCTGAGATTGCTACGAGCCAAGTAGCAGTATTTTCAAACCATCGCGCTCGCAAACCTATAGGGCGAAGTACTTTCTCCATTTCTTTACGATTCGTGGGTGCATGTGTTGCAAGCTCAACGATTGCATTATCTGATAACAACTTTCCACTAGAGATGTCAATTTCTCGCGCGAGAGAATCACGTTCGGTCCATAAGTTTTTGATAATCGCTAATTGATTTCTCTTCTTAATTTTATGCATTCCGGATGTGCGTCGCCACGGGTCAATTCGTGGGGGAGCGGGCGGTGCTGCAAGAATTGAGGCGAATTCTTCCTTGGCCCATTCCCATTTTCCGGCATCAACTAAAATTTGATAAACCTTATTTCTAAGTTCTACGAGTAGCTCAACATCGAGGGCTGCGTAAGTTAACCAATCGTGTGGCAAAGGACGAGTGGACCAATCAACTGCTGAATGTTCTTTGGCTAAAGAAACCCCCATAAGAGATTCAAGAAGTGGACCAAGACCGACACGAGGTAATCCAGCAATGCGACCACCCAGCTCTGTATCAAAGAGCGTTACAGGATTAATACCTAATTCGCGAAGACACGGAAGATCTTGAGTACTTGCATGCAAAATAACTTCACCATCGTGAAAGAGTTCGCTGAGCTGCGCAAATAGTGGATGCCCGGGCCCGAAGGCAATGGGATCTATTAGGTGTAATCCACCATTTTCACGTTTAATTTGAATGAGATATGCCCGAGCGCTGTATTTATAACCTGATGCGCGCTCAGCATCAATTGCGAATGGACCGATACCAGTACCAAGTTGAGTTATCGCCTCTGAAAACTGCAATTCGGTAGTGATAACTTCCGGAGTGCCTTGAGATGGAGAGAGAAGTGGTGTGGGCAGCTGGATTTCTTCACTCATAAATTATTTACGTCGTGCAGATAATATCGCTGACACACCTTCTGGGACCGGAGCTAACCCTGAAACTTCAGCGATGAGATTGCACCAGCCTTCTATGTGTTTAATTAACTCGAGAGAGTCAGTAACGATGGGTGTCCATGACGCTCGTATTTCAAGTTCGGATTCATCATGTCGTGGTGAGAGTTTGCCAAATGAGGCACTCGACACACGCGTGACGGTTCCACTAGGTGCAACAAATTCGCAGCCGGTTTGTGAAAGAGAATCTAAAAACCAGCTCCAGCCAACCTCTGGGAGTAAGGGATCTTCCTGCATTACTGGATCTATATCGGCTCGTACAAATGTCACGCAGCGAAATTCACCCTCCCAGGTATCCTGACCACCTGGTTCGTGCAATAAAACAAATCGTCCAGATGCGAGTTCATCTTCGGCTTCACCGATCAGGCCGTTACTCACATCAGCAGAAAATGCAAAGGCGTATGTGGCCAATTTTTGAGGCGCAGGCACTTCCTCTAAAACAATCTCTGTTCGAGGGGTAAAGGTTCTCAAGTGAACTAGTAATCGTTCGAATGCAAGTGAATCCACGGCGTAACTCTAAAAGAAGTCATGGCGTTGGAGTGGGAGGCTGGGCGGTACCCTTTCGTAATGGCCTCGCTTTTAGCGCTCATTTCCAGCGTTCTATGGGGAAGTGCTGATTACCATGGTGGCAAATTAAGTAAGCGCTTTCCTGCAATTGCCGTTCTGGGAATCTCCCAAGGATTCGGATTAATTTTTGGGATTTTTCTTGTCGTGACTTTGAATGAATTTGATGGAGTCGACCGTGGATTTCTCATACCGGGAGCTCTTGCAGGAATTGCAGGGTATATCGGACTCATATGTTTATATTCTGGACTCTCAACTGGCCCAATGGGCGTGGTCTCTCCCATCAGTTCCCTCAGCGCTGTCATTCCTTTATCGATCGCACTAGTGGGAGGTGAGGTACTGACAGTTGCTCAGGCAGTTGGAGTAGTAGCGGCTCTTATTGGAGCATTTTGTGCGAGCGGACCAGAACTTTCGCAGGGAGTCTCAGTAAAGCCCCTACTTCTAGCGCTATCGGCAGCGCTATGTTTTGGCGCAGCTATGAGCTTGATGGCCATTGGTTCACGATCGAGCGCCTTATTAACAATGGTAATGATGCGTACAGTAACTTTATTTATATCTTGTGCAATAGCGGCGCGACATAAGACTCTTGGCGGTCTCACTCGCTCAGAAACCCCTCTATTAATTTTCATTGGTGTTTCAGATTTCCTTGCAAACCTTCTCATGGGAGTAGCAACTACTAAGGGGCTGATTTCACTTGTGATGGTTCTTGCTTCCTTGTATCCGATTGCAACTGCGCTACTAGCTTTTAAGTTTCTCCATGAACGTTTAATGAAAGTTCAGTATTTTGGAATAATCTTGGCAGTTGCAGGCGTTGCCTTGATTTCAGCTACTTAAATTGTGCTGTAATGAATCGAGTGTCGCCATGTGTATGTTCCTTAATTGAAATTGCATGTCCAACAATCTTTTCCCAATCAAAAAAATCTTCCCCTCCGCGCACACTCGTTATTGAAAGATTTAACTGATCTACTAGGCCTAATGAGATAAGTTCTGTAATCATCGTTGGGCCCGCCTCAATGAGGATATTCTCGCCAAATTCTTTTGTGGCGCGGGCAATAGCCGAAGCGGGTGAAGTGTTCCACCAATGTGCTTTCGGGTTACTGTGCAAGACATTGTCAGAGGATCGAGAAAGTGCGATAACTGGCACTGGTGTGCGTAGATAGGGTTCGCTACGAGCTGTGTTGCCGCCAATGATGATGGCATCGACGCGCTTTCGTTCGGCTAGAAAATTCTCGCGATCGGCGTGTGATGTGACCCCACGCGAGGAGCCATTTTTAGTGGCAGAGCCATCGGCCCCAATCACCAATGTCGCCCGTACGGTCATGGGCTAATAATGTCAGTGGTGTCACGTACTATCCTTTTCATGATCATTGACTGCGACACTTGTATAAAGCGCGAGATCAGCTGTGCTGACTGCGTCGTCTCTTTCTTCATTGCGCCCAAATCCGAGAAGGAGATCTCTCCAGAACTCCAGGGAGCCCTCGAACTTCTGGCTTCTCGGGAGATCCTCAAACCTCTTCAATTCATCAAACAGACCGGCTAGGTACGCCTAGATAGCACGGAAACTTCGGGGATTCTCAGGCGTAAAACTGCTTTTGAGGTTGAGGGTTACGGTATCTAGGCGTTAACCTCGTACATATGTTGACCCCCCGCAGGCTCGTGAGGTTCGCCCAACTCGCGGCCGCAGTTGTCATCGTGTCGGGTGCAGTGACTCCTATTGCTCAAGCAGACCAGACATTGGCCCAGGTCCAAGCCAAGGTAAGAGCGCTACAAGAAGATGCAACCTCGGCAGCTGAGGGGGCCCAAGAAGCCAAAGTTCAATTGGCCTCACTCACAAAGACTTTAACCGGGATTAAGCAAAAGGCTGCCATTCAAGGAGAGAGCGTCAAGGAACTTTCTCGATCATTAGGAATCATCGCAATTGATCAGTACAAATCATCTGGCTTAAGTCAAAGCCTAGAACTGCTCTTCTCTTCCGATCCAACTCTCTATCTCACCGCTGCCGGATCCCTTGATGCGATCACTCGACGCAAGAGTGTTCAGTTGCGTTCATTCCAAGCCGCCCAACAAAGACTCAATGCAACCACTCTTACAGTCAATGACAAACTAGCTTTGATCGCATCAGCGCAAAAGAAATATGCAGCGCAGGCTCGACTTGCTCAGGCGAAATTAGCGCAAGCGGAGACTCTTTTATCAAAACTTAAGAAAGAAGATCGAGCCCGTTTAGCAAAACTTGCCCAGGAGCAAGAGGATGCTGACCAAGCGTCCTCACTTGTTGCAGCAAAATCTGCGGCCAGAATTTCAGGTAGAGCCGGTACTGCACTTAAGTTTGCGCTCAAGCAAATCGGTGATCGATATGTATTCGGTGCGGCGGGAATGACATATTGGGATTGTTCAGGTTTAACAATGCGCGCCTTTGCAACTGCCGGAGTATCGCTTCCGCATTCGTCTGCCGCCCAGTTTCGACATGGCAAATCAATCAAGCGGGCTAACCTCAAACCAGGTGACCTTGTATTTTTCGGAAGCCCAATCTCGCACGTGGGAATTTACTTAGGTGGAGGCAGGATGGTTCATGCTCCGCGCCCAGGCTCTCGAGTAAAAGTTGCCACGATGGATATGGGACGCAAAAGATTCATGGGAGGACGACGTTACTAATCTCGTTCTCTTTGTGACAAATGATTTCGGGCCAAGAGCTGGTGGCATTGAAACATTTATTCACGGCCTTATAGAAGGAATTCCCGATAAACGGGTGATTGTTTTTACTTCATCACAAGGTGACACAGATACATATGATTACATGTGGAAAGAGAAATTCGGAGTGGAAATCATTCGAGATAAATCCACGATACTTTTGCCATCGTTGAGAGTTACCCGAAGACTTAAGAAATTATGCACAGAGAAATCTATAGGTATCGTTGTTTTTGGTGCGGCAGCTCCGCTTGGGTTACTTGCTCCATCACTTCGAAAGGTCGGAGTTAAAAGGATCGTTGCATTAACCCATGGACATGAAGTCTGGTGGGCAAAAGTGCCACCTTTCTCCTTTGCGATACGTCGGATTGGGAACTCAGTAGATGTCCTGACTTATCTCGGCGAATTCACACGTTCGGCAATCGGTTCAGCGCTGACACACAAAGCTAAGGACTCAATGGTCAGAATTGCCCCAGGAATAGATGTGGAGCACTTTTTCCCACAATCCAGTGCCGGTACGTTACGAGCAGAATTAGGTCTGGCAAATAAAAAGGTGATTGTGTGCCTGGGCAGGCTCGTCCACCGAAAAGGCCAAGATATTTTAATTAAGGCTCTTCCTGAGATTAGAAAATCGGTTCCTGATGCACATATTCTTTTCATTGGGGAAGGGCCGTATAGAAAAAATTTGGTAAAATTAGCTCATGACTTGGAAGTGTCGCAAGCAATAACGTTTATTGGAAGAATTCAATACCAAGATCTACCAAGGTACTTATCTGTGGGAGATATTTTCGCAATGCCTTCTCGGTCGCGTTTTTTTGGGCTTGAAGTTGAAGGCCTTGGAATTGTTTATCTTGAAGCCAGTGCATGCGGACTTGCTGTAATTGCAGGAGCATCGGGTGGAGCCCCGGACGCTGTACTGCAGGGTAAAACAGGAATCGTGGTGGATGGAACAAACGTTGGTGAGGTCAGCGCTTCTGTCATCGATTTACTCTCCAATCCAACACTGGCAAAAGAGATGGGCAAAAACGGAAATGAATGGGTTTCTCAGCAATGGCGTTGGGATATTTGGTCACAAAAATTTGCAGAATTACTTATTTCAGATTAAAGAGCGTTTGATGGCAAAGGTCACTGCTTGCGTGCGATTATCAACGTGTAGTTTCCTAAATATTGAAGCGAGATGTGTTTTCACAGTAGCTTGACTTATCAAGAGTTCAGTTGCAATAACTGAAGTAGCTGCTCCGGTTGCCAACAAACTGAGTACTTGGAGTTCTCGAGATGTTAAGCCATAAATATTCTCACTCCTCTTCATTGCATCAGCAATTCCTCGTGCAACGAAGCTTAAAGGCTCTTTTGATGCGTGGTCGATTGCAGCAACTAGTTCAGTGAGTGGGGCACTCTTGCTGACATAAGCACTTGCACCAGATTGAAGCGCGGCTAAGAGGTGACTATCGCTCTCATGTAACGTGAGAACGACTATGCCAATGTCTTTTGAGATGGAACGCGCCCACGCAATGACTTCTAAACCACTCCCATCTGGCAAATTGAGATCGACAACGATCACCTGCGGATTCTTATGTGCTATTTGGGCAAATGCTTCGGCCTTACTTGAAGCTTCGCCAATGTAAATATATCCAGCATGCGCAACGGCAGCGGCAATCCCGGCTCGCACACTCGCATGATCATCGATAACAAGAATGGTGGGCGGAGTGCTCACGAATGCAATTCAAGAGATACTTCTGTTCCCGAATCGCAGGTAATCAAAGAAAGATTGCCATCAATAGTCAAGCATCTTTCTCTCACCCCTTGTAGTCCAAATCCCTCAAGGGTATTTACACTCTTTCCGTTCCCGTTATCACTCACTCGCAGCATAATGAGATCATCACTTTGATTAAGGGAGAGGTCTATAGCGGTAGCACCAGAATGTTTGAGTGAATTTCTCACAAGCTCTAAAGCGATTTTGCAGATCTCCTGACATACCGAGCCTGAAATCTCAATAGGGCTAATATCTAATACCCCTAATCGATCTGCGCAAATGTGAGAGACTGAGTCAGCGAGCGCGCGCAGTTGTCCTTCAACATCTTGGGAACGCAAATTGAAAATTTCTGTGCGTACGTGAGAAATGAGGTCGGTCACGCTGAAACGAAGGGTGCGCAAATCTGTTCGTGTCTGAGCGGGAGTATCTGGCGCGCCAAGGATGAGATCAATCGAGTATCCAATACTGACTAGCTCTTGTGCCAGTCCATCATGGAGTTCTTGCGCAAGCCGTACTCGCTCAGAGTGTGGCATGAGGTCTACTTGGTAAATAGCTCTTCTATTTGTGGTGCGAATTCTTGAGCGATGACATGTCGCTTGATTGAGAATTTTGCGGTGAGATGTCCTGCCGCAATTGTGAAGTCAGTTGGAAGAATCGTGAATTTTCTAATTGATTCAGCGCGACTCACAGCTTTATTCGCACTATCGACAGCGGTTTGGATAACTGCGATGAGATCAGGATCCTTAGATAAATCGATCATGGATGCGCCTTCCTTTTTATTGGCTGCAACCCACGTCTTGAGCGCTTCTTGATCAATGGTGACCAAAGCTGCAATAAAGGGTTGGTTATCTCCAACAACCATGCACTGGCTAACAAGTGGATGTGCGCGCAATCGATCCTCCAAAACTGCAGGAGCGACATTTTTGCCACCTGCAGTCACGATTAACTCTTTCTTGCGCCCAACTATGAAGAGATAACCATCTTCATCAATACGACCAAGGTCACCCGAGTGGAACCAATGGCCTTCGGAAAATGTTTCAGAATTGGCGACATCATTTTGCCAATATCCGCGCATGACGATTGGACCCTTTATGAGGACCTCGCCATCATCGGCAATCTTCACTGTTGTGCCCGGGATTGGTCGACCAACGGATCCAATTCTTAAATGATCTGTGAGATTTAACGTTGCACCGGCCGTTGTTTCAGTAAGACCGTACCCTTCAAGAATTGTTATTCCTGCTCCACGATAGAAGTGACCAAGGCGTGCGCCAAGTGGCGCGCCACCAGAGATTGCGTTTTCTACTCGACCACCAAGTCCCTGTCTAATTTTTGAAAAAACTAATTTGTCAAAGAGCGCATGTTGAACTCGTAGTAAGGGAGAAATTCGGCCTTTATCGAGAGCCTCGCTATATGCAACAGCGATACCGGCGGCTTTTCTGAAAATCTTTCCTTTACCTGCTGCATCTGCGCGGGCTTCAGCTCCGTTATACACTTTTTCAAATATACGAGGAACTGCCAGCACGAAAGTTGGTTTAAACGAGGCGAGATCGTGAGGCAAACGGCCCACTGGATCACTGCAGTGAGCCATATGTAACCCTGCAGCAACTGCGCCAATTTGAACCATCCGGCCAAATACGTGAGCAACTGGAAGGAAGAGAAGTGTTGAGCCACCGGGTTTAAGGAAAAGGTCATTAGCGCCTTGAACAACATTTCCGCATTCGGATAAGAAATTACTATGCGTTAGTTGCACGCCTTTCGGTTTACCTGTTGTTCCGGAGGTGTAAATCAAAGTGGCAAGAGTGTCAGGCAGTAATGCTCTTCGACGATTATCAATCTCTTCATCGCTAATATGAGAGCCAGCATCTGCAAGTAGGGAAAGAATATTCTCTGTCATAACCCACACATGACTTGTATGTGAAGGCAATACGGTAGACACGAGTTCTTTCATTGCTGGTGTTTCAACTATTAATCCAACCGAACCGGAATCATTGAGAATCCAATCAATTTGCTCTGCCGAGGAAGTATCAAAAATCGGGACAACACATCCGCCGGCATACCAAATTGCAAAATCAAGAATGGTCCATTCGTATCGCGTGCGCGCCATGATGGCTACTCGATCACCGATGTTTATTCCCGCGGCGATGAGACCTTTAGCCGTTGCGCGTACCTCCGATTCAAATTCACGTGCAGTGACAGGTTGCCATCCATCACCGAGTGGGCGCGAGAGCATGATGCGTTCTGGTTCAAACCAGGCACGTTCGGCTACCAAATTTGTGAGGTTTCCAGCGGTGGCAGTAGGCACAAGGGCCGGGATCGAGATTTCATTCATGGCGCAACGCTAGTCGTGCAGGCGAACTTTATGGAAGAGGGTAGCCTGTGTTCTATGAGTGAATTAAGTTCGGGAAAGATCACAATCGATGCCCCTATAGCCCAGGTTCAGGCATGTCTATTTGACCTAGCTGGCTACCCGTCTTGGTCTACTGCGATCAAGAAGGTCGAAATACTTTCTAGCGACGACCAGGGTCGGGCAACGAGTGCGAAAACCACTATTGATGCCGGGATGCTCAAGGACAGAGTTGTCTTGACCTATGACTGGAGCAAGGCTCCTAATTCTCTGGAGTTTTCGATGGAGGATGCAGACCTTTTGACAGCCATGAATGGCTCCTATGAAATTAAGTCAGTTGATGAAGATTCAACTCTTGTGACGTATAACTTGGGCGTAGATGTGTCGATGCCAATTCCAGCGATGATGCGCCAGAAGGCCGAGAAGGCAACAATTGAACAGGCGCTCTCACAGCTAAAAGAACATCTAGAAAAATAAAAGAGCGTATGAGTTTTACAATTGGAATAGATGTCGGTGGAACAAAAGTTCTTGGCGGTGTAGTTGATTCACTTGGGAATGTAGTAGCCCAAGCAAGACGAGAAACGCCGCGCCAAGGCGGCCCCGTTCTCACGCAGACCATAGCCGATGTGGCACTTGAGCTGATGAAAAGCCATGAAGTGAGCGCAGTAGGTGTCTCTGCTGCAGGTTTTGTATCGTCAGATCGAAAGACAATGCTTGCTACTCCAAATATTGCTGATTGGAATGGTGTCGAACTCGATTCTCAATTAACGAAATTAATTGGTTTACCTGTTGTTGTGGAAAATGATGCCAATGCTGCAGCATGGGGCGAAGCAAAGTTTGGTGCGGGCCGCGGACACAATCATTTAATGATGCTCACAATTGGAACAGGTATCGGTGGCGGAATCGTTGTTAATGGAAACCTTTATCGAGGTGCATTTGGAATTGCCGCAGAGTTTGGCCATTTGCGAGTTGTTCCAGATGGACATGTGTGCGGTTGTGGCGCGCGAGGTTGTTTCGAGCAGTATGCATCTGGTAACGCACTTCTAAGACACGCGCGTGAAGCGATAGCTGCAAGCCCTGAAATTGCCCGCAATTTACTTTCCTTAGGTGATGGCACCATTGATGGTCTTACAGGTAGCGCCATTACCGAGGCTGCACGTGGGGGAGATCCAGTTGCTCTGGCTGCCTTTAATACAACGGCGCAATGGCTTGGTGCAGGCATTTCATCTCTGAGCGTTTTGCTAGACCCTGCATGCGTCGTCATTGGCGGGGGAGTAATAGATGCTGGAGAAATATTGCTTGCACCTACGAGAGAGGCAGTCGTTCGTACTATGCCATTCGCTGGAAAACATCCATACCCACAAATAATTGCAGCAGCCCTTGGAAATCAAGCAGGGCTTGTAGGCGTCGCCGACCTCGCTAGAACTTAATTTTCAAAGGGGTACTTCAGGCCAATTTGCGAGCGGATCTCATCCATCATGGCCATAATTTCTAGAGATTCCTTATTGCTCAAAAGCGGGGATTCCTTCTCTCCGCTTCGAATCACTCGAGCAAATTCAATTGCTTGCTCGCGCAATCCATGTCCTTTGTACACGCTTGGATACTCCGTAATCGTGCCATCGTAATGAAATACGCGCATAGGCGAGGGTTGATAGAAAGTTCTGTCGATTTCTAACCATCCATTTACGCCGCTTATTACCGCTCGACATGGAGTTTGCGCATCCATAGTTGTTGTGAGAACCGCTTGCGCCCCTTGTTTGTAATCAAAAATCATAGATGTCGCAGCGTCCACACCTTTTTCAGTGAGCATTGCAGTCGCAGTAATTTTCTCTGGAACACCGAGAACCATGTGAGCAAATGACACGGGATAAATTCCTAGATCCAGAAGCGCTCCGCCAGCTAACTGAGGGTTGGTAAGTCGATCGATACCTTGATCTGCGAGTCGTTGACCGTGATCGGCAGTGACGGAAATAATTTGGCCAAGAATTCCGCTGGCAACAATTGAACGTACTTCATTTATGTGAGGCAAGAAGCGCATCCACATGGCTTCCATGAGCGCAACATCATTTTCGATCGCCGCTTCCACAACGCTCTGAGCTTCACTGGAATTAACTGTGAAAGGCTTCTCACATAGGACTGGCTTTCCTGCGTTAAGAGCTAAAATGGAAGCACTGGCATGAAATGGGTGTGGTACCGCTATGTAAATTGCGTCGAGAGTTGGATCAGAAACCAAATCTTCATAACTTGAATATGTTTTACATGAAGAAAATTCAATGGCGAAATTATTGGCAGATTCAAGTGATCGTGAACCAACAGCAGCGACAACATGGCTATTGAGGTATGAAAGATCGCGGGCAAATGCTTTTGCGATGCCACCTGTTCCTAATATTCCCCAACGAAATTCTTCACTCATAATTCGACTCCATCGTCATGCGAGCTCTTGCCACTCTTCCATCGAATGATGGCACTTTTTGCTAATCTGAAAAAATTTTTGAAACCGACTGGTTTTGGGTGCGGTTCTTCAAAATGGTTGTGATCAATTTCGCGCGCTCTGGCATCGAGTTCATCTAGGTATGTTGTTGGAGATGATTCATCCAACGAAAGTCCAGCGACCATTGATTCAAATTCGGCATTGATGAGATCTTTCTCATCTTCACTGGGCTCTCTTGGGGTATCGCTCACGCTCAAATAGTGTCATAGAGCGCTCTTTTGCACTAAATTAAACCCCTACCTATAGCTTTGCTCCACGAGATGAAAGGGTGCCAGCATGAACAACTTGCCTTATGGTGCCTTGAGGGCTTTTCTTACCCCCTTTTTAATGCTTGCCTTTCGCCCGAAGGTAAAGGGATTAAGAAATGTACCTGCAACAGGACCGGTAATCATCGCTTCCAACCATCTTTCTTTCAGCGACTCGATTTTCATGCCCCTTGTCGTTCCTCGGAAAGTGACTTTTCTAGCCAAAAGCGAATATTTCACTTCCCCTGGAGCCAAGGGATTGCTTAAGAAATTAACTTTCATTGCCTTAGGTCAAGTTCCAGTTGATCGATCTGGCGGTCGACGAAGCGAAGCCGCTCTCATAACTGGATTAAAGATTCTCGCTGATGGAGATTGCCTTGGGATATATCCCGAGGGCACACGCTCACCTGATGGGCGTTTATACAAAGGACGCACCGGTATTGCTCGCTTAGCAATCGAATCTGGTGCTCCGATAATCCCAGTTGCCATGTTTAACACCGAGAAGATTCAGCCTGCCGGCACGGTAGTTCCAAAAATCATGCGAGTCAAAATGATTTTCGGAGAACCAATGTATTTCGAAGGCGACTCTTCGAACCTACTTCATCTGAGAGATTGCACAGACCAACTCATGAAGAAGATACAAGAGCTTTCGGGTCAAGAGTATGTTGATATTTATGCAAGCAAAGCAAAAAACTATTTACAAGATGAGAACGATTAAAGTACATCCAATCGTGCTCGTTCGATCAAGTAGTTACAGGTGGCACATGTGGGACCTGATTCAGGCAGTTCGCCTTCAAGAACAGTAATTAGATTTTCAATTACTTTGGCAAATTGAGTGTGATCTCGCTCTACCGGTAAATATTTTTGCCCGGCGAGAAATCCATGTCGCTCTCCATCGGAGAAACCTTCTTCAGGGTTCCAGACCAGCAAACCCATACTTGCAACATGTGCGGGTTTTCCTGTCGCAGGGGATTCTAAGCTGTGTGCGTACGCTTCTAATTGAGGTGCGTAAAACTGAGCGCTATCTCTTGTGCTATCTGAAACTTTGCAATCAATGAGAGCAAGTGTTCCATCCGTATTGTGCGCAACAAGATCGTACTTGCCAAGAATCCGCCACCTTGTTGACTCACCATTTACTATCAGGGGAGTACTTTTTACCCATTCACCCCACTTGGTCACCGTGCCTTCTTTTAACGATGAATCGATATCAGTCATAGAGGCGCCGCGAAAATGCTTCTCCTGTAAATCTGCCAGAGTTCCAACTAGTGGGAATGCACCTGGCATAGTGACTTTGAACCAATACTTAATCCATAGGCATCGAGAGCATGTGGAAAGTCCAAAAGTTAAATCTGAAGGGGAAATGAATTCACGAGCCGGAGTAAGGGGTTTTCTCATAACACTAGTCTGCCCCATTCACCTGACATTTATTGAAGTGCATCTCGCAGCGCAAAGGCAATAATGGAAAAGCCTAAAACGACCATTACGGATCCACCGATGGCGCGGAGTTTTTCCAGTTTTTTTGCATCACTGGCCAACCAATCGCGAGCAGTTCCAGCGAGAAGCCCCCACGTGCCATCAGAGATAAAGGCAAGAATCGAGAAAACTGCGCCAAGGAAAATCAATTGCGCAGTCACACTTCCTCGATCGCGATCCACAAATTGAGGCACAATGGCTGCATAAAAAACAATCGCTTTAGGATTGAGCGCGCCTACCCAGAAGCCATCTCGAATGCATTTAAAGGCCGAAGGTATTCCACCGCCCTGATTTGTCATATCAGCTGCATGAATTGAACGATGTCGAATTGCATCAATTCCTAAATACACTAAATAAAGCCCACCGCCCCATTGCACGGATGCATATGCAAAATCTGATCGAGCCAATATTGGCCCCAAGCCAAAGGCCACCAGGGTTGATAGAAAAAAAGATCCGGTGACGTTTCCAGCAACAGTTAACACTGCGATTTTTCGCCCCCATGCGATGGCACGTCCTATAACAAATAGAACACTTGGGCCAGGAGCGATAATGATTACCATCGCGGCAACAATGTATTCAAGGAGCCGCGATGGAATCACCATGTGGTAATACTAAACTAGTTGCCTCGAGATTTTCTAATTGCATTCAAAATTGGATATCCAATAACGGCAACAAGAGTGGCGTTGATAATTCCACTAAAGGTGTAATCACCTTGTGTCCATGAGAGATCAGATATTCCAATAATCAGCGCAGAGGCTGCAATGATTAAGTTATTCGAATCCGCAAAATCAACGCGAGCATCAATCCAGATGCGAGCACCGAGGACACCGATCATGCCAAATAGTGCGACTCCAACACCGCCCAGTGCGCCGACAGGGGTGGCACTTAGAACTGCGCCAAATTTTGGAGAGAGAGCAAGCACGATTGCGCCTATTCCGGCAATCCAATACGCAGCCGTGGAATAGACCCGAGTAGCTGCCATGACACCAATGTTTTCGGCGTACGTTGTCGTGCCAGATCCGCCACCTGCTCCAGCAAGAGTCGTCGCAAGACCATCGGCCATAAGTGCAGTACCGATTTGGTCATCGAGATTTTTTCCAGTCATTGCAGAGACTGCCTTCACATGACCTACATTTTCTGCAATGAGAACGAGTACGACGGGTAAGAACAAGACGATTGCTTTTGCGTCAAAAGTGGGGGTTGTGAAATCAGGAATCGCAAACCAGCCGGCAGATGTGATCCCATCAGTTTTTACATCTCCAACGATGAGGGCGTAGACATAACCAATAACTAAACCTACGAAAATGCTAATGCGATTGAGAAATCCGCGAGAGGCCGCAGAAACAATCGCGATACTAGCCAAGGTGATGACGCCAACTACCGGCCCGGCCACAAAGTTATTCTTTGCAGCACCTGCCAGGTTTAAACCAATCACCATGACAATCGTTCCTGTTACTACGGGAGGCAATAACCAATTGACCCATCCAATACCGGCTGCTCGAACTGCCAATCCGACTAGTGCCAAAATCACGCCAGTAACCACAACACCGCCGAGCGCTGCCGACATTCCGCCGCCTGATTTCGCCGCCGCAATGGGAGCAAGGAATGCAAAAGATGATCCGAGATAGCTTGGAACTCGATTCTTTGTCAGGATGAGGAAAAGCAGAGTACCGATTCCGGAAAAGAAGAGAGTTGTTGTTGGAGGAAATCCAGTAATGATGGGTACGAGGAAAGTTGCCCCAAACATCGCTGCAATATGTTGAAGTCCCACTCCAATAGTGCGCGGCCAGGTGAGGCGTTCATCTGTTGAGACAACGCTTCCAGGCGCTATATTTTTTCCGTTTCCGTGGAGCTTCCAAGAGAGCATGGACATATAAGGAATCCTTCCAAAGGGGGCGTCTAGACGCCGATATGAGCACAGGGAAGTCAGTTAAGGGTATGACTCACATCTCAATTCTCCGCGCGCCACGCCCAAAAAGGTATAACTTGCGCGTATTTGCTATATCGGCTTGAATAGCGTTCGATATATCCATTCGATATATTATCCGATAGCACCATTCATACTCGAATGACTACGTGCTCTTTAGAATCAGGGGGGCAGCGTTAATGCGTTCACGTAGCGACTCCCTTGAATTCGCACTCCTTGGATTGCTCTCACAAGGCCCTTTGCACGGATATGAACTTCGTAAGCGAATGAGCACAATTTTTGGCCCCTTTAAAGCTCTCTCTTTCTCCGTTTTATACCCTCAACTAAAGCGTATGGCTACTGCTGGACTTATTGAGGAATCCGCATCAATTGATTCGAGTAGGCGCTCGCGGATTGTTTATGCAATCACCGATAAAGGGAGTAAAAAGTTTTCCACCTTGGCTGAAACAGTGAGCCCAGATACGTGGGAGGACGAAGGATTCGAAATTCGTTTTGCATTTTTTAGTCCGACATCAAAAAAGAACAGAGTACGAATTCTGGAAGGCCGTCATAGACGGTTGAAAGAGAAGGCAGAAATCCTTCGCGGTGAGCTCGAGAAATCCGCTGTGGGAATTGATAAGTACCTAGAAGAGTGGCGACGTCACTCTTTGGAATCAGCGCAGCGAGAGATCGACTGGCTAGAAGACATGATCAAAACCGAGAGGAAATAGAGTGAAAATCACAACAGGTAAAGGCGACATTCGTGTCGCAATTGTTGGCGTAGGAAACTGTGCCAACTCTCTAGTTCAGGGCGTCACCTACTACAAAGATGCTGCCGTGGATCAAGAGATCCCAGGTCTCATGCATGCCGTCGTTGGTAATTACCACATCAACAACGTTAAGTTCGTTGCTGCTTTCGATGTGGATGTTAAAAAAGTTGGCCTAGACCTTGCCGATGCAATTTGGGCAAGCGAGAACAACACAATTAAATTCAGCGAAGTTGCTACAACTGGCATTACTGTTGAGCGTGGAGTAACACTTGACGGTCTTGGTCGTTACTACCGTGAGACCATTACCGAATCAAGCGCCCCTGCTGTTGATGTAGTTGCAGTACTCAAGGAAGAGCAAGTAGATGTACTTATTTGCTACTTACCTGTGGGTTCTGAAGAGGCTGCCAAGTTCTATGCGCAATGCGCAATTGATGCTGGATGTGCTTTTGTGAATGCTCTACCAGTGTTTATCGCTTCAGACCCAGTGTGGGCAAAGAAGTTTGAAGATGCAGGTCTTCCAATTGTGGGAGATGACATCAAGAGCCAAGTTGGCGCGACAATTACTCACCGAATCATGGCTAAGTTGTTCCAGGATCGCGGCGTTCACCTAGACCGTACCTACCAACTAAATGTCGGTGGAAATATGGACTTCAAGAATATGCTCGAGCGCGATCGCCTAGAGTCAAAGAAGATTTCTAAGACAAATTCTGTCACTTCTCAGTTAGAGCATGACTTGGGAGAGAAGAATGTACACATCGGACCTTCGGATTACATTCCATGGCTCGATGATCGCAAGTGGGCATATGTTCGCTTAGAAGGACGCGCCTTCGGCAACGTGCCATTGAACTTGGAATATAAGCTCGAAGTATGGGATTCACCTAACTCAGCAGGAGTCATCATTGACGCACTTCGTTGCGCAAAGATTGGTCTTGATCGCAAGATCGGGGGAGCGTTGCTCTCACCTTCGAGCTATTTCATGAAGACACCACCTGTTCAGTACACAGATGAGCAAGCCCATAATAAGGTCGAGGACTTCATTACAGGAAAGATAGATCGATAAAAATTCTTTCATGGTTCTAGAAAATTAGAAGAAAAAGAATCCCCCCTGACGAATCAGGGGGGATTCTTTTTCTTCCCTCACGGAGAGTTGAGGGTTAAATCGTCGCATCCTCAGGGGTGCGACGAATATGCATCAAACCTGCGATTGAGAGCAGAAGTAGCAATATTCCGCCAACGAGTGAGACAAGTGCTGCTATTGCGGCGATTTCTCCCAGTGTTCCAAACGCGTAGGCATTAAGTAACATTCCTCGAAGTGTTTCACCTTTAAAAACTGTTTCAACTGTTGCGTTCGCTTTACTAGCAGCTGCTTGCGCATCAGCGTTAGCAGGATCGGCTGCCGCAGCTGAAGTAGCCGAACGCGCGATTCCGGATGCTTCTGCGTACGTTGGCATGGCAGATAAATGGAAACCAATGTAATGATCGGCATACATCTGTGCTTGCTTGCCAGTTGTCATCAACTTATCGCCATTGTCAGCGAAGAACTTCTTAGTTGCTGCATCAGCCTTCGGATCGCCATTGTCAGCGGGAATTGTAATTTGTTGAGCTTCGAGTTGTGATTTCACAGTGCCTTGAGCAAAGGTCGCGCCCCAGTTGAGAAGTCCTGCTGCGATAAGCAAGAACACCGCTAAACCAAACCCTACGAATGTTACGATTTTGTCAAAAGTTTTACGTCTCATTTTTCTCTCCCTTGTATTAATTTTTAATGTAACCCTGTGTCTCTATAGACAAGATAATTAAAGACCCAGAAGTTTCGTAAACTAATAGAAAGGTGGAGTGCTAGCCCTCTAAGAAGTGTGACATGTGTTGCAGGACTGGATTATTTTATGGCTTTTATTCAATGTGTCGGTTGCAGATCGAGCGACCATCAGGACCGACTTCGTGATGGGCGCATTCAACGCCAAGCTTGTCAAATGCCAAGTCCCCGTAGTGAGTTCTAAATGCAAGCGCGAGCAAAACGCGAGTATTAGTATCTGCATCGGATTTAATACTAAAAGCCTTGGCCGATCGGCTGACTGTGTTTTCGATGACCTTCTCACTGTGAGCCGTTTCATGAGCGATAGCAGCATTTGATTTGCCCTGGCATAAAAGACCTAGGACGAGTTGTTCAAATGGGGTTAAATCCCTCATTGCAATGGTGATATCAACGCTCATAGTCTGTGGACCCTCTCCAGTGTATATAGACCATTGTCCTACTTTTTAACTCTGGGGGAAGCCCCTAGGATGCTCAAATGGCTGAAATTTTAATCACACAGGATGCAGATATCCTCACAATCACCTTTAATCGCCCAGAGAAAATGAATGCCCTCACGCGCGAAATGTATGCCACGCTGGCCAAGGGACTCAATGATGCCGCTGGTGATTTTTCGGTAAGAGCCGTCATTTTATCCGGCGAAGGAAATCACTTCACAGCAGGAAATGACATTGGTGATTTTATGGCGCATCCACCAACAGAATCGGATTCTGGTGTCGCGCTCTTTCTAGGCTCCTTGCTCAATTTCCCTAAGCCACTGATTGCATCGGTCCAAGGAAATGCAATTGGAGTGGGAACAACGATGCTTCTTCATTGTGATGTTGTGGTTGCAAATCCATCGGCCAATTTTTCGATGCCATTTACCACCTTGGGGCTTGTTCCAGAGGCAGGTTCTAGTTATTTATTTCCTAGACTGGTCGGGTACCAAAGAGCGGCGCGAATTTTCATGACAGGTGAGAGCTTTGATGCTGTAAGCGCGCTTGAGATGGGTTTGATCGCACAAATCTCCGAGGAACCGTTTTTAGAAGCGCATAAAATTGCGCAACGAATTGCCGCTCAGCCTCCTCAGGCAATCATAAATACAAAGGCGCTACTCAAGAGTGGTTCGCATGATGCGGTGGCCGCTGTCATGCAAGCAGAATTCCAACTTTTTGCCATGGCACTTCAATCAGAAGAGGCCATGGAAGCATTCATGAAATTTATGTCAAAGAAAGGTTCGTCATGACAGAGTCAGAAAGTCTTGCGGGTAAGAAAATATTTATAACAGGAGGTTCTCGAGGAATCGGTCTAGCAATAGCACTTCGCGCGGCTCGCGATGGTGCATCCATCGCAATTGCTGCAAAGACGGCTGAAACCAATCCGAAACTTCCCGGGACCATTTTTTCAGCGGCTCAAGAGATCCGCGATGCAGGCGGTACGGCGCTAGCCATTCAGTGCGACATTCGGGATGAAAATCAGATTGAGGCAGCAATCGCTCAAACCGTCAAAGAGTTTGGTGGCATAGATATTTTGATTAACAATGCAAGTGCAATCAATTTAACAAGAACTGAGAGCACCCCTGCGAAGCGCTTTGATCTCATGTTTGGAGTCAATGTCCGAGGGACCTTCTTAACCTCCCAAGCAGCAATTCCACACCTTCGGATGTCTGCTCAAGCAGGACGCAATCCACATATCTTGACTTTGTCACCCCCACTGTCTATGAAAGCGAAATGGTTTAAAAATCATGTGGCTTACACAATGGCTAAATATGGGATGAGTATGTGCGTTCTTGGCATGGCAGAAGAGTTTAAGAAAGAGGCAATCGCAGTAAACGCACTATGGCCTCGCACTGCTATCGATACTGCAGCCCTTGCAATGATTCCTGGCGTGGATACCGCCGCCTGCAGAAAACCAGAAATTTTGGCCGATGCTGCCCACGTCATTCTTACTCGATCTAGTGTGGATTGCACAGGGAATTTCTTCGTAGATGACGAAGTTCTCGCAAGTGTTGGAGTCACAGATCTTGAGAAATATTCTGTTGTGCCAGGCACGACGGACTTTCTCTTGGACTTCTTTCTCGATTAAACGAGATTTACAAGTGATACGAGAGCGTGCGCTACATGCGTATGGGAGTCGGAAAGTTCCAAATTTTCGTCAACAAATGTATCTGCTCGTATTTCCATCATGATTGATTGGACCCTAGGGTCAACTCCATAAAATTTAAGAGGTATGTAAGTTCCCGCATATGGTTGGTTGAGTTCTGTTCGGCCAACAGCAGTACATGCTTCTTGAGCGCTCTGAATAAGATTCTCCGGTGTGTGAAATGAATCAGTTCCGATGCAAATTTCCGGACGTTCTTGGTCATGATTGATCGAATTAGGGTGCTGCAGGGTTCTATACGAATGCACATCAATTATTGTCACTCGCCCGAGAGCATCAAGTCTTGAAGTAACGAGCTCGGTAAAAGCATCGGAATATGGAGTGAAGTAGGTGTCTATGAGTATGTTCGTTCCAGTGAAAGGTTCTTGACGTAACAGATTTCCTCTAGATGTTCGTGTGTAGACGGCACCCATTCCGACAGAGTTCATAACTTCACGCTCGTCAGGGAATCTCTCAGGATCTATCACTAAACGTGAGAGAGTATTCATAAAAATCCAAGGTTTTAGCGTGGATTGTCGCTGAGCAATAAAGGCTAATTGATCAGTTTTAGTGTCCGTCATCTCGTTGAGTTCAGATTCTATTTCAGCATCGTCAATAACAATATTGGCGCGAACTTCTCCTGGAATGATGCGAGAACTGTGTGGCACATGCAAAATAACGCAAGAAAGAGGATCGCCTTGCATTACTTGGTAACTGGAAATCACAGACGTCCAGCTTCATGAACACGTTTAAGAAAATCTTTTGTCCGTGGATCCTTGGGGGACTCAAGAATCTGTTCAGGCGTTCCCCATTCAACAATACGTCCGCGATCTAGAAAACACACTTCATCTGCAACTTGCTTAGCAAATCCCATTTCATGTGTCGCAAGCACCATCGTCATCCCTGCAATTTTGAGTTCTCTTACCGTACTCAGAACTTCATTGACCAATACGGGGTCGAGAGCGGAAGTAACCTCATCAAGGAGAAGCAAGCGTGGGGCAATTGCCAAAGAACGAATGATTGCCACCCGTTGTTGTTGACCGCCACTTAAGCGATCGGGGTATTGATCCGCCTTATCTAGAAGTCCAAAGCGTTCAAGCAGTGCTCGTGCGTGTTCGGTGGCCTCTTCAGTACTCTGCCTGTGCACTCGAATCGGAGCAAGAATAATATTTTGTGTAACGGTCAGATGTGGAAAAAGGTTAAATGATTGGAAAACCATTCCTAGTTTGCGGCGAACGAAATCTGGATCCGTATCCACCGCGGTTATTTCGGTACCATCGATGCGAATAATGCCATCGTCAATTTGTTCGAGAAGGTTTATGCAACGTAGTAATGTCGATTTTCCAGAGCCCGATGCACCGATAAAAACAGTTGCGGTGTGCTCCGGTACGGATATCGAAATATCTTCGAGGACTACCTCGTTGCCAAATGCTTTGCGCACTTTCTCGATGGACAAGACTGGAATACTCATGCCATTCCCTGCGCATTTTGTCGTTCAATTGATTTTCGAAGAGTGCGGTCTGTGTAACGGGTCAGTGGAATCGTAATCAAGAGGAAAAGAATGGCAGCCATTACATAAGGGGTGTAATTAAAACTTCTGCTACTTGCAATTTGTGCAGCGCGAATTGCATCAGTGACACCTAGTATCGAAACTAGCCCTGTGTCCTTGATTAGCGATACCAAATCATTGAGTAGTGGGGGAGTCACTCGACGTAAAGCCTGTGGCAATACAACAAAGCGAAGTGTCTGGAAATTTGAGAGGCCAAGAGAACGAGCAGCCGCTCTTTGACTTGGGTGAACGGTGAGAATTCCACTCCTAATAACCTCTGCTACATAGGCCGAATATGTGATTATCACAGCAATTATTCCAAGAATAAAAACGTTGTTAGTGACACCTTTGAGGCGAAGAGCGGGTACTCCAAAACCCACAAGAAGAATTATGAGAAGCATGGGAATCCCGCGAAATACATCTACATAAATTGTGGCTAGTAAGCGAAAAGGTGTAATCGCTGGTGAACGCGATGTTCGAACCAGTGCAATTAATAATCCGAATATAGCTACAGAGGAGGCAGCTATTACGGTTAGAAATATGTTCGCGCCAAAACCCAAAATAATCTTAGGAAGAACTTCAACTCCATAAGCCCATGCGAAGAAAGTTTCTGAAAGACTCTTCCATCCAGGAGAGGTAAAAAGAATCACTGCGAGAGTTCCCAAAACGAGAAGTGTAGAAAGGAGTGCAACGAGTGCGTTCTTTTGAGACCTTTTCCTTCGTGCCACTCTTCGCGAGATTTCTATTTCGCTAGGCGTCCACACGCCACCAAAAGAGTAAGGCGCGGAAACTGGCTCTTCGCCAGATCCGCGCCCCACTTCTTGGTTCATCAGATTCTTTGAGTGCTGGTTACTTGAGTACTGGTGCGCCGGCAGCTGTTGTCAGCCATTTATCAGTGATGGCAGCAAGTGTTCCGTTATCACGGAGCGCGTCGACTGCCTTGGTAACGCAGGATGTAATCGGGCTATCTTTAGCTAGAAGAAGTCCAGCTCCATTGTCATTGACATCACTATTTTCAAGTTGTCCAACAATTATTCCCTTGGGAACCTCTACAGCCGAAAGGTAGAAAGCAGTTGGAAGATCAACGACGAGTCCATCTATTTGTCCATTTTTTAGAGCCGAAACGGCTGCAGCATTATCGTTAAATACTTGGGCTTTGAGACCGAGTTGGACTTCAATTGCATCAAGTGAGGTTGAGCCAACAGCTGCTCCAAGTTTTGGATTCGCTGCTTTGAGTTCTGCGATTGATTTGACGCCAGCAATCTTGCTCGTTGATGGAGCGACAATTGATTGATTGGACTTGTAGTAGGCGCTTGAGAAATCAACGACCTTTGATCGGTCTGCGGTAATTGAATACTGCTGAATATTGAAATCGAATTTCTTTGGACCAGGTGCTATCGCGCTGTCAAATGTAGTGCGAACCCATTTCACCGCTGCATTGTCATAGCCAAGTTCCTTTGCAACGGCATAGGCCACTGCAGCTTCAAAACCTTCACCTGATTCAGGCTTGTCATTGAGTACCCAAGGAGAATAGGCAGGCTCACCAGTCGCAATTGTGAGAACTCCCGGTTCTAGTGTTGCGAGTGAAGCCGCAACACATTCTGTAGGCGCCGCTGCAGAATCCGTCGTCTCACTTGAGGATGAGCACGCGCTGAGTGCTAGCACTCCTGCAAAAAGTGTTGAGAGAATAATCGTATTTTTAGAGCGTGACATATCGAGCCTTTCTGCGCTTGTCATGGACTTTCCTATGACCTGGTCTTCACCCGGAACACCCCGCCGCCATGGAGGGTTGTTGTTTAGCTAGCCGGGGCTTTGTGCTAAAACTCATGACCTACGGCGAAGATTAGCAACGAGCATCACATAAGTGAAATCTCCATACAGGTTAATACCAAATACCGAGAAGGTAGGCTCTTGGAATGCCGGTAAATCCAAGAAAATCCCTAACGATGGATGCAGTTGCTGGGCTCAGTGTGGCCATTGTCGCCTTGCCGCTCGCCCTCGGGTTTGGAATTACATCAGGCGCTTCGCCATCGGCAGGACTAACCACAGCAATCATCGCAGGATTTATTGCAGCATTTTTTGGTGGATCACGTTTTCAAGTCAGCGGCCCCACTGGCGCGATGACAGTCGTTCTCATTCCAATCATTGCAAAATTTGGCATTCATATCGTTCCGATGGTTGGCCTCATGGCTGGTGTAATCGTCATTGTTTTATCGTTACTTCGCGCGGGGCACATAATCAATCGAGTGCCGTGGCCAGTTGTTGAAGGATTCACAGTCGGAATTGCACTGGTCATTGCCCTCCAGCAATTACCACTTGTTTTCGGAATAAAGAAAGGAGCCGGAGATCGCTCGATTCCTGTCGCCTTGTCAACAATTCGCGATGCCTTGCATGCAGGACTCAGCCCTCAGAGCATTTTTATTGTTTTTGTCACACTGTTCGTAAAATTTACTTTTCCGATTCTTTGGAAAAAACTCAAAATTACATTTCATATTCCGGCAAGCATTATCGCAATTCTCGTTAGTCTTTTACTTGTAAAAATTTTGAATTTCGATATTGCCGCCATTGGAGATATTCCTCGAAGTATCGGTACGTGGGATGGAGCAGCTTTATCCTTTGACCATTTCTCTGAGCTTTTTATCCCAGCTCTAATGATTGCGGCTCTCTGCGCGATTGAATCATTATTATCCGCGCGAGTTGCTGATGGAATGGCCCACGTTGCCAAGGAAGATAGGTACCAACCCAACCGTGAATTATTTGGTCAGGGCCTCGGAACTATCTTCGCGTCCCTCTTTGGAGGCCTACCCGCCACTGGCGCAATCGCACGATCGAGTGTGAATGTGCGATCAGGTGCTCACAGTAAGTATGCGGCTATTTTCCACTCGCTATTTTTACTTGTTATCGCTTTATTCGCTGGGGCATTGGTTTCTCAGATACCTACCGCTGCGATTGCAGGAGTGTTGCTTGGAACAAGCTATCGAATATTAAACCCAGCCTCAATAAGAGAGTCTCTCCAAACGACCAAAAAAGATGCCTCGGTATTGATTACAACAGCTGCAGCCACTTTATTTATAGACCTTATCTGGGGAATAATTATTGGAATCGGGCTTCATTTAATTTTCGTCGTGAACAGCAAACGGATTGGCAGCGCAGCGACGCAGGATGAATAACCCAACTAATCCAGATACTATGGCAGCAAGAATGAGACCAAGTTTTACATCCGACATTTGATTTGGTGCCAGACCTGCTAGGTCTGCGATAAAGAGTGAAACAGTAAGGCCCATCCCTGCGAGTGCGCCAGCTCCTGCAATCTCGACATAGGTGAGCGAAGCTGGCTTATGGGAAAGTCCAAAAGAAATGGCTAAGAAACTAAAGAGAGTTATGCCGATAATTTTTCCTACCACTCGAGCAACAATAAGTGAGTAGGTGATGGCGTTTGAAATGTTCGAAAAATCAATAGTGAGTCCAATGTTAGCAAGTGCGAAGACCGGAATGATAAAGAATGCACTATAGGGATGAAGGATATCTATCAGTCGATCAGGTTTCACTGGAATAGCAATAGCCAGAACAACGGCTCCGATAGTTGCGAGAAGCTTTAATGGATTAATTCCTGATGAATAAAAAAGTGCCATCACAATAATAGAAAATAAATCATCGGCTATCGCAAGAGTGAGCAAGAAGATTTTGATACTTGGCTCAATACGCGAACCAAGCAAGGCAAGTGCTCCAAGAGCTAACGCGATATCTGTTGGCATAGCGACCGCCCACGCTTTTGAGCCATTGTTTAAAACAATGAAAATCAGCGCGGGTATTGCCATACCTCCAAGAGCTGCAATGATGGGCAAGGAGATAGATCTATAGGATCGCTCCTCCTTGCTCACGAATTCACGTTTTATTTCGAGCCCAACGAGAAAAAAGAAGATACTCATCAAGCCTTCATTAATAAAGGTGTGTAGGGGATCAAAGAAATCAAAATATCCTTGGCGAATTGGTGAGTTTGCAAGAATCAGGGCCAGGAACGCGAAGGCGAGGAGAAAAATACCCCCTGCGCTTTCGGTTCTAAAAAACCGAAAAAATGCTCGATTCAATTGGGCCATCAACTAATCATAGTGCGTAGTAATCCCTAGGCATGCCTAATAGCTTCACGAACCGCGACTGCGCTTAGATGTGGGTGCAAGCGAAGAAACGTTGTCACCGCGGGGCGATTAAATTTAGCCACATCACGAAGTGCCCAGCCAATGGCTTTAGCGATGAAGAATCGTGAATCATTTGAATGTGCATCGCAAAACTTCAGAAGTAGCTTTACATCCATTTCGTCACCTCGACCGCGTTGATGTTGGATCGCTGCGCGGATCAGCCACATATTCTCATTCCGGTTCCAGCTTTCCATGAGGCCGCGAGCTCTAAATCTTCGAGTTAAAGGCGAAATCGCAGCGGATCCAAGTCCATCGACTGTGTCCCACCAAGATTTGTGAGTGATTAGAAACTGCACGTGATCTTTCAGAAAATTCTTATCAGCGTAGTCAATAAAAAAAGCAATCATGTCATTCGCTACATATTGGTATTCACGATGGGGAAGTCGCCAAAGTGCTCGTGCTGTTTTTCCAAGTTGATCTGACGTTGGGATGGGGGCGCCCTTGAATATAATTCGTGATAGAGCCCTTCGATCGGGAGTCATCACTCCAAGAAATGGTGCAATATCTTTCATGTATGCCTGTGCGCCTTGTGCTTTCTGCTTAGTTCCAAGGGGCGGTAATTCTTTCTGGATTCTGGAAAGTATGTAACGTTGAAATGCACTCACGACACAAAAGTAACGCAAAAGAACCCTTGCCACGCGAAGTGACAAGGGTTCTTTTGGTAAGAATTTTAGAGGTCGTAATACAATTCGAACTCAGCTGGGTGCGGACGCAATCGTACGTAATCCACTTCCTCTTTACGCTTGAAAGCAATCCATGTTTCAATGAGATCGTCAGTAAAGACGCCACCTTTGAGCAAGAATGCGTGGTCATTTTCTAAATTTGTGAGAACTTCATCAAGTGATCCAGGAACCTGAGCAATGGAGGCAGCTTCTGCACCTTCGAGTTCGTACAAGTCCTTATCCACTGGAGCAGGTGGTTCAATTTTATTCAAGATTCCATCAAGGCCGGCCATTAGCATCGCTGCAAATGCGAGGTATGGATTCGACGATGGGTCCGGACAACGGAATTCCACGCGCTTAGCTTTTGGATTTGAGCCAGTAATCGGAATACGAATACAGGCGGAACGGTTGCGAGCAGAGTAGACAAGGTTTACAGGTGCTTCATAGCCAGGAACTAGGCGGCGGTAAGAATTCACTGTTGGGTTCGTGAAGGCAAGGAGTGATGGTGCGTGCTTAAGTAATCCGCCAATATACCAACGAGCGAGATCTGAAAGGTCGCCATAGCCATCACCGAAGAACAATGGCTTGCCGTCTTTCCACAGTGATTGGTGTACGTGCATACCTGAACCATTATCTCCAAATAGTGGCTTTGGCATAAATGTTGCGGTCTTTCCATTTACCCACGCAGTGTTCTTAATGACGTACTTAAACTTCATAACATCATCACCTGCAGTCAAAATGTCAGAGAAACGATAATTGATTTCCATTTGACCTGCAGTACCGACCTCGTGGTGCGCGCGCTCAACTTCGAGCCCTACTTCTTGGAGTTTCATTACCATTTCGTCGCGAAGGTCTGCGAATTGATCTGAAGGCGATACAGGAAAATATCCGCCCTTCACGCGTGTGCGGTATCCGCGGTTTGGTGTGCCATCCGCATCGAATTCAACACCGGTATTCCATGCGCCTTCATATGAATCGATATGGTGAAAGCCCTCGTTTATTCCAGTCTTGAAGCGAACTGCATCAAAGACGTAGAACTCTGCTTCTGGAGCGAAGAATGCAGTGTCGGCAATACCCGTTGACTTGAGGTATTCGACCGCTTTAGACACGACTCCGCGAGGATCGCGACTATATGGCGAATTATCAACTGGATTGTGAACAGAGAAATTAATGATGAGAGTTTTCTCTTTGCGATAAGGATCGATGAAAGCTGAACTTGGAACAGGAAGCAATTTCATATCTGATTCATGAATAGCCTGAAAGCCACGGATAGATGAACCATCAAACATAAGTCCATCAGTGAAAACAGCTTCATCAAATGATTCAACTGGAACATTGAAGTGATGTTGAATTCCAGGAAGGTCGATGAAGCGCACATCAATGAGCTTGACGTTTTCCTTTTTGATGAATGCAAAAATTTCTGCAGAGTTCTTAAACATTCTTCTCCCATTTTTTTACTCGGGTGATCATTCAAGGCACGGCTCACCATTGAGGTCGCTCTTGCTGGTGCACAGGCTATGAGTATTTAGTGAAAATGAGATAACTCAAGTGTTACAGCCGTGTTACATATCCTGCCTTCTCTGGCACGGTAGGCTCAGGTGTGACCAAGACCGTGAGCATTAAGCGCAGATTTGCTGCTTTGACCCTCGATTGGGGGTCAAGCTATGCCATCGCCGCGGCCATAGGCGGAGGCATTTCCCAGTCGAATTCACGAAGCCTGACCATCCTTGCAATTTTTTTTATTCAGTATTGGATTTTAGTCTCACTTCAGGGTGCATCCATGGGGCACCGTTTTATGCGATTAAAAGTTGTACGTTTTAGCGATGGGGGACAGGTGACTCCACTTCAGGCACTCATTCGAACCGTGCTTGTGTGCCTGGTGATCACTGCAGTTACTTTTGATGAAAATGGTCGCGGGATACACGAGCGATTAAGTAACACCGTTCTCATTCGTATTTAGCGGATCTTTGTTCCCTTAGGCATTGGACCTTTAGGAATTGGAATCGAGAGACCACCCACTGCTTTGAGTCGTGCACGAACTTCGCGCATTTGATGAGGGGAAAGTTTTTTAGGAAGCTTCGTTACTTTCTTCTGTAACTTGCGCAATGAGATTGCTCCCTCAAAGTCACCCACAACTATTTCAGTGATTGGAACACCAGGTGCGTAGCGCTCAGTTTTCTTTTTTTCTTCGGTGAGCATTTGTCGAACGCTATTGCTTCCTTCGCCTACCAGAACAATTCCTGCGCGACCTACGCTTCTATGAACCATGTCCTGATTTCGGTTGACTGCTACTGCTGGTGTCGTTGTCCACCCTTTACGAATAGCCATGAGCACACTTGCACCCGCTCCAATTTGACCTTCAATTGAGGAGTACGCCGCCGTAGCTGCTTGGCGTGTAAAAAAAAACATTGTCGCTAATGCAGACAATGGAAGAGAAATGAATCCGACGTAATACGGATGTCCAAGAGTGGCACCAATACCAATGCCGATAAACCACACACTGAGAAATACTCCAATGAGGGCAAACCCAATCCACGGCTTCACTGCCTTCGTGACTGAGTACGCATCTCGAAATGCTTGGAAGCGTGGAGTCTTGATCTTTTCGGACTTCTTTTTTCTATTAAACATGTCTACAAGTTTAGTGGGGCGGGGGCTGTACCACCAAGACGCACAGGCGCCCACCTCGCTCCCACGGGGCTATCGGGGTACTTCTCCTGAACGGTGTGAAGCATGGCAATCATTGTGGTCCGCAAATCTGATTCGGCCCTCTCGACATCAGTATCTCGAGTGAAGTAAATAGGTTGACCAAATGTGACAAAAATTGGAGTTTTCTTTCGTAATAAATTTTTCTTCACACCTTTGGTCCAAATACGTTGACTACCCCAAACAATCGTTGGAATCACTGGAACACCTGCGCCAATTGCAAGGCGAACCGCACCAGATTTCAGAGCCTTTATTTCAAAACTTGTGGAGATAGTTCCTTCTGGAAAAATGCCGATGATTTCACCAGAGCGAAGTGCGCGAAGTGCAGCGACAAATGAACCTGAGCCATTAGATCGATCAACGCTAATGTGATGCATTCCCCGCATGAGTGGTCCGGCTAACTTATTCTCGAAGATTTCTTTTTTTGCCATGAAACGCACGAATCGATTTGCTGGAAGAGCAGCAGTTCCGGCGAGTGCAAAATCTAAATAACCAATGTGATTGATTGCCAGAATTGCACCCTCTTTACGTGGAATGTTCTCTTCGCCTGCAAAAGTGAATTGGAGACCGAGATATTTCCAAAAAAGTTTGAGCGCACCAATAACTGGCGGATAAACTAAATCAGCCATTTTTAGCAGCCATCGCTTGCTTGTACAGGCGTCCAGCTCGATAACTCGAACGAACCAATGGGCCACTCATGACGCCTAGGAATCCAATTTCCTCCGCTTCAAGCGAAAGTTCTACAAACTCTTCAGGAAGAACCCATCGCTCTACCGGATGATGTCGATTAGTCGGACGAAGATATTGAGTGATTGTGATGATGTCACAACCTGCGCTATGCAAATCATGAAGAGCTTGGGAGATCTCTTCGCGAGTTTCTCCCATTCCAAGAATTAGATTCGATTTTGTAATCAATCCATATGCTCTTGCCATGCTAATCACTTGTAAAGATTTTTCGTAGGTGAAAGCTGGTCGAATACTCTTAAAAATTCGCGGCACGGTTTCTAAGTTATGAGCGAAAACTTCTGGCGCGGTGGCAAATATTTGATTGAGAAGTTCGGACTTCGCATGAAAGTCGGGAGCCAACATTTCGACACCGCACCCTGGATTGAGTTCATGCACCTGCTTGATTGTTTCCGCGTACAGCCAAGCACCTTCATCTTCAAGGTCATCACGGGTTACTCCCGTAATCGTTGCGTATTTAAGCCCCATAGTTTTGACCGATTCGGCTACTCGACGAGGTTCATCTCGATCGATTGGATCTGGCTTACCAGTATCTATGTTGCAAAAATCGCATCGCCGTGTGCACTTCTCTCCGCCTATGAGAAAAGTTGCTTCTTTATCTTCCCAACATTCAAAAATATTTGGACAGGCGGCTTCCTGACACACAGTGTGCAGGCCTTCACTCTTCACTAGGGAAGTTAGGCGTGTGTACTCGGGGCCCATATTTGCTCGAGTCTTAATCCACTCTGGCTTTCGCTCAATTGGTATGAGTGCATTTCGCGCTTCAATGCGCAACATCTTGCGACCCTCTGGAGCAATTGTCATGCGCTCACCTTCGATAGAGACTCAAATAGGTGTCGCTCCAAGATGGGGGACACTACGTCAATAGTAATGGGCGCTGCGAGTTCGTCACTCATCGATGTAACGGACGCATCAGAAATGCCGCATGGAATAATTTGGCTATACGCGCTGAGATCTGGGCACACGTTCAACGCAAAACCGTGCATCGTCACACCTTTGGCTACCCGAATTCCTATGGCAGCTACCTTTCTCTCACCCTTTTCATCTACTACCCAGACACCTGATCGCCCTTCTATGCGCTGAGTGTGAAGTCCCAATTCCAAACACGTTGCTATGAGTGCGCTTTCAATTTCACGGACGAATCCTACGAGTTCAGTGGGTCTGGCTAATTTAACAATGGGGTATCCCACTAACTGTCCAGGACCATGCCAGGTTATTTTTCCGCCGCGGTCTACATCAATCACCGGGGAACCATCTTGCGGCTTTTCAGATTCTTGAGTGCGGCGCCCTGCTGTGTACACCGAAAGATGTTCTAGTAACAGGACCGAATTAGGACGCTCGCCCGAGACAACTGCTGCATGAATTTCACGTTGAATTTTCCAGGCGCTTTCATAATCGATTAGACCACTTCTGGAAAGCGCAATGGCTGAGTGCGTGGTACCTGTCGCGATTGCCATAGAGATAGCCTAAAGGTATTAATGCTGTGAATTCCACTCGAAGATGAGCGGATAGGTATGCTGATAATGTTCTAGAAGTCGTTAGACATTGGGGAGAGAATGGCGCTTAAAGTAGGAATATCTGGCTATGGCCTCTCTGGGCGCTATTTTCATGCTCCGTTGTTAAGAGGTGCTGGATTTAATGTGAGCGCAATAGTGACGTCAAACACTGAGCGCACGCACTATGCCCATCAAGATTTTCCGAACGCAAAAATTTTCTCCTCGATTGAAGCGATGCTCTCTGAAGAATTAGATTTAGTAGTAATTGCTTCAGCAAACAGCGCTCATGTGGAGCAAGGAATTGAAGTAATCAAAGCAGGAATTCCAGTAGTTGTAGATAAACCGATGGGGCGAAATTACACAGAAACTAAGAATCTTATTGAATTCGCAAACACGAGAGGCGTACCAATCACAACATATTTCAATCGTCGTTGGGATAGCGATGCCTTGACGATTGCTCGCTTAATCAAGGAAGAAACATTGGGCGATCTTTTCCGGTTAGATTCACGTTTTGAAAGATTTCGACCCGTGATGACAACTGCCGGTTGGCGTGATTCAGTTAATCCAGATGCAGGCGGTGGATTACTTCTTGATTTACAGCCACATCTCATCTCAACTGCGATCGGTTGGTTTGGTGCCGGAACCGTAAAAAGTGCAACGATTAAATCGATTCGGGGTGGAGTGGTTGATGACTGTGTGCTTCATATTGCGCATGACAATGGGGTGGATTCATTTCTTTCAGCAAGTGCAATAGCGGGCGCACCAGGACCTCGAATTCGATTACTGGGGAGCAAGGGAGCGCTTGTGATAAATGAATTGGATCCACAAGAAGCGCTTCTTCGCGCAGGAAAATTTCCCGAAGGTGGATCATGGCAAGAAGACACATCCTCCCGAGCATTTATTCATACAGGAAACCAGGTCGAGGAAATTGTGTCTGAGCAAGGAAATTATGCGAGTTTCTATACTGCTGTAGGCGTTGCGATACGCGAGAATTCTCGCATGCCAGTGAGTACAACGGATGCGTTACACGTAGCCCAACTTATTGATGATGCCCGAACTTTGTGTGCCGATGCCTAAACCAATCGTTGTCGTAGGCGCAGGCCTAGCAGGTCTCAATTGCGCACTTACATTGCAGGATGCAGGACGTGAAGTGCTTTTACTAGAAGAGTCCGATCGAGCTGGCGGTCGAATCGCAACGGATAGCGTTGATGGATTTCTCTGTGATCGCGGATTTCAACTCATTAATGCCGGTTACCCAGAAATCGTACGCCTCGATGTCATCGATGAATTAGAGTTCATAGAAGCTCCGCGAATAATTGAAATTGCAATGGGGAATAAACGTATTCCCGTTGGCGATCCACGTGTTTTACCTCTTTCAGCATTTCGTACTCAGTCAGGTTCGATGATAGAGAAAGCGGCAGTTCTTAAATATCTGCTGCGTAAACCACGCACCGGTACTTCAATGGGTGGGGAACTCAGAAGAGCGGGCACTGGGAAAACTTACGAAAGAGTTCTCAAGCCATTTCTCACTGGAGTATTCCTTGCTGACCCAGATTACGTGGGCGCCGACTATGGAAAAGAAGCGATGAAACATTTTGTTCGTGGCACTCCGGGCCTTCCCAGGACCGGTGCAGGCCAGTTGCCCAGAGCGCTAGCATCTAGAATTGGTAATTTTAAAACTCATACGCAGGTGATGCGCGTACGCAATGAGAGCGTTCTCACTTCAGAAGGAGAGATAAAGGCTCACGCAGTAGTTCTTGCTACAGACCTGACTACCGCTGCGCAGCTATTGGATATAAATGAAATCCCAACTCTTGTGGGTTGTATTACCTGGTATCACGCATGCGAAGAGTCGCCATCGAGCACTGCGCGACTTGTCGTTGATGGCGAGAATCGCGGTCCAGTTTATAACAGCATTGTCATCTCTCATATATCACCGTCATACGCTCCTGTTGGAGTTCATCTCATCTCATCTACAACAGGGCTTGGTGTTACAGAATCGGAGGTGCGCCGTCACCTTTCTCTTATGTGGCACGTAGAGACTCGTAATTGGACCTTGATTGCGAAGTATGAAATCCCAGCGGCATTACCTTTGCATTCACCTCAGCGAGGTACCGCACATGGTCCGCAAATCGACGACTCCTTATTTGTTGCTGGTGATTACCGAAGTGTTCCATCACAAAATGGAGCCTTAGCTTCTGGCCGTCTTGCCGCGCAAGCTGTTCTAGCTATTTAGTCAACAAGGGCACTGAGTGCTGCCGCGATATGTGGGTAATTAAAAGTAAATCCGGCTTCTGTAAGAACTTGTGGGATCACTCGTTTTGAACCAAGTATTTCTGAGGAGAATCCACCTAAAGCAATTTTGAGCGCTAAAGCAGGTGCAGGAAAAAGTGCCGGGCGGTGTAGTGCGCGAGCTAGTCCTGAAGTAAATTCTTGATTTGTTACAGGATTAGGACTTGTAAGGTTAACAGGACCAGTAATTGGGTTCTCTAGCAAAAATGCTATTGCACGAATGTGATCGTGGAGAGTAATCCATGACCACCACTGCTTTCCTGAACCAAGTTTTCCTCCTAGACCAAATCGGAACAGCGGAAGCATTCGACCTAGAGCTCCACCTGTTGGTTCCAGAACAAGACCTGTTCGTAATTTAACAGTGCGAGTATCTCCAGCAAGATCCGCTGCAGATTCCCATTCCCTACATACTGCAGAGAGAAAATCTTCCCCTGCCCGATCATTCTCTGTGACTGCACGATTGCCAGTTTCTCCATACCATCCAATTGCGCTACCTGAAATAAAGACAGAAGGCTTCACTGCAGCAACAGCGTGAGCAATTGTTGTTGTTCCCATTAATCGAGAATTAAGAATTTCAGATTTATATTTCTTAGTCCAACGTTTATCTCCAACGCCAGCACCAGCAAGATGGATAATCGCATCTACGCCTTCAAGAGGTGCGAGATCAACGGTGCCAGCAATGGGATCCCATGAGATTTCATCCGAAGCAGCAGCCGGGCGACGCACCAATCTTTGCACTGTATGGCCCTCAGACTTCAGGTGGCCCACGAGTGCGCTACCAATCAGGCCCGAGGCCCCAGTAATTGCAATTCTCTGCGGTACCGACATTTACAAACCCAGATCTGATTCAAATTGTCCAGATTCAAGTCGCTCTTTCAGAGTAACAAGGAAACGCGCTGCATCCGCGCCATCAACAACTCTGTGGTCATATGAAAGCCCAAGATAAACCATCGAACGAATTGCAATGGTTTCTCCGCCATCTTCACCGCGAACCACCATTGGACGTTTGACTACTGCGCCAAGACCCAAGATTGCAACTTGCGGTTGATTGATGATTGGAGTATCAAAGAGTGCCCCGCGACTTCCAGTATTTGTAATCGTAAAAGTTCCTCCACCAAGCTCGTCAGGTGTTACCTTGTTATCACGAGTTCTTGCAGCAAGATCTGCGATTTTTCGCGCAATGCCGCCCATGTTGAGGTCGCCCGCATTATGAATGACAGGTACAAGAAGTCCTCTCTCGGTATCAACTGCAATACCAAGATGTTCGGCACCATGATAAGTAATTTGGTCTCCTTCAACGGAGGAATTCAAGACCGGATGTTGTTTGAGTGCCTCACACACGGCAACGGCGAAGAAAGGAAGGTAAGAAAGTTTCACACCTTCACGAGATTCAAAAGTAGCTTTTGAGCGGTCGCGCAATCGAGAAATTTTAGTGACATCAACTTCAATAACAGTAGTCAACTGCGCGCTAACCTGAAGCGACTCGACCATACGAGCGGCAATGACCTTACGAAGTCGTGACATAGTTACTGTAGTCCCGCGGAGCGGTGAAACTACTACTGGTGCGGAAGGTTTTGCGGAAGAGGCAGGTTGTAACGGAGCCGATGCAACCGGCGAGCTCTTTGGTGCCGCTGCGGCGAGGACATCTTCCTTGCGAATGCGTGATCCAATTCCAGTACCAACGAGGGTTGAAAGGTTTACACCAAGTTCTGCAGCTAGTTTGCGAACGATAGGTGTCACATATGCATCCGTGTTAGCAGGTGAAACTACGGGCGCTGTAACTACGGGCGCAACTGGGGCGGCCGAAACAACTACGGGTGGGGCGCTCACAACTGGAGCGGTAGGAATCGTTGCTCCTGAAGTCGATCCAATGAGACCAAGTCGTGCTCCGACTGGGACCGTTGTATCCACCGCTACATCTATTGCGAGGAGAATTCCAGCAACAGGTGAAGGAATTTCTGTATCCACTTTGTCAGTTGATACTTCAAGAAGCGCTTCATCAACTGCTACCGAATCTCCAACATTTTTTAACCATCGAGTAACGGTGCCTTCACTCACGCTCTCACCTAAAGCTGGCATTGTGATAACAGTGCCAGCAGCATTCAGGTCAACGGAAGGCGCAGCAACTACAGGAGCGGGAGGGGTGACTACTTCAGGAATGGCAGGTTGCGCAGGGGGAGTGTGAGCAACAGGTGCTGCAACTGGAGTCACTGCAACTGGCGCACTCGCACCATCTTCAATAACTGCCAACTCTGCACCGACGGGTACCGTTTGATCAATCGAAACAATAATTTTTTGCAAAATGCCAGCAACAGGTGATGGGATTTCCGTATCTACTTTATCTGTGGAAACTTCGAGAAGTGGTTCGTCAACAGCGACATGATCGCCCTCTGCCTTAAGCCAACGGGTTACGGTTCCTTCGCTCACGCTTTCACCGAGTGCGGGCATTGTCACTGAGAATGTCATTTACATTTTCTCCTTGGTTATCCGTGGGCGTGAAGCGGTTTTCCTGCAAGAGCCATATGAGCTTCGCCCATTGCTTCAGACAGAGTTGGGTGTGCATGGATCAGAGGAGCAACATCATCTGCTGTTGCTTCCCAATTGTAAATAAGTTGCGCTTCTGCAAGTAATTCGCCCACACGTGCGCCAACCATATGAATACCTAGAACTGGACCATTCTTTTGCGAAACGAGTTTGACTGACCCAGCAGTACGTAGAATTTGAGCTTTACCATTTCCAGCCAGGTCATAATTTAGCTCGACAACATCGTATCCACGCTCTTTGGCAGCTGCGGTCGTCAGCCCTACTGAGGCAACCTCCGGTTCGGAGTATGTAACTCGTGGAACGCCATCGTAATTTATTGCGCGAGGATTCAGACCTGCAATTTCCTCTGCGACTAAAATTCCCTCTGCAAATCCAACATGCGCAAGCTGAAGTGTTGGAATGAGATCTCCAACGGCCCAAATACCCGGAATATTAGTTCGACATTTATCATCAACTAAGACATATCCGCGATCCAAGCTGATTCCCTGATCTTCATAGCCGAGATTGGCTGAAACAGGTCCACGCCCTACCGAAACGAGAAGAACGTCAGCGGAGAAAGTCTTTCCATCTTCGAGTGTCACTGTTACGCCATCATTTGTAACAGCAGCGGATTGGAAGCGCACGCCCAATTCAAAATTAATCCCGCGCTTACGAAATGCTCTTTCCAATTGCTTGCTTGAAGATTCATCTTCGAGAGCAACAAGGTGGGAGAGCCCTTCTATGATTGTCACTTCAGCACCAAATGATTTCCACACTGATGCAAACTCACAACCGATCACGCCACCACCAAGAACAATCACACTTTTTGGAACATAATCCAATTTTGTTGCGTGGTCAGATGTAATCACTCGAACGCCATCTATTTCGAGTCCTGGCAAAGTGCGCGCATATGATCCAGTGGCCAAAATAATATTTTTTGCAGAATATTTCTCGCCGTTTACTTCAACGGTATCCTTGGAGACCAAACGACCGTGTCCTTCGATGAATGTTACATTTCTAGATTTAACTAATCCCTGTAAACCTTTATGAAGTCGATTAATAACACCATCTTTATAGGCATTCACACCAGGCATATCCATGGATTGAAATTGTGCATTGACTCCGAAATGGCTTGCATCGCGCGCGCCATCAGCAATTTCACCAGCGTGCAATAGGGCTTTTGTCGGAATACAACCGCGGTGAAGACACGTTCCGCCAAGTTTGTCGGCTTCAATAAGTGCAACTGATAGACCTAATTGCGAGGCTCGAAGTGCGCACGCATACCCGCCGCTACCGCCGCCTAAAATGACCAGATCGAATTGCGCCACACATGCCTCCCAAAAGTTCTTAGGGCTATCTTGCCAGCCTTCGGGCTACTTAACGAACTCGAGCTTCTCGGCCAGGGTGACCAAAGATCGCACAGCAATACCCGTTCCGCCCACAGGTGTGTATCCGTGGCAATCGCCTTCGTTGTAGGCGGGGCCAGCAATATCCAAATGGAGCCAGGGCAAGTCTTCACGCACAAAATCTTTCAAAAATAACCCAGCAACAAGCATTCCGCCCATGCGTTCGCCAATATTTGCAAGATCGGCTACTGGTGAGTCAAGTGATGCACGCAACTCTTGAGGAAGCGGCATTGGCCAAAACGCCTCGCCACTGTGAGTCGCCGCTTCTAGGAAAATTTCTCTCATTGGCTCGTTATTTGTCATAACTGCGCTGGTTCGAGTTCCTAACGCAACCACTTGAGCTCCTGTCAGGGTTGCGACATCTACCAAGACATCGAGTGATTTACTTTCCTGTGCTTTAACCATTGCATCGGCTAACACTAGGCGACCTTCTGCATCTGGATTAAGTACTTCGACTGTCTTTCCACCAAAGATCGTAATGATGTCACTTGGTCGCGTTGCGGTGTCGCTGATCATATTTTCGGCTAGAGGTGCCCACGTTTCAATTGTGACGGGGAGTTTGAGTGCGGCAATGATAAAAGTTGCCGCGCACACTGCTGCAGCTCCGCTCATATCTGACTTCATCGCCTCCATCCCTAACGCCGGTTTAAGGGCAAGTCCGCCACTATCGAATGTGATTCCCTTCCCGACGAAAGCTAGCTTCTTAAGAGATTTTTTAGGAGTGTACGAAATATGTAACAGCCTAGGAGGGTTAGCCGACCCTTGACCTACTGCAGTAATTCCACCAAACCCACGAGATTTCAACTGCTTTTCATTCAGAATTGTAATTTTTAAACCAGAAGCGGTTCCGCCTGCCTCTTTGAGAACTGCACTAATTTTCTTAGTAAAAGAATCAGGAGTGAGATGACTCGGTGGGGTATTAATGAGATCTCGAGCAAGAAATGTGTATTGGGCAATGAGTGCTGCTCGCGCTACGCCAACTTTTACCTCGGGGCGTTTGGCCAGCGAAGTAAGTACATTGATGTTCTTTAGGGGCGCTTTTCTTTCAATCTTTGTTGAGCCTCTAAATTCATCAAAAGTGTATGCACCTAGTGCGGCGCCCTCAGCGACTGCGCATACCGTTTCGGAATCAAACGCAGGTAGTGCAAATGTAGCGCTGGCATTTCCATGAAGCGCACGTGAGGCCGCTCCTGCAGCGCGACGTAGAACCTCATGGGAGTAGTTATTAGATGTTTCACCTAACCCAGTGAACACAATGAGGGTCGACTTTTCTGTAGGAATCTTGATGACTTCATCACTTTTACCTGTGGCACCCAAGTCGCGAAGTTGGGCTGAGAGAAGTTTTATATTTACCTTGGCATCACCAGGCTCTATATGAAGATTTACTTGTTGATTCTTCTCCTTGTTATTTTTTTTGGAGAAAGAAAGTCCCAGAACCAAAATGCTGTCTTTGGTTGAATTATCGGACAGACGTATAGTCGACATTGTTTCTCCTTAGAGCCACACACGTGGGAAGTGCCAAATCATACATAAAGACAAGGGGTAGCGCTGCGCTCTCTTTTGCGGGCGCAGGTGTTAAATTGAGACTGTGAAAACCTCTCCTCTCCATCAGATCCATCTCGACCTCGGTGCCAAAATGGCAGATTTTGGTGGGTGGTTAATGCCCATTGAATATCCTGGATTCGGCGTCCTCGCTGAACATGTGGCTGTTAGAGAAAGAGTTGGCTTGTTTGATGTTTCTCACCTAGGAAAGGCAAGTGTTACAGGTGAAGGCGCGTTAGATTTTCTAAATACCGCACTTACAAATGATCTCAATCGTATTCCAGATGGCGCAGCGCAATACACAATGTTATGCACACCGACTGGTGGCGTAATTGATGATCTCATTGCTTATCGAAATAGTGCTAATGATGTTTTCCTCGTTCCGAATGCATCAAATACTTCTGATGTTGTGGCCGTACTTGCCGAGCTCGCACCGGCACACATTTCCGTCAAAAATCTACATAATGATTTTGCTGTGATTGCCCTTCAGGGCCCACTTGCTACTGCGGTGCTTGAATCAATTGGAGTGCAAACGAATCTCGAATACATGAATTTTGACCGTGTAACTATTGGTGGAGTCGAAGTAATTCTTTGTCGTACTGGTTACACCGGTGAACGAGGCTTTGAAATTCTTCCTCGCTGGCAAGACGCTCACATAGTATGGGAAGCACTCAATTCCGCGATGAAAGAGTTTGGAGGCGTGGTGTGCGGCCTTGGCGCTCGAGATACTTTACGAACCGAAATGGGATACCCGCTCCATGGGCACGAACTAACCCTGGACATTTCGCCGGTACAAGCAAGTGCCTCGTGGGCAGTGGGTTGGAAGAAAGAGAGCTTTATTGGTTCGGAAGTTCTTAGGAATGAACGCAGTAACGGTCCACGGAGATTTCTTCACGGACTTAAATCTCTCGATCGAGGAATACCACGTGCAGGTATGTCGGTTAAAGATTCAGACGGCATTGTTATTGGTGAGATTACAAGTGGGACATTTTCACCGACTCTCAAGCACGGTATTGCATTAGCTTTGCTTGACCCATCGGTGACGCTTGGAACACTGGTAAGTATTGATGTGCGAGGTAGAGAATCTTCAGCTGAAGTCGTCACGTTACCTTTCGTTACTTCCCACGTTCGGTAATTGTTTCAGTTCCAGCTTTAAAAACAATTGGCGTGAGGAAAGATGCTCTACGTTTCGTACGTTCGAGTGCATGAAGAAAAGTTGGAGCTGTCGCGAGAATCAGACTGGCTGTGAGCACCGCTCGTGGAATATCCCAGGCCATAGATGTAGCAAAGTGAAAAACAATAAAACGTTGAAGGTTGTGAAACAGATCCAGATGAGTGTCAAATGAAAGCGCGGTGCCTCCTCCGAGTGCCCACGGCCAAAACTGTAAGTCCATCAAAATTCCAAATAGCAATCCAGCGACAACGCCATACAGTGCAAGTAGTGCAATTTCCAGCTTTCTTGTCACATGTTTGCCAAAAAAAGTATGAGGTAGTGCACCGGCTAAAAAACCAATCCATCCTGCAGCAAATGCCTGATACCCCAGCCACGGACCAAGCCCACCAGTTATAAATGCAGAAGTGAGCATTGCCAAAATACCCAAAACAAATCCGAATGAACTACCAAAGACTCTTGCACTAATAATCAAAATAAACCACATCGGCTCGATTCCTCCGGCGCCAGCGCCAAGGGGGCGAAGCGCTGCCATGAATGCAGCCAGTACGCCGAGTAGCGCAACTGACTTTGCATCCAATCTTTTCGAACTGATCTCAGCAATCATGACAAAAAGAGCAAGGGGAGTCGATACCCAGAAGAACCATTGATTCTTTGGAATAGTCTCTTGTCCCAAGAAAATAAAAGGCCAAAGAAATCCGACCATACTTACGCTAGAAGTAATTACAAGAACTACCCGAGAGCGTGTTCCGAATGTAAAAACAGGGTTAGTTTTCACGGTGCATTCGCATCGATGGAACGAACAACATCTTTAACAGTCAACCACGGAACTGGCGCCATTACCTTGGCTACCTGAGGAGCAAAAGCTGGGGATGAGAGTAAAACATCCGATGTGGATCCATCTGCGACTATCTCACCGTCGGCAATAAAAATCACGCGTGACGCTAGTTCTGCGACAAGTTCAACATCATGTGTGGCAAGAATTACGGTGCGATTATTTACATACGTGAAATCTTTTAATGCAAAAATCAAAGAGGACTTGGCCTCATAATCGAGCCCACGGGTGGGTTCATCAAGAATCAAAATTTGAGGGCTTGCCGAAAGGACCACACTTAAGGCAAGGGCTAAGCGCTGCCCTTCGGAAAGATCTCGCGGATGAGTGCGGGGAGAAATTCCGGGAACCAAGTCATTTAGTATTTTAAATGTTGATCCCGACTCTATGTGATTCTCTTTATCGGATTGCGTGCATTCCTCTTGCACACTTTGGCCATACAGCAAATCACTTGGCTCCTGTGGAATGAATCCAATTGAAGTTCGACGCGAGTATCCCTTGAGGATTGCTGGATCTTTTCCGAGGAGTTCAACGCCGCCCTGTGATGGCTTAACTATTCCAGCAATTGTTCGAAGTAACGAACTTTTTCCAGCACCGTTGCGCCCCATTACTGCAACGATTTCCCCTTGTTTAAATTCGGTAGAAACTCTTTTGAGCCCTTGGTGATTGCCATAGTTAAGAGAAAGGCTAGAAATGCTAATCACCGATTCTCCAATGAAATGAGTTTCGGTGGGCACTGGGGCGATTGATTTGCCACGAAATTGCGATGTCATTCTTCGAACTTCTCTCACCGTCAAACCAATCTCATCCAAATGCAAAGCTCGCGCTAAATGAACAATCGGGGGAGCGATCGTAGACTCCAGTAGAATTTCCTCTGGTGAACCGATGTGAGTGGCACCAAATCCATCAATGTAGATAACTCGATCGGCGAATTGGATGACACGTTCGAGTTTATGTTCTGCAATAACGACAGTAAGGCTTAAATCGTGAACCAATCTTTGAAGAATAGAGAGAACCTCTTCGGCTGCAATTGGATCAAGAGCGCTAGTTGGTTCGTCGAGAACTAAGACTTTTGGATGCATCACTAAGGCACTTCCTATTGCGACTCTTTGTTGCTCGCCCCCGCTAAGTGTTGCAATCGAACGATTTCGTAGAGGTGACAGGCTCATTAGATCCAGCACTTCTTCAACTCGTTTTCGCATTACATCTTGAGGAAGATTAAGTGATTCCATTCCGAAGACAAGTTCATCTTCCACAATGTCAGTCACAAATCCGTTTAATGGGTTTTGCCCCACAATCCCAATGAGATGCGCCAAACCTCCGGGCTTAACGCTCTGAGTTGAAATACCATCCACGCTTATATCGCCAGCGAGAATGCCACCGGTGTGATGGGGGACAAGACCATTGATAAGGCGCAACAGTGATGATTTTCCAGAACCGGTTGGGCCCATAACCAAAACCATTTCACCTTCGTTTATCGTGAAGGAAAGATCTTCAATGACCGTATTGATTGAGTTGGGATATACAAGTGAGACATTCGTAAATCTGATCATGCGGTATTCCTAAATGATTGAGCAAGAATATGTGGAGCTATAGCTGCTATGAGCGTAAGAGGAGCAAAGAAGAAAGTTGTCAGCGATAAGGCGATGAGAATCTTGTCAGCCATCGTAAATGACGTAGGTCTATACCGAGACCTTTTAGCACTTATTCCGTATCCTCTGGAATCCATGGCAGCAGCTAAGTCCAGAGAGCGAGCCAAGCTCTCCTCCATTAATGGCAACGCGATTTTTCTAAAGGAAATTTTTGTCGCACCTCGCAAAAAGTGCGCTTCTCTGATTCGACCATAACTGATGACAAGTTGCGGCACTACAGATGTGGCAATTACTAAGGCAACTCCGAATTCATAGATGACTAGAGGCAGAACCCTCAGAAGTTGATGCGGACTAGTTAACGATGAAGCGGCTCCAAGTAAAACAATAATGCAGGCCATCGCAATCGCTTCATGTGCCGTGAGAATTAAACGCTCGGAAGTCACGGGACCGCCTAGGCGAATTCCCGCTATCCAATTAGGCATGGGGATAATTGGAAGAGTGAAGACGGTATTACCTGGCACTGGCACTCCAATGAGTATGGCAATCGCCATTCGTATTCCAATTACCCACACGGCAATTTTTAGAGACCAACCAAAGGTTTGAGACCATGGTGCCTTCTCGTTGCGAGAGTAAACAACTGAAGCAACGAGAAGGACCACAACAAGAGAGAGCGCAAGAGATTTAAAGCGGGCAGAAGCAACAGCAAGACAGATTGCCCATATCCACCATGTCAGTGGATGCATGCTGCGTTTCATACGTGCTAGACGAAGACGACTACAAAGTTGCCGGAGTAGGGATTTCTACACCGCATTCTTTCAGTGGAAAATGGCGAATTCCGCAGATAAGGCCAGAAGCATTTGCGCGGATTTTAGCTACTTTTCCTAAGACATCTATTCCAAGTGCGTTGATGGGCACCACAACACATCGAGTCATTGTTTTTGGCGCTACTTCACCATCAGGGCGGATGGATTTCGGACCGAAATCAATTACCAAACCGATGCGCTTCTTATTTTTCACCGCTTTCGTTTGTCCACAAATAGATTTAAATGAAGGAGCAATAATTGGAGTCGCTGCATCTGGAATCACGTCACCGCTAAAGGTGAACGCCCACCCCTCGACCGAACCGTTCTTTACGTTGACGGTAGGCCCTGTCATTGCCGCTGTCCACTGTGTTGCGCCAGGTGCGGCTTGGAAATAACCCCAATATCGCCATCCTGTATTGGCAGCGTTGGCAGATGAAGGTAGGAAAAGTGAAGCTGAAATAACTAACAAAAGTGAGATCGGTAGAGTTATTTTTTTCATATAGAGCCTCTCAGAATTTCAGAGTCTCACGGGCCACATCCATGTACAGAGCCAAGAAAATTAGCTTCAAACCTGGACTACGCCCCGCAAACCTCGGCGGGTGGTTGTCATATTCATCTCAGCAATTCAGGTAATCCGACTTATCTACAACAAAGACTATAAATAGTTGTGATGTAAATTTACGGTTGCGGGTCAGCGTCGGAATTGCACCGAACTTCCCCTGAAGCAATGAGTTATTTAGTTGTGGGGACACCAAACCACATACCGACAGTTCTTGGCAACAAGGCGCGCCACCCCTAGAGTCCTCCCTAGTGCGTTTGCGCCTTAATTGTTGAGAAAGTGGGATGAACTCGTGGAATATCGTCGCTTAGGTAGTTCTGGAATGTACGTCTCAGAAATCTCGTACGGAAACTGGATTACCCATGGATCCCAAGTTGAATCAACAGCGGCCATAAATTGCGTAAAGGCAGCGCTAGAAGAGGGCATAACAACATTTGATACTGCTGATGTCTACGCGGCGACTAAGGCTGAAAGTGTTTTGGGGCGCGCACTCAAAGGTGTTAGACGCGAGTCATATGAATTATTTACGAAGGTATATTGGCCAACTGGTTCTGGTAAAAATGATCGCGGTCTTTCACGCAAACACATTATGGAATCGTGTAACGCATCTCTCAAGCGTTTAGGAACAGATCACATCGACTTGTACCAGGCTCATCGGTTTGATTATGAGACACCGCTAGAAGAGACTCTGAGTGCATTCGATGACTTGATACGTGCAGGAAAAGTTCATTACATCGGTTTCTCAGAATGGAGTGCTCCGCAAATTAAAGAAGCGCTCAAAATTCAAGATGCACGCGGGTATAACCGATTTATTTCCAGTCAGCCGCAATACTCAGCACTATGGCGAGTGATCGAGTCGCAGGTAATTCCACTCTCTGCGCGCGAGGGGATAGGTCAGATTGTCTGGTCACCGATTGCCCAAGGCGTCCTTACTGGCAAATATGCACCCGGAAAAAAAGCGCCAGTTGGCTCGCGCGCCACAGACAAGAAGAGCGGCGCTGGCATGATCTCTCGATGGATGAATGATGATGTTCTCACCGCAGTGCAAAAGCTTGCACCTATTGCCAAGGATGCAGATCTCACAATGTCCCAACTCGCTATTGCTTGGGTTTTACAAAATCCAAATGTTTCTTCGGCAATCATGGGTGCGACCAAACCATCTCAAATTAAGGAAAACGTAAAAGCTGCAGGTGTAAAACTGAGCCCACAGATCATGTCAGCAATCGATGGCGCTCTAGGAAAATTGCCCGAGAAGGATCCTGCTAAAACGGAAAGTCCCAAACCCAGAGCTTAAAAGTTGGTGTCCCCAGCTTTTACTTGGCAATGAGGAGTTCGTAAACGACGCATCTGGGTCGAGCGTAGCCATCCGTAGAGGCCCAAACCTTTTGTAGATGTGCCAGGAAAACGAATCGCAATTTCTTTTTTGATTTTACGAGTCAATAAGAAACCATCGAAGAGTGAAATAATGAGAACGCCGTACATCAAAGCAATCGCGCCATACTGAATAGGCTTGGACGGAATTATTGAAAGCACCAAAACTATTCCAATAATTGGTAGAAAGAATTCACCGATTGAACGTTTAGAGTCTACGAAATTTCGAACGAATCGTCGAGCCGGTCCTGCATCGCGAGAAGGCATCGCACTTTCCTCACCGCGAAGAAACGCAGCACGTGAAGTCATTCGAGCCGCGCGGCCATTCTCCTTTTGACGACGTTTTGCTTCTTTCGTTGTAGCTGGAGCGAGAGAGGATGTCACTCTCTTTGCCTGTGATTCTTTACGACTTGGCGTTGGGCGGCCCTTTTTTTGGGAGTCTTTATTGTGATCAGTGCTCATGGAACGAACTATAGGGCGAGCATTCTTTCCAACGCGAGTTTTGAGTAGGAGGCGACCGTGGAGTCCACCTCGATGACGTTCACGATATGGCCTTTCACAAGTGATTCCATAGCCCAGACAAGATGGGGAAGGTCTATTCGATTCATCGTGGAGCAGTAGCAGACATCCTTATCGAGAAAGTAAATCTCCTTATCCGGGTGAGTACGTGCCAATCGCGAGACCAAATTGAGTTCAGTTCCAATCGCCCATTTCGAGCCCGCTGGAGAGTTTGCAACAGTCCTAATGATCATTTCAGTAGAACCAACTTCATCGGCTGCACACACAACTTCGTGCTGACATTCAGGATGAACCAAAACTTTTACTCCTGGAACCCGTTGGCGAATGTCATTGACGGAGTCAATGGAAAAGCGACCATGTACCGAACAATGTCCCCGCCACAAAATAATTTTCGCGGCGCGGATCTCTTCAACTGTTAAACCACCCATTGGTTTCCATGGGTTCCACAGAACACAATCATCGAGTGAATACCCAAGTGCAAGTACTGCTGTATTGCGTCCTAAGTGCTGGTCGGGTAAGAATAAAATCTTTTCCCCTTGCGTCAACGCCCACGCCATTGCAGATTGCGCATTAGAAGAGGTGCAAATGGTTCCACCATGTTCGCCTGTAAAAGATTTAATCGCAGCAGATGAATTCATATATGTCACAGGAATTGTCACATCTGCGACGCCAGCTTGCGCTAACTGTTCCCAACAGTGCTGTACTTGATTGGCCGTGGCCATATCTGCCATAGAACACCCAGCAGCCAAGTCAGGCAGAATTACTTGCTGTTTTTTAGAAGTTAAGATGTCAGCACTTTCAGCCATAAAGTGAACGCCACAAAAAATAATGAATTCCGCACTTGATTGCGCAGCGGCAGATTGGGCCAGCTTGAATGAATCGCCAGTGATATCGGCAAATTCAATGACTTCATCTCGTTGATAGTGATGACCCAAAATAAGGGCGCGATCCCCAAGTGCAGCTCGTGCAATTCTGGCTCGTTCTATAAGTGTGGGATCGCTGGGCTCGGGGAGTTCTCCCGTGCACGAGACGCCTCGTTCACTTTGCAGATCTGAGCCTTGGCCTAGAAGGAGTAGGTTCTTTAGGGTCACACGCGCATTCTCTCCTAAAGATAGTGTCCGTGTCGCGTCAACGGTCCGGGGTCGGTAGTCTTTGCTCTGAACACAGCATTGATTAAGGGGAGAGCAATGAGCACAGATATCACTATCACCACCGAAACAACGTCAACGGGAATTTTATTGACCGATGTAGCTGCTGCGAAGGTAAGTGCGCTACTTGCTCAAGAAGGACGCGACGATCTCAACCTACGTGTCGCTGTTCAGCCAGGTGGTTGCTCAGGTCTTCGATACCAACTCTATTTTGATGATCGCCAACTTGAAGGCGATGTTGTCCGTGAATTTGGTGCCGTCAAGGTAATCACTGACAAAATGAGTGAACCATATCTATCGGGTGCAACAGTTGATTTTGTTGACACAATTGAGAAGCAAGGTTTCACCATTGATAATCCAAACGCTGGAGGCTCTTGTGCCTGCGGCGATTCTTTTAACTAACCATCTACTCTGACACCCATGAATATTGGTGTCGCAGGATCAGTTGGCTTGGATCATTTGATGACGTTTTCCGGGAAATTCACGGACTCTCTCGTCGCGGGATCACTTGAAAAGGTTTCACTATCATTCCTTGTCGATGATCTTGATGTGAGGCGCGGTGGGTGCGCGGCGAACATTTCATTTGGAATGGGTTACCTCGGATTAAATCCAATTCTAATCGCGGCAGTTGGAAAAGACTGGGCAGATTATGACGCGTGGCTCACGCGCCATGGAGTAAACACTGCACATGTGCTGGTCTCAAAAAATTTATTCACTGCACACTTCATGGTGACTACAGATACTGACCTGAACCAAATTGCTTCATTTTTTCCGGGTGCCATGAGTGAGGCGAGAAATATTGAGCTCGCTCCCATTATGGATAAGACTGGTGAGCTAGATTTATTAGTAATTTCACCCGACGATCCCGAGGCGATGATTCGTCACAGTGAAGTTGCTCGTTCTCGAAAAATTGCTTTTGCAGCAGATCCATCGCAGCAAATGGCTCGCATGAACGGAGATGAAATCAAACTCCTGATTGAAGGAGCAACGTACCTCTTTATGAATGAATATGAATTAGCTCTCGCTATCCAAAAAACTGGCTGGAGCGATGAAGAGATACTCTCGAAAGTGAAATATCGAGTCATAACCTCAGGTGCACGTGGAGCTCGTATCGAGCAAGCAGGCGAAGCAACTATCACAACTCATTGCCCGCAGGAGAAAGCCAAAGTGGATCCAACGGGTGTCGGTGATTCATTTCGTTCAGGATTTATCGCAGGGTTGGCATGGGGGCAAAGTCACGAACGATGCGCCCAGATCGGAGCAATGATTGCAACATATGTCATTGAGACAAAAGGAACTCAGGAGTACCGATTCACTCCGGCGCAATTCCTAGAAAGATTTAGAGTTGCCTATGGTGATGATGCAGCCAACGAAATAGCTACTTTTTTACAATAAGGAAACTTGTAGCTGTTATTGGGTTCACAGTATTACCTGTCATTCGTGACCATGCATTTAAATCTGATTGAGTGGCTGGATCATCTGAGTGTAAAAGAAGTTCATCTCCACTTTCGCACTGGGACATCGCCTTCCCTAAATTAATAATTGGCAAGGGACATAAAAGTCCGCGTGCATCAATTTCCTTCATGCTCGCATCCGAATCACTGTTGAAGACAGCGATCGTAGAAGGCCCATCACTTCATCGTGCGTCGTTCCAGAATGCACAGTAATTCGAACATTTCCATGGGTGAGTACTTGCATCGCTGCGAGCACGTGGCTTGGTTCTAGATTTTCAGAAGTGCATGCAGATCCAGAGTCGACGCTAAATCCATCCATCGCGAGAGAGCGAATAATTTCTTCACCGTTGCAGTACATGAATGACGCAGACGTTATATGCGGCAGGCTCGTCGCAAGATTTCCAGCAATATCGCAATCGGCAATTTTTGAGAGTTCACTTCGGATTGCAGTTGTCAATTGACGTCGTCTGAGTTCTTCTTCGCGGGCCATGGAGACGCGCTCCTCGAGGGCTAGAGCCGATGCGAGGAGTAGCGGCAGATAGGCAGATAAACCTGTTCGCGCCGCCGAGATATGTGGCAGTGGATTTCTCCAGACAGAGCGATCCGCTATTGCCAAAATTCCTACTCCGGCAGGACCTTCCCAGGATGCCGAAGAAAATAGCGCCGTGTTCCATCGCCGAGGAAGTTCAACCTGAAATCCGCTTACGGTTGCATCTAGAGCGATTAATTCAGGTTGGACATCTTCAATTATTTCATCACATTTTTGAATCACACCGGTTTCCCCATTCGCAATCTGCAAAGCCAGCACACTGTGAGGTGAAGGGGAGTGCGTTCCAAGAATGTTTCCATCATGATTGACTGGCAAGACTGTGGTCCGAGCGCTCTGAGCTATTGCGAATATTTCACTTCGATCAATGGCGCTGTGCACGAGTTGAGATCGCTCCTGCATTAACGCAGTCAGGGATAGGTGATGCCCTAAGGCGGGATCGCCAAAAGTTTCAATCTGGGAGGGGTGAATTTTCAAGTGAGAAGCTATGGATTCAATTGCTTCATTGCGCAGTAGGGCCGCTTTGGCACTTGCTTGGCCCAATTTCTTGGGGTCCGCCCACCCTGCTTCAAAGGCGCTCTCCAGTAGAGCCAAAGCCTTGGGATGGATAGGGCTTTCGCTTTGGAAATTTCCTGTGACACGAACCACCCGAGGAAGATTACTGGCTTAGGAGTGCGAAGAGGAAATGCGCCACTATCCTTGACCCCATGTCCTTCACTCGCCGCAGAACCCTACGGGTGGCCGCAAGCCTTATACCGACCACACTCCTTCTCACCGGATGTTCCAAAGTTTCGGGTTTGGGATTTGAGGAAGGTCTATCAAGTGTTAACGATACGTCTTTATCTTTGTGGCAGGGCGCCTGGATCACTGCCGGAATTGTCGGAGTCTTTACGTTCATTCTGATCGTGTGGCCAGCAATATTTCATCGCGGAAAAAAGGGCGATCCAGAGTTTCCAAAGCAAACTCAATACAACATCCCAATTGAAATTGCTTACACCCTTATCCCTTTTATTATCGTTGCAGTTCTCTTTGCGTACACGGCAATAGACCAATCGAAAATCACGGCAAAGACAACTGGACCCGCACATGAAATTTCAGTCGAGGGCATTCAGTGGTCATGGCAATTCGGTTATTCTGAAGCTGGCCCTAAAGCAGTTGTCACTGGCACGCCTGCTCAGCCACCCACCTTGTATCTTCCTCAAGGAGAAAAAATACGATTTACAATTACATCAAATGACGTAGTACATGGGTTCTGGATTCCAGCTTTTATGATCCAAATTCAAAATCTACCAGGAGTAACGAATCATCTGGAATTTACAGCCAACAAATTGGGCGAATTCCCTGGCCGTTGCAATATTTTATGCGGTCGAAACCACTCGGAAATGATTTTTAAGGTAAAAGTTGTAACACCCGCGCAATACCAAAGCTATCTTGAAACACTGAAGGCGAGCATCGCATGACGACCTACGCAGAACGTCCAACAATTTCTCAGTCTGCTCACGCGCCGACTCAAAAAGGTAAAGCATTCGTCAAGTGGGTCACGTCAACGGATCACAAGACAATTGGTTATCTCTATTTGATTACTTCATTTGCTTGGTTTCTTATTGCTGGAGTACTAGCTCTATTGCTTCGTTCCGAATTAGCAAAGCCTGGTTTACAATTTTTTAGCACAGAGCAATACAACCAAATTTTCACGATGCACGGAACAATTATGTTGCTCATGTTTGCTACCCCACTCTTTGTTGGATTTGCCAACGTGATCATGCCTCTGCAAATTGGCGCGGCGGATGTGGCTTTTCCGCGACTCAACATGCTTTCATACTGGCTATATCTTTTTGGTGGCCTCATGGCTTTCGCGGGATTCCTCACACCCGGGGGAGCGGCTTCATTTGGTTGGACCGCATATGCCCCTTTAGCTAACTCAACATACTCACCTGGCATTGGTGGGGACCTGTGGGTTATGGGTCTTGCACTCGGTGGGCTAGGAACAATTCTTGGTGGCGTAAATTTCATCACAACAATTTTCACAATGCGTGCACCCGGGATGACGATGTTTCGCATGTCAATTTTTTCCTGGAATGTATTACTTACATCGATTCTTGTTTTGCTCGCATTCCCACCGCTAGCCGCTGCATTCTTAGGACTAGAGGCAGATCGTCTATTTGGTTCTCATCTCTTTGATCCAGCAAATGGTGGGGCGATGCTATGGCAGCACCTCTTTTGGTTCTTTGGGCACCCAGAGGTTTATATCTTGGCGCTTCCGTTCTTTGGAATAGCGACCGAGATTTTGCCGGTTTTCAGTAGGAAGCCAATCTTTGGTTACAAGGGATTGATTGCGGCAACGATTTCGATTTCAGCACTCTCGGTTTCTGTTTGGGCTCACCATATGTTTGCAAGTGGCCAAGTACTTCTCCCATTCTTCTCGTTTATGACTTTTCTCATTGGAGTTCCAACAGGAGTGAAATTCTTCAATTGGATTGGAACGATGTGGCGCGGTCACGTAACCTTCGAAACTCCTATGTTGTGGGTCATGGGATTCCTCGTGACTTTCCTATTCGGTGGACTCACCGGAATTATTCTGGCCTCGCCACCGCTTGATTTTGCCGTTTCCGCTTCATATTTCGTTGTTGCGCACTTCCACTATGTTCTCTTTGGCACTGTGGTTTTTGCTATGTTTGCTGGATTCTATTTCTGGTGGCCAAAGATGACAGGTCGCATGCTCAATGAACGACTTGGCAAGATTCATTTCTGGACACTCTTTTTTGGTTTCCATTTAACGTTCCTCATTCAGCACTGGTTGGGCATAAAAGGTTTCCCTCGTCGTTACGCGGATTACCTTGCTACCGATGGATTTACATACATGAATACTGTGTCAACGATTGGATCATTTCTTTTAGCTCTTTCCATGATTCCATTTGCAATCAATGTGTGGATTACTCGTAGGAGTCCGCTCGTCGGAGTCGATGACCCGTGGGGTTATGGTGCCTCTCTAGAGTGGGCCACTTCGTGCCCACCTCCTCGTCACAACTTCTTGACTATGCCTCGGATTTCAAGTGAGCGACCTGCATTTGACCTTCACCATCCTCACATTAAGACTGAAGGGCACAAATAAATGAAAGCATCATGGCAATTATTTGTTGGACTCTCAGTGTTTTATTTCATTGTGACTGTTGTCTACTTTGGAGTGGGAGGCGAACCTCTAGGAATCACAGCTCTTTTGCTCTCTGGATGCCTCGCGGGAATGATTGGTTTCTATATATGGTTTACTCAACGCAGAATTGGCGTGATTCTTCCTGAAGATAATTCAACAGCTGAAATAGCAGATGGAGCCGGAGAGCTCGGTTTTTACAGCCCACATTCTTGGTGGCCACTTCCAGTAGCTCTGAGCACAATGGCTGCTGGTCTCGGTCTCATCATTGGTTGGTGGCTTACTCTGATTGCAATTTCGGCGCTTGTGGTCAGCATTATTGGTTGGGTTACAGAGTACGAGAAACCTGTCTCAGTTTCACATTGAAGTATTCACCTTCAAAGCTTGCTCCCTTTTTATTTGTTTTTCTCTGGAGCACGGGATTCATCGGTGTTAAATACGCGATAGATTATGCACCGCCGTTTTATTTTGTAGCAATTCGAATGGCACTCGCATCTTCGATTTTAGCTCTCATGGCTCTTGCTCTCACCCGTCAATGGGGGATTACGCGCACTTCCTTCATGCACTCCAGCGCTATCGGGCTAACACTTCATGCTGCCTACCTTGGTGGCTGCTTCTACGCGGTAAGCATTGGGATGCCTGCGGGAATAACCGCTCTGATTGTGAGCGTTCAGCCAGTATTTGTTTCGATTTTCGCATCTATTTTTTTAGGTGAACGAATGGAGGTTAAGCGAATAGCAGGCTTGGTTTTGGGGCTCAGTGGAATAGTTCTCGTCTTAGCCCCACGTATTACTGGCGTGAGCTCAGATATCACTACACGTGGAGTGATTGCCTGTGTTGTAGGGCTGTTAGGCGGAACATTGGGGACTCTTCTTCAAAAGAAGTACGGAGCTGGCATTCCAATGCTTGCAGGTGCCGCGGTTCAATATTTGATGACTGCACTAGTGATCGGTCTCATCGCGATTGCTAGTGAAAAGCTTGAGATTAGATGGACGGGTCAATTCATATTTGGACTTCTTTGGTTGGTTTTCGCGCTATCTGTAGGAGCTATTTTATTGCTCTTCTTTTTATTAAAGAATTCAAGTGCAGCGTCAGTTTCATCCTTGTACTACTTGGTTCCACCAGTCACGGCGGTGATGGCATTTCTACTTTTCGGAGAGCAAGTCTCACCCATGGCCATGGTTGGAACTGCCATCACGGTGACAGGAGTGTGGCTTGTTACTTCACAATCAGTGAAGAATTAGTGATGTTCGATCTCTTTAAGATCGTCAGCACTAACTTTAGGGGCTGATTGCGCGTTCGCTTCGCTCATCCGAGCGCGTAATCTATTTCGAATAGCGCCCACTCGACGAACTCCTCGATGGTCTACTTCTTCGATTTGTAAAGGTGCGTTTTGTTCATGGGAGGTGAGAACCCAGGCTTTCTCCGCTGAAATAGGCTCGTGGACCTCGACAAATTCGCCAGTTGGCATACGTAGTAGCCGCCCGGTTTCGCGTCCGTGAAGAACGAGATCTCGATCTGCTCTCTGCAAGGAAATACAAATTCGCTTGGTGATAACAAATGCAATCGGAGGCAATACAAGCACCCCAATGCGAGAGAACCACATAATTTGATTGATGGTCAAATGGAACTGCTGAGCAATAATGTCGTTACCACCATTGATCAAGGTGATCAAAATAAAGGTTAATGACATAACACCAAGGGCTGTTCGGTTAGGAACATTTCGTGGACGATCAAGTAGGTGATGCTCGCGCTTGTCGCCGGATATCCAACTTTCAATAAATGGGTACAGGGCCATTCCAGTAAATAAAATTCCAGGAATAATCAACCCAGGAATTAAAATATTCCATGAAATTGTGTGACCGAATGCGTGTGTCTCAATTGGAGGCGCCATACGTACGAGACCATCGAGCCATCCCATGTACCAATCGGGCTGAGATCCTGCAGAGATTTGCCCAGGGGTATATGGACCGTAGAGCCAAATGGGGTTGATGGAAGCGACGGCTGAAATAAATGCGACCACGCCGTAAACTATGAAGAAGAATCCTCCAGCCTTAGCCATGTAGACAGGCATAAGCGGATAACCAACGACATTCTTTTCTGTGCGGCCAGGACCTGGATATTGTGTGTGCTTCTGGTACCACACAAGCATCAGGTGGACAGTGATCAGAGCAAGAAATGCTCCCGGCAAAAGAAGTACGTGCACCGTATAAATCCTTGGAATGAATGCTTCGCCAGGGAATGCTCCACCGAATGCAAAGAATGCTAAATAAGAACCAACAACGGGAAGAGCTTGAATGATTGCTTCCGCAATTCGAATTCCTGTTCCGGAGAGCAAATCATCTGGAAGTGAGTAGCCTAGAAATCCTTCAACAATTCCTAGAGTCACTAGACCAACTCCAATGAGCCAGTTGAATTCACGAGGCTTTCTAAAAGCTCCCGTGAAAAACACACGAAGTAAATGCGCAACCATTGAGGACATAAATAGAAGTGCGGCCCAATGGTGAACTTGGCGCATCAATAAGCCACCACGAACTTCAAAGGAAATGTTGAGAGTAGATGCGTAGGCGGCAGACATCTTCAACCCGGCAAGTGGCTGATATGCGCCGTCGTAAATTACTTCACGTTGGGATGGATCAAACCAAAATGTTAAGAAAGTTCCAGAAAGAAGCAAGATGACGAATGAGTAGAGCGCAATCTCACCCAACATAAAGGACCAGTGGTCTGGAAAGACTTTAGTGAGGTTCTTCTTCATCCACGCAGCTGCGCCTGTGCGCTCATCTACATAGTTAGCAACGCTACCGGCGACGTATTCGCGAGTACTCATGATGATCGCTCCCAAAAGCTCGGTCCGACAGGTTCATTAAATGGTTGTTGTGCTACTAAATATCCTTCAGAATCAACGGTGATAGCAAGCTGTGGAAGTGGTCGTGCCGCTGGTCCGAAAATAACTTTTGCTGCTCGTGTTACATCAAATGTGGATTGATGGCACGGACACAAGAGGTGCTTAGTCTGTTGCTCGTATAGCGCGACCGCACAGCCCATGTGTGAGCAAATTTTTGAAAAAGCGATAATTCCGTCGTATGTCCAGGAAAGTCTTTCAGCGTCGAGTTGGAATTCCTCTGGGCGCAATCGAATAAGAAGTACAGCATCTTTTCCTATGTCACTAAGAATTCTTTCTTGTCCCTGCGCAAGCTCAGGCAATGTTTGGGCAACGGCTCCAACTTCCAAATCTTCTGGCTTGATTGGACGATCACCAGGATCTGTTACTAGACGTGTGCCGGCTTTCCAACTCGTTTTACTGAGTTGATCCTTTGGCAGTGGACCCAAGTCGCGGAGAAGAATAAGTGGAGAGAGTGAGAATAACCCTAAAGCCAAGCCTAGAGTTCGCTTAATCAATGGGCGACGTCCAAGTGCTGCTGCTCCAGAGCGTTCTTTAATTGTTGATACAAAATCGGCACGATCTTCATCGGATGATCGCAATTCGTGGCGATAAGCAATAACTTCATCATCTGGCATTAATCGCTTGGCCCATTGAATGGCGCCCATTCCAAGAAAGAATAAAGAGAAAGCCATTCCAAGTCCAAGGAAGAGCTGTCCAGCATGAGTGTTCCCAAGTGCAGGCAAGAAAATAAATACATCGTTTGGAATAAAAATATACGAGCCGATCATTAACACAGTTCCAGCTGCTGAGAGAATGAAAAGTATTGCTACTTGTCGCTCTGCTTGTTTTGCTATCGCTGGATTGGTATCACTCGCACGATGAACGTGTGCAGGAAGACCAGGGTCTTTGATCGCTTCGATTTCCTTCGACATGTGTACCTATCTCGCCTTCGTCGCTAGCCAGACTGCAACACCAATGAGCAGCCCAAGTCCTAGAGTCCAAATTAAAAGCCCTTCAGTTACGGGACCAACACGACCCAGTGAAGCGCCGCCCAGTGCTGGCTCAGCTTCTGCAGCCTTGATCCATTTGATGATGGAAAGTTTTTCAGCTGGGGTAATTGTCTTATCGGAAAAAACAGGCATCGATTGAGGTCCAGTAACCATTGCTTCATAGATATGTTTAGGCTCAACACCCATAAGTGTTGGAGCATATTTGCCCTGAGATAGCGCGCCACCCTGTCCCGCAAAATTGTGGCACATCGCGCAGTTAGTTCTAAATAATTCTCCACCCGCAGCAGTGCTTCCATCTCGTTCATAATTTAATAGTGAATCCGTTGGAATTGCAGGACCGGGAGCCAGAGATGAAACGTAGCTAGCCAATGCAGCAACTTGTTCGGCATTGTAAACAGGAGGCTTTCTGCTTGCCTGAACGCTCATGTCAGCCATTGGCATGCGACCTGTGCCAACTTGGAAATCAACAGATGCGGCTCCTACTCCTATGAGAGATGGAGCAACGACGCTTCCTTGAGCGTTGAGTCCATGACAAGAAGAGCAACCCTTGAGAAAGATCTCTCGACCTTCATCGATTGCTGCGCTTCGGGCGAGAGGAGTGACAGATTCACGATTGGAAGCACTTGCCATAGAAAAAGTAGTACCAACTGAGAAGAGAGCAAAGAGCAATAAAACAGGCCCAGCTGCTCGATGTCTACGATAACGCGATAAACGCTTCACGGAGGTACCTTTCAAAAATCTAGTAATGGGGTTACTTAATTAAGTAAATGGCTGAGAAAAGAGCAATCCATACAACATCAACAAAGTGCCAGTAATAAGAAACGACAATTGCAGTTGTTGCCTGTTGGTGAGTGAATCGACGGGCTTTTGACACGCGCAACATGACTATAAGAAATGCAATCAACCCGCCAGTTACGTGTAAGCCGTGAAAACCAGTAGCTATATAAAAAACAGAACCGTAGGCATTTGATGAAAGCGTCAAACTCTCAGTAACGAGAGATGCATACTCATAAATTTGACCAGCAACGAAAAAGGCTCCCATGAGAAAAGTTAAAGAGAACCATTCGCGCATTCCCCATTTACCAATCTCAAAAATTGAACCTGTTCGCTTTGATTGAAATCGCTCAGCGGCGAAAACACCAAACTGGCAGGTAACAGATGACAATACTAAAACTGTTGTATTGGTGGCTGCGAAGGGAATATTTAAAAGACCTGTTGACTCAAGCCAGATTTTGGGGCCTTGCACAGCTCGAGTGGTGAAATACATTGCGAATAGCGCAGCGAAGAACATGAGTTCGCTCGAGAGCCAAACGATGGTTCCGACCGCCACGAGGTTAGGACGGGAAATCTTGTGGCTAGGTGCTGCTATTGCGCTCGACATGAGGGTGATTATTGCCGATAAAGGGGTCCTCCTGCCACCGCCTAGCCCATGGTGCTGCCGTTATTTTGCCCATTGTGGGGGTGAAACGGGTCACCTCGTTGTCGCATGTATTTTCGCCCGACTGTGTCTGTGATTGCGTAGAATAAGGACATGACTCAGAGCCAGAGAAAAACTCAGATCGCCATCTATTCTGATGATTCATCGGTCCGCCAGGGGATTACTAACGCCTTAGGTAAAAAAATTGCAACCGACTTACCTGAACATGAGATTCATGAGTTTGCCACCGGGGCAGCGCTTCGAGCATTTATTGATCGCAAAACAATTGATAAAACTTTTCCAATTGATCTCTTTATTCTTGATGGGGAAGCTACTCCAGAAGGCGGTCTTGGTGTGGCCCGTCAATTAAAGGACGAGGTTTTTAAGTGCCCTCCGGTACTTGCAATCATTGGTCGCCCCCAAGATGCATGGCTGGCTGCCTGGTCACGTGCGGAAGCTTCTGTTATTCACCCAATCGATCCGTTCACATTAGCTAACACTGTCGCAGATTTGCTTCGCACACATTCGCTGGCCACTGCATAGTTTTCCCAATTCGATGGATATGAATTGGGCTCGGGTACATGCAATTTTGGAAGTTGGATTAGACCTCGACTCCGAACAAGCCAAGTGGGCAATGACGCAAATTCTTGAAGGAAGCTCTGACCCACAAGAAGTAAAGAAATTCCTGGTCGAACTCACACAAAAAGGTGAGACCGCGCAAGAAGTCGGTGCATTTGTCGATGCCATGTATGAACATTGCGCGCCGATTACGATTAAAGAGCGAGCCGTGGACACAGTTGGCACAGGCGGAGATGGCGCTCACACAATAAACATCTCCACTACGGCAGCCATCATTGCTGCAGCTGCTGGTGCACGTGTAATCAAACATGGAAATCGAGCCGCCTCTTCTAAATCGGGGTCAGCTGACCTACTGGAATCGCTAGGAATAAATATTTCACTTGATGGTCTGGCAGTGGCACAAACGGTAGCGCAATTGGGTATTGGATTTTGTTTTGCTCAGAAGTTTCATCCGGCGATGCGTTTTGCTGCTCCCATTCGAAAAGAAATGGGTGTGCCAACCGTATTTAATATTTTAGGGCCACTTGCAAATCCAGCCCAACCTAAAGCTGCGGCTATTGGTGTGGCAAATGATCGTATGCACCTACTTATGGCAGAAGTTTTATCCCATAGAGGCGTCGATGGATTTGTATTTCGCGGAGATGATGGACTCGATGAAATTACTTTGGCGACCTCAACTTCTGTGCTCATTATTGGCGGGGGTGAGATTACAAGTGAACGAGTAGATCCCTTAGATTTCAATATTTCTCATGCGCCAGTAGAAGACCTTGTCGGAGGCGATGCCGCTGTTAATGCTCGAATAACCAATGCGATTTTTTCTGGCGAGCGCGGGGCTCCAAGAGATGCAGTAGTACTCAACGCTGCTGCTGCAATCGCCGCATTCGAAGGAAATCTTGAGCAAGATATACATACAAGAATTTCAGCCGGGATTGCGCGCGCAGAAGAAGCGATTGATTCTGGCGCTGCCAGCGAACTAGTAAAGCAATGGTCGATCTTAAGTAACTCACTAGCGAGTAGCTAATACACCCTTTTTTCCCGAACTCTAGGAACTTTTTTCTTCATTTCAAAAAGATCCTCAACTGTGGAAATTCCAAAAGTCGCCAATCGCTCAAATAGACCGTGCAATACATCAACGGTGGCGCGGGCATCATCGAGAGCCCTGTGAGTCGGCGAAACTGATGCATTAAAAAAATCGGCCAAAGTGACAAGTTTGCAGTTGGGGGCTTCATCGCGTGTAAGTATGTGACGCGCAACAAGAGCTGTATCAACCACGGAGTAAGCGGGCCAGATATGTGAATTATCCAATGCTGCTGCTTTTAAAAACCCGAGATCAAATGGTGCATTGTGCGCAACGATGATGCTTTCCTCATGTGTCCCCAAGAATTCAAAGAGCTCGGGAAAGATGCGCTGCATTGTGGGGGCATCTGCAACCATGTGATCCGATATTCCGGTGAGGTCTGTGATGTAACCAGGGATGGGGGATCCGGGATTTACAAATGTCTCAAACTCATCAAGTATTTCTCCTCGTCGAATTTTGAGTGCGCCAATCTCGGTAATACCGACTCCGGCCTTCGGGGAGCCACCCGAAGTCTCCAAATCAATCACCACAAATGTTGCATCGAATAAGTTCACAGGCGCAACAATATGGGTTTGCGCAGACATCGTTACTTTGGGGCGTATTCTTCCTCTATGGCATTAACTGGCGCTCCTGTGGGATACCTTGAAGATTTTTCAGCTGCAGGTTCGGGTAAGCATGCAAAAATAGGAATCTTGCTAGTCCACGGTTTTACTGGCTCACCATCGTCAATGCGCCCCTGGGCTGAGTACATGAATAGATTTGGTTTTACCGTCAGAGTTCCGCGCTTGCCCGGTCACGCAACCGATCCGCACGATCTCAATAAAATCACATGGCAGGAATGGCCCCAGAAAGTCGAAAGCGAACTTGAAGAGCTGCAAAAAACCTGCGAGAAGATATTTATCTTTGGACTGTCAATGGGTGGAGGACTGACGCTTCTCATTACCGAGCTTCACGTCAAAGACATCGCCGGAATCGTATTGGTAAATCCAATGATTCACATTCCTCGTTTAGGTCCGACTCTCGCAAAGGTAATGTCAGTTGTTCGGCCAATGCGTGCGACCGTTGGAAATGACATAAAGCGAAAGAATGTTTCCGAGTATGGGTACGACGCTTTGCCAATGGTTGGAATTTATGAGCTAACGAAAATGTTGAAAATTACTCGGGCTGGTTTGAAGAAAGTTGATGTTCCTGTTTTACTTTTTCATAGCGCAGAAGATCATGTTTTACCCGTGTCTAATACGGAGATTATCTTGAGTGAAATTTCTTCTGTAAAGAAATCACGGGTTGAGTTAGTCAATAGTTATCACGTTGCCACCTTGGATCACGACAATGATTTACTTTTTGCCAATTCGCTGACTTTCGTAGAGGAATATATTTAATTATGTCACTTGAGATAAATAACGATACAGCGGTTAAGTATCGCAATACCTACATAGCAATGCTTATTTCATCCCTAGTAAGTCTTGGGGCTTCGCTAGTTCTTTCCATTGATGCAATCACCTTAGCGAAGAGTGCTGGTTCGAAATTATTTTGTGATATTAATGCTGTTGTTTCCTGTGGCAAGGTTGCCTCTTCTTGGCAATCAAATTTATTGGGTTTTCCAAATGCATTCATCGGACTGATTTGCGAGCCTGTTGTCGTAACCCTTGCGGTGGCTGGTTTGGGTCGAGTCCGTTTTCCACGTTGGTTTCTCAAGGCTGCACTTGCCGTCTACGGCTTTGGTCTGATATTCGCACTGTGGTTGCTTTCGCAGAGTTTCTTCGTCATTAAAGCATTTTGTCCATGGTGCCTATTGGTAACGATTTCCACCGTCACAGTCTTTTCAACCATGCTTCGAGTCAATCTATTGGAAAACACATTTTCTTTAGCCCAAGAAAAGTACGAGAAAGTTGTTGAGTTTCTTTTGTTGGGGCGTGACTACATAATTGTCGGAGCCATATACACCGTGATAATTCTTGCAATACTCATTAAGTACGGAAAGTATTTTCTTCCTTAGCTCCTGAGGAAATCGAGCACATCTCGAGAATTCCATCCAGCCACATGGAGTTCTGAAAGTGCCTTTATGCCAGCTAAGTCAGATCCAAGCGTGAGCATAGGCAATTCCTTATATCCATCTGGTCGTGTTTGCCCCAACCCCACATCTGCCATAAGTGCATTGCACAAGCAATGCGCAACGGGTGCATTTTTGGATTCCCCTTTTTTGAAAGTGTAAGTTTTTAAAGGTTCCGCGGGACATCGGTAACCTAGGCTGCCGTTGGTTCTTTCAAACGGAACTCTCAAGTATCCTAAATCGCACAGTCTATTTCTTTCTCTAAATAGCTCTGATTCAGATAGCGTTCCATCAAGTTGAACGATCTTAAAAGGAAATCCAGTTGGAGATGCGAACGGGTCGGTCCTAACCTTCATGGAGTCTTGTACAACTAGGTCAGTGACTTTCTTCCTCAATTCATCTGTGAGGCCAGATTCTTTCGCGAGTGCAAATAATGAACCAACTTGAATTCCGACTGCGCCGAGTTTTTTTGCTTCAGCAAGACCTAGGGGAGTTCCGTATCCTCCGGCAAGCCAAAATGGTAAGCCGGTTTTGGCAACCTTACTTAAGTCAGCAGAGTCAATATCTGTGAATTTACTTTGGCCATCTTCTCCCATGGAGTCTTTGCTACGCGGTGGAGCATTGTGCCCACCTGCATTAAACCCTTCCACAACGAACCCATCGGGACGTGTTGTGTCATCCCGACTCAAATACGCAGCAAGAGCGTGTGATGAAATAATTGCCAAGAATTTAGGAAGGCGAGGAGAATGTGGAAGAGACGCAATTAGATGCGGGTCGAATTTCAAGAAATGCTTACTCTTCGCACTTGCCACATCGATAGGAAGAGTTATCACTTTATTTTGCGAGAGGTCTCTAATGATTGACGGAACTTCTGATGGGATGCCTGCTCCCATAAGTATGTAGTCCACTTCGGCCAAGATCGCCCCGTATATTTGTGCGGGAATCGCCATCTGAATTTTTTGAAGAGCATTAATTCCAACCAACCCTGAGTGGCCCTCTTTAGCAAGCCACACTTCAATAAAAGTGCTTACAACGATGAGATTTGTGGCGAAGCAAGTAGGGGCCACAGTTATTTTCGGAAGTAACGTATAGGGAAGTCCTTGAGCCTTCCCTCCCTCAATAAAGTACATCTCCAGTATTTCGTGAACAATCTGTTGATTAGGAAAGTGCCTCATAGCTTTTCGGATTGATCCATCTGCATCGCCATCTTGTAATCGCCTGGCAATTACTGAGTCGATAGCTGTGCCTGACACGACTCCTAGCGCCCCATGTGTTGCGACTTCTCTTGCCAATTTCCATGATGAGACAGCGATCCCCATTCCACCTTGGATGATGTCCGGCTCGATGTGCGGACTTTCTGTGAGCATCTGTTCAGTCTATGGAGCCTTAAGCAACTACCTGGCAGTAGAACTAGAGATACCTCTCAATTTAGGAATCAAAACCTAATCCGATTGCATCTAGAAAACGAAGCCAAATATTTCTTTTTCCCTCATTTTGATCCGCGCGATTGATAGACCACTGCGTCAATCGGATAAAAATAAACCGAAATGGTTCCGGAGGAAATGGGAGTGGCTTCTTTCGAACCATCTTCAATCGCGTGCGTTCTGAGTCGACCCCATCGAGTAAATCAAGTACTACTTCAGCACCAAATCGCGTAGAAGCAACTCCGAGCCCTGTGTAACCAAGAACGTAGGCCACTTTGCCGCCCATCGCCTTGCCCCAAAATGGAGAGAAGCGCGAACATGTATCAATAGCGCCGCCCCAGCCGTGTGTGAATTTGATGCCTCTTAGTTGAGGAAAAGTTTGGAGGAAATCCGCCGCTAAGTGGGCATAGGTTTCTGTGTCACTTTCATACTCAAGGCGAACTTTTCCTTTGAAATTATAAATAGCGTCGTAGCCACCCCAGAGAATTTCGTTATCTTGAGTAAGGCGGTAGTAATGGAACTGATTACCAGCTTCGGAAATGCCCTCGCAATTTTTCCACCCAATAGATTCACGTTGTTCTTGAGTCAGAGGTTCAGTAGCAAGTTGAAAGTCATAAACTGGAACTACGTATTTGCGCGCTCTGCGGATAAGGGAGGGGAAGACGTTGGTTGCCAGTGCCACCTTAAGAGCGTAGATGGTTCCGTAGGCTGAATGAACGGCAATGCCTGTTTTCGTTTTCTCAATCTTCTCTACTTTAGAATGTTCAAATATTTTGACTCCAAGGGAAATACACGCGCGCTCAAGACCCCATACCAATCGTGCAGGGTCTATTAGAGCAGTTCCATCAGGATCCCAAAGCGCTCCTTTATACATCGGAGAATTTACGCGCGCACGAATTTCTCCTTCGTTCAAAAGTTCCACATGATCACCGAAACTATTTCGCAGCTCAGCCTCTTCTTTGAGACCTTCAATTTGCCAAGTCTCTGTCGCAACGCGAAGTTCGCCAGTTCTTTGATACCCGCAGTCAATGTTAAATTCTTTAATTGTTTCCTCAATTTTATTCATATTTTCAAGACCGAGACGTTCAATAATCTTCATTTCACTTTTGAATCGTGAATACCCATTATTAAATCCATGGGTAAGTGATGAACTACAAAACCCACCATTTCGACCGGAAGCTCCCGCTCCAGTTTCCTTCTGTTCAATGATCGTCACTTCACGTTCGGGATCTCTTTGTTTAGCAAGAAGAGCTGTCCATAAACCGGTAAATCCAGCACCGACGATGCATAAATCAGTTGTTGTATCGCCGACCAACATCGGATGTGATTCCGGTTCGTGTGGATCGGAATCGAGCCAATATAAATCTGGCTGCATGTGCGAAAGGTGTTTAAGGACAGAGGGGTCGACGGTGGCCATCGCTTTCCAGCACCAGCTGGAATCACCCCTTCAATGCTCTATTGAGTGGGCTCGGGTCCTCCGGATTCCCACCCTAAAACGCAGGCAACTCTGTATCTACCTGTTTATCGTCCTAGGGCTCCCACATTAGCCCTGAAAATCAAAATATGAAAGGACTGAAAACATGAAGTTTAAATACAGGGGGATTCCTCTTGAAATCAAGTCGCGCTCACGAGGGCCTAATTTTACCGTTACGTATGAGAATTTTAAGAGGGGGTGGAGTTCTCTTCTTGCTCTCAGTAGTCCTCGCAGGGTGCGGTTCGAGCTCCGATAAGAATGCAAATCAATCCATCGTGAACGATTTGGGATCTAAGGCCTGTAGTGCATTTCAGAAAACTTTGAAAGAACTGGACGCTGGAATTCTGACTGATACGGAATTACGTGAAAAGATAAAAGATGTGTACAGCGATGCACAGTTATCAGATGAACCAGTTCTCACTCAATCTGTCACTACGTTGCTTGCGGCGGTAACCATGAGTGATGTTGATGGGTTTAACCTCGCAGTAGAAGATGTTTCCAGCGTTTGTACTGGGATGGATAAGTAGTTAGTGATTCGATGAAAGTGCTAATCCTATTGCCAGTACTGCTATACCAACTGCTGATACCGCTGTAAGAATCCTGCGAATTATTGGACGTTGAATATATTCCGATGAGTAGTCAACTGTCCAGACTAGAAATATGTACCAGCACGATGAAACGAGTGGCCACAGGCAACCGAAAATGAAGATTCCCAAAGCGAGTGAAAAATTATCAGGCACAAAGGTTGGCAAGAATGCAACAGCAAAAACAGCAGCCTTCACGTTAGTTAGATTAGTTAGAAGTCCAAGCCTGAACGCGCTCAACGGTTGAGAAGCTGCCTGCGACTGCAAATCGAATTTTCCAAATTTGTTTCGTAAACTGAAGAGAGTTTGTATCGATAGGAAAACTAGAAATCCAACACCAGTCCATTTCAATATATCGAACGCCAATGGTGATGTGGCGAATATTGCTGATAGCCCAATAGCGCTCAGTGTGCCCCACACCAATAAGCCCACGCTGTTTCCAAGTACGGAGTACAGGGCGGGACGTTTTCCTCCGACAATGGATTGCCGCAAGATCATTGCCATTCCCTGTCCAGGCACAATGGCTAAGAGCATGGTGGTTGCAAAGAAAGCTGGGATATTTCGGATTAAAAGGAGCACCTTTGTAGTGTAAATGCTAGAAACGAAAAAACTCGCAGAAAATTCACCGTGAAAAAGTGATGCAATTGCCTTCTCTCGGAAATATCTCGGTGCATAGAATGCTTCCATGTCAATGACGCCGGTTTTTTCTGGTGGCTCGGGCCGAAGTGGAACCACGGCTGTTGTAAACATACTCAATCGTCACCCTGAATTCTGCGCGAGCATGCCAAGGGAGTTGAGATTTGTCACTGATAACTATGGCCTCCTAGATCTCAATTTTCGATCTGAACGTAAAAGTGCTTACCCCGCAAGAACGCTTGCATCAAAAATTGGACGCGATTTTCTCAAAATGGATTCATTGATTGACAAGAAACTTTTCTTAAAACGTATGCAGGCTGATTGGTGGCGTCGAGTTGGCAAGAACGGGGAGGCTGCTGGGCTTATTCAGGCAATGAATAGGGAAGACCTGGATAAAATTCTGACCAATTTCACCCTCACCAGCAAGTATGACTTGAAAGAAGCCTCGCGCGAACTGTTTTATAGCATTGCTGATATTCAAGTCCGGAGTGAATCCTCACGATATTTTGCTGACTCCACTCCAGTAAATATCATGAACGCAGTTCATATCAATGAACTACTTCAAGGTTCAAAGTTTATAAATATGATTCGTGATGGACGAGATGTGGTCTCCTCAGTCTTGACTCAACGGTGGGGACCAACAGATGCATTGGATGGATTGGCTTGGTGGAAGAACAGAATAATTGAGGGCCATCATCAGATGATGAAGTTGGATAAGTCTCAAGTGATGGAACTTCGCCTGGAAGAATTGGTTGAATTGAATCGCGAAGAGAGTTACCAACGATTGTTGAATTTTCTTGACCTTCAAGATCATCCTCGGATGCGTAAATATTTTAACGAAACTATCCGCTCGGAGAAAATGAGCCAAGGAAACTGGAAGACTCAGGTACCAGATCCTGGAAGATTCGACCAGAAATATTTAGAGATCTTAACGGAATTGGAAGAATCTGGAATTTGGATAACACAGCACTATTAGGGAGATTATCCTAATTTGTTCGGCTACTCTAAAGGGTGCCCACTTCAATGCTCGCGAATAAAGATGCAATACGTAAGGGCCTTCCAATTTTCTTGGTTGCCATGAACATGCGTGCAAGCTTGACTGTTATGAGTCCATTGATTCCAATCTTGAAAACACAATACAACTTGAGTTCCTTTGCTCTTTCATTTCTAACTTCCTTAACCGTCCTATGTTTTGCTGGAAGCGCTTTTTTGATGCCTCTCGTCGCAAGAATAGGTGGAACAAATCGAGTGATTTCAGCAAGCCTCGCAGTTCTCACGTTTTCAATCTTCGTTCGAACTGTCGGAACAATGCAGATGCTTTTTGTTTCATCACTCGGTGTTGGCATTGCGATAGCTGTATTAAATTTCACGCTACCCGTGTGGGTTAAAGAGAATACGCCTAACCATTCCGGGCTTCTCACAGGAATTTACATAACAATTATGGGAGTCTTTGCCGCTGCATCAATCGCGGTTGCAGTTCCACTGGCTCAGTTGACTTCCCTGGGCTGGCGATTATCGATGATTCCCTGGCTTGCGATTGCACTTGTGTCATCAGTGTGGTGGATGTTACGAGTCAATCGATCTGCCCATGCGGAGGTGAAGCCTCCTCCCGCTAGGTTTCATAAAAATCTATTTCGAAAAGCTGGGGCTTGGAATATTGCAATATTTTTCGGCCTTCAATCAATGCTCTTTTACGGCACGGCTACATGGCTACCCACAATTTTGGTGGCGAAAGGTTTCACGCTGAGTCATGCAGGCCTCATCGTCTCTATCGCAGGGTTATTGGGGTCTTTAGTAGGAATTGCAGCTCCACACTATTCATCGCGTCTAAGAGACTTGCGAACTCTCTTGACCCTCTTGGGTGTAATGATCTCTGGGAGTTTCATCGGACTTATTTTTGACAATGGCTGGCACTTAATCATGTGGATGATAATTGCAAACATCGGACTCTCTTTGACGTTTCCGCTATCGCTTTTACTCACAGTTACTCGAAGCATTGAAGCCTCGGAAACCCGATCTCTTTCAATCATGGCTCAGGCCATTGGCTACATCATGGCCGCCTTTGCTCCAGGCTTAGTAGGCGCCGTGTATGACTCTTCGCTGAATTGGAATGTCGCACTCATTGTCCCAGTCGTCTTAGGTCTGGTTTTGGGAGTGTTTGGATACTTTGCAGGAAATCCTGAGAAAATAATTCCTTAAGGTGGATGATGAGTAAAGTCTCGCGCAAGAAAATAGTCTCCGTGTGGTTAGTCTTTCTTGGAATTATTCTTGCTTTTATCTCTTATGAACTTTTTAATAAGGCACATTACTCATATCAACCCTTGATTATGAAAGGTTGGCTAGATGAAAAAATCCCTATCGTGTCGATCTTTGTCGTCCCGTACCTAAGTTTCCATATTTTGGCAGCGCTTGTTGTGCCACTACTTTCACTCAAGATTGGTAGTTTCAAGGCGTTCCTGGTGAACGGAATAGCAATTATCGTTGGGCAAATTTTTCTTGATGTCGCGTACGCATTTTTCCAAACTCAAGTGCCTCGCACCCGAGTAGAAGGAGACTCTCCTTTTGATTGG